>JACCDX011191929.1_pt1 | contig 47005 bp, 19 predicted proteins | sample 7449681 | NCBI WGS metagenome assembly JACCDX01 (sample SAMN15323450, study PRJNA562643) | freshwater metagenome | isolation source: river surface water | place: USA:Blue River Watershed | collected 2017-08-18
ATTCTAACATACGCTTCATCGGTTATACCCTGTGATGTTCCAATTTCTGCTGCTATTTTAATTGCCATAGTTATTCTCTTTTTAATATATATAAATATATAGTTGTTTACTCAAACCCTAATTTTTCTTTTAACATTTTTACTTCCGCTTTCAATTCTTCAATCATTTTTTGTTGTTCCTGCATAGCGTTCACTAATAATGCCGGTATTGCTCTATCTCTCAATGCTAAATATCCACCATCATCAGGTCTTACTAATAATGGTTCAACATCTTCAACTTCTTGTGCTATGAAACCAATATCGTGTCTTAATCCGGTTGTTTCATACTCATCAGTACCTTCTTTCCAATCAAATTCAACACCTCTAAGTCTAAGTACTTTATCCAATGCATTTTCATAGTACTTAACATTATCTTTCAATCTTCTATCTGAAGGTGAACCATATGCGATAATGTTGTTTGATGCAATAATCACACCATCATATCTCAAGTTGATGTTTGCACCACCACCTCTATTACCACTATGGATTCTTAAACCATATGAAGCTCTTAATGCTAAGTAACCATCGTTCAAATCACAAAGGTCACCATCATCAGATACCCATACACCACCACCACCATAGTTATCAAAGTTTGAACGTAGTACATAAGGTGTACCTAATGTATCATCATTCAAATAATATCTCTGCCATCTAGAAGACCAACCACCCCATCTTATAAGATTATCACCATCCAAACCTAAGTTAATAGCGTAATATCCTCCTTTATGGAATGACATGAACGCACCATTATTACCAGTGGAGTATGGTTGCAACATTGCCGAATCCGTTTGTGTTGCATAATATCCCCTATTATAAGTAAAGTAAACTCTTGAATAGTGGTTGTAGTCATAAGTAGGAATACAATATTCTCCTCTATTGTTAGAGTCAACCATTGCTTTCCATCCAGAAGGTTGCCACCAAGAATTTCTAAACCATAATCTATCAACAGGTCCACCTGCTATCTGCCATCCATAGCCAGCACCATAACTCCATGTATAGTGGAATGTTTGCATACCCACCCAATGAGATGTACCAGGAGGTTGGTTACCAGGGTTAGACCAAGTATCAAATAAACCACCACCCCAGTTAAACATTTCATTGAAATCAGTAGTACCCCATCCCATTACACCTGTCCAGTGGTTACTATCACCAGTATAATCCCAACGAGGAGTATTATACTTACCGGTCATACCTACCGATGTCTTAGAACGAGATGTAATTCTGTTAAAACTTGTTGTACTATTACCATCAAAATAGTATGATGTATCTCTATCATAGTAGATATAAAATCTAGCATCATCACCATAAGTAATACGATATAACTCCATATGAGCGTTACCATATTCAATACGAATCTGCCAGTTACCAGAGTTATTCAACATACCAAAACCACTACCATCCCAATATCCAGCATATCCTCTACTATCTGAATCATAGTTATTGAACATTTGAATACCACCATATCCATATCCACCACCTGCTGATTTCCAATATCCATTATTGGTGTACCAGTGCATTCCTCTATTTTGATTGTAAAGACCGTGTCCGTTTGTGTTATTTCTAAACCATCCGTTTACATAAAGGTCATAGAAAGTTGGTGAAGCATCACTTCTTACGTTTTGGTTAGCCCAGTTAGATAACCATCCCATATAGAAGTTATAGTAGTTACCACCTGTATTGAATTGATGCGGTTCAGCACCATCACTTCTTCTGAATATCCAATATCCATCACTTCTTTGTTGGAAATATAAGTGAGAACTATGCCATTGAATCTTATTGTATTCACCAGTCCATCCACCAGGATTTGAGAAAAGCATATACCCCGGTCTAATATAATGGTTATCCGAATCTAACCAGCTTACGCTAGTTCCACCCGTACCACTACCAAAATAGTATCCGGTGTTATTTCTATCATAGAATATTTGTGCTTGAACATCTCCACCTACAATTACGTGTCCACCTGCTTGTTCAATTCTTACTTTCTCATATGCAGTTCTATTACCACTAACTCTTGATGGAACAGTAAATCCTCTTAAGTTGTTTGTTGAATCTTCTGCTGTAAAACAAAAATAGTTTGATGGATTATCATGATACAATCCCCATCCAGTATAAGGTTCATAATCTACGAATATACCTGTCCAACCTTCACCGGTCACCTGTTGCATACCAAATGCTGCTCCAGCTGAAGATGTTCCTGATGCGTTTAGTAATAAACCAGGTTTGTTATAGTTTTGTACGTTGTAAGAACCAGCTGCAACAAATGAGTTACCACTATCCGTTGGGTCTACTCTATATCCAGTGTTGTTTGTATCATACCAAATTGTATAATATAAATCACCACCACTACCAAAGTAAGTGTTACCCCACCATAAGTTGTGCATGATTACATGATAACCATTACCATATAATTCATTTACGTTGAAATAGAAGTTTGAACGGTCAGTATAAATGTGAGCATGTCCAGAGTTAGCAGGTCCAAATTGAATCCAACCATATGGAGTGTTATGACGATAACCCCAATCACCGCCTGCAAAATAGTAACTTCCATTACCATAATCCATTGATGCTAAACGAGAGCGTCCAGCTGGGTCTACAAAATATCCTGTGCTATCTCTATCTCTTAATAAAGCTGCGTAGTGTTCACCTTGTGTTTCGGTGTAGTTGTATCGTGCTATGAAAATATCGTTAGTAGCGTAATCAGAATAAGTCCTCTTAAATCTCATTCTTATAGATTCGTTACTATCGTAATCATCTTCCGATTGGAATACCCATGCACCAGTGTTTGAGCCTGCAGGAGATTCTCCATACATTCTAAAGAAGTCATTATCACCTCTTTGCTGTCCAATCCAATATGGTGGAACGTTTGCGTTACCGCTATAAGATGTACCAACAGGGTTTTGTGGTAATTCTATTTGGTTTGCTAAAATATAGTTTTGTCTATTAGTACCAGAAGGGTCTAAATAATACCCAGGGCTGTTTCTATCGTAGAATGTATCTGCATAAAATGCTCCAAAATTATATGTGTCACCATTTGTTTGCATTCTAAACCTTTCAGAGTTATTGTATGCAAATCTTAACATATTTGATGCCCCACTATCTGTCAACAAATTCCATCTATTACCCTGGTCTGATGAGTAAAGATTTAAATGGTCATCCCAACCTGCTCCACTTGCAATCATATCAGTTCTCCTAATACGAGATGTTCCATTTGGATTTAGATACCAGTTACCATCATTAGCATCAATAAATTGTGTACCATAAACTGCACCACCACTATAAATGTTTTGGTTAGTAGCAAAACCTGGATATGAGTTTGGTACAATTTCACAGAATGTAGATGCACCAGGAGAACCAACACCACCATTGGTTAATGTCCAACCAGATGAGTGATAGTTTTCTGTCATTGCTACATATAATGTACCAGAATAGTTTACATATATTTGAAGGAAATGTGTATCATATGTACCAGTACCTCTAATACGAATGTTGTTAGGAACACCACCACCACTATACCAAGATTTACCTAATAAAGTTAGTGTTGCTGCTCCAGCTGAACCAAAGTGTACACCTGCGTTAAATTTCTGATGGTGATGTAATCCACTTTCATAATCCCATGTGTGGAATGTTGCCATCGCTCTATTTCCAGGGTTTGTAGCGATTGTGTACCAGTTACCAGCACTTACAGATATTGCTAATGTTTCTCTTACAGACCAACCCAATACATCTAATGTATTAAGATTAGAACGAGAAGCAGGGTCTACATAATATCCACTACTATCAGCATCTCTAAATATTCTACCCCAAATATCACCATAGTTGTAAAGTACAACATTATTTCTTACTCTTAGGTATGTACCATCAGTCATATACCATCCACCACCCCAACCAAATCCAATTTCTTCATCTTTAAAGAATGATGATGTACCTCTACCAAATACGATAGCATCATTATTTCCTAATAATTGAATAGACCCATTTACAAATACTCTATTGTTAGTTATACCACCACCAATTACAGAACTATTATCAGATGCTGTGTATGAGAAATCATCCGTTGCAAATCCTGTTCTTTGATTTGATGAGAAGAAGGCTGCCAATCCACCATTAATAGAAGTGAAATCAGAAGTATTATTTGTATAGATGTAAAGAGAACCACCACTATTTGTTCTACCAGCTACTATATAGTTTCCACCATTGTTACCAAATTGTAAACCATACCAATTAAGAGAAGAATGATAGTTATTTGAACCATCATATCTAGCTCTAAAATGTGCTCCAGATGGAACATACACATCTCCCCTTGCTATATTACCTCTAGTTGTTACGGTTTCTAATGTTTCAGAACCAGCAGTACCTGTAATGTTTGTGTTTAGTGCATTTTTAGGTACTGTCAATTGTCTAGTAGATGGACAAGCTGCATCTGATATACTCCAACTTTCCAAATATGCTGAACCTTGGTCATATATACATCTTACGTTAAATCTACCATAATAAATGTTATTAGATAAATGTACTACAACTTTACCACTTGCGTTTGTTGCTATTCTAACAGTACCAGGATCCCAATCACCTTTATTTGTATAAGAATAGTTTGTAAATGAGTTGTTATAAGAATACCAAACAATTTGTAAATTAATTGATTGTCCACTTCCATATGCATAACCTTCAATAATTACCGTAGGCATATTGAATACGTTATAATCTATATTTGTAGTAATCAACCAACCATTTGCACCAGTTGTATTATATGCAATAAATGCAGATGATAAAGAATGATTTGGTGTTGATACTTGTTGAGTTCTTAATATGTTTAAATTTGATGTAGATGCACCATCTATGTAATATCCCGTACTATCTCTATCACGAAATTGTGTTGCATCAACATTATCTCTTACAGTCACCGAACCACCAAATGTAGCTGCATTATTTGTAAGATTTACTTCTAATGGCCACCAACCATTTACAGTTGCCCAAGATGTTGTATCATTACTACCTCTCAGTATATAAAAAATATTAGAGTTAGTATGCAACATTGCTGAGTTATGGTCCGTATCTTGGAAATACAATGTTGGTGATGCATTTCTCATTATAATATTACCATCTGCTCTAAATAAATTAGGCGTATATACTCCAGAAGTAAACTCTCCCGCTTGGTTTAATCTTAACCAAGAATCATTTGTATCTAAAGCTCTTTTATTGTTTCCGTATAGATAATTTGTAAAGTATAATGAACTATTGAATGTACCCTGATTAAAGGTTACGTTATCGGATGTTCTAACATTTTGGTTCATTAGATACACTTCAGTTGCACCTTGTCCGGTGTTAATTGTACCACCTATTGTAAGGTTATTACTAAAGTATCCATCACCACTTTCGTTTACAGAGAATAATTCGTTTGATGATTTTACTGCATTACTACCTACTATGAATTTTCTATCACTTTCATTATTATTAGCATCAATACTTACAACAACATTTCCAGCACCTGCCATATATAATGGATTACCAGATGCATTATTTTGTATTAAAACAACATCATATGTATTATCTCTATATAATCCAGCGCCTGTATCTGAAAGATAGAATGCTCCAGCATTTCCACCACCAGTTGTTGTTACTTGATTGAAAGTTACGTTATCAGTTGTACGAACATTTTGGTTCATTAAATAAACTTCAGTTGCACCTTGCCCCGTATCAATTGTACCAGTAAGAACTACGTTACCACTTACTGATAAAGTATTATCTGCTGTCCATCTATCAGTACTTTCATCCCAATAGAATGAAACAGTTGGGGATGAACCTCTCCTAACTTCTATACCAGCATTTTCAGTTGGTGTACCTGATGTGAAGTTTGAATTAAGAGTTATAATATTATCTGCTAAGTTAATGGTTTCAGTATTAATTGTAGTTGTTGTACCACTAACCGTTAAATTTCCTGTGATTGTTGCATTACCAGTTACTGTCAATAATGTACCATCAAAAGTTAAATTACTTTCAACAGTTCCGTTTGGTGCAGTTCCGTTTAATGTGATTACACCATTATCAGTTGTACCAGTTAATGCTAATAAACCAGATGTACCAGCAGTTCCACTTGAGCCGCTTGTGCCAGACGAACCGCTTGAACCGCTTGTGCCAGATGAACCACCACTACCAGAAGTTCCCGATGAACCTGATGTGCCAGACGAACCTGATGTGCCAGATGAACCTGATGTGCCTCTTGTTCCTGATGTACCAGATGTGCCAGACGTTCCGGATGAGCCAGACGTTCCGGATGAGCCACCTGTTCCAGAAGTTGCAGATGTACCACTTGTTCCTGATGAACCAGAAGTGCCAGCTGTTCCGGATGAGCCGCTTGTGCCAGAAGTTCCCGATGACCCAGATGAACCACCTGTTCCAGAAGTTGCGGATGTACCGCTTGTTCCTGATGAACCAGATGTGCCTCTAGTTCCCGATGTACCGCTTGTGCCACCTGTACCAGAAGTTCCTGATGTGCCAGACGTTCCTGATGTACCCGCCGAACCATTTATTCCCGATGTGCCGCTTGTGCCAGATGTTCCTGAAGAACCACTCACTCCAGATGTTCCCGATGAGCCACTTACTCCGCTTGTACCAGACGAACCCGAAGTGCCAGCCGTTCCTGATGTGCCAGAAGTTCCTGATGTACCAGAAGAACCCGCTAAACCAGTTACACCCGATGTACCAGATGTTCCTGATGAGCCACTACTTCCACTTACACCAGATGTGCCGCTTGTTCCTGAAGAACCTGATGTGCCACTACTTCCACTTGAACCAGATGTTCCCTGTCCTCCTGTTATACCACTTGTGCCACTACTTCCAGAAGTTCCTGATGTGCCAGATGTTCCTGATGTGCCAGATGAACCCGATGAGCCTGCTGTACCTCCACTACCAGATTGTCCGCCAGCTCCACTAATACCGCTTGTACCAGATGAACCCGATGTGCCACTACTACCGCTTGTGCCACTCAATCCACTACTACCGCTTGTTCCAGAAGAACCTGATGAACCAAATCCCGATGAACCAGAGGAACCCGATGAACCTGTTAATCCGCTTGTGCCAGATGAACCTGAAGTTCCTGATGAGCCTGCTGTTCCAGATGAACCTCCCGTACCAGATGTTCCTGATGACCCAGACGAACCATCTTTACCAGATGAACCCGATGTGCCAGAAGTTCCATCCTTACCAGATGAACCTGATGTTGCTGATGTACCGCTTGTGCCAGATGAACCTGCTGTTCCTGATGTGCCGCTTGTACCGGCAGTTCCAGATGTGCCGCTTGTGCCAGATGAACCTGAAGTTCCTGATGTGCCAGATGAACCTGCCGTTCCTGATGAACCTGCCGTTCCTGATGAGCCACTGCTTCCACTACTACCAGATGAGCCAGATGTTCCCGATGAGCCACTACTTCCACTACTACCGCTTGTGCCAGACGAACCGCTAGAACCACCACTACCTGATGTTCCCGATGAGCCGCTTGAACCAGATGTACCAGAAGTTCCCGATGTGCCGCTTGTACCAGATGTACCTGATGTTGCTGCTGCAAATCTTCTACTAACTCTACCAGTAGTCATATTCAATACCAACACCTCATTTGTTGTATCATCGGTTGGTATTGTATTTGCTAATCCTACGAATATAGAACCACTAATAGCTAAACTACCAGTAATTTCATGCTTATCAGAAGTTGCATCACCAAATTTATTTGAACCAGAAGAATAAATTACCGAAGAAGAAATATATGTTGTATGTACTTCTTCCGCTTGTAAAATTCCACCTATAAAAAGATTATTTGTAATTGTAACAGAACCTGTAATATTACTATTTCCATGCACTGCTAATCCACCACTTATTGAAGTTGGTACATTTACTACCAATCCTCTATTTGGTGATATTTGAGCTATCGCAGAACCTGATTTTATTCTATTAATATCACCAATTGAATCTGCTGATATATTAAATAAACCACTACCATCTCCTTGAAAAACAGATGCTGATACAGAACCAGATACTAATACACTTCCACTAATTCTTAATGGACCTGAAGGTACAATTGTATTTGTTTGTATAATAGATGCCGTTAATGGTGCTCCACTTATTATACTTACAGAGTTTGGTGAAGCATTAATTATTGGTGAACCACTTACATAAAGTGATACAACACTGGAACTTATTTGGTTTAACCCATTCGGATTTAGTCCTATGAAACTACTCATCTATTATAATCCTTTATTAACTTAATTCTAACGCTGAAACAATTACATCTACTGAATTTGCTAACGATGAAGTCACCGAAAGAAAATCAGAAGCTTCCATAACAACTTTCTGGTCACCACCAACTAAAACAGTTGATGAACCAGGAGGTACTAATGTATCTTTAACTAAATATACAGTTTTATTTGCTGAACTATCTCTCAACATACAACTTACTGAAATATTGTTTGAATTTACATTTGCTACATTAACACCTATAATTGTTGTTGTAGTTGCTGCAGGCGTAGTGTACACTGTAACTCCAGTTGTACCAATTGAACCCGTTATACTATTTTTAAATACGTTTGCCATCTTTTATTTTTTACAATGCTATAGCGTATGCCAAAGCAGTATCTAATACATTCACCCCATCTACTAAATATCCACCAGCTGTCAAATTCATTGAACCAGTCATTTCAATAGATTTACTTACAGCCAATCTTGAAGTTACTGTCAAAATATCAAATGTTGCTTGCTGAACATCAATAGTTCCTTTAAAAGAACCAGTTAATGAACCTGTGAAAGAACCACTTAAATCAGCATAAGCGAAATTTCTATCTTGTGAAATTGAACCCGAAAATATGGGATTGTGTATTACCATTTTACCTGCTTTCTTTTGTTATAGGTATAAATATAAACTTTTCCCTCTTTTAAGGTTTTATCGGCCACACTATATTAAATGGGTTTTCCTGATTAGTTATGTTTCTTAAAGTTTGTCTGTATTCAGTCCACGCTGATTTAATTTCCGCTGATATATCTGACAATTGAGTCCAATCACACTCCATTAATAATTCATTTCTTTGTAAACGAATTTCTTCCCATTTCAAATTAATTCTAGAATTTATTTCAGACTCAGTTGCATTTGTTTGTTCCCAATTTTGATAGTAAACACCTTCTACTAATATTGGTGTTGCTTCTAAAATATTTTTTGTATAATCGTTTGGTTTTGGTGTTTGTCTAACTTCGTGAATATCCCACTCTCCCATTAAACTTTCTGTCATTTCAGATGGAAAGCAGGTATGTGGATTATCTTCTCTTAATTTTTGTAAAGAGTAAGGATATGTAATTTCGTTATTTATAATTCTTAAATACATAATTTATTTCCAATTTGATGGTATTGATGCAAAATTTGTCAATCCTGTACAATTTCTAAAAGCTCCTACTCCAGTTGGAGTTGGTGTTCTTAACCAAAGAGTTGGCGCAGAACCTGTTAAAGCGTTTGATGTTGTACTCATATTATAAACATTACTAAATACCGTTGCTGCTGTATTATATGTAAATTGTAAACAAGTTGCCAATGATAGACAGTTTCTAAAAGTTGAACTAAAGTTTACAGCGTTTACATTCAAATCAAATAAAGTTGCTGGTACAGTTGTTAAAGATGTGCATGCTGAAAAGCAAGATGAAAAATCATTTGCTTGTACATTGATATCAAATAAACCAGAAGGAACTGATGTTATTGGTGTATTTGCAAATGTGTTTGAAAAACTTGTTGCGTTTGGTGAATATGCAAAAAGGTCTGATGGTATTGATGTCAATCCCGTACTTCTAAAAGCTCCAGCAAAACTAATTACTTCAGATAAACCAGTATATCCACCAACATTAATAAGAGTTCCACTACCTGGTATTGATGTTAAATTAGTACATCCATAAAAATCAAGTGTTCTTATACCAACATTACCCCATTGAATTAAACCAACTATTAAAGTACGAATTGCTGCGTTATTATTTACTTTAAATCCTGGCATAAATCCAGCAATACTAATATCATAAGTACCAGCTGATGAATAAGTGTGTGCTCTATTTAAAGCAGTTGATGATGTAATTGTATCACTATTACCATCTCCCCAATTTACACTTATATTTGGTGTTAAACCAGCATAATCTACTAAAGGTAAAGTAAATACCGTATTAGATGTTGTTGTTGTAATTCTAATAATAAAAGGAAATGATACTCCACCTTCTCCTGATGATATTAATCTTCTAAATATTCCCATATCTTCCATAACTTTTAATTCATATTTTTACCACTCACAAAACCAAAATAATTACTTCCACCATTATAAGTATAGAATACTAAAACATCAGTACCAGAAGATGTAAGTGTAGGAACAGTTCCACCAGCCCAATCAACATTAGCTGGGAATGATACAGAATAAGCTCCTGCATTTATAACTACTAAAGTAAATCCATATCCGTTTGGTGAAGCAGGTGGATTAGTAAATGTTACTGCCCCACTTGCATTAAATTGTCTCCTAAAGTTGTTTGCCGTTGAAAGGTCTAAAGCTGCACTTCCACCAGTTCCCAAATCAGAATAAGTTTCTCTAAATTGAGTTGCTAATATAAATGTAGATGCTGCTATTGATGTTGTTACAGTCACATTACCTGTTACAGAAAGTGTATTACCATCAAATAAAATATTAGATTCTACATTTGGTTGGTTAAGAGCATTATCAAATGTTATTACACCATTATCAGTAGTACCCTGAATCAATATAGAACCAGAAGTACCAGAAGTTCCTGATGTAAAGTTTGGCGGAGTTGTACCTGATGTACCACTTATACCAGACGAGCCAGAAGTTCCTGATGAGAAGTTTGGAGGTGTTGTACCCGATGTACCATCAACGCCCGATGTGCCACTTAATCCAGAAGTACCAGAAGTTCCTGATGTAAAGTTTGGTGGAGTTGTACCTGATGTACCATCGACACCAGATGTACCATTAACGCCCGATGTTCCTGATGTTACACCATAGAATGATACTCCCGATGTACCAGAAGTACCTGCTGGTCCATCTACTCCAGAAGTTCCTGATGTACCAAAGAATGTACCATCTAAACCAGAAGTTCCTGATGTGCCGCTTGTACCAGTAGTTCCTGATGTGCCGCTTGTTGCATCTCTACCGCTCGTACCTGAAGTTCCAGCTATGCCAGAAGTACCACTACTTCCAAAGAATGTTCCGTCTAAACCAGACGTACCTGATACTCCCGATGTACCACTTGTGCCCGTAGTTCCAGATGTGCCGCTTGTGCCAGTTGTGCCCGATGTACCACTACTTCCAAAGAATGTACCATCTAAACCAGAAGTTCCTGATGTGCCACTTGAACCAGAAGTTCCTGATGTGCCACTTTGACCTGATGTACCAGATGTGCCACTTTCACCTGAAGTTCCTGAAGAACCGAAGAAAGTTCCATCCAATCCAGAAGTTCCCGATGTGCCATCAATACCACTTGTACCTGCAGTTCCATCAACTCCGCTAGTGCCAGACGTTCCCGATGTGCCAGATGTTCCCGATTCTCCGCTTGTACCACTACTTCCAAAGAATGTACCATCTAAACCAGAAGTTCCTGATGTGCCATCAATACCGCTTGTGCCAGACGAACCCGAAGTACCATTTAATCCATCAATACCGCTTGTGCCGCTCGTACCTGAAGTTCCAGACGAACCAAAGAATGTACCATCTAAACCAGAAGTTCCCGATGTGCCACCTGTTCCATTTGTACCATCTATACCGGATGAGCCAGACGTTCCTGATGTTCCCGATGTGCCATCTATACCGCTTGTGCCAGAAGTTCCTGATGAACCAAAGAATGTTCCATCAACACCACTCGTACCGCTTGTGCCAGACGTTCCATCAATACCATCCGTACCATCACGACCACTCGTGCCAGATGTACCATCAATTCCGCTTGTGCCAGATGTTCCTGAAGAACCAAAGTAAGTTCCGTCTAATCCAGAAGTTCCCGATGTACCAGATGTGCCACTTGAGCCAGCCGTACCATCTAATCCTGATGTGCCAGACGTTCCATTAACGCCGGATGAACCAGAAGTACCATCTATACCAGATGAGCCCGATGTGCCATCCGTACCACTTATTCCCGATGAGCCCGATGTGCCAGATGAACCACCTGTGCCAGATGAACCATCAGTACCGCTTGTGCCAGAAGTTCCATCAACACCACTTGTACCGGATGAGCCAGTCTCACCGCTTGAACCAGACGTGCCATCAGAACCAGAAGAACCATTACTACCGTCCGTTCCATCTCTACCACTTGTGCCAGATGTTCCATCAACTCCGCTTGTACCATCTACACCGCTTGTGCCATCAATACCAGAAGTTCCCGAAGAGCCGCTTGTGCCATGTGAACCACTTGTACCAGAAGAACCTGATGTGCCATCAGTACCACTTGTGCCAGAAGTTCCATCTATACCACTTGTGCCATCTATACCACTTGTGCCAGATGTACCACCACTACCGCTTGTGCCATCTGAACCTGATGTGCCAGACGAACCATTACTACCATCAGTACCATCACGTCCGCTTGTGCCAGAAGTTCCATCAACACCAGATGTTCCCGATGTGCCACTTTCTCCGCTTGTACCACTACTTCCGCTTGTGCCATCAGAACCAGATGAACCTGAAGAACCAGATGTACCTGATGTTCCTGATGTGCCATCTATACCGCTTGTGCCAGAAGTTCCCGAAGAACCGCTTGTACCTTCCGTACCCGATGTGCCAGAAGAACCTGATGTGCCAGAAGAACCTGATGAACCGTCAGTACCGCTTGTGCCGCTTGTACCACTCGAGCCAGATGTACCAGGCGAACCTTCCGTACCGGATGTTCCCGATGTGCCAGAAGTTCCCGATGTGCCATCTATACCAGATGTTCCTGATGTGCCAGAAGTTCCTGATGTGCCACTTGTGCCAGATGTTCCTGTTGAACCTGATGTTCCAGATGTGCCAGATGAACCTGAAGTTCCTGAAGAGCCTGCCTCACCACTAGAACCAGAAGTTCCTGAAGTTCCGCTTGTGCCAGACGTTCCCGATGTGCCAGTTTCACCGCTTGTACCCGATGTGCCAGACGTACCTGCCGAACCACCACTACCAGAAGTTGCGGATGTACCACCACTACCAGAAGTTGCGCTTGTGCCAGATGTTCCTGATGTACCGCTTGTGCCAGATGTGCCAGCAGTTCCTGAAGAGCCGCTTGTGCCAGACGTACCACCAGAACCTTCAGTACCAGATGTACCCGATGAGCCAGATGTGCCAGCCGAACCATTTGTTCCTGATGTGCCAGAAGTTCCTGATGTACCGCTTGTGCCAGACGTACCACCACTACCTGATGTTGCTGACGTACCAGATGTACCGCTTGTGCCAGAACTTCCTGAAGAACCAGAAGAGCCGGATGAACCAGCCGTGCCAGATGTACCACTTGTTCCCGATGTTGCTGATGTACCGCTTGTGCCAGAAGTACCAGAACTTCCTGAAGACCCAGATGAACCAGCCGTGCCAGATGTACCAGAAGTTCCTGAAGACCCAGATGAGCCTGATGTTCCTGGCGAACCTTCGGTTCCCGATGTGCCAGAAGTTCCTGATGAGCCGCTTGTACCTTCAGTTCCCGATGTGCCAGATGTACCTTCCGTTCCTGATGTGCCAGATGTGCCCTCAGTTCCCGATGTGCCAGATGTACCTTCCGTTCCGGATGTGCCACTTGTGCCAGATGTTCCATCAACTCCAGAAGTTCCCGATGTACCTTCCGTGCCGCTCGTACCGCTTGTGCCTTCGGTGCCGCTTGTACCGCTTGTGCCAGAAGTACCACCACTACCAGCAGTGCCATCAATACCGGATGTACCAGACGAACCTTGCGCTGCTGCTATATTTCTTCTTTCTAATCTCTTTGTTACACTATTCCATGTTACAACTTCATCTGATGAACCAGATATTAAGTTGATAATTTCTAAATGACTTAATGCTCTTATACTACTACTTACATTTAAGCTTCCACTTACTCCTAAACTTCCACTAATTATAAGTGATGCATTTATTGTTTGGTCTTTATTAATGTTTAAGAATGATGCTGTATCCGTATTTGCTGAATTTAATGCAAATGATGCAGTCAATGCAGTTATAGAGTATGTAATACTATCCATACCCAACGGACCATCTACATTAATTGATTTTACATAAGATGCTGATACAGAACTTTCTGCTGCTCCACCATTTATTGTAATTAATACCCCATCAGAACCAGATGAAACTACCGCAACACCACTACCACTAAAGTTCATTTTTGAAACACTAGCTTTTACTAATGAACTTGTTAAGTAAACATTCAAATTAGCTCCACCACCTAAAGCATTTAATGCGTAAGATGCAGTCAATGCGTAAGATGAACTTACTGCACTAAATACACTCATTGATGATGTTTGTGAGTTCAACACATATTGTACTCCACCAGCCAATGAAGCTGATAACGAATTTAGTGATGCTGAATCAAATCCGGCAACACTATCTGCAAAGGTTGCTTTTCTTGCATACGATGCAGAAAGTACTTCACCAAATACTCTATCACCAGGAATTGTACCATTAATTAATGAACCACCACTACCAATTACAACATGTCCAGAAGTTAATCCAGCAAATTTAATTTGAATTGTATTTTCATCAATTGATTTAATTGTACCAGGTATAATTTGGTCTTCAGAACCAGTTGCGTAAACCTGAACCATAGGATAAAGTATATCCAAATTATGTACAATTGTTAAATCACTAACATTGCTAAATGATACAGTTTCAGTTAAAGATGTTTCAGGTTGTGGAATATAATAACCTTGTGTTTCATTATATCTTAAAATATCATATTCAGCAGATGCAGTTGGTCCTACTCCTTGGAATCTATATGTACCAAAAAATGAACCAGTAAAATTAGGAGCAAATATTGTGTTACTTGCTGAAATATTTTGTGCACTAATATTACGTGCTACTTCTAAATCACCTTGAATTGATGATGATGTATTAACTACAAATCCTAAATTTGGTGAAATTCTTGCTATCGCAGAACCAGATTGTAATAATGAAGTTTCAAATGATAAATTAGCAATATTAATATTTCTAATACCACTACCATCTCCTACAAATGTAGAACCACTAGCCAACACAATACTACCACTGGTCATAAACATGCTACCAGTAACAAAGATTGAACCAGATTGTACGGTCAATGAACCAGAAGTTAATGTTGTTTGTTTATTAACAACCAATCCAAAGTCTGGCGAAATTACAGCTTGTGCAGAACCAGAAATAATTCTATCTAATTTAAGGTCTTGCAATGCGTTTGCAGGGATGTTGAATAATCCACCACCATCACCTATATAAAGTGCCGCAGTGATTGGTACATTTACACTTAACTTATCAGGATCTATAATAGCAATACCAGAACCAGAGTTAATTTTGAATAACTCAAGGTTTTGAATAGCTTCAGGTGGGATATTAAATAGTCCACCACCATCTCCAATATATAAAGATGCTGAAAGAGAACCTGTTATGTTTACCGAACCAGTAAATTGAGAACCGCTAATAGGTGAAGTTACTATAAATGTATCACCACTTTGAACGGATGCCGTTGCACTACCACTTGCTATCAATGGTGCTGCTGCCGCTTGTACATTGGTTAAGAATCTACCATCACCATAAACGAATTCAGATGCTATAATACTTCCACTAATACTAATACTACCAGTAAATTGAGAACCTATTGATGAACCAGTTGCTGCAGTTGTTACTATAAATTTATCACCACTTTGAACCGATGCAGTTGCAGAACCACTTGCTATCAATGGAGCTGCTGCCGCTTGTACATTAGTAATAAATCTACCATCACCAAATATAAAATCGGTTGCTCTTATGCTACCACTAATTTCAACACTACCAGTAAATTCTGCTCCAACAAATCCACCAGTTGCAGCTGTTATTACTTGGAATCTATCACCACTTGCTACCGATGCTGTTGCACTACCACTAGCAATTAACGGAGCTGCTGCCGCTTGTACATTTGTAATATATCTACCATCTCCAAAAAGATAACCTCTAGCGGTCAAATCATCTGCTGTTAAACTTCCACTTACACTAACACTACCTGTAAGTTGTACCCCTATTTCCGAACCAGTAAATAATGTTTCTACTTTAAATCCATATTCAGGTGATACAGACGCTGTTACACTACCACTAACAATAAATGATGATAATAACGCATCTTCAGTTAATGCTGAACGAGGTATGTTTCTAAGATATGTACCTTCTGCGTAAATAAATGATGCCGAATCAATAAATAAACCACCACTTATATCTGATACAAATAAACTACCACTTATAGAAACAGAGCCTGTAAATTGAGAACCTATCTGAGTACTAAAATATTCAGATGATGATTCTGATGCCGTATAGAATGCTGATGTGAATGGAGTAATAACTCTAAATCCGTAATCAGGAGATACCGATGCAGTTACCGAACCAGATTTAATTTCAAATGATACTAAAGCATCTTCCGTTAATGCAGAACGAGGAATTTCTCTTAAGTAAGTACCTCTAGCATAAATAAATGAAGATGAATCTATGTATATACTTCCACTAAATCCAGAACCACTTTCAAACGATTCAACAATAAATCCTCTATCAGGTGATACCGATGCAGTAACACTTCCACTAGCTACTCTAAATACTTCTTCAGATAATGCGTTTCTAGGAATGTCAAACAATCCTTTACCACTACCACTAAACATAGATGCGGAAACATTACCATAAATGTCTAAACTTCCTGTTATTTGTGTTGGTGCTACTACTTTAAATTCTGCAGGTAATTTTATTTCATCTACAATTTGTATCTCACCAGCCATTGCGCTGTGGAATTGGCAATTGTAATATAATAAATCAGGAGAGCCAGATGGTGGTGTGAATAAAATAACACCATTATCTTCACCATTATTTGTTACTCCAGTATCGTATGTATTATTAGTTCCAGTAGAATTAACTGTCTTAATCCAAAAAGGATGTCCTAATGAAGTTACATTAAATGTGTACTCTACACCTCTAACTAAAAATAAATTTGGATTTATACCATTAGCAGCTCCACTAAATTCATAACCATCGCTTCCACTATTAATTACATTGAATACAGTGTTTAAAGATGAAGTAGGTATAAATCTATCAACACCATAGATATATGTACTTCCACTTAATGTGGATTGTACATTTACGTTAAATCCTTCTGATGGTGAAATTGATGCTGTTGCACTTCCACTAAATATTTTTGTTGAATCAATTGCTAAATTAGCTAAAGTAATATTTGAAATATATCTACCATCACCAACAAAGTAAGAACCACTTTCTACTATTAAGTTTCCACTTATTCTTACACTTCCAGTAAATTCAGAACCACTATCAGCGGATTCAACTTTAAATCCATAAACAGGACTTACTGATGCTGTTACACTACCACTTGATATTCTAAACACTTCAGATGATAATGCGGATTGTGGAATATCAAATAGTCCTCTACCACTACCACTAAAGAAAGAGCCAGATGCTAATAATATATTTCCTTCAACTTTTATTGAACCCGTAAACTCAGAACCACTTGCTGCAGATTCTACAATAAATCCTCTATCAGGCAATGCTGAAGCGGTAACACTTCCACTTGCAATTCTAAATAATTCTTGAGATAATGCTGAACGAGGTATATTAAATAACCCAGCACCATCTCCAGAAAATAATGATGCTGAAATAGAACCAGTAACACTAATAGAGCCTGTAAATTGTGAACCACTATCAGATGCGATTACTCTAAATCCAAATTCAGGACTTACAGATGCCGTTACAGATCCTGATGCTATAAACGTTGATAATAATGCATCAGGAGTTAATGCTGTTCTTGGAATATTAAATAATTTTTCACCACTACCAGAGAAGAAAGAACCACTTTGTAGATATACACTTCCACTTGAGTATATTGAAGAACTAAATTCAGCTCTATCAGTACCTTCAAGTCTAAATCCATATTCCGGACTTACTGAAGCGGTTATACTACCTGTAGCTATACTACTTATTTCAAAAGATAAAGCTGAACGAGGTATATCGAATAAAAGTCTACCGCTACCACTAAACGCAGAACCGCTTGATAAATAAACACTACCACTAAATGTTGAACCATATTGGCTAGATTCTACTAAAAATCCATATTCAGGATTTACCGAAGCTATAACAGCTCCAGAAACTATTCTTGAACTTTCTACCGCAGGTACATTTATTAATTGAGAACCATCTCCAATAAAAAATTGTGCTCTAACACTTCCACTAACATCAACACTTCCAGTAAATCTAGAACCAAATGCTGAACCAGTAAATGGAGTTTCTACTCTAAATCCAAACTCATTACTAACTGATGCCGTAACACTACCTGTTGCTATTTTTGTAATTTCAAATGCTAATGCTGATTGTGGAATATCAAAAAGATTTCTACCACTACCACTAAATGATGCACTTACTGATAGAGCACGTACTGCTTCAGTTACATCTAAATCACCAACAACATCAGTATCTCCAATAAATTTAATTTCGGCAGGTCTTACTGCTTCATCTACAATATTAATTTGCCCAGCCATTGCTGAATGCAATTGACAAACATAATACAAAGTGCTTGGACCTGACGCTGGTGGTGTGAATGTTATTATACCATTATCATCCCCATTATTAGTAACACCATCATCATATGCATTAGCAGTTCCTGTTGTTTGTGTAGTCTTAATCCAAAATGGATGACCTGTTGCATTAACATTAAAAGTATATGTTATACCTCTAGCTAATGTTAAAGTTGGATTTGCACCAATTCCTTCAAATTGATATGCAGATGAACCATTATTGATTACGTTAAATGTAGTTTGTATTTGAGATGGGTCTAATGGTATATTAGATGCCGATACCCATAAACTACCACTTATAGCAGAAAATGTATTAACCACAAATCCATCAACAGGTGATATTGATGCAGTTGCAGAACCAGAAGTAATTCTATTAATTTCTATATTTGATATTGCCGAAAATGGTATATCAAATAATTCCTTACCACTACCACTAAAGAATGAACCAGATGAAATTTTAATACCATCTTGAACCGATAAACTTCCAGTTATAACTACACTACCACTTACAGCGATAGAGCCTGAAAAAGTTGAACCACTAATGATTGATGTTACTAAAAATCCATATTCAGGATTTACCGATGCTGTTACTGAACCCGATTTGATTTCAGTTGATATTAATGCATCCGGAGTTAAAGCCGAACGTGGAATATTAAATAATTTTTCACCACTACCACTAAAGAAAGAACCAGTGAAAAGTAATATACTTGATGTAAATTGAGAGCCACCAGGAGCAATAACTTTTAATGTAGTACCATCGGATACAGAAGCTGTTGCAGAACCACTAGATATAAGTGCCGAAATAAGTGCATCAGGTGCAAGTGCTGTTCTTGGTATATTGAATAATCTCTCACCACTACCACTAAAAGAAGAACCTGAAGTTAATTCTATACCTCTACTTCCGCTTACAAAAATTGATGAACTGAATTCAGCTCTTTGAGTACCTTCTAAACGGAATCCATATTGAGGACTTACACTTGCAGTTACACTACCACTTGCTATTCTAGGTGCTACAGTTGATGGTACATTTATTAATTGAGAACCATCACCAATAAAAAAGTTAGCTCTAAGACTACCAGTAACATCTACGCTACCAGTGAATTGAGATGCATAATCAGAACCACTTACAAAAGATTGTACTCTAAATCCAAATTCAGGACTAACAGATGCTGTAACACTACCAGTTGCTATTAATGTTGATTCTAATGCATCAGGTGCAAGTGCGGAACGAGGTATATCAAATAATAAACGGCCCGATGAACTTACAAAAGACCCACTAGCCATAAAGATACTTCCACTAAACGTAGAACCACTTGTTTCGGATATTATTAGGAATCCAGATTGAGGTGAAACAGATGCGGTTACACTACCACTAGCTAATTTAGTAGCTTGTGGAAGATTAAATAAATTTGCACCATCTCCAAAAAACGAACCTGTAAATGAACCACTAAATGAACCTGTTAATTCAGCAGAACCAGTGAATGTACCAAATACATCTGCTTGTCCAATGAATGAACCACTAAAAGAACCAGTTGCTTCAGCTTGTCCAATGAATGAACCAGTTAAAGCACCTGCTATTGATGAAGCAGTTATTTCATTTGCTATTAAGTAATCTCTGATTTGAACCGAACCAGTAAATTGCTGAACATCAGTAATTTCATCACCAAAGATATTTGAGCCAGATGAATAGATTACGGATGATGATATAATTGAAACTACTAATTGTTCAGCGTAAATCGATTGTGATACGAATAAGTTGTTTCCAACAGTTAAATCCGTACCAACATTTAAATTATTTGTAATTGTACCATTACCTTCAATATTGGTATTGGTATTAATATTTAATCCTCCAGTTGTAAAAGAAGCTGAGAATGAACCCGATGAAATAAAAGGTACATTAAATATTTCTGTACCGTCACCAACATATGAACCAGAAAAAGAACCAGTAAATTGTCCAGTTACTCTATCTAAATCCAATGAACGTACAAATCCTCTATTACCTTGGTCATCCGAAACTACAATAGCCGGAGAACCAGAAAGTGATGCTGAAAAATTTGGGACACCTAAATTCGGTTCAGCATTGGATAAATCCAAAAACTGATAACGTTCAGCAGAAACCTTTTTTGGGGGGACGGTTCGTACCCTACCACTTAATAAATTACTTTTGGCCATCCGTATCTACAAGCTTTCATATAAATATAAAATAAGGATTTATTCCTTAAATTATTCGTTAGCACTTTCAAGAATAGAAAGAATTACTTTTAAATCCGTTGAACCTGAAAAAATTAAACTGTATCCATCTTCCATAACTAATTTTCCGGCTACAACAGGATTTAATGAATCCTGAGTTGGTATTTCTACATTTTTAACCAATTCTATAATATCTTGGTCTACCAAATTAGGATTTTTAATATTTTCTCTTATTACTTCGTATAATCCACCTACTAAATATGCAGATGCGCTATATGCTGAACTACTTACAGCATATTCTGAATTAAAAGATTGTGTAAATGTTGTTTGATATAATCTAGAAACTAAAGAAGAACTTAACACACTTCTATTTTTAATAATTTCAGATGCTAATATGTTTGCATATTCTATTGCATTTATAGATGCTGTTACCTGTCCCTCTGGAATTATTGTGTTTCCATTTTTATCATAGTACCCCTTTGCCGCCTTATTTGTTCTTATTGTTGTTTTATTTGCAATATCGTATATAATAGCGTTTACATCTCTCAATACATTTGTTTCATAATAAGATGCTGAATATCCAAAAGGTGTTTCTGATAAATTGTTATTAAATTGTATATATGCCCCAATTTCTTTTGTTAAAAATGTTTTATTAATATCTAATAATTTAGATGCACTTTGAAAACTACCACTAAATTGTGAAATATCAATAGAAGCACTTATAAAACCACTACCACTAAATACATTACTAAAATTAGGAAGTGGTAATTGGTTATTTGAATCTACCAAAATTGTTACAGGTTGATTTTGTAATCCAGTGTTTGTTATCTGCATGGATAACATAATTGTAGATACTCCCGCCGGTACTACATATACTTCATCTTGTTCACCTGTCAGATTTGTAATTACTGACTGAAATCGGTTTAACGGTACAAATACATTTGCCATTTTTTTATTTTATTTTTTACGCTTCCAATGCTAATGAGAACGGAGTTACTAATGAGAATAGAGATTTACTAAATGTTCTACCCACAAGAGTACCAGTTGCCTGATTAATACTCAATCCAGTACCGATTCTAAAGTCACCATCTTGGTTACCAGAAGTAAAGTAAATTCTACCACCAGCCAATTCGGTAATTTCATAAATTGGATTTGCCACACCACTACCACCTTGGTTTGGTGGAAGTGCTTTAAACGTAACCCCACTACCATTATATGAATAGTCAATACCAGTTGCCACAATCAATGAACCAAATGATTCTAATGGTGCACCAGCTGCTATAAACTCTGCTCTTGTTCTTAAATATCTATTAGTTTCCAAAGTCTCTAATTTCTGAGAATTAATTACAGCTTTTGCACTACCATATTGTCCTGTGTAATAAGAAGATGCTGCTGCAATACTTCTTTCGTTACCACCATACAATAGGTCAGTTGCTACAGAATCAGTAATAATTCCAGTATCTCTAGAACAACTAGCCTCATTATATACTAAATATGGAAATGCTCCATTTGTATATCCAATTGCTCTTTGCTTCAATTCTTCTTTAGCTGCAATTAATCTTTGGTATGCTTCTCTACGTCTAGTTGATGGGAATACTAATTGTGTTTGATTTACAATTTTTTCAGAAACACCTTTAGCGTAATTAATACCATCAACAGTTTGTTTTAATTGTCCAACTGTTCCATTATCAGTATAAGATGGTTTAATTGCAACTGATGGAATTTTATAATAGTAATATCCAGCCTGAATACTTCTTTCATTACCACCATATACTACATCCGTTGCTACTGCATCTAATATAAATCCAATATCACGAGAACAACTTACTTCATTGTATTTTAATTGACTCCAAGAAGAACTTAAGAATGTAATTGTTTCTTTTTGTATAAACAATTTATTATTTTGTAATAATGTTCTTGCATTTAAGTTATCAATAGATGCATTTGTGTAAGTTGGATTTAAAATTGATTTTGCTGCTAATCTTCCAGCATATCTAATACCAGTTACAGTTGGGTCTAATTGATTTTGTTCAGATGGAACTCCTTTGTTAGTTGCTCTTGATGGGAATAAGAAATAGTAAGAACCAGCGGTTATACTTCTTTCAGTTCCACCATATAAAAGGTCAGTTGCTGCTGCATCTATTATATATTTTACATCACGAGAACAACTTGCTTCATTGTAGAATACCGTACTCCAAGAAGAAGATACATACTCTATAACTTCTGCTGCAATAAATGCTTTATTTTTTCTTAATAAATCAAATGATGCGGATACTTCCAATGATGCTGTTTGGAATACTATATTTTGAACAACCTTTTGTGTAATTCTACTTGCATAGTTTATACCATCAGTTGTTTGTTTTAATTGTCCTTCACCATCTCCATCTCCCAATAAAGTTGCTTTAGATGGATATTTGAAATAGAATTCACCACTCATTACACTTCTTTCATTTCCACCATATACTAAATCAGTTGCTACACCATCCAAAATATACCCAATATCACGTCTACATTTCTCTTTGTTATAATCAAATGTACTCCAGCTAGCCGTTAGATAATTCATTACTTCTTCTTGTATAAAGTTTCTATTGTTTCTTATCAAATCAACAGATGCTGATACCGATTGAGAAGCTGTTACGAATGTTATATTTTGAATTATGTTTGAAGCCACACCACCAGCAAAATTAATTGCATTTACAGTTTGTTCAACTTGCGAACCAGTAGCTTGAGATGGATATTTGTAATAGTATTCACCTGCTTTAGCACTTCTTTCATTACCACCGTAAAGTATATCAGTAGAAACTGCATCTACCAACAACCCAACATCTCTCCTACATTTAACTTCATTGTAATCAAATCCAACCCAAGAAGAAGATACATATGCTATTGTTTCGGCTTGTATAAATGGTTTGTTAGCTTTCATTAATGCGTAAGATGCTGAAGCTTGTCCCGAAGCCGTTACAAATAGTGTATTAAGAACTATTTTTTGTGCTAATTGAGATGCATACTTAATACCGTCCAAAGTTTCATCTAATTGAGAACCCGTTGCTTGAGATGGATATAAGTAATAATAATATCCATTTACAATAGAAGCAGAGTTTGAATTCCAAAGTAAATCTTCAGCTGCACCACTTATAATCAAACCAACATCTCTACTACAACTTAAATCATTGTAAACAAATGCCGTATCTGAATTAGAACCAGTCACCCAAGATGAACTAATGTATGCTACTGTCTCAGCTGCGATAAATGGAATGTTTTGCTTTAAGTTATTATAAGCATTTATTACATTAGGGTCAGTTGATTGTGTTGTATATGGTATAAGAGTTGGTAGAGAACCAGTACCATTTTCTAATATATTTGCAACAATTCCTATTGATGCTGAAATAAAGTTTACTTCAGTTTGAGTTGCTGCACTACCAGTAATTTGTGGTACGCTTGTTACTCTAATATTGTTTGCTGTATTTGAAATTATTTGCGGAGCTGAAATTACATTACCAATTATAATTTGCTCTAGCATTCTTCTAGCATAATCAATTGCAGTTGTAGTTTCAACAACTTGCTCAGATTCAGTTGCTAATGAAGGATATAGATAATAGAACTCACCAGCTTTAGAACTTCTTTGATTACCACCCCACTTTAAGTCTGTCATTACAGCATCTAAAATGTAACCAACATCTCTCTTACACTTATCTTCACTATAATACAAATACGGATACTTTGCATTTACAAATGCTAAAGTTTCTTCTTGTATAAACTTCTTATTATCTTTTATTAAGTTATAAACTGATAATACATTGTTAGAAGCGTTTTGTAGTGTTGACCCAGATATTATGTTTACTGATAATCCCTTAGCGTATTGAACTCCATCTAATGTTGGTTGTAACTGAGAATCCGTAGCTTGAGATGGGAAGTCATAATAGTACTTACCAGCTACATAACTTCTTTCATTACCACCATATAATAGGTCAGTTGAAACTGCATCTATAATATATCCAATATCTCTCTTACAAGTTGTTTCGTTGTAATCAAATTCACTCCAAGATGAACTTAAATAAGCAATTGTTTCGGTTTGAATAAATTGTTTATTTTGTCTTAATGTAGAATAAGATGATGAAATAGAAACCGATGCTGATATATGTTCTAATTTGATATTTCTAACTACTTTTTCTACTAATCCGCTTGCAAATTTAATAGCCGTTACAGTTTGGTCTAATTGAGAACCAGTTGCAGCAGATGGGAAATCAAAATAATAATTTCCGTTTACAATTGATGCGGAGTTACCACCATATAAAAGGTCATATGCCGCCCCATCTATAATATATCCTAAATCTCTACTACAACTTGCTTCATTGTAAACAAACGTTGACCAAGATGAACTCATAAATGCTATTGTTTCATCCACAATCATTTGTTTATTAGTTAATAACAAATTGTAAGCTAAATTAATTTTATTATTTGGATTTGGTGTTAAATTTGGAGCTTGATAAACAACAGAACCAGTTCCTTTTAACAATATATTTGATACAACACCAAATGATGAAGATACAATTTTTGCTTGAATTCTATCAGCACCACTACCGCTTAAGAATTGAGCCGTATTTGTTACTTTAACACTTGCTGATGTATTTGGTATAAGTGTAGGATATGTTTGTGATTCAATAATATTCAATACAATATTATACAAATTATTAATTCTATTCTTTTCAAAACTTCCACCATTTGTTGATGGTAAAATTTGTGAAATAATTGATTGTCCTTTTATACTTGCCGATGTATTTTCAATAATTGTTGGTATTGAAGATGTACCATTGTTTACAATCTTAATTACGTTAGCAAAAGAAGAACTTAAACTTGCAGTGTATATCGCAAATGATGCAGTTCCATTTGTAGTTTGCTGTAAAGATGATATATGAAGTAATGATGGTACACTATTTTGGAATCCATAATTAAAATTACTTGCTAATGAATCCGGTAAAGATGCACTACCATTGTAAATAATATCTCGTATCAATCCAAAAGATGCAGTTGTTATACCCACTTGAGTTGAACTTGCAGATATATGAGATTTTATTTGAGTTTGATTTGTTACTTTAATTGCAGAACTAGCATTTGTTACCAAATTAGGTTTAACTTCTACCCCACCAGCTATTATATCAGTTACAATTGAGAATGAAGAACTAATAGAATTAATTTGATTCACATTTCCTGTTACCAATGATGTATATTGAGGTACATTACCAACTTTAATATTATTGTCAGTATTTAACTCAAGATTTGGTGATGATAATAATAAATTTTGAACAACTTTTCTAGCTACGTTTTTAGCATATTGTACACCAGCTACAGTTTCTTTAACTTGCTCATTTTTAGTTGCTAATGATGGATACAAATAATAATATTGTCCTGCTGTAATTGCTCTTTCATTGCCACCATACCATAAATCAGTTGCCACATTATCAACAATATATCCAACATCCCTTCTACACTTCTCTCTATTGTAAACTAAATCAGGATAGAAAGCGTCTATGTATTGTATTGTTTCATTTTGAATAAACGTTCTATTCTTTCTCATCAATTCAACTGAAGATGAAACAAATTGAGTAGGTTGTGCTAATACTTTATTTGATATTATATTATTTGCAACACCTGCCGCAAATGCTACACCATCGATTGTTTGTTCCAATTGTGCATTAACCGATGGAACACCACCTACAATTGCTTTTGATGGATATAGATAGTAGTATTCACCTGCTTTAGAACTTCTTTCGTTTCCACCATATAAAAGGTCAGTTGCTACATTATCTACGATATAAGCCACATCTCTGGAGCAACTAGCCTCATTGTAATAGAAACCATCCACACCAGTCCAAGAAGAACTTAAATAAGCAATTGTTTCCGCCTGAATTAGTGGTTTATTTTGTCTTAATAAATTCCAACCACTTACACTTGATGTTGTTGGTGTTTGTAATAATTGATTTGCTGCTATCTTTTTAGCAATACCTTTAGCGTAGTTAATACCATCTAACGTTTGTCCTAATTGTCCAGCCGAATCACCATCCCCATCAACAGTTGCCAATGAAGGATATAAGTAATAGTATTCACCTGCTCTTGTAGAAGATTCATTACCACCATAAAGAATATCAGTTGCTACCGCATCTACAATATATCCAACATCTCTCTTACATTTATCTTTATTATATACAAAGAAACTCCATGCTGAATCTAAGAAAGATATAGTTTCATTTTGTATAAGTTGTTTGTTATTTACTAAAAGTTCATAAGCTATTTGATTTGAGTTTGATGCTGTAAAATATGTTTGATTTTTCATCACATTTTCAGCCAAACCTTTTGCATGAGCAATACCACTTAGTGTTGGACCTAATTGAGTTGTAGTTGCTTCGGATGGGAATAAATAATAGAATTTCCCAGCTTCAATACTTCTCTCATTACCACCATAAACCATATCGGTTACAACAGCATCTAAAATATATTTTATATCTCTACTACAACTTTCTTGGTTATATACAAATCCATTCCAACTAGCAGAAACGTATGCTATTGATTCACTTGCTATAAAATCTCTATTGTTAAAAATTAATTCTTTAGCTTGAAGTTTATTATTTGAAGCGTTTTGGAATACACCACCTCTTAATATTCTATCAGTTAAGTTTTTAGCATAATTTATTCCAGTTACAGTTTCATCTAATTGAGAACCAGTTGCTTCAGATGGATATAAGAAATAATACAATCCAGCTTTAGATGCTCTTTCATTACCACGATAGTATATATCGGTTGTAACTGCATCAATAATATAAGAAATATCTCTCTTACAAGTATTTTCATTATACTGTACACTACTCCAAGAAGAACTAATATATGCAATAGATTCTGATTGTATAAATGTTCTATTATTTCTTATTAAATTATATGCATTATTTACTTCTGCTGATTGTGTTACAAATAAAGTGTTTAAAATTACTTTTTGTGCCAATCTACTAGCATATTCAATACCTTCTAATGTTTGATTTAATTGAGAAAGATTTGCTTGAGATGGTATTTCATAATAATAAACACCATTAACAACTGATGCAGAATTACTATTCCAAATCAAGTCTTCAGCAGAACCACTTAATATAAATCCTACATCTCTCTTACACTTAGCTTCGTCATATATAAATCCACTCCAAGAAGAACTTAAATAAGCTATTGTTTCTTCTTGTATAAATGGAATATTATTTTTAAGAATATTATATGCATTTATTACTGCAGATGAAGTTGATAATGTTTGATATGGAGTTATAATTGGTAAGTTATCAATACCATTTGCTACAATATCAGCAACTATTCCAATTGATGAAGAAATAATTTGAGATTGTGTTGATGTTGCTGAACCTGTTCCTATAAATTGTGATGCAGAAGTTCTTTTTATATTTCCATCAGTATTAAGGACTAAAGTAGGTATATTACCAACACCATTTGATATTATATTAATAATAGTATCAAAGCTAGAAGTTATTGCATTTCTTACAGACCTAGATGTTGAACCGGTTGCAATTGTTTGCTCTGCATTTGTTGTTTTTATAAGTCCTTCGGTATTTTTTACCAAAGAAGCAATAGAGCCTGTTCCATTTTCTACAATATCTAAAACAACATCAAAATATGATTTTACTAAATTAATGTTTGTTTGAGAAATTGATGATGTTGTTATGTATTGAGTTGCATTTGTTCTTTTTATTGAACTAGTTGCATTTGTTACAATAGTTGGTATAGAACCCGTACCATTTGCTATTATACCTGTAACTATATCAAATGATGAACCAACTTTATTAATTTCACTATTAGATGGAGTTACAGAAGATGTCATCTGAGAACCAGTTCCAATGAGTACACCTTTAAATGATGATGATACAATATTTGGTATAGAACCTGTACCATTTGCTATTATATTAATTACATTTGCAAATGATGATGATACATTTGTTTTATCTAACGATGATACATTATTTGATGATGTAATCTGATTTACATTTGTTGCTCTAATTCCGCCATCCGCATTTTTAATAATAGATGATGGGAATCCATTACTTCCACTCGCTATAATTTTTGAAATTACATCAAAACTTCTTTCAACTTCAAGTCCACCTATTGCTACTAATTTCGTTAAATCTCTACCAAAATTAATTGCATCAATTGTTTCATCTAATTGGTCATCAGTTGCTTGAGATGGATATAAATAATAGAAATATCCTGCTTCTCTAGTTCTTTCATTACCACCGTATACCAAATCAGTAATAACTGCATCCGTAATAAATCTAACATCTCTAAAGCATTTAGCTTGATTGTAGTTTAAATAAGGATATGTATCATTTGTATAATCAATTACATTTTGTTGAATAAATGGTATATCTGCTCTTACTAAATTAGCTGCTGCTAATACTGCATCAGTTGGTTTTTGTAACGTAAGATTTAATGCAATCTTTTGAGAAAGTTCAGATGCATATTTCATACCAGTCACTGTCATATCTAATTGAGCCGTTGGTGATGGTACACCTGGTATTGTTGCTGATGATGGGTATAAGTAGTAGAATAATCCCGCTACATTACTTCTTTCAGTTCCGCCATATACTAAATCAGTTCTTACTGCATCAATTAGATATCCAACATCTCTCTTACACTTATCTTCGTTATAGAATACATTACTCCAAGAAGAAGATACATAAGCAACTACTTCATTTGCAATTAAATTTTTATTTTTAGAAAGTAAATTACTTGCGTTTAATTTATTTGTATCTGCTAATGTAAATGTTTGCCCAACTACAACTTTTTGTGCAATTCTACTTGCGTAATTTATTGCATCTAAAGTTTGTGTAAGTTGAGAACCAGTTGCCTGTGATGGGTATAAGAAATAATATTCAGATGATAATCTAGTTCTTTGATTACCACCATATACTAAATCAGTTCTAACCGAATCAATAATATAATTAAGGTCTCTACGGCAAGTTGTTTCGTTGTAATCAAATGAACCCCAAGATGAACTCATATATGCTATCGTTTCATCTATAATAAATTCTTTGTTATTTTTTAATGCTAAAGAAGAACTTGCCAAACTACCAGTTAATTGTTGATATTCTGCACCTTGAATTATTTTTTGTGCTATATTACCTGCGTAAATAATACCATCAATAGTTTGTTGTAATTGAGAACCAGTTGCTTGTGATGGGTACTCAAAATAGTATTGTCCATTTACAACCGATGCCGATATGTTACCCCAATAAAGGTCTTCTGCAACACCACTTATAATAAATCCAATATCCCTTCTACATTTAGCTTCGTTATAATCAAATTCACTCCAAGATGAAGAAAGATATGCAATAGTTTCTTCTTTAATAAAATCTAAGTTATTTGATATATGTTGACTTGCTAATGTTTGCTTATTGGATACAAATGATTGTGTTACATAATTTGTTTTAGCTACATCAACATTTCCAGTTGTTAAAATATCAACTACTACTGCAATTGAACGAGAAACAAATAATGATGCAGATAAATTTGTATCTAATGATGATGTTGTTATTTGTGCAACATTTCCAACTTTAATTAATGAACTTTGATTATTACTAACTAAATTCGGTAAAGATGTAAGTCCATTTTGTAGAACATCAGTAATTACTTTCATTGAAGAACTGATACTAGCACTATGTAAAGTTGTTCCACCAATTAATGCAGAATAATTTGTTGCAGTTGCTTTAATGTTACTACTAACAGAAGATGTGAATGGTTGTAAAGAACCTGTTCCATTTTTTATTATGTTAATAATATTAGCAAAAGATGAACTTATACTTGCTGTTTCGGCGTTTGTTGCAGAAGATGCTGATATTTGTTCTATATCAGTTACTTTGTATAATCCTTCTACCGATTGCGTAAGTGGTGGTAATGAACCTGTTCCATTTGTTATTATTGATGTAACAATACCAAAGTTAGTATTAATAGTATTTATTTCATTTGGCGTTACATACGAATTTGTTATTTGATTTGTTGTAGATACTTTAATTGGATTATTCAATGACCAATTTGTACTTGTATTTTGTGCAATTATAGAATTGATGCCATCTAATCCTTTTTTAACAATACCCTCAACAATATTAAATGAACTACTAATTAAATAACTTTGAACTAAACTTCCAGAGAAAGAAGATGTTACATTATTTAAATTAGATACTTTAATATTTTTCTCATCGTTATAAATTATACGAGGTGTATCTAATACTAAATTTTGAATAATATATTCAGTAATAATTTTAGAATATCTTATACCACCAGAAGTTTCAGTTTTTTGAATCGATGTAGCTATCGATGGAAAATCATAATAGTACCTACCACTAGCAACACTTCTTTGGTTACCACCATAATATAAATCGGTAATAACACCATCTAAAATATATCCAACATCACGTCTACATTTTGAAGTATTATATTCTAATGTAGGGTATGCAACATTTATAAATTCAATTGTTTCATCTTGAATTAATGATTTATTTTTTCTTATTAACGAAGCTGCTTCTTTTGTTGAAAGTGATGCAGTTATATAAGTTTTATTTAAAATTAAATTATGAGCAGTTCCTGCTGCAAATTTAATACCATCAATGGTTTGATTTAATTGAGAGCCTGTTGCTTGAGATGGATATAAATAATAAAATCTACCTGCTTCAATACTTCTCTCATTACCACCATATCTTAAATCAGTTGCTACCGCATCTAAAATGTATCCAACATCTCTCTTACATTTTTCTTCATTATAATAGAATCCATCATCACCACTCCAAGAAGAACTTAAATATGCAATAGTTTCATTTTGTATAAATTCTCTATTATCAAAAATACAAGAAGAAGCTGCATCATTGTTTATATCAGGTATGCTGAATGATTTATTTTTAAGTAAATTATCTACTAATCCACTTAGATATTTTACAGCTGTAAGAGTTGGTTGTAATTGTATTGTAGTGGCTTCCGATGGGTATTGATAATAGAACAATCCTGCTCTAATACTTTCTTCGTTACCACCATATAATAAATCTTTTGCAGCTGCATCAATTATGTATCCAACATCTCTACGACACGTTGTTTCATTATAAGAAAAATCAGACCAAGAAGAAGATAAGAATAATATTGTTTCTTCTTGAATAAATGATTTATTATTTACTAATATATCATATGCATTGATTTTATCAACATTTTCACTTGCTACAGACGAACTTAATATTGTAGCTGGATATGTTAATGTATTTGCAATTAATTCTATTGGTGTTGTACTTTGATTTATTATTTTTAATTTACCACCCAAAGTACTTGAATTTTGTGCTACATAATATAATTCGTTTGGTGCATCATATGGAACTTCAAACGTAATATTACCTACACTATCTCCATTGTTAATAACACCATCATTGTAATCGTATATTTCCGAAATTCCATCAACTCTTTGAGTTCTTATCCAAAACGGATAATCAACTCCACCAATCGCATCAGATGCGCTTATATAAAATTTGTAAGTTAATCCTCTAAATAATATTAGGTCAGGATTACTTCCAACTCCATCAAATTGATATGAAGAACTATTGTTATTTGTTACAGTAAATGATTGCTTATGATTTTGAGGTACACTTTCTATATTAGAACCAGTACCATTTGCTATAATGTTATATATTGTACTTAAACTAGAACTTACATTAGATATTGTACTAAGTGAAGAAGAAATTCCCGTACCAAATGGGTCTATGTTTCCAACATAAACACTTGCGCTAGTATTTGAATTTACTTTTGGTAATCGTAATACACCACCTTTTAATATTGTTATAATAGTATCAAATGAAGATGATACACTACCTGTAATTTCGTTTGTTGCCACATACGCCGATGGTTCAGGTGTTACAGCCGATACCTTAATTGCATCTTCTGTATTTGATTTAAATGTATATGAACCCGTACCATTTGCGAATATACTTAACGTTACTCTATACGATTCACTTACCGCAGAAATATCAGCTTGTGATGCTGAAGCTATCGATGATGTAATTTGCTCTGCTCCTAAAATATTATACGGAGAATCAAATCCATATCCTTTATTAGAACTTCTTGCTAAAAGAGTTGGAAAATTAGTTGTACCATTTTCTACAATAGCACTTACTAAATTAAAATCAGCAACAACTTCAGCTGCTCTTTCAGCAGATGCAGTTGCTACACCAGCCAAATAAGATTGAGTGAATGGTGTTACTTTTATACCCTCTGCTGTATTTAATGTTGTTACTTCAGGTAAAGCATCTAATCCTCTATTTAATACATCTACAACAACACTCCAACCAGCTCTTACTCTATTTCTAGCATCAATGTTACCACCACTACCAGAAATAAAACGAGAACCAGATGCATACATACCATATAAACCAAACGAAATGTTTGAGTTGTTTAGGGTAGCGTGTCCGCCATTATTTACTCTAATAGCGTAATATGAGAAGTTATTAAAGAAAGATACCAACTGAATGAATCCTCTACCATTAACCAAACAACCTACGCCATTTGGAGAAATTTGTGTATAAGCATCCAATACCATTGAAGCCAACGGAGAGTCTGGGTCTATCACATCACCATTAACATAAAGACCTCCACCACCTGGCGGAATTTCTTCGTAAAGTTCGGTGAATGAATTCTCTTGGTTAGAAATTTGCGAGCAGTTCTGAACATATGGTGAAGTTGTAATAAATGCACCAGGTTGGAAAGCGACCGCAAATCCTCTTTGTGGTTCTTTTTCACTTGGCCATAATCTTAATCCACCCATAGTAACCTCTGCAATATAACATCCAGAGTTTACATAGAATAGGTCTTGTTCAGGGTTTTTTGCATTAATTTTAGTAATACGCAAACCAGCACCCCAAATGGTTGTGTTTTTAGGAAGTATCACAGGATTATCCTCTAAATATGTTCCCGCTTGAACCTTAATTACATATCCATTGAATATTGAACCAGTATCAAAACCATATCTACCATCGTAACCAGGCTGTGATAGTTGTGCTGCTCTTTTAATTGTACGAAGTGGATATTGTATAGTTCTACCATCATTTGTATCATCGCCATCCGTAGATGAGACGTAAAGAGTTGGTACGTTAGCACCAAAATCTTTAGCAAGGATACCAGCATATTTTTGAGTATCTACTGCTAATACTGTGTTAGATGAAGTTACAGAAAGTACAGTTTCAGGTGCTGCAACTTTTAATTGTCCATCTATTGTTAATGAACCAGTTAAAAATACAGAACCAGTTATTTCACTTTTTGATGATGTTGATGAACCTAAAAAGAAACTTTTAGATACAAACAAAGAACCTGTTATAATGGCATCGTTCCCTACATTTAGATTTTGTCTAATATTTAACGAGGAACTTATATCCTGTTGCTCTTCAATTTGTTTACGAGGTATTAATCTTGCCATTATTATCTATCTACAATTTTTCCTTTAACAATAAAATCATTCACAGTAACAGAAGATGGTAATCTTGTTATTCCAACATTAAATTGTACAACAATATTATTACCAACTATATTAACATTATATCTATCTTGCGGTTGCTTTACACCATATAAATAAACATCTATATAATCTCTGTAATCATCAACTTCAAGAGCATCTATAATAATTCTCTTATTCAATAAATATAAAGTAAATAAAGTATTTGTTTCCGCATCAAGTTCCAAAGAATCCGGTGTTACTTCATATATAAACGTATCTATTATTACCTTTAGGACAAACTGATTAAATTCAGTTCTGTCTTTAACTAAAGTTGTGTTTCCAATTGGTATATATGGTTTTTTTCTAGCCATCTTAATTAATACTTTCTATATCACCTTTTACTTTTATTTCATCAGTTTCATCCAACTGATATACATCGCCAAAACGGTCTAATTCAGGAAATCTACTTTTTATAAATTTAATGTAAAAATCATTTCCAGAATTTTCTATAATAAAATCGTTTTCAGAAATAAATAATCCGTTTATAAAAACATCTAATCTAGCTGTTGGTTTTCTCAAAGGTTTTAATTTAGAATATAAAGTTTTAATTCTAATATTTTCTTTTTTAAAAACCCAATACAACGGATGTGTCAAATCATCAGCAAATAGCTCAAATTCGTTTGGCTCATTTATTTCCTTCATTATATTTTTAAGCTGTCTAATATTCATATTATAATTCTTGGAATTTACCTGTTATAGCTACTTCATCATGTTCATCCAATGGGAAACCCAATGCTACAAATGTGAAAGTTATTTCATTTAAAGAACCATCATATGTAAAAGTGTATGCAGTTGATGGTATAAAATCTCCATTTATATAAACTCTAAACCAATTATCAACATCAAAAGTTCCAACTAATTCAGGAGGTAAAAGTGGCAAACTTACATTTGTCAATTTAACAATATATTGGTCTACATATTCTGCCATTTGAGAACCTCTAATAGCAACAAAATCAATAATGTTTTGGTACTCACCATATACAGATGGTGATGAAAATATATTTCCTGTTAAATCGGTTTCAACTCCCCACACTACTCTCTTTGGAGTAAATGATTTTTTTACAGTTGGTTTTTTATTAAATTGGTCAGCAAGTAAATATGCATTAACAACCATAGTAAATGTTGTACGAATAATTCTTTCAGTACCTTCTCCTACTTCTTGTGCTGTTTCAAATGATTCTAATCTAGTTCTAAATTTAAACCCATCAACTTTACCCCAATATCTATCAGTTGCATATTGAAATGCTTCAACAATGTGATTCATATGTTCCGTAAAAGAAGTCCAAATCATCACTTCATATGTTACAGTTACATAAGCTGGTATTGCTACTTCGTATTGTTGTAAAGATGGTCTAGCCCCAGTCATTGCTGAAAATCTATCATATCTATTTTTAGAATTGTATAATTGAACAGCGGGCATTCTTATACCATCTCTAAAATGTTGTAAGTTTGCATCTCTTTCAATACTATTTCTTTTAAACATAACCAATGGTATTTGTATTCTACCTCTTTGGTCTCTTAGGAATCCATTCTTTCTAGCACCTTCCCATCTTTCAGCATTACCATATATCAATGGAACTTTTACAACTTTTCCGTTTTCATCTAATTCTGGAATAATACTATCACGCATATATTCAGCAATAGAAGTATCAACATCCATTAAAGTTACACCTTTAATAAATTCTTTACCAATTGCTATATCTTTAGCTCTATTTGTATTTTGTCTTTCCATTATATTATTACTCTTTCTTCGGTTTGTATTGTACTTCTTCTAGTCATAAATGCTGAACAAATAATAGAAAAGTTTTCTGTGTCATCCGTTCTACCACCTATTAATTGGTCTTCTCTAATATTTCCAATTTCAAAATAAGCATTATTATGAAAAATAATATCTCCAATTTCTGGGTAGAAATCTTTTTCTTGCAATTGAAATCTATTAAAACGGAATTCTACATTTTGAGAAACATCAGAACCAAACCCTTCATAATTAGATTGTGTATCTTCTCTTTGAATTAAAGCATTACACTCTACCCCTTGATAATAGGTTTTATTTAAAGATTCTCCATATAGATTTATTTTAGATTCTTCAATAATAAGTTTATAAAGAACCACTGCGGTTGTTACAACCGCATCTACTAATTCTCTGGATATACTTTCAAAAAATTTTATATCTCTAGCTAATGCAAATCTTGCCATAATATTAACCTATATAAATTGCCAAAGGAACTTTTCGTAACATTTCTTGATGTGCGTTAGTTTCTGTGTTTCTATTTTCAAATTGTTTTGTTCTACTTAGTTCTTCCAAAGTTTCTCTCAATTGTGTCATTAGAGCTTCTTTTTCAGTTTGAGCTTCTGCTCTCAATGCTGCACCATCTAAACTTATTTCAGAACCAGGTATTGGAATTTGTGAATATTTTTCTCTAATTGCTCCAAGCATTTCTTTTACTAAAGCAAGTGTGTATTTTCTAATCCACTGCTTACCCACATCATTAATACCACTATATTCCATAAAATCATAAGGAATATCAGAATAATCGGAAATTACATTTGGTGTTATATTAGTAGAATTATCAACAAACTCATCTTTTACAAAATAATCAAAGTATAATTTTCCATAAAGATTTATATGCTGAGATGTTGGTCTTGGGAATACTTTTATTTTACCATTAACAATATTAAAAGTAAATGCCGATTTTCTGAATTGGTCATTAAATTCAATTGCTTGAATTCTTAACATATCTTCAAATATTGGCATTAAGATAAATTGTGCTGCTGGAGAGTATGAACCAAATCCAAACTCATCAATAAGGTTTAATGTACCCTGCCCAGAAACTGAATAAGGGTCAAAGAATCTATTAATTGCAGGTACTGGCTCATGGAACACTTTAACGACTTCAATACGCTTTCCACTTTCGGAAACAGCGCTCCAAAGAGTATCTAAATTATATTCTTGTTGACCAGGAACTAATTCAATATATCCTTTTTTAATATCAGTATTTCCACCTACTCCCGCTAAAGTTCCATATGCATCGGAAATTGAAATTAAAGTTGGAAGGTTTGAACCTTGAACCAATTTAGCTGTAAGACTTGAGCTTTTAGATTTTCCTCTTAAAGTATCCAAATTATTACGAATATTGAATTGATTTACCTGTGCTCCGTATTCTGATACAGATTCTTCAAAACATGCGTAAAAATTTTCATCCAATAATTCAATATTTTGAATAGGATAGCCTAATCTTCTAGCACACCAAAGTGCTACTTTAGGCGCATCTTCAGAAAATATATAATCATTATCGTATATACCAAAAGGTGTTTGCCCCGGAAAGAATGAAGATGAACCAGGATATATTAATTCTTGTGCCATTTATAAGTACTTATTTTAACGTTACCTATAAATATTAGAAATTAAGAGAATAGTGTTTAAAACAAAAAAGGTGGTAATTTGAGTTACCACCTTTTATTTTATCTATATTAAGTACTATGGAACTAAAGATACTTCTTTCCAAGCCGAACCATTATAGAAATAAAGTGCCGAACCAGAAACTGCCATACTTCCCAATGTAGGTGAAGGATTTACAGGAAGTGGATTTTGCGGAGGTAATGTTAAGAATGTAGTCACATTCAACATTCCGTTTATGTTTACTTCTCTTTGTTGAAAATCTCCACCAATTAAAGGTTTATCCGTTTGTTGAAAATCAATATATAATTTGTTGTTTTCTGTAATACTTGCGGTAGGTCCTGCTTGGTATCCTAAATAAATGTTTTGACCAGAAGAACCACTTGCATAATATCCAGCTTGATAACCTATTGCGGTATTACCAGACGAATTAGTTACATTTCGTAGAGTTTCATACCCTATTACCACATTATTATTACCTGTTGTGATACTATTACCCGCTCTTACACCAACTGCTGTATTTGCTATACCATTGTTAAAATATAATGAACCTTGTCCAACTGCCGTATTGTAATATCCAGTAGTATTAAATGCCATTGAAGTTAATCCAATTGCTGTATTTAACTCACCCGTAGTATTACTTGATAGTGCACTTCCACCAAAAGCGGTATTATTAGAACCAGATGTATTTGATTGTAAAGCTCCCATACCAACGGCTGTGTTTAAACCATTGTTTCCAGGACCCTTTCCAACTCTAACATTACTATTTACAAATATATCTCCACTTGTTTCAATACCATCAGCAGTGGTTGATAATGCTCCTTGTTGTACTCCAGCACCATTTAAGAAACGTATTGTTCCTTGTGATACCCAAATATCTTTCCAAGCATTTGTTGCCGAACCTAATGAGAATGAAGATGTTGCCGAACTACCAATCGCAGGTATGATTGAACCACTAATTCCAATTGAACCAGTTACATTTAATGCTCCAATTACATTTACAATACCCGCATCTCCGTTTGTTGCAGATAATTGTAATTGAGGAGTCATTAATTTAATTTTGTGTGAAGGATTTTGTATCCAAGTACCTTCACTTTCACTACCAAAATTATATATATCAAAGTTATAATATCCGCTTATACCAGTATCATATTTATTTAATGATAATACCACAGGACTTTTACTTAAGACACTAATTTGTTGTGTAAACCAACTTTGTGCATCCGAACTACTAAGGAACAACGAACCACTTAATTCAACTCTTGCTTCACTATATGGAAACGAAGTACGTCTTGCAATTTGTATTTTTTTACCACTACCATGATTTAATTGTATATCGGAATCAGATGTTAATCTTAATTTCCTATCATCGTTAGCTGCTCCAACAAAATATCCAACACTTGCACCACCATCACCACCTTGAGAACCAAATGAATCCCATTGATTATAAAAGTTACCAACAAATCCACCAATACTATTTACTTGTGTTGTTACAGAACCAGTTACTGAAATTGCGTTTAAAAAGTCTGCTGCTTTTGCTATTCCACTTTTTCCAAATTTAGAATATTCCTGTATAAACAAACCACCACTCACATATTGACTTCCAGTAAATACATTTGAACCAGTTGTTGCTGCTGATGCTGTAAATGAGTTTAATGAACTAATATCAGTAGAACCTCCACCACCAGCATTATTTATTCTATCAGCAAAAGATGCTGAATCAGTAACATATGATGCAGTGAAAGCGTTTAGTGCTACTTTAGTTGCAAGTCCACTTAAATCCTGCTCATTTGTTGCAGCGTTTATTCTTGTTGCTAACGATGCAGATAAAGATGTTAATTGTGCATCCGTTGCAAATGCCGCATCCAATGATGAACTGAATGATTCTAAGTTATCCAATCTACTATTTTGGATACTACCACTAAATACACCTGTAAACGAACCACTTACGTGTGTTGTTGAATTTGGTACAATATTATTTACTTTAATTGTGCTCATTTTTATTTTCTTTTTTTATATATCTAATACTTTTAGTAAAGAATTATTTCCAACTGTAATCAAATAACCTTCATCCACAGTAACATCACCAACCAATAAAGCATTATAATTATCAGGAATTGATATGTTATAATTTATATTTTGTGGGTTTCCTAAAATACCGCTAACAGAACCAGATGGTTCTGGTACTCTTATACCTTTAATTCTCCAATGAGTACCTGTCCATTGGTAAGTACTACTACTTCCAGATTGGTAAGTCTGTCCCTCTGTTGGATTTGCTGGGAATAATAATGGCATTTTTTTTCTATTTTTTAAACTACACCTATAAATATTACATTTTATGGTTAATCATAAAATTATTAACTATACATCCAATCTTCTCCAAATATTTCCATTCCAACCATAAAAACCTGAATCAGATGTGTTAAAAAATATAGACCCAGAATCCGGTGATTGTGGAAAATCAGAATAGTTTGGTAACATACCATTAAAATCAGTTCCGCTTGTACCGCTTGTACCAGACGTTCCATCCCTACCGGGGTTTTTTAGTACCACTGGTGGTATATCCGATACATAAACTCTGTTAATTGCCATTTGGTATTATCTACTTATTTTATGCTATTTCGTAACTTCCGTTCCAAGTAAATCTATCTCCGCTTGCCCAAGTAAATGGTGTAGTTGGAGTTAGAGAATCCGCAGTTCCACCTACAACTTGATATTGTATAGCCGATTTATGAGAAAATCCTGCTCTTGCTCCATTCAATATGGCATTATACCAAGCAGTACTATTATCCAATAAAGTTGCCGTCATTAGGATACCATCCGCATGTGATGCCGTAAATGGCATTGATACATACCATTCTCCAGTACCAAATGTTGTTGTACTTCCCATCGCAATATTACCTCTTACAAAACAAGTCTTACCAACTACTTTATAGTAACCCTGAATTGTTCCATTATTAATTACAGGATTTGAAGATGCTGCTGTCCATTCCGGTGTATATGCTGTCCAAGCATCATCAATTCTATTTTGGTTTATAGTTAATGAACCACTTAATAATATTGAACCGCTAATAGTTTCAGTACCAATAAATGTATTTGAACCAGTTGTTGCATATGAACCTGTCTTTGAATTAAGTGAAGATATATCGGTTATAATTAAAGAACCACCACCTGCTCCACCACCGCTAACACTACGGAATAAACCAGCAGGTATAATTGTATATGTGGTATCATCAGTAAATACAGCATCTTTTCTTAAAAGAATTGCTCCTAAATAAACTGCATTTTGTTTTGTATTTTCTACTTCATTAAATGATTCAGCGAATAAACCAACCTTTGCTAAATCTTCACTCACATATTGTGCGTTACCATAATAAGCAACAATACCCTTGGTTGCCGAATTAGGATACCAAAATATTCTTTGTATTGTCCATTGGTAGTTGTTTACATTATTACCACTTACTGTAGTTAATGTTCCATTATTGTTATATTGCGTTGGGTCTAAATGTATATATCCTAATGCGCTATTTGTATCTTGTACGAATGTTGAACCACTTTCATAATAACGGAAAATTTTAGATACATTTGTTCCAGTGTCAATTATATAAGAAGGTGAATTAGGGTTATTTTGATAATTTCTACCATCCGCAAATGCAGTACCACTACTAACACTAAGCCCTAATGAACCGGATGTTAATATGGATAACCCACTAAGTTTTAATGGACCAAATGCTCTTATAAAATCATAAGTTCTTTGCTTATATCCGAATGCAACATTTGGATATGTTGTAGTTGCGTTTACAGTACTTTGATTTTGGTGCAATACAGTTCCTAATGTAATGTAAGTATTATAGTCACCATTATTAAATGCAGTTGTTTGTTGTTGAACACCACCTATACTATTAATAGCAACGAATGTTTGAATACTACTTGTTAAATAAGTAATTGATTGGTTTGTTATATTATTCCAATTCACATAATTTATGGTTGGATATGGATCTGTATTTGTTGTTGCATTTAGATTTACAATAATACCACTACCACTACTTATATTAAATGTAGTTCCTCCATTTGTTGCCGATATAATACCACCATGTAATAGACCTGTGTATAAATTACCTTCAATCCATCTTAAGCGTGTTATGTTTGAATACCCTTCTCCGTTTTGTGAAAAATATAGGTCATTTGTTGAACCACTTACAAATACATAAGATGCTGATATAGAATTGTCAATTGATTTATCAACCGGAGTAAATTTAATTACACCATCAGTTTGTATATCACCATATATTTTAACTGTAGGTGTTGTTGGATTGAGCGAACCACTAATTATGATACTACCACTTAATGTAGTATTTCCCAATAAAGTATTATTTCCATATTGAACAGTTGAACCACTTACATTAAATGAACCACTAATTGTTTGAATACCATAAAAAGTATTAGCTGATGCGGTTTCTGCAAACTTATAATAATTTGTTATTTGTTGCGATGAAGATACTAATCCATTATCAGCAAGTATTGAACCTGTTAATGAACCTACTAAATTAATTGAACCTGATAATTGTATTGCCATATTATACTATTCTTATTGCTATAAAGTTTCCATTTCTATACAAACCACCCAAAGGAACTCCACCTAATGCAGCTGCCGCATCATCTACGAAGTTTAAACTTTGTGAAACTTGTGCTAAAACAATATAACCATTTGTATGTGTTACTTTATTGGTAAATGTATTTTCACCATAGAAAGTATTATTGGATGCTGTTACTGCAAACAAATTATAATCTAATATTTGCTGAGAACCACTTACTATATCACCCAAATATTTGCTTGCCGATATCGTTCCTACTTTTAATAAATTCTTTGCCGAATTATATCTTATACCATTATTACCAGCAAGCGTAGATGAAGTTACCGCAATTAAATTTGAGAATAATAAATATGATTCAGAATCTTGCGTAAGTGAATATAGTAGCATTGACCTTGCGTTATCAGATACCACACTGTATGAAGATGATGGTATTAATGAACCACTTACCACACCATTAGTTGCTAAAAGTGATGCGGTTATTCCTACCGATTCAATTTCTTGCGATACTTTAAATGAACCAGTTACTTCTGCACCATATGTACTTACTCTGAACTTTCTATACCAATTTGAGTTATTAAGTTCTACAACATTGAATCCATTATCACCACCATTTCTACTATCAAATACAAATTCAGCAGAACCTCTTTGATTTAAGGATGCATAATCTTTACCAAATATTTGATAATAAGGTCCATAAATTGCACTACCATCAAAGAAACCAAACAACATTGCGTTTGTACTTCCACCATTGTATAATAATGGAGATGCGCCACTTAGATTTAAATTACCAGTTATTGTTTGAGAACCATAGAAAGTATTATTTGATGCAGTTAATGCAAACTTATTATAATCAATAACCTGCTGAGAGCCACTAACTAACCCTACTGATTTAAGAGAATGTGTATATGATTGAATACCTGCTACTTCATTTTTAACACTTTGTGTATAAGCATTAAGTGATGATGTATAAGATACTATTTGTCCAATTTCTTCCTTAACTGATGCAGTGTAAGCTTGAATGCCTACCACTTCATTTTTTACTGATTGAGTGTAAGCATTTAAAGATGAAGTGTACGATACTATTTGTGCAATTTCTTCTTTAACACTTGCAGTATAAGCTTGTATATTTGCTACTTCGTTTTTAACCGATTGAGTGTAAGCATTTAATGAAGATGTATAAGATACTATTTGTGATATTTCTTCTTTAACAGATGCGGTATATGCAAATATTTGCCCTAATTCGTATTTAACCGAAGCAGTGTATGCTTGTATATTTGCAACTTCATTTTTAACCGATGCGGTGTATGCTACTAATTCATTGTTAGCACTTCCTAAATCGAATCCATTTACAACCAATGAACCAGTAATAGTTACACTACCTGTTGATTCATGTTTATCATCTAATGTATCTCCAAATTTAGTTGAACCACTTTGATATAATACCGATGATGTTACAAAAGAGGTATGTATTTGTTGTGCTCTAAAATTACCAACAACTTCAACATCAATACCATTTACTATAATTGCATTTTTAAGCGAAGCAGTATATGATTGAATACCCACCACTTCGTTCTTAACTGATTGAGTGTATGAATTTATTGAAGCTGTATATGCTAATGTTTGTGAAATAGTTTCTTTAACACTTGCAGTATAGGCTTGTATATTTGCTACCTCATTCTTAACCGATTGAGTATATGCGTTAAGAGAAGATGTATAACTTACTATTTGAGAAATTTCTTCTTTAACTGATGCTGTGTAAGCTTGTATATTTGCTACCTCATTCTTAACCGATTGTGTGTAAGAATTTAAAGAAGATGTGTAAGATACTATTTGAGATATTTCTTCTTTAATTGAAGCTGTATATGCTAATGTTTGTGAAATAGTTTCTTTAACACTTGCTGTGTAAGACTGTATATTAGCAACTTCATTTTTTACACTTTGAGTATAAGCATTAAGTGATGATGTATAACTTACAATTTGTGATATTTCTTCTTTTAAAGATTGTGTGTATGATTGTATATTAGCAACTTCATTTTTTACACTTTGAGTATATGCATTTAAAGATGAAGTGTAAGAAACTATTTGTGATATTTCTTCTTTAACACTTGCAGTATAAGCTTGTATATTTGCTACTTCGTTTTTAACACTTTGAGTATAAGCATTTAATGATGCGGTATATGAAATAATTTGTTGATTACTATTACCTAAATTAAATCCACCAACAATTAAACTATCAGTTATATCAACCGAACCACTAAATTGCGCAGGTCCTATATTCACAAGAGTAGATGAACCAGAAACTATTAATGAACCAGTTACTTTTGCAGTTCCAATAACGTTTAATGAATTAGAAACAAATGTACCACCATATATTGTTATTGTATTTGAAATTATAGATGAACCAGTAACATTCAAAATACTTCCATCAAATGTCATATTTTGATTTACAGTAGCATTTGGTGCTGAACCACTTAGTGTTAATACACCATAGTTAGTATCACCAAACATAGTTGCTATACCAGAAGTACCATTTGTACCAGCAGGTCCATTTATACCAACACCAAAAACATCATCAGTTACAGCTACACCACTTCCACCAATTTGAACTACATCATATTCTTCATATCCAGGTTCATTTGGATTTATATTTGTTATTTTAAGAATTTTAAATACAGAAGGGTCATTTATTTTTGTAAACTTAATTATTGTGTTTATAGTAAATGAATTTAATAAATCAGCAACGTTTGCCACAGGTGAATGTGCTATATCATCAATTACCATTCTAGTAATACCACCACCATTTTGCCAATCTGAACTAAATCTGAAATAGCCAGGTAATGGGTCTACTAATGTAGTATTATTTGAAAATTTCCATTTTGCTATATGTCCTTCAGGTCCAACTACACCGCTTGTACCACTTGTTCCGCTTGTGCCAGCAGTTCCACCACTACCAGCCGTGCCATCAGTTCCATCTCCACCACTAGCTCCAGCTAAATTCACATCCCAATTTTGATAAGTACCAGACCCAAATGTTGTTATCTGTCCAAATATTAATCTACCAGTTACTTTATTATAATTTAATACATTACATATTTGGTAGTTACCAGGATCATATGCTAATATAAAAGTTTGAGCTGGTGTATATGCTAAATCAGGCTCAACAAAAATTGTTCCATTAGTACCTAATCCATATGAAGTAAAAGATACTGTTGCATATCTATCAGCCACACCGCTTGTACCAGATGTACCAAATGTACCATCTCTGCCGCTTGTGCCAGAAGTGCCGCTTGTGCCAGATGAACCCGATGTTCCATCAGTACCCACTCCAGATGTACCAGAAGTTCCCGATGTTCCATGTGAGCCATCAGCTCCCATTAAATCATTTGCAGGTATCCAATTTGTTCCGTTTGAATCCTCATATTGAATATATAAAGTACCCTCATTGCTATCAAACCAAAGCTTTCCTTGCGTTCCTGTTATAGGTGCTACTTCTGCTATTGTTACTGATGCATACTGAGCTGATGTTCCCGATGAACCCGCTGTTCCATCAGAACCAACTAATTGATTACTAGGTATCCAATTTGTACCATTCGCATCTTCATATTGAATATATAAAGTACCTTCATTACTATCGAACCAAAGTTTTCCGCTTGTTCCTGTTTGAGGAGCTACTTCTGATATTGTTACCGAAGCAAATTCAGCGGATGTACCAGAAGTACCGCTTGTGCCTTCTGTTCCTGATGTGCCAGATGTTCCCGATGTGCCAGACGTACCTGCTGTACCACTTTTTCCAGAAGTACCATGAGAGCCGCTACGGCCTGATGTTCCATTACTTCCGTTTCTACCCGATGTGCCAGACGTACCATTTACGCCAGATGTGCCGCTTGTACCATCCACACCACTTGTACCAGAAGTTCCTGATGTACCATGTGGGTCACCTTTTTCACCTCTTAAACCTCTTGGGCCTGATGACGATACTATTACTTTATTTAATTCTTGCGATACTGTTACTTTCATACTTATCTAGTTACATTTTTTGATAACTTAACTTTACCTTCCAGTAATCTTGTAACATCACATCCATTTACGATTTCCAAATCATAGTATGCTTCATTAAAATCTAATAATGATGATGAATATGCTGAAATTATAATACCAATTGAACCCGATTGTACTGGTGTGATTCCATCACTTCCACTTAAATTTAATCCAGTACCACATGCATCGGAAAGTGATGATGAAAGTTGCATCAAAACTACGTTTGAAACCGCATCAGGACGAATTTGCATTCTTGCATGACAATTTTCTAAACTTATAGGATTATCATCGGCATCGTTCCATTGAACGTTCAAATTAAGGGTAGCCCCTTGCTCAATAACAAAAGAATATCTTCCAGCGCTCATTTTTAAAGGTATTTAAATCTAATATAAATATAAAAAATTGGGAAAGGGGTGAAAATAAAAAAGGGAGTGATTTCTCACCCCC
>JACCDX010212692.1_pt1 | contig 46976 bp, 77 predicted proteins | sample 7449681 | NCBI WGS metagenome assembly JACCDX01 (sample SAMN15323450, study PRJNA562643) | freshwater metagenome | isolation source: river surface water | place: USA:Blue River Watershed | collected 2017-08-18
ACACTTCTCAAAAAATTGGGAATGTATGGTTAATAGAATGAAAGAAAATAAAGTAGAATTAACACTGGTATTAGTTGAAAATTCATCATACTCAAGATCATCTCTTAAAAAAAGATTGTATGAAGAAGGTATAAAAGATAGAATTTGTGAGATGTGTGGACAAAATGAAAATTGGAACGGTATGAAAATATCACTTATATTAGACCATATAAATGGAGTTTATAATGATAATAGATTAGAAAACTTGAGAATAGTTTGTCCGAATTGTAATGCTGGTTTAGAAACACATTGTGGTAAAAATAAAATAAAGAAAGTAAATAAGACTAAAAATAAAGAAAGATTAGATAGAAGAAAAGTAATAAGACCTTCTTATGAGTTATTAAAAGAAGAGATAGAAAAAAATGGTTATTCTGCAACAGGTAGAAAATATAATGTAAGTGACAATGCAGTAAGAAAATGGTTAAAATTATATGAAATGAAATAAAATTGCCCGATAGACAAACTGGCAAAGTCACTCCCCTTTGAAGGGAGAATTTGGGGGTTCGAAGCCCTCTCGGGCATCAAATATAATACCCTGTCGTATAATGGCAGTACATGGGCCTTTGAAGTCCAGAATGGTGGTTCGACCCCACCCAGGGTAACAAATAACGAGTAGTAGAGGAGTGGTTTATCTCGGGTGCATTGGAAGCATCAGCACGCAGGTTCGAATCCTGCCTATTCGACATAAGGTCCTGTCGTCCAATGGTAGGATAGCCCGTTGTCTGCGGGATGGTTGCGGGTTCGAGTCCCGTCAGGACCGCTAAAATATAACTAGGTGTAGCTCAGTTTGGTAGAGCGGGGAGTTTGGGACTCTCAGGCCGCAGGTTCGATCCCTGTCACTTAGACAAAACTAAAACGAGAAGTGACTAAGGTTTTAAGCACGGGTGGTCTGGAGCCATCAGTTAGTGGGTTCGATTCCCACCTTCTCGACAAATACGGATGTGAGGTCAAACGGTTAAGATGTCTGCCTGTCACGCAGTTCGGAGCGGGTTCAACTCCCGTCACGTCCGCAAATAATTTTTTTCTTTCATTTTTAAAAATATTTCGTATATTTGTAAAAAAGAAAATAAAATGAAAGCACTGATAACACTTATTTTCATCATAACAACTATACTATCGATGGCACAAACAAGCCTTGATATAAAGGTTTTCAACAAAATAAACGAATATAGAGATTCTCTTCACATTCCAAAGTTAGAGTGGGATAGTTGTGCATACAAAGCAGCCAACTATCAATCAACATATTTAAAATCCGCCAATGGTGTGGTTGGACATAGTAATACAAATAAAGGTTTCGAAGATGTACAAAAACGATATGAGAAAGCCGGTGGTGGAAAAACATTATTGTTAGGAGAAATATGTAACTCGACCAACAAAAACTATAAAGTAATAGATACATTAGTTGAAGAAAAATTAGCTCTTGAAATATTTTTGTTATGGAAGAAATCACCAAAACACAACGAAATCATGCTAGAACCCAGAATGAAATATGGAGGTTGTAGTGTAAAGATTATGACCGGTAGTACAGGAATAAAAACTTATACACACTATGACGCATATTCTGTAATGGTGTTGTTTGAATAGAAAAGGCCATTATTAGATGGCCTTTATTATTTTAATTTTTATTTTCAATTCCAATGGTCAAGATGAAACCACCAGGCGTCTTTGTCACCACCCCAATCTGGACATTTGGTTGCATTATTTTCTCTTCTAGTGTGTTTTATTGGAGTATACGTCTTTTTGTTTTTAAAATGACTTTTTCTATGTGGAGGATTTACACGTTCACTTGGTTTTGATAGATAATAGATTGTCTTTATCTTAGGAACCTTTTCGATTATCTCCGGAGTATAAACAACATCCTTAGTGATATATACGATTCCTATGGTGACATATCTATAACCTGCAGTTTCAACCCTAGCAGCAGATCTTTCATCTTTGGTCATATCCTTTGTATAAACATCTGGACCCTGGTCCGCTTTTGTAACTATGGAGATTAAAGAATCATCTACTCCTATTCTCACAAGCTCATCTTCTACAGCATCTGCTCTTCTATGTGCCAACGCTTCGTTTCCAGTCATTCCCTCATATTCCATTTTTATTGGTTCTTTATCAGTAGAAGACTCTATTTGAAAATCGGTAACAACACCACCCTCTGCCTGGATTTGATCCACAGCGTCGTTTATTCCATCAACCACACTTTGATGAAGTGTGAACTTTCCAGTCAAAAACATATCACCTTCTACATCAAATTTGAAGTCATGTCTAGTAACCAACGTATCAGGTTTTTGAACTACTATCTCTCTCCAAAGAGTATCAACTTCTGTTGAATCCAAAGTCCAACCTTGTTTTACAAGACGATCCACCTGTTTTTTTCTTGTATCCTCCGTCCCTGTCTTTACGGTTGTATGAGATTTTGGTTTATCCTTACCAAAATGAAAGATGTCTTCCTCTTTTTCATCAGGTGCCTGATAAGATGTTTCTATAGAATTTTTTGAATCAACAGATGCGTCTGTTGCCAGTGCCTTTGAAAATGGATTTAGAACACTTGCAGCCATTGCAGTACCAACTGCCCAATCCTTCAGAGCTTCTTCTTCGTTTATCTTAGAACTCTCAAAAAACTCTTTGTATGATTTTATTATTTTTCCCATAATACTATATATATTTTTTAAAAACACACTTATATTCGAAAAATATAAGTATCTTTGATAAAAATAAAGAACAATGAAAAACATTATAGTAACAATCGCACTAATCTCATTAAGCTTTGTAGGTTTTGGACAAAGAAAACTTTTGGCAGGAACAACAAGATATCTTCCACCAATGGAAAATCAGATTACCAAAGAAGATTCGTTAAATGATGAATCTATGTTAGAGTACAAAGAAAGAGAGTATCAAGGTGTAGCAGAAGATACTGCTGCTATAAACCAATATTTAAGAGAGTTAGATGAACTAAAGAAAGGAAAGATAACAGATCCAGAAAGAGAAGTGGTTACCTTTGACTTAGAAAAGATTATCTACACAGACATGAAAGACTTCGAAAAAGCAGAAAAAGAAGATAAATTAAAATCCAAAGAAGCAGTTAAACCAAAAAAATAACTATATTTGTAAAATGGAAATAGAAAACTATACTTACGAAAAGTTCAAAGAAGACTTTGAAGATGCTCAAACACCAGAGGCCAAACAAAAAACACTAATAACTTTATTAGACTCTGATATCGATGTAAAAGATTACAAAGAAGATATTCAAGAATACAGAGCACAACTACAGGATCTAAAAGACCAGATGGAAGTTGAAGAAGATTCATCTATAAACGCGGGCATTGAAAACGGCACTTTCGAACTTTACACATGTACTGAAGATATAGATCAATACAAGGTAGGAAACAACTACTATGTCAAAGTAGACGAGATTAAAAAAAGATACACGACAGCTCTTGCTGGTGCAGATGTTACTTTAGAAGACGAAATTCCTTCTAAAATAAAAGAATATATCTTAGGATTGAAAGACTTGATCTGGATCGTCACAGACGAAGGAATCGGAACATTAAAAAAGAAAAATCTCGTAGTAGATTTTGATTTTTCAAAACATTTTACTATATTTGTATAGAAGATAAAGCTAGTACATCGGTACGCTCTGACGAAAGTCAACGACGATAAGCGGCAGCCCCAGTTTATTCGCGGTACTGGGAAGGAGATGGGAAACCACGCTGCGTCCGCTTTTTAGGTCCCTTAGCTCAGTAGGTTAGAGCAACTGACTCATAATCAGTAGGTCCACGGTTCGAGCCCGTGAGGGACCACACTAAAAATGTTTGTGTGAAAACATCCTCTCCTTTGGGTGTTTATGAGAGGAATATCTTAGGGTATTCCTCTTTTTTTGTAAACCAATTTTTATATAAAAATATAATAGTATGAAGAAATTTAAGACATACGGCCAGATAATGAACGACTATACCGATACGGTGAGCATAACCACCCCACCATTTTCCAAGGTCGTCGGTGTGGATATCATAGACAATACCTTCTCAATAGTAGTGGAGATAGATACGAGACATGAATACGAGGAAGAAAAAAAGAATTTTATGTTCTTTCTAAAAAAAGAATCGGAATTTGAGTTCATACCACCAATCGGATACGAATATCTAAAGACAATCATAATAGACAATCCAATAATATCTTCTACATCAAATGGGTATGGTGGACCAACTACAAATATATCACTCAACATAACAAACGAGAAAAAGGTATATAGAATATTCATATGTGATATAAAAAGTTTAGCAGAGAGCAGAGATTCAAAACTTAATAACCTATTAGAAGAATCTATATGAGTACCTACGGAAAAAAAGCACTGACATATTGGAACTACGAAGAAAAGAGTGGTCAAGAAGAGATGCTTCGATTCAACAGCACATCTCATAACCTACAGGAGGAAATACTCAAAAAGTGGTATCCAATAGGGTTCACTTGTGAAAAGACTTCAAAAGGAACGACAAAATACTACGGATCATTCACCGTAACAAAGTATGTAAAGATGGGCTACGGATGGAGGGTTGAAGTAATAGATAAAAATGGATATATAAATACATTACATCCTGGAGTTCTAAGACCTGATAAAGAGTGGAGACGGGAAGAAAAATTAAAAAAATTAGGAATATGATAAGAGTCGCAGAATTGTTTGCTGGTGTTGGCGGATTCAGAGTTGGTCTGGAAAGAGCGGGTGGATATGATGTTATCTTCAGCAACCAATGGGAACCAAGTACTAAAAAACAATGGGCATCCGAAGTTTACGAAGCAAGATTTGGAAAAGGTGGACATACTAACATAGATGTGAACGACGTAGTTGTAGATGAAATACCAGACTTTGATTTACTTGTAGGTGGGTTTCCTTGTCAAGACTATTCTGTTGCAAGCACATCACAAAACTCAAAAGGACTTATCGGAAAGAAAGGTGTTCTTTGGTGGTCGATTCATAAAATATTAAGAGACAAAGAAATTAAACCTAGATACATTCTATTAGAGAATGTGGACAGAATATTGAAATCACCGACCGCACAAAGAGGTAGAGATTTTGCAGTTATTCTAAAAAGTCTGGAAGAGCTTGGTTATGCAGTAGAATGGAGAGTAATCAACGCAGCTGACTACGGAATGCCACAAAGAAGAAAAAGAATATTTATAATGGGATTCTTAAAAGGAACCGAAATCTATAAAACTATAAAAGATAATCAAGCAGTATGGCTTATTGATAACGGAATAACAACTAGATCTTTTCCTACAATAAAAAACGAAGAATTTTTCAGTCATTTTAATATAGAAGGAGATATTCTTTCTGTGTCTTCGGATTTCAACAAAGGAAAGAAAACATCTCCTTTCGAAAATTCAGGAGTTATGATAGAAGGAAGAGTAATGACTAAAAAAGTCGAAGCAGACTATAATGGACCTAAAACCGTATTAAGTGATATTTTGGAATCTGGAACAATCGACAAAGAATTTTTCGTAGATGACTTAACAAAATGGGAATACCTAAAAGGACCTAAAAAAGAAAAAAGAACTACTGCAGATGGATACGAATACTTTTATTCAGAAGGCGGAATGACTTTTCCAGATCCAGTAGACAAACCATCCAGAACGATCATAACCGGTGAGGGTGGTAAATCAGCATCGAGATTCAAACATGTTATTAAAGTAGGAGAAACACACCGCAGACTAACTCCAGTAGAACTTGAAAGATTAAATATGTTTCCAGATAACCATACTTATATAGAAGGAATAACTTCAACAAAAAGAGCGTTCTTCATGGGTAACGCATTAGTGGTAGGAATTGTCGAAAAGCTAGGAACCGAACTATTGGAAAGAACCAAAATCTACAAGTCCAACTATATTAGTATATAGTATATCATGATGTTACATGAAATTAAGTCCACTTTTTTTTAGTGGATTTTCTTTTTTATCAAAATAACTTTCGTATATTTGTAAATAATCTAAAATTTAAAAACCATAGTATGGACGAAGCTAAACAAGAAGTTGAAGAAGTTAAAGAAGTTATCATAGGTGAATTCAAGCCAAAAAGAAAGTTTTTAAACTTTGTATCCGCAGTAAACGGTGCTAAGATTCGATACATTAGAGATATTGCTTTTCTTAAAGGTGAGAAGTTATCCGGTATGCTTGAAGGTGCTATTTTTAAAATCACAATCTGTGATGAAGGAACAATCAAGTTTGAAGAGCAAGAAGGAACCAGTCTTTCTGATGGTGCAATGATTCAACGATTGATTGACGAGATTGACTCTACAGATGTTACTGGATATGCACAAAAATTTGTGGTTGCGAACTTAGAATTCGCAGATATTGATGGTAAACGATGCTACTTAGAAGTAGAGAACGAAAAACCAATCGACAAACTCAAATCGATATTTGAAGACGAAGATAAAAAGATTGAAGAAATAAAAGAATTATCCAACAAAGGATTGTCTGTATTAGACATGCTTTTTGGTGACTCTGATGAAGACGAAACAACAGATGAAGTTGTTGAAGAAGAAGTCTTGGCAGTACAGGAACCAGTTGAAGCACAAGAATCAGTTGCAATTTCTTTTATGGAAGAGTCTTTTCGTAAGATGAACGAAGACAAAGTAAACGAACTTAAATCTCGTATTGAAGATCATCAAAAAGAAATCAGTAAATTTAAGATGGATGTCAAGCAAGCAGAATCAAAGATTACAGAGAACAAAGAAAAACTTCGTATACTTGAGACCAGACTCGATACAATGCAACCTAACGAACCATCTAATGGTTATGTATTCTTTGTATCGGAACAGAAGAAACATGACACTGGATTAGACGAATCAACTCGACACATTGCAGACAAGATTGCTGATATCATGAAGTTGAAGAAAGAAGTTCTTTTTGATATGCTTACTGAAGGATACCATGTGATTAAGATTGCTAAGAAAGGTTCCGATTACTCTAAAGAACATTTAAACAAAAACACTTCGGAACTTACCGAAGAAGAGTTGGATCAAATCAAAAAAGACTATATCGAAATGAGCTCAGTACAGAACTCTATAAAGTCAATCGACATCGACGGAAAGTTTTCACAAGATGAAGAAGGAGACATCACATATAGTGGATCACTGACATGGCACCAACTTGTTGCTAAGATGATTAAGAAAGGATTTGAGCAAGATCCTGATTTCGACAAAGCAGCAGGGTCAAACTCTTATGAAAAAGAACAAACTTCAGACGAAGTTACTGACGAAGACTTTAAAGACTTAGAATCTAACGAAGTCAAATAATAAAAAAGTGCATCATTTAGATGCACTTTTTTTTTGAAATATTGTTATTCCATCCAAATCGATTGGAACTATATCTTCGGATATAGAAGAAAGAATCTCACCTTCTCCCAATCCCCAGTTTTTATTCTCTATTAGAATAGACCCTTCCTTCATTTCAGATATCACTTTAAGATAAAAGTTTCTGAGCTTTTCAATATCTCTGAAGGGAGTATAACAATAGATGATATCGTAATTTTCATATGTTTGTAACATTATATCATCATTTATCAATTCTAAATCATCATTCCAAAAACGAAACACGTTTTCCATAATGTATTTCACATACTTTGACTGTTTTTCTATACCAACAAATGAATAGTTCTTTCCGAGATCTTTTGACTGAAGGTAGATATCAAATAAAGCAGTTCCAAGACCGATTCCACAATCACATATCCTTCCAGAATCCGGTAGGAGACCAGCCTCTTCTAATCTTTTCATTAAAAAAATATTTTGATCTATGTTACTTTGAATATAAAGCCATTCACCTTCACCTATTTTACTAACGAACATTTCTCTTACCTCAAAATCTTTTACTCTTTGGTAGTATTCTACAAGTATAGAATTTGGTTCTATTATTTCACTCATACGTATTTTCTTCTTTTTTTGGGACTAAACGTGATACCTATTTTCTCACGTGTAGCTTTTTTTCTGGTTTTAGCCATCTGTTTCCTCATTCTCTTTCCTTCTTTTAGAACAGTATTCATTCTTTGTTCGTTGTTCCTATTATTTAGGTAATTAGGTCCTTTGGCAGCACAAGAGAAAAATATCAGTAAGCCAAAAATCATTTTATTCATAGATTATATATAAAAAACAACTATCTTTGATAGAAATATGATAGAAATACTCAAAGACGGAACCATAGTAATCTCACTTGGAATAGCAGGGATTCTACTACTACTTTATATTATGCTGGAGATAGCATCATTAAAAATTAGAAAAATTTCTTTTTTACATAGTATTGTTATATACTCTATCTATTTATATAGGTTCAACAAAACCATACCGATAGGATGGACAAACAAAACAAAGCTACATGACTTTCTTTCTTTAAGAAAGACAAGAAATTTATATTCGGTTTTACAACAGCTGGATAGTGAGATTGAGAAAAAGAGAATATATACTTTTGTTTATATAGACTGGTTGGGAAGAATAGTTAAAAATGACTTTACAGAAGTTTGTAGAACGCATGAAGAAACAATGGATCACGGAAAAATAAAATCTTTTAGAAGAGAAAAAATTCTAAAAGATTTGGACATCTAAAAAAGATCCGTATATTTGTAAAACAAACAAAAAATAAGAAACTATGAAAAGCTTTTATTTAAAAAACTACAAGGCAATCCACCACATCTTCACTTTGGCAATGTTTGTCTTTGTATTATCTCTAGTTGGACATAAAGAAATATTCACAAGCATTCCATTTGCTATTGTGATTTTAGTAATCAACTACTTTATTGTGAAATTCTGTCTTAAAGAATCCGGCATCGATGCTGAAGTAGAAAAGCAGTTGAAAAATATTGAAAACAAAAAAGAGAGCAAATAGCTCTCTTTTTTTTTATGTTAAGATTTTTATTATCTTCTTGGTCTATTATCCTCTTCGTCAAAAGCAGCACCAATACCACCAATCATACCTGCTAAGAAAGTAGTTCCCATTAAGATACCTGCAATAGTTCCTAATGTCAATCCTGCGATCCAAACTGGATATCCTGATCCAGCGATAGCAATTTTGATAACAGTTATAATCAAAGTAACCATAGAAATAGAAGCAGTACTCAAACCTAAGTATTTAACTATTTTAGCAGCCAATCCTTCTTCTTCTAAAATCATTTGAATAGACTCTCTGATAAGTTTTTGACTTTTTAAAGATTCAACAACTTCTTTAACCTCTGCATCTTCTGGTCCTTCTGGAACTTCAGGAATATCTCCTTCTGCAAATGAAGCAATAACTTCTTTGTCTTCTGCAGGTAATTTAGCAGCCTCTGCTTTGATTTCAGCCAAAGCTCTTTGCATTTCAGGATCGTCCTTCTTTGCATCGATAGCTTGTAGTAATCCTTCAGCTGCAGCTTTCTTTCTTCTATCTGCCCAAGCAGAAATAGCACCTTTAGCTTTGTCCCAAAGTCTATCTAATCCTAAGAACTCTTCATTTACTGGAGAAAAACTTTCAAATGTTTTAATATGTTTCATATTATAGTTTTTATTTTTTTATAATGTATATATTTACTTTTAAAACTCACTTTTCAACTTTTTCTCATATTTACATATAAAAAATATGGCGATAAACATAAATCCATACTACAATAGCACGACAACACTATCATCGAGTAGTCTCGGTGTATATGGAACGAGTTTCAATACAACCATAGCAAAGACGAAGTACCACATTCTTGGTGAAGACGTTGAAGTATCAGGAAACATAGACGGAACAACTGCGATGATGATTTCTACACTAAACGTATTGGGAAAGCCTTTCTACGATGAGCTAAAGAAAAACAAAGTAAGCTTTTCAAACGAAATAGAGGACTTTCTAAAAGAAAAGTTCAAGATCATGGAAAGAGACTCTAAAATAGATTCTATATTAGAAGAAAAAAATTCGATAGAACCGCCAACTTTTTAACAAACCAAAATAAAATAGTTATTATGATAAATACACTAATGGAAAACTGGCAAAAGATGGCCGAAATTCAAAAAGAAACTTTGACACAAGTCTATAAAGACATGTCTGAGAAATCCAAATCCAATTTGGACACAAACGAGCTTGTTAAGAACATGTTCACAAATCCTTTCGAGGTATTCAATACCTTCACAAAGGCAACCGAATCAACTCTTAAAAACTCGAAAGAGATATTGGAAAATAACATGAAGTACCACAAGGCATTTATTGCTTATCATGAAGCAATGAAAGACATGATGGACGCAGTTACTTCTAATATCAAGATAATTTCTGGAGAAAAGAAATAATCTTTTTTAGTATTTTTTTTGATGCCGATATTTTATATCGGCATTTTTTGTATATTTGTAGAAACAAAAAAGGATATGATAACAGATAGCAAAATAAATACTATACAAGCAAAGATAAAAGCAGCCATTGCTAAAATTGAGAAAGAAGAAAATGTTTCTATTTCTTTCGGTTCTATAAAATATAATAGTGCTTACTACTCAGCGTCGATGAAAGTATTGACAACCGAAAAGAGTGAAAAGGTGAGCTCTATCTACGAAGGTATCTGTCGTAGATTGGGATTCACTCAAAACGTAATTGGAATGACTTTTCAAGGAACCATCGGTGAAATGATTATAACAGACATCAAAACAAAAAACAGAAAATATCCTGTTATTGCACAAGCAATAAATGGAACTTGTTACAAATACTCTGTAGACCACATAAAGCGATTGATTGGTGGAGACAAGCTAATAAACAGAAATGCAAACCTTGAAAAACTTTTAGGAAATGACTAATATAATAATGCTACTTCTTGCAATCATTACTTTAGTATCTATTGTATTTACCATCATCCTATTCAACAAAGTAATAGAACTGAATAAAGAGTTAAACAAAACCAGACAGGATCTAAACAAAACAAAGGAAGACGCACAAGAACTTGTCGAGATAGAAGCGGGAGACAACGCCATCGTTCCAAAATACGGACTGACGACCAAAGGAGACAATCCAGTTAGCTTCGAAGTAACATACGAAGTTGAGATTACTGAAGTATCCGTCGACAGTGTAAAGGTAAAGGCGATTGACTACAGGTCACATGACAGCTATGCCAATGATCCGGCAAACAAACAAGCCATACTAAACTTCATGACCGGGTCTTGGCTTAAAAGACATGAAGTAGAAATACTTATGGATGAAAAGAAAAAAAGAAGTATAAAATTAAATCAATTAGGAATATGAAAGCATACGTAATTTTAAGAAAAGGGTTCGAATACGACGACAACATTTACAACTCTTATGATGGAGGTGGTGGAACACCAGACACCATTGTTTTCTCAAAAGAGGATGCTATAAAAAAAGTAGAGGAACTAAATATTGAAGAGTTCAAAACAGAAAGTATAACAAACTATTCTTACGACATAGAAGATGTTTTGAATGTCGATTACGAAACTTATGATAACTTTAATAAAAAACTTGTAGAAAAATATGGACCAATACCTAAAAAGGACATATGGTCGTCTAACGAAAATGTTCTACATCCTAATGCAACAAACGAAGAAGCAATCGAGTATGACAAAATGATAAACTTAACTTTTTTCGAATACCACGAAACAAATATGGACATGCAGTCTTTTAGAGAACAAAGAATAAACGAAACACTTAGCTAAAATGTATAAAAGAAGAAGAAATTCCTACATAGGTGGAGTCTGTGGAGGATTGGAAGACTCGACTGGTATTCCTGCAGTACTATGGAGAATAGGATTTATATTTGTACCATCTGGTTTTTGGATTTACTTAATCATTTGGGCATTCACTAAAGAACAATAAAAAAGAGAGTCATTGACTCTCTTTTTTATTTATAATATCTTCAATTTTTTTATCTCTCAAATCAATCTTTACTCTACCGTATTCTTTTTGGTGAATACTGATTGTCATTTCGGATTCTCCGTTTTCAAAACGTATGAAATAAGTATCTCCAATAAGATCCTCTTTCAAAATACTAAGTCCTTCAAAAAAGGATAAAGGCATATCTATCATCTCACTACCATGTCCAATAATATATTTGCTCATATTTATTATATGCAAATACTTTAATTAGTTTTTCATTGGACCTTGAGCGGCGTCTTTTGTAGTTGAAGCAGTAGCTATTGCTAATAGTGCATTAAGTGCCCCAGTGTATGTTGAACCAGTCGCAGAAATTCTTATCTCCGGCATCGTAGCAACAAACCATCCTCCACTCATAACCGGATAAGTTTCCCAGACTCCACTTTGACTTACACCAAGTGATCCAGTTCTTACAGGATTTGAATAGTAAATGTTCACTAAGTATTTAGGATTTTCCATAATTTAAAATATTTTTTTATACTCTATATATTATTTTTCAATATGGATTTTTTTATATATATGTTATGATATCAAGATATAACACATTTTTAGGAGAAAGATTATTCGAAAGTACTGTAAATGAATCGATGATCTACTATACAAAAGAGTTTAAAGATGCTCTATACAAGCTAAGTACGAAAAACAAAATTGCGAAAGACCTTATAGATGTCGAGTACACGGACGTAAAACCAGATATGACTTTCATAGGTATGTCGGACAAAGAAGGATACTTTTCATTCACACAGATAAAGAAAGCAGTTAAGTCCATAAAAGACACCATAGAAAAACTTGCAAAGGAAACAAATATTGAATCAGATTCTGATGCTCTTAAAAATCTAAAAAAGATATACAAAAAGATTGAAGACGGAACGACTTCACAAAGTGATGTCAACCACCTATACAACAACGAACCTTGGAACTTAAAAGATAAAGCAAGAAGTGATGCTAAGATTGCAAAGCTAGTAAACCAAATATTTCCAGATAAATACAGCAACAAAGAAGTAGAAGAGTTTACAAACCTTTTCAAAAAGATTGGAGAAACAGATGTAGAATTCACATTGGTAGAAGGTGACGAAATAAAGTATTGGTACAACGTCAACCAATACCAACAGGATAGTGGTGATCTTGGAAACTCTTGTATGAGATACCCAAGATGTAAACAATACCTGAACATCTATTCCGAAAACCCAGAAGTTTGTAAACTATTGATATTAAAGAGTGAGGATGGTGAGAAGATAAAAGGAAGAGCTTTAATCTGGAAGATAAAAGAAATTGACATAGAGAACGTAGAATACTACATGGATAGAATCTATGCAATAGATGACGCTACAAAACTGATGTTCCAGGAATACGCAGACAAACAAGGGTGGTTAAAGAGACTTACTTCAAGATACGGAGATAGTAAAGACTTTAAGCTAGGTGATCAAGAATACTTAAACGAAAGAGCGACAGTAGAACTAAAAAATTCTGATTTCGATGAGTATCCTTATATGGATACATTCAAAAGACTTCAAAGATCCAAAAACCTTCTAATAAATGACGACGATGACGACTACGAGGGTTGTTACATAATGACACACACCGACGGAGGGTACGACGACACTTCAGGAAAATGGTCGGATTGGTTTGATTGTAGAATACCAGAAGACCAAGCAATCTATTCAGAACCTTTGAGAGACTGGATCTACAGAGATGACGCAATGTACGTCGAAAGTGGATCAAGAAGAGGTTGGTATCCAGATGAGTATGAGGCTATAATAAGAGACTGCGTAACCGGAAACTGGATACACGAAGACGATTCTATATATTCGGAGTGGTACGACGACAGGTTTTTGGAAGATGACCAAATGCAGTGCATAACCTGGATAGACGACGATTCTGACCTGCAGGACTGCAGCACATCAACCGAAACTCTTTCAGACCAAGACAAAGACATGGTGAGCCTTGATAGTATGGATTGTGGAGAATATCTTAAAAAGTTTGAGCATGATAGTGACTATATTGCAGGTGGTGTACTCAGCAGAGGAGAAAACGGAAAATACTACTTTAACGAACATGGTGTAAAAGTCTTTAAAACTGAAAAAGGAAACTTTATATCAGAAGACTGTCAAGCACTTGGACTTAAAACAACCGAGAAGAGCTTCTATTGGACTGACAGGTTCGCGTACAACTACAAAATGGATGCAATGACTAAGCAAACAATACTTAAAGCTTTAAAAGAGAAGATAAACCAGATAGAAAATATGGAAGGAGTATTGGGTTCTGGAAGACAAAAAAGATTAGTATTTAATGAGCCAGACAACAAAGATTTCTTGAACGACGAAGACTATATCAAAGCAATTCGTTATCTACTTCAATCGTTGAAAAGAAGACTTGATGTTTTACAGAACTGGATTTAGATTATTTTCTTTATTTGTGTGGAACTTATATTATCTGTCCTTTTTAAGTAAACTATGTTACATTTTAGGTAGTCGAACTTTCCTTCCCAATCATCACCCATCACAAAGGTATCCACATTGTGTCTTTGTATATCGATTTCTTTCTGTTCCCAATCTTCCTCTGGTATGATAAGATCTATGAACTTTATGGATTCGAGCCATTGTTTTCTCTTTTCATAATTAAACATGGATTTTTTACCCTTCGTTTTGTTGAACTCATCAGTGGATAGACCCACTATTAGATAATCTCCCAATTCCTTAGCTCTTCTAAGTATTTCTAAATGACCATAGTGAAATGTATCAAATGTTCCGTATGTTATTATTATTTTTTTCATTGATTTCTAAAAATTTTTTGACCATGTAAATTTTCATATGATAGAATATCCTTCTTTTTAAGCCATTCGTTGAAAAAGAAGGATCCCCTGTTTCTAAACCTTTCATAGTTTTCATCTCTTAGTTTCTCATGTTTAATGGAAACCAAGTCGGTAAAACCAACACTTATTTTGTCTTTGTTGTCGTAAAAGAAAGCAGTATGCTCTGCCAACTTTAAACTATTATCCCAACCAAACTCTTTTATTTTTTCAGTTTTTGCAATAAAGAAGTTCAGAACGATATCACATTTTTTATAATCTCCAAAATCCAAAAAATCTTTTTTGGCTTTCAAACTTTTATCATTTGAATCATAGTAGAAGTTTCCAAAATATTGTAAGGGCTTTCCTTTTTCTATTACATAACCACCCAATAAATCGAGATTGGACTTTTCAAAAATTTCAACAAATTTTAATAAATCGGTATTGTCTGTAAATACAAAATCGTCATCCAATAATACAAAATAAGGTGTATTTATTTTAGAGACTCCATAATTTCTACCTGCGGATAAACCTGAATCAAAATTTATGCCATACGTTTTTATATTGTCGTCATAATCAAAACTAAGCTTTGGGTCGCTATCATCTACGATTAATATTACTATATCAGAGTATCTTTCTCTTATTGACTCTATTAATTCATCCACACACCTCTTTCTAGAAAAGGATTTTATCAACAGAGTTATTTTACTCAAATGTTGATTTTTTAACCAATTGTTGAATTTATCCATTGCGACATTTCGATATATGTATATTCCGGTCTGAATGTTATTTAAAGGAGAAGTTGCCCAATGCCATTCTTTTTTTGGAGTTTTCCAATCTTTCCCATATTTTGTTACTATGAATTTTAAAGGATCCTCTGGCATATAAAAAAAGTGTCCTAAGAAATCTCTTTTTTTAACATCAAATTCATCATAATGATAATCAACTCGGTTGTAACCCAATTTTGTTATGTTGGAAAAGGCGGAATGTCTAATTTTTTGACCTTCTTTATAGAAGAAAAACAAATCCGTTTTAACACCGTCTCTGGTGAATGACATCTCCAAACAATCTTCATGATACCCGAATACATGTTTTAGTTCAAATCCTTCTGCCAGAATGGAATCATAAGAATCTTTGTTAAAACTTGAATATAATACTCCTATATCAGTGTCGGTATCGTGACCTATAAAGTTTTTCTCTCTTATCGCACCCAATAAAGTGCCATCTGTTATCCAATGTATCACATTATTTTTTTCCAGTATGTTTGTTAGACATATTAGATTAAAAAGAGCAATCTCACCATTCATAACTTTTGATTGAACTCTTTTAATATTTGTTTTTTCATCAACCTTTCTAAAAAACAAAGAGTTCTCTGACTCATCTTTCACAAATTCTATATCTTCGAAATCATATCTACAATCATCCAAATTAAAAATATCGAGTTCTTTTATTGGATTGGTGGATAGACCATTTTTACCGTTTAGTCTATAAACATTAGTTATTGGATAACAAATGTTATCAGTATCAAAGTTTTCAATTTTGTTTTTTAAAATATTTATATAATAGTGTTCATCAGGAACATTTATTTTAGAATAATTTTCCAAAGCATCATTTTTTAAAACGAACTCAACATGTTCTCTCTTCAATAGAAAAAATTGTGATTGCTTGTAGAAATTTTCTATACTTATTTCATTTTTAATTATTTTTTTAAATCTATCTATGTTGTGCTTGTGATTCCATCTATAATAAAAAATCCAAGATTTATCTTCCTTTGTTATTTTGTAATATGTATAATCAAAACTATAAACAGGCAAACAACTTTCCGATAGCAAAATAAAATACTCATTGGATTCATCCAAAAATGATGCCTTCAATAAATTATTTGTCGCCTTAACCAAACTTATATCGCCCCATTTTGTGTCGATTTTATCATCTATCTGATTTTCGTCAACTAGGCATTGTCCTGATATGTTTTTAGAATGAAAATATAAGTTGTATTTATCACCACCCCTTTCAAAGAACTTGGACCATTCCTCATGCATTTTCAAACCACCGACAGTTAGAAACAAAAACGCGATTTTTTTATAATTTTTAAACTGATTTAAATCCCATCTTACAACCTTCGCATAGTCGTCCTCATCTTTGGAACTTCTTATATCCGAATTGGAAACATCGGAAATGACTATGTTTGGGTAAACAACAAACGAATTTTTTTTGTGTTTTCTTTGTACTTTGGTGAGTATATTATCAATAGAACTCTCTCTTTTACTGAGCTCTTCAATTATATAATCGTATATACTTGAATCAACAGCATAGGCAAACGTTCCCAACGTATTTCTACATTTGTAATAGTTGTTAACCACTTCGATACCATCCCAATTAAATTGACTTGCACCCAAATATAAAAGTTTCCAGTTAAACGATTCTATATTTGATATATCACTTTTAAACGATTTGGAAAATATAACATCATCCTCGAATATCAATATTCTACCATACCCCTTTTCCTTCGCATCTTTGATTATCTCAAGATGGCTCAGAAGGCACGCTAATGAATTCTTGTTCTCTATCAGACCTTTATTGCTACATTCATCTTCGTTTAAGCCAGTATCGGAAAATTCCAAATCTGATATTTGATTACCATCTATCGCAGAAAACTTTTCTACATCAATCCCATTTTTTTTGAACATTTGATCCACCGCAACCCATCGATCTTTTCTTCTATCCAAATTGAGACAATATATATTATCAAAATATGAATTTATATCAAATGGTTTTTTTTCCAAAAGAAACATAAACTCATCATAGTTCATGAATGTTTTAGACTTCCGTCCGTTCCAATTTGAATCAGTTCCAAGGTGTAGTACGGTTTTACCTATATTCTTTCTTTCTCTGAACTTTTCTCTGAATTTAATGTCGGAATCTGAAGCGTTGTCCGACGATTCCGGAAAACACATTTTCATCGAATAGTTGAATAGTTGAAAAAACCCAAAACCTTGGTCTTTTTCGATTCTGAAGGCTTTATTGTTACCAGAAATATATCCTTTGTATGATTCGTAATCCGGAACAATATATCTCTCTGATGTGTATAAAAGATTGTTCTCCAAAGAATCCAAATCTATTTTATTCATAACGACAATATCAGCGTCCAGCAAAAGAATGTAGTCTGGATTTTCAATAGATTTAATTCCTTTGTTTATTGCCTTTCCTTTGTTGAAAACTGCGTTGTTCTCATACATTATGTCGGTTACGACACAATTTACTCCAAACTTTTCACATATCTTCTGACATAGAAAATCACTTGGTGATGTAACTACCGTTATGTTATCAAATATCTTTACATTGTTCTCCAAAGAAACAATCAAAAAGTCGTTGTAGTTAACGGATACGATAACAACATCTAGTTTTGATTCTTTTCGTGTCCTTTTTGATGGGATATCGTTTTGCACATCAACTTCGCTCTCTTTTATCGGTGTTTTTAAACTATTTTCAATTTTACCCTCTTTTACTATTAAGATATTGTCATTATCTTTTTTGGTAGGTTTTTTGAATCCTTTGTTAACTCTCCAATCAAAAGAATTATATTGAAATCCCTTTATATAGTATCCAAGTTTTTGTGTACTTAGAACAATTGGAATTTTTTGACCTGATAGTATATCTTCGATGTTTCTATCGTTTTTTATATCCAGTTTTTTATCAAAAATATAATAACAATTATCTTCTTTCAAAACTTTGTTTTTATCCATCCCTATTGCCTTTTTCAGGTCAATATTGAACTTCAAAAAAGGAGTCGAATATATTACCAGGTTTTTTGAGCTCTTTTTCCCATATTTCATCATTTCGAAGAGATCTACCTCTACTTCGAAGAATTTTACTTTTCTGGAATCTACTTTTATTTTCTGTCCATATTCTTTACAGTTTGAAAAAAAGTATATTTTTTCTATAATTGGATTTAAAATATTGTGTTTCAAACATTCTTTTATATCGTCTATGTATTCTAAGTCTAAGTTTGAAATCTGGTGAATAAGTACCATTTTAAAATATATTTTTTAATAACAATATATATTCAACTTAACAATGTCTTAAACCATTAAATAAAACATTTTTATTAGAAAAAATATAATTAATATGGACAACCACTATATAAAGGATAGATTTAGAGAATCTATGGCACTCAACATTTCTATAATAGAAGATGATATTTTGATATTCACTGTGGATGTTGTCTCAAAAGAAATTGCAACCACATTAAAAAACGGAGGAAAGATACTTCTTTGTGGAAACGGTGGATCAGCTACCATAGCTCAACAGATTGCATCACAGTTGTCTGGAATATTCTACTATGACAGACCTCCTCTAAATGTAGAGGCACTTCACACTAATGCATCCTATATGACTTCTATATCAAACCAATACTCTTTTGATGAAGTCTATGCTAGAATGGTTCTTGCACAAGGTAACCCAGGAGACATGCTTATTGCAGTATCTGCATCAGGAAACTCCAATAACGTAATAAATGCATTAAAAATGGCAAATAGATTGGGTATGAAAACTATTGGGCTAACTGGAGAAGATACTGGAAATATGTCTGAATGTTGTGGAGAGATTATATCAGTACCATCAAAAAACCGACCGCGTATAAACGAATCACATCTTTTGATTGGTAATATATTTTGTGAAATAGTAGAGTCTATTCTTTACAAAAAATCAGTCTAAATAAAATTGTTCGTCATCTGAATCAGGACTTCCAACCTCATTCATGACTACATATATTATAACCTTTCCGTGCTCCTTGATAAATCTCAATTCACCTTTCTTACCATAATCTAATGCCTTCTGTTTGTATAGGTCATAGAAGTAGTCGAAGTTTTTTACAAAAACTTTTTCCTTCTCTATTCCCAACTTTTTAAGTAGTTCACTCATATAAGTTATATATAAAATCTTTCAAAATGATTTGATCGATTTTTTAAATTGCAGTAAGTAGTCGGTGAATAAAGTTCACACCTTTCATAAAAAACGACGAACTGCCTCGTATTTATGATATATAACGATTAGAAAGGTGTAAAAGTGTAAGTTGATTGGTATCAACACTTTTTAATAATAATATATGGCCGATAAAGGCACAAAATCCAATCTATGAAGAATTTAAAAAGAGTAGAATGGTAACACTACTCAACCGAGGCGAAAGCATATTAAAAGGTAATCCTAAGTGATGAGGTCACTAAAAGTCAAGATACTATAGGTTCTAGGGTTCCGACCATACTTGACAGGCGTTCCAACTCTTCATATTTTAATAAATTAAACATAAAATAAAAATAAAATGACACTAAAAGAAAGAATCAGTGCAGACTACATGACTGCTTTCAAAGCGAAAGACAGTGTTGCAAAAAACTTGCTCTCTGTTATTAAAGGAGAGATCCAAACTATCGAAAAAAATTCAGGTATCGATAATATGCCGGATGAAGACGTTATTAAAATATTGAACAAGACCGTTAAATCTCTAAAAGAAACATTGAACGCGTCCGACTCTGTGGATGCCAAACTGGAATTGGCAATTGTTGAAGCTTACCTTCCAACGCAATTATCAAAAGAAGAAATCTCCAATAAAGTAACAGAGTTAAAAAATTCTGGAGTAACAAACATCGGTCAAATTATGAAAGAGTTTGCAGGACTTCCAGTAGATAGAAAAATTGTATCTGAAGTAATTAAAGAAGTAATCGGATAAAAATATATCTCATACAAAATTTAAAAAGTGTGTCAATTTTTTGACACACTTTTTTTATATATACATAAAATACAATTTTAAAAAATGAGAATAATAAAAAGTTTCAAAATGTTCGAATCCTCACTTCCTTTTAGAGATTTTGAACCAATAAAGTTGAAAATAGAAGAATTATTAAATACTCACTATTATCCAAACGTTTCTTTTGAAAAAGACGATAAAAAAAACACCAAAGCGTATTTTGTTGGTTTAGATGCAAATGAAAGTAAATTTGGAATAACAATAAACGTAATGTTAAGATTTCCAGACCTATGGAGACGTGAGGACGAGTTTGGTCAAGAAATAGAAACCGGTGGAAACATAATTAGATATTCTGATTTAAACCCCGACTTTAAACAAGAAACTATAATAGACGAGTTGAAAGACATCATTTCAGATTTTATGAGTGGAGATATAAGTTTCGTAGGATTTGAATTCTTCGGAAAGTACGTCAAAGGACAGAAAAACGGACACACTAAAACCATAGAAGACGTCGGTGATAAATTCAATCAAGCACTTGATGAACTTGAACAAGAGCCAGATGATTTAAAAGATGGAACTATAACATTTACTTTTAACATAAAATAAAAAAGTCCAGCTATTCAGCTGGACTTTTTAGTTCTACATCTTTCCCCCAAATGATTACATCGGATTTGTTTTCAATCTTTGAAAGAGGTGGTAGATTAACTCTATCAACAATCCATCTTTCAATCACATAGTTTGGATCCTTTCTGGCGTTGTGCTTCGCGGGAAGCTTATCGATCTCTTCTAATGTGAAAGGAGTTAAAACTCTTTTTCTCTGAACATATGTTCCTCTTTTAAAGAAAGCAGGATAATCGTTCCAGTTGATACCTTTCTGAAAAAGCATTTCTTGTTTGTCAGATCCATTTTTGTTCATAAGTTCTTTGTGAGAAAATACAGATTGTGCTGCCATACTGATAGAGTTCTTAGTAGCATCTTGTTCTCTCCATAGAAAAGAGTTTACTGCCTCATCAAGAGTAGGTACGTTATATACTCTACAATCGAACCTTGGCATCTTATCCACCTTCTCTGGAAGATACTTTGGTAACTCTCTGTTGAAGAATACCGAACACATTGCAGCAAGGTCACTAATCATCTTAAAAAGACGACCATTGAAATAGATTGCAGAATCAATCTTATCAGTATACCAAACAAGAGTAATCTCGTCGGATTGTGTGTATCCACTGTTAGCATTGGTTTCTTTCACAAGATACTTTACGGTTTCAACCATAAGATTTGAAAGTCTTTCGTCGTAAGGTCTGTTGAGTCCTTTTGTGAACTTTGAGAATCCTTTTCCGTCTAATCTAGCGATTACAGGGATTCTAGGAATCAGGTTGATTCCACAAGTTTGGTTTTCGTACATTTTCATACGGTCACCAAATTGGTCTTTGTTTGTTTTCATACTACATTTTTCTTTTTTTTCAAATTTCTTTGAAATTTTTTCTCCACCTTTTGACAAAGAAAAATGATAGTTGTTATTATTTATACAAATATAATGATAGTTTTCTAATCTACCAAATTAAATTAAATCTAAATCGATTCCGTGCGTGTCCCACCACCACTCTTTGGGTTTGTCTTTATGTTTGTCTTTTAGTCTCTCCCATTTTACGAGAATCTTTTCTTGTCTTACAACTTCGTCTCTGTAAAAATCGTGGTCGATGACAACATCGTTTTTGTGACAAAGTCTAAGAAGTTTTTTCAAAATGTATCCTTGTTTATTGTTTCCTGGTTCAAACCCACTTTCGATCATTTTAAAAACTGTTTCTTTTAAAGTATCTTCTTTTGATTTTGGAGTATTATTTAATACCATTTCAATTCTTTCTAAACCGAATCCAACATCAATACAAGTACCTAATGGATTTACAATGTTGCCTATTTCGATATCGTCTTTGTAAAACTCTGTACAGTATCCACCAATCTCACCATCACTCCAAATACATTCTTCATCAAATCTAACTTCTACACCATACTTGTCATAAAATTTTGACCATTCTGGTTTATCAGGATGTATAGTAATGTAGTCTGGTGTTATTCCTATTCTTTTCAAGAATCCCATCCAATAGTCGATTGCTTGAGGAACCGATAAGTCTCTAAAAGAGAAGAATCCAATCATGTTGAAATAAAGCAAATGAGTGCCGTCTCCGATTTCGTCTATATCGTTTAGTCTTAAACAAGATTGTATGTTCGATATAGTTCCTTTGTGATTCTCGTCTTTGAAAAAAGACTTGAATTGCTGCATCCCAGCAGGGCAGAAAAGAGTTGTCTCATCGTAGGACTTTATGTTTCCGTCGATTTTAAAATTGATGTTGTTCTCTTCGCAGTATGATTTGTATTCTTCTGTAATGTTCATTACATATATATTAAATTTTTTGTGGAGAATACCGGGATCGAACCGGTCACCTCTTGCCTGCCAGGCAAGCGCTCTAGCCAAATGAGCTAATTCCCCAAATAAAGTAGAGAAATTTAGATGAGTGTGTTTTTACTATGCTACCATTACACCACCTCTGCACTTAGAGGCCAGGATTCGAACCTGGACCAGTCGTTTGAAATACGAAGTAACACTCGTTCTTTACTACTACTTTTGAGCGAGAAACGGGATTCGAACCCGCGACCTCCACCTTGGCAAGGTGGCGCTCTACCAACTGAGCTATTCTCGCAATTACTAAAGTTATACTTTAGCTTTTGATTTTTGTTTTCTTTTTCGTTTTATCATCTTACTTTTTTTCATATTGCTTTTTATTTTTTTTATTTAAAAAATGGTAGTAATAATGAACCACCATATTCTATCAATATTTCATCCCAATCTTTATTTAATTTATATGTCATCCCATTAGTTGTATAATTACCACAATCAAACTCATATTTTTGAATAACCACCAACATTAATCGAAGATATATAATAGTATCTTCTTTATCTTCAGTCAAAGATAAAATGTTATCATTATGTTTATTAAGTAGATAACCTAAACATCTAACTACATATGGTAATTTACTTAATGTTTTAAATAAAATTTCTTCACTCTCATCATCTTTTTTCATATAAGTTATTTAAATTCTTTTATTCTTTCTAAAAGTTCATCTATAACATTAGATGAACTTTTGTTTTTTTATTTTGTGGAGTAGGTGGGAAACGAACCCACCACAGATTGCTTGCAAAGCAGTCTCGCCAGCCTTGGTACATGCTACCCCATTTTATTTTGAGCGAGATATGGGACTCAAACCCACGGCCCTTAGCTTGGAAGGCTAACGCTCTATCAACTGAGCTAATCTCGCATTTGTTTGTACCGATAGCGGGACTTGAACCCACAACCTTGACGATATAAGCGTCCTGCTCTTACCAATTGAGCTATATCGGCGTTTTTGTTTTTTGTGCCGTTGGTGGGTATCGAACCCACGAGCAAAGGTTTTACAGACCTGGCTTCCACCCGTTCACCGGCATTGTTTTTTTGTAGTCCATAGGAGGATCGAACTCCTATTTTCAGGATGAAAACCTGATATCCTAACCATTAGATGAATGGACCATTTTTGATTCTGTTAGCCTGCTAGACTACCAGAATCCTGGTTGTTGGAAGGGAGGGATTCGAACCCCCGTACTCTTGCGAGAGCAGATTTACAGTCTGCCGCCTTTAACCACTCGGCCACCTTCCAGTTATTCTACTTATAGTTTAATATAATCTTTCCCATATTTTGAGATTGAATAGTCAATATATTTTGTTATATCTTTTCTGTATAAAACTTTTAAATTATCAACTACTTTATATTTTTCTATATCTTTTTTAGTTTCATATCCTTTTATTTCAATTATTGAACCGTCATTCATTTCATAATCTGGATAATATTTATATTCTTTGTTTTCAAATGTGTAAGTATAACTCTTTTTTATTCTTTTAAAATATATGTTATTTTCTAAATTATAAATAACAAATGCTAACTCCCAACTACTATCGCACCAATATCCTTTATACCATCCTTTCTTACCAACACCTGAACCTTTTCTGTAACCACCGGATGATTTTTTTCTGAATTTAAATTCTTTATCTGATATATAACAGTTTCTGGAACAATATATCTTACTATAAGATTTGTTAAACTCAGAATTACAAATAGGACATTTTTCTATTTTTTGTTCTTTAACATTATTTTTATAATAAGAATTTTCCAATCCTATAAATTTACCTTTTAATGATTCTGATATCTTTTTATTTTTTATTTCTTTATTTTTATTGGAAGAGAAAGACTTTGAACAAAATTTTGAGCAAAATCTACCACTTCCATATTTACCATCGTGTTGAGCATTACAATTTTCACATCTCATAAAAAATACTTTTTTATTATATATAAAAAACGAACCCGTCTCTTCACCTATTTTTTGTAGTCCGTATGGGATTCGAACCCATGATCTTCTCATAGAAAGTGAGACGTGTTAAACCACTTCACTAACGGACCATATATAAACGAAAAAACCCAGTCTTTTGTAGACTGGGTTTATCGAATTTCGTAATCTTGAAAACTACTCAACAGACAAAGACAGTCTACTTACAAGGCTCCCCGCCTCATATGCATATCCTATCGCTTCTATGTTGATAATTGTTCTCATTTTATTTAGTTTTTTAATTGTTGTTTTTAATTTCTTTTACAAAGATACGTAGAGTTTTTCGTTCTACCAAATCTTTTTTTGTTTTATTTATATTCTATATATTAAAAAAGTTTTCTCCCTTTTTGATTTTTTTTACAAATATAACTATATTTTTTGATTGTTTCCTATACAAAGACGAATTATTTGAGTTTTTTCATCTATTTCAATCTCATATTGCTCAGTTTCATATGAAATCTTAGTTAGTTTGATAGTATACTTTCCAGGAGGAAGATCCAGATAAGTCTTTCCATCGAGATCTGTGTACATTTTTTTGTCACCGACTTCTATTAGAACTGCCTCAACAATCTCCTTGTTTGGTTCAGTTACTACAACCTGAACCACTCTTTTAAAATCCAATGCATATGACACTCCCGTCATTAGCAACAACATCAATAATACAAACATTTTTTTCATATCATATATATTATCAGACACCTAAAAATATACGTGAGATTGTGCTAAGTTAATGCTATGTTTTTTGGACATTCTTCTTTTAATATATATAATATTATACATTAAAATAACTATGATAGACTTCACAGAATTTAAAGTAGGATCCAAGATAAGATTTAGATTGTCCGAAAAAAAAGTGCACGAATATGTAGTTGTGGTCGTGGATGAAATCGAATGGAACCTACACCGACATCCTTTTTTGGTGGATTTAAAAATAGAATCATCAACGAACGAAGATAAATGGCCATTAGATACTAAAATACTTCTGAGCATAAAACTAGAAGAAAACAAAGAATTTGAATTTATATTAAAGTGTCCAAATGAAATGTATCCAAACAGGGAGATAATATGTAAGGCGGCGTTTCGATTGGAAAAAATAATAACGAACTGATGAAGATAGTAAAATCGATAGAAGTGAAACACACCATCATCTACGTAGAAGACAATGGAAAATACTCAGCATACAAAAGATTCGATAAAAATGAGTGGTACGATGGTGTTAGAAATAGAAAAGTTTCCGATAAGGAGCTAGAGTCGAATCTGGAAGAGCTATACACCAAAAGTCTAAAATAAATACAATTTGTGCTGTTTGAACTTCACATATTTTATTTAAAACTATTTGAAATATCCACCATATAACTTCCAAACATAACCCAGATAAATGGAAGAAAAGGAACAAGAACTAAAGCCTAAAAGAAAAGCTAGAACGGTTCGAAAAGAAATAAAACCTACCGTATCCAAAGAACAATTCACCGTTCAAACAACGGAAAAAACGGCAGAAGCCACGGTAGAGCAAAAACCACAAGCACCTCAACAACAAATAAGACAATCTTGTATAAGTGATGTGGAAGTGGCAAAAAAACTCATAAACATATACCAATCCGCACAAGATAGAAAACTTCAATTCAACCTAAGTTTTGAATACGTCAGAAGAATGCTCGAATACAAAACATGTTACTACACAAATAGGACATTTACCGAAGATGGACCAAACGCAAGAAGTTTTGATAGAATCGATTCAGACAAAGGGTATATAGAAGGAAATGTAGTTGCCTGTACGATAGATATAAACGGTAAAAAATCCAACCTTTCTTTTGAAGAAATAAGCTGTATATACCTAAAGCTTGTTAAGAAAAAGGGAAAGGAAAATCCAAAGAAAGAGACTCCAAAAGAAACAAACATCAACGACGAATTCTTTTCATTGGATAATAAAGACAAATAGTAATCCTTATATTTGTAGAATGAAGGATTTTCTAAACCTATTTTTTCCTTACAAACTGATTGGATCTTTGTTAAAAGATCCTTTCTTTTGTAGACACGAAATGAAGTACTGGGATATGAAATGGTTCGTAGATAGCGACCATTCAGATCCAAATTATAGAAGATTCAATGGTAAAGTCTGGAAAAAAACATTTTGTGAATGCCAAAAGTGCGGAGTCCAAAAAAGAAAGAGCATGAAGGTTGGAGAGTGGGGTAAATGGAAAAACCATAATTTCACACCAACATCAAACGGTATCATCGAAGTAGAGATATATCCATACGGATCTGAAACAAAAAGACAGAAAAGAGATAGATTAATCAACGAAATCCTTTCAAAATAGATATATTATCGTTATATTTGTATGTAAAACATATGATATGACGAATGCAGAATTTATCCCAGAAGTACAATGGATCTTCAAACAACATGATGATACAAACCATATGTACGATACTTATCTTCCATACTCATTCCATTTGAGAATGGTTGTTAATGTTGCAAAAGACTACAAACACCTATTACCAAAAAATTTACAAAACTCTGCCGTATTGGCTGCTTGGGGTCACGACCTTATTGAGGACACTCGTGTTTCATACAACGACGTTAAGAAAGAATTAGGATATGATGCTGCAGAAATAGTCTATGCCGTTACAAACGAAAAAGGTAAGACTCGTAAAGAACGTGCGAATGAAAAATACTACAAAGTAATCTGTGAAACACCAGGTGCCGCTTTCGTAAAACTTTGTGACCGAATCGCAAATGTTCAATACTCTAAAATGACAAAGTCTCGTCAGTTTGGAATGTACAAAGAAGAAAACGAAAACTTCACAAACTCCTTGAAGAATTATACAGGAGGAGACTTAACAGAATTGTTTGACTATTTAAACTCACTATTTAATTCTTAAAAGTATATCCAACACCAAAGGCAAGGTTATGAAGCATTCTGACCTTGCTTGTGCTTATATAGTTTATTGCGTCTTGAAGAATGAAGTTCAATCTTTTCTTCGGTAATAGAACTAACTTTGCGTTTCCATAAATGATATAGTCTTCTATCGACTTAAAACTAGGTTGATAGTACATTTCGGTAGAAAATCCAACAAGATCACCATCATACTTTATCTTTCCTCTAAAAGAGCTTCTTTCAATCTCACTATAAGTTCCATTCGCGTAAGATGTTCTTTGATAAAGAATCGCGTAGGACAATCCTAAATCAACTTTTGATATTTTAAATTTGTGTCCATATCCAATACCAAACGAGTTGTCGTTATTGATGGACCTAACAAAAGAATTGGTGTATACGTGTGAAAGAAATGTGTTTCCGTATCCAACATTAGTCTTCTCAACAAACTCGTTGGCAGTTATTATTTCTTTGAAAGAAAGTGCGTAGTTGGTAGTGGTTCCGAATCTAAATTTCTTATAAGAAAAAGAGTTGTCACCGACAAATCCAATGTTTATAATGTTACTATTGTTGTTAAACTTTGTATAAGCACCGTTTATATTATTGTCTAAAGATACTTTTACGGTATCTCGAATAGTATCTTGTTGTGAAAAAATACTAAATGGTAATAGTATTAAAAATAAAAGCTTCTTCATCCTGTCACGACTATTTCTCCCAAATTATGAGACATTATCATCCATTTGAATCCGTGTCTTTCCAAAACTTCGATTGATTTCTTCTTCATAGTGTTTGAGTTTCCCGTAACAATATAACAGGTAGGTTTGGTAGAAAGAACAAAGTCTTCCACCAATACGTCGACATCGACGTGCTTTATACCATGAAGATCCAATCTATTTACCATTTTGAATAAAATATTCTTAACTCTTTTCCCGGATTCATACCCTTTACCTGCTCAATCATTTCGACAACATTAGATTCGTCTTCTTTGCTGACCGGCATATATCCACCTGTGTTTCCGTTCTTTCTATAAACAGATATATTATAGGAAAAATCACCATCAGTGTTTTCCACCTGACTAAATATTTCTTTGAAGAATTTGTGGTAGTAAGTATCTTCTTTATCGTGTCCAAACCATTCGATATAGAGCGATTGTTCCATGTCTCTTTCTTTGACTTCTATTTTTAGAATGTATCCTTTGTCGAGTATCTCGTTTGCTAATGCGACATCTTTTATATCATCAATAAGATTCCAGTCTATCAAAGGCTTTACCACTTCCTCACAGTTTCTCCAAAGGGAGTTCACGATTTCCTTTTCTTCGTCGGAAAGAGCTTCCCATGGTTCATCATCTACACCAAACACTTCATCCGCAGGCCACGGTTCGTCTTCGTAGTCACCATTCTTCAACATGGCATATGTATTTCCATCATTTGGATCGATATAGTATCCAATACTATTTAGTGGAATAAAACGAGTAGGGACCTCACTAGCAAGACCACTTTCAAAAACTTTGAACGATTTTAATATTTTCATAGGTTATATATTATTTTTATATTATTCAAAAACTATTCATATATTTGCAGTATAATAAAGAGATATGAAAACAAGAAGAAAAGCAATCGACTGCACTCTAATAAGAGAAAGTAAAGACCACCCAGGTTATTTCAAATATCAAGTAACAATACAAGAACTTGACGGAACAACTCATGTAGTTCCTGCATACGGTAAAGACATGGAAGACGCACTTGAGAGATTAGTCTGGTCTGAAAGAAAAGATAAAATCGTTAAGAAGAAAGCAACGACACCAGTTCTTATCGCAGCTTGGCTTACAACAATCGTTGTACCTAGTATTATGGCGGCGATAACCGATAATCCAGCATGGATACTTGGTGCTTTAGGGCTTTCAACATTGTTAGCACTCGCAGCGGTTCAAGTAGACAAATACTTTAACAAAGACTAATGAAAATACTCATACTTGGAAACGCCCGTCATGGTAAAGATACTTTGGCGGAGCGTCTTAATGAACATTTTGGAATGACTTTTAAATCGTCATCCGAAATGGCCATGGAACTTTTTATCTTCGACGAGATTGCAGAGCAGTTTGGTTACACCACAATGGAACAATGTTTTGAAGACCGAGTTAATCATAGAACTCTATGGTATAAAATGATCTGTGGCTACAACAAGAATGACCGAGCACGTCTTACAAAAGATATATTAAAAGGATATGATTGTTATGTCGGTATGAGAGATTTAGACGAGTTTGAGGCATCCAAAGATCTATTTGATGTAATCATATGGGTAGACGCAACAAAGCGTCTAGGATCAGACGAAAACACGAATAAGATACCTATGAGTGCAGCAGATATGGTAATAACAAATAACGGAACGTTTGAAGACTTCGATTCAAAAGCTAAATTATTGGGAAACATGTTATTCACATTAGTCGACAATGGAACTATAGAAAAAGAATTCTTCAAGTCGAACAATCTTACTTGGTAAGTAAATTTAAAATCTTATCTTTGTAAAAAAGATACATATGATAACATTTCTATTACTATTAGTGGTTATATCTCCTTTAATACTTATTATTAGAGCAGAATACAAAGACGGAATTTCTTCTGTAAAAACAGAAGAAAAGAAGAAAACAAAAAAGAATCGTGAGTTTTATCAAACTCGATACGATTCATACGACTCATACGATACCAAAGAAAAAGAAAAGAAGTTTGAAAAGATATTCAACTTACTCATAAAAGACTTCAACAATAGTCCATACGTAGATAAGTTCATCACAAAAAACATTTCAGACGGTATTTACTTTCACTATACATTCAATAACGGATATAAAATTTCTCTGTACAACGAATATTTATTACTGAACAAAGCAAACGGAGAAGAGCTAAACTCTTTTGCATTAGATAGTGTTCAAACAATACAGATGTATAGACTGATAAACGAAATCATAGATAAGGCAGTAAGTAGAAACTACCGAAACTATAACGAATATAGACAAGAACAACCTAAGCCTAAGGCAGAGACTACTGGAAATCCAAAGTTAGACAAGATATTGGAAAAGATAAAGTTAAGAAAAGAACAACTCGCCAAAATGAAAGTAAACGATCCGGAAAGGGCTGCACTTTTAAATGAGTTGAAGACATACGAAAATGTTGCAAACAAAATGAAATCTAAATAATATGAAATTCACACTTCTTTACATTCTTAATTTTATTAAGAAAAATCCAATCAAAATGATTGCAACGGTTTTAATATTTGTTGTAGCACCGTTTTTGAATAGTCTAAAAGACATAAGAAACGAAGACAAAATAGACTATCAATATCAAAAGGATAGTAAATACTTCTATGTAACACAAACTGTTTCTAACAACGAATTCTCATACGACGTGGAATCGTTCGACAAACCCGCAGTCGTAAAGAACGGATATCTGATAACTTATTCATACAACGATGGAAACATACTTGTGTGGGTAGCGTTTATAGTTCTGTGCTTATTCCCCATCGTAGGAATCTTCACATCGGACGACGACATAAACTTTGACTCGGAAGAAGTATTTCAAGCAACTGCTTCATATTTCATAACCTGTGAGTTGGAAGAAGGAATATACTACTATTTCTACGAAGATAGATTCTTAGGAAAGTCCGACAGACCGATGCACAACGAATACAAACATATCGCAAGAGCGTTCAGAATATCGAACATGTCACACATCAGAAGTTGTCCTAAATGGAAGACGAAGACACAGAACAGAGCAAACAAGCTCGAAGAAATTGGAGTATAAAGAGAAACCCACTCATTTGAGTGGGTTTTTATTTTATATTTTTTAATTACACTCTGGACAAGGAACATTTCCATTTCCTTCACACTCTTCACACTCTATTCTTCCTTCACCACCACATTCACCGCACTCTATATCCTCACCACCACACTCTTCACATGTATGCGTTCCTGTACCTGAGCAACCCGAGCACTCACTACCATCTTCATTTTCTCCAGATCCATCACAATTTGGACATTCCATTTCGTGTGCACCACCACAAGCACCACATTCTATAGTACCCCCGTCGCAGTTCTGGCATCTAAAGCTACCTCTTCCATCACATTCATAACACTCCACATTTCCTTCACCACCACACATCTCGCATCCAGATTCAGCATGCCCGCCATCCGTGTCCGTAAGCTCAAAGTCATAGCTGAACCTGCTTGAGTTCGCAAGATATGATGGACGCTCACTTCCAAAACCTTCAAAGAAGTATTTGAAACTATCCATATAAGGGAAGTAATCGTATCTCGTAACAGAAAGAACTATTTTAGTCGCTATAGATTCCACTTCACCATCAGGAGTTATGAACGGCTCGTCTTCGTTCATGTTCTGATTTCTTTTGTGATAGAATCCGTTCTTCTTAGCAAATTCTTTGAAAAGCTGTTCGTCTTGGGTTCTGTTTGTGTAGATCCTATCCATCAGTCTTCTACCTTCGTGGTCTGTCCAAAGAATGGCCCTACCACATATGGAATCATCTTTGTCATCCGACATAAGAACAACCAGATTACATTGATCCGGATTCTTTACATAGATATCAAAATAACTTTGACATCTTGGGTACCTCATACATGAACTTCCTAAAGTTCCCTTATCGTTTTCGTATTTGTCTTTGTGATAGTACTTTCTTATGTCCTCACCTTCCAGAATTTTAAACCTTGAAAAAACATCACCAAGCTTGGCAACCTCTGCTCTATATTTGTAAACAAAGTCTTCTATTTCAGAATCTTTGAAATCAACATTTGCTTTTTTAAGAATGGCTCTTACGAATCTTCCAACACTAACCTCTGATTGCTTTACCGCTTCAGGTCCAAAAGTAAGTGATCTTTTATCATAAAAACACTTTCCAACACCATTAGAATCTCTCCATCTAAAAAGTACCAGTGCACCATTGTTGTCATACATAAACGAGAAATTTCCACTACTAAGTACTTCACACTCTTCTCTTGTGTATTCCTTTTCAATCTCACCAGTTTGACCAGTTGCAGGAATTCTATATTCGTCTCCTAATAACCTTTTACCCAGTATATCATATGCTGCACCTGGATGTGGAACCATTGCAGCCTTAGAAACTTTGTCGTCTGGTTTAAAAAGAACAACATCATCTTTATCTCTGTTTACATCTATAAAGTTTGTGTTCACATCTACTTCCTTTCCAGAAAGATTTGAAAGTGTCTTAGCAACCGGTGAATCTATTTGATCCAATACTTTGTTGAAAAGACTTCCGTACGTTATGTTTGCCTCAAGTAACATTTCTATCTTACTCTCGTTTAAAAATTCAGAGTATCTAAACAATCTATTATTCATAGAGTATATATTAAAAAATATTCTTATATTTGCGATTATGTATTATAGATTAAACGGGAGAAAAACAGAACTTGTTGGAGGAATGCAGGAAATGATAGACGCTAGTCTACCAATTACCACTCGTTTATTTAGTAACGAAATCGGACAATCTAGTATATCTACGGTATTCCTTTCAATGGATCACGGTTTGGCTGGACTTATCGGAGACGGGACTCCAGTTCTTTTTGAGACTATGGTTTTTGGTGGTGAACACGACGGATATCAAGAAAGATACCATACATACGATGAAGCAGAAGAAGGTCATAAAAGAATCTGTGATATGGTTGATAAAATCTCAATCGAAAGAGAAAGAAAGTTAAACAATCTAGGAATATAACATATAACATATAAATAAAACATATATTATGGAAGACGGACCAATGACGGAAAGACCATCTTACAGATGGGAAAATGAAAGATTGTTGATTACTGCAATCATGAACAAATTAGGTATCACAGAAGATGACTTAGAAAACGAACCTAGCTGGACAAAGGCTAAAATCAGAGAGTTCAACATCGACACGGTTTTAGAAAACTAAAAAACAAGCCCCTGATTTATCAGGGGCTTTTTAAATAAAAATATGATACACTGCTATGTATGTTATTCTACTAATGTAGATGAAGACTTTATTTGTGATACCTGTGATCAATATTATTGTGAAGATTGTTCATACACATTTACATTACATTATCAACATGAGGGTCCAAGATGTTTTTTGTGTGCTGATCAAGGAAGACGAAAACCTCTAACAAAGGATATGATAAGGGACAACAAACTAAAGATGATATTCGATGTTGAGAGAAAAGATATTTAAAATACTTGATGAACACTTCGTTAAAGAAATGATGATGGAATCTTCCTCATTGTTCGTGGATAACGAAAGACACTATAGTGACACACATCTTTATGTAATATTTGTTTGGCAAGAAAAAGACGTTCTTAGAATACTAATCAAAAACTGGAAGACACACAAATCTTTTTCCAAAAACGTGATAGTGCCATTCGAAATAAGCAAGTCGGGTATGGTGTCGTTCATAAAAGAAGTAGTATATAGTAATAGTGGGGTGGAATCTAGAGATCTACTCAACGACTGGTACGAAATAAAGAAAGTAGAGATTAGAGACAAAAAGATTTCCGATTTAGGAATATAAAGACTATATTTGTATATGGAATATTGGATAAATTCAAATAGTGGCGATTTTATTTCATTAGTAAATGATAAGTATAAAATACACCTAATAGCTAGATATGATGAATATAATAACTATATTCAAAGTGAATGTTTTGAAATAACTGCTATACAGTTTAAATCTTTAAAAGGATTTATTCCTATAAAACCAAAGAAACTTCAAACACGTTTAAATAGAATTTATACAGAAGCTAGATTTAGACCTACATTGGATAATGGTGAAAAGGGATCAGCAAAAAGAGTTGAAGTTCCTACGGTAGAAGAAGCAAGAGATATTAGATTAAAAGAGTTAGGATTATGAAAGGTGAAAGAGTTGTCTTCTTAGAAGACTTTAAGTTTAATGGTAAACTTTATAAGAAAGGACATCAGTTTAAAATAGTTGGTGAAGATTCTATGAGAGGTTATGATTTAGAAGATGATAATGGTAATCGTATCAGTGAAACCAGATTCATATCATATAAATATGAACTCATTTCTAAGCTAAGAGATGATAAACTCAAAGAACTTGGTATATGAACGAAGTAGAAATATACAAAATAGGAACCATACTCATGGCAATCGGAGGAAACGAAGTAGAAATATACAAAATAGGAACCATACTCGGGGCAATCGGAGGAAAGAAATCGACAATGATGGTCGTGAATAACGCCGGTGAACCGTGTGATTCCTATGTAAGGATATTGAGAGAACATTGTTCGGAAGAATATTCATTCATGAAGACCGACAAGGCAATCATTGGAACACCAAAGATGTCCATGAAATCACACGTTTACGAAGGACATTCAATAAAAGGAGTTCTTTACGAACCACCTAAAGTAGGAGATTCGGTTTCACTGGGACATTGGAGAACATCGGTTGTGGATCGAATAATAGAAGACTGTATAGTAATAACGAAGAACTCGGTTTATGCAATACACAACCCTGCTCTAATAAGAGAAAAGAAGTTAAATGATTTAGGAATATAAAAAACAAAATATCGCAGAAACAACAATTAAAAAGCCAGAAGGCCAGTACTGGGAAACTTTGCAGAAGCATGGAATACCAAACTATCTTCTTTTAGGAGAAGAACTTGTACTCATAGTAGGACAAGAGAAAAGAAAGCGAAAGAACGGTGCAAAAATGGATCAGGTCTATTTTCACATCGACGATGGAAGATACTTCCATGCAAGCTACTTCAAAAAGCCGGATATCAAAGTACTCATACGAGACCAAAAACTTTCTCAACTTGGTTTGTAGATTATAAATATTTTCGTATATTTGTAAAACAAACACGATTTATTATGAGCATGACAAAGGAGATTTTTCAAAAAAAGATAAAGGCAGAATACGACATCAAAACACTTCAGGGTTGGTTGAACGCATTGTCGAACGACATATCACCGAGAACGGATAGATTGAACTTTTTAAAAAAAATGAGACAAAACCTCAATAGAGCAGAAGTAGAATCATTCGTAAACGCTTTACCAGACACTCCTCTTACCGCAGTTGCACCTGGTTCTCCTATTGCAGTCACTCAACCAAAGGTAGAAGAGTTAGTCACAACAGGACCTAAGAAAAAGAAAGTTCCTACAAAATTCAAAAAAGGAGATGTTCTTATGCATCCAATTTTCAGACACCCTTATGTTCTTTTAGAAAAGAAAGCAGGGTCTTGGATATGTGGTCTTCTTACATCAGAACCAAAATGTCCAAACATTTTAGAAAAAACAGAATCTCGTTTCTTTGTAGAAGAATACTTTACACGAGTTATGTTTATTGAAACTGCTACACCTCCAGGAACATATATGTATCCTTTTGAAAATCCTAAACAACTTAAATCTGTATTGTTACAACTAAAACAAATATTCGCATGAAAAAGATACTAATATTGTTGACAATTATCCTATTAGGATGTGGACAAAAAGGTAAAAGGTACACAACCTTATCAAAAAAATGTGTGGTAGACTCTGTTTATGAACAACCGAAGTCAATAATCGAGATTGACCGAAGATATACAATCGTAACAGAATGTGGTGAATATCCTATAACCACCAATCGTCTAAAGATAAAAAAAGGAGATACTATAATAATTGAAAAATAAATGCATCTGTTTGGATCACATTTGATAAAAAAATACTTCGACGACTTTAGAACGCCGAATGACATTGATTGGATCACCAATGATGAATCCGAAATGAAGAAATCGATTGTAGGTAAGGAAGAGTATTACTACATACCCTTCGCACCAAACAGAGAAATGACACCAGATGAAATCTACACAGTAAAAGTATCTCATGCAATCTATGACATACATTGGAAAAAAACAATGTCCGATATTCGATTCCTTCAAATAAAAGGATGTCAAGTGATACCAGATTTTCTAACTTTGCTTAGAGAATACTGGGTAACAATACATGGTGATCAAAAAAGAACAGACTTTGAAGTAATACCGGGTAAGTTCTTTGAAGATAGGGTAAGAAGAAAAGTAAACCATGATGAAATGCATCTTTTACTCAACCCTTCACCAACATATAAAAAAATAATAAATGGTGATGAGGTTACTCCGATTCCGGAAAAATTCTTATCTTTGAGTGATATTGAAAAAACTGAACTTCTTTTTGAGGAAGCTTTCGTAATTGCGATTGAAAGATTCCCAAACAGTCCAGATAGAGTTGCTTATCAGTTTGCACAACAAGCACTCGTAACAAGACTACATCCTGTTTGGTTAGCAGACTATGTAATACAAAACTGGAACGAAAAATACTGGATGCCAACAACATCTGGGTTTTATAAAAAATATGTAACTACTAAAAACAAATAAAATGGAAATTACAAGAGAAAAAGTCATTAGTAAAGTAAACGAGAGAGACTGCGAATGGTTCTTCGATCTTTACAACGAATCATATAGTTTGAAAAACGACATAAGTATAGTTTATGAGGCAAACTATGGTGATGGAAATGAATACACAATCTGTATTAGCTTTTTGAAATACAACTTCTTTGTTCAGCTTGAAGGAACATATTCTTCTTGGGATTCTCCATACTGGGACTCTGTTTCGTTTGCAATGCCATACGAGTTTAAAGAAACACGCTATAAAGCCGCAACATTAGATTACATCAGGGACCAAAAAATCAATCAAGTCTTAGGAGAAAACGATAACGAAAAATAAAAGTCATGTCAAAAATTTGGAAAGTAACATTTAAGAATACTTATGGTCCTCAAAACCAATATTCTTATACAGACACAAAGTTCTACTACACGGAAAAGGAAATGCTTAAGACTCTTAAAAAGCTTAACGATACCTCTGGAACAATCGAAGTGTTCGAAACAAGTGAAAAAATTTCTATTGATGGATATTTAGATTCTCTTAAAAGAGAAGTGCAACTTGGATCTTTACTTGAAGTAGCGGACGAAAAATCCATGCTTCACTCCAAATTCATAGAGATATTCTCAAAGTCTAAAATCAAAAAAGAAACCAAAGACTCTATTTTAAAAGAATGGGAATTCCTACCAAAGACTGATGCTGCAGAGTTAAAAAATTTCTTTGGTAAATACAGATACTTATTCTTACTTGACACAACAGACACCGTTGAATGGTACAAAACATTGTTGTGTATATACAGCTACGCTGCCATTTCGGACCAGGTTGTAACTGACTGGAGATATGATTCCAAACTAGGTAAATATACAAAACATCCAAATGTAATAAAAGCAGTAACTGAAAATCAGGTCAAAAACTACAATACAGCCAAAGACCTTATTAAAAAAGAAAAGGCACTTACCAAAAAGTTGGAAAAAAAGAAATGAAACTCGACTACGATTTGATAGAAGACATATGCCTCTTTAAGTTCAACATGAACTTAGATTCTCTTATAAGAGTAAATCTTAGAGATGTTATAACAAACTCCGAAGGAAATCTCGTGGCTAGTTGTGAGATTGGAGACCGTCGAGGAAACATGCAGGACTTCTTCATTCATATGGATGAATACAAACGTCTTTTGAGAGAAAAAAAACTCAAAAGTATCGGACTTTAATCATTTTTGAGTATATTTGTTTAAAATAAAGAATATGAGAAAATATTTATTACTATTTGTAACCGCAATGACGTTGTTCGCGTGTGAATCAAACACAGACGTAAAAGAAGACATTGAGTCTTTGAGAAAAGAAAGAACCGCTTTACAAAATGAAAACGCTTGGCTACGTGAGACAAAATTGAGTAAAGAAGGTGAGATTGTAGTATTAGACGCACACCTTATGGAATCACATATCTATCAATCTGGTAGAACACCAAAGTATGTTTTAGGTATTAGATTAGAACAATCACACTTTACTTTAGATCTAACAGAGCACGCAAAAGATGCGATGAACGCAATCGATTTCGAGATTCCTGTTGATAAGGACTACTATAACTCTGTGTCTGTTGGAGAAGAAATCGTTGACGACTTCAGGGTTGGATCTTTCATATTCAATGGAAGTTTAGGAGATTGGGAAATGACTGTAGAACATAAACACGTAAGATAATATGGAATACATTTTAATCATTTTAGTCTTTTTGGGTATTTGTTTTGCCATACCTACCATATACAAAATCTTTAGAGATGAAAAGGCTAAGAAAGAAAACGCGAAGAAAGAAAAGCCTAAGAAAGAAAAATCTAAGAAGATAAAGCTGGACAAAGACGTAGAAGGCTTTGAATCCATAGAAGTTTTCAACCGCGACAATTATATTCAAGAAACCTTTGAGCAGATTTTTCATGCAATAAAGGTGGATCAATGGAATTGTAAATTTAGCTGGAGCGAAATGGAGTTCAAAAAGGATTCTGTTTTATTGAATGTCGAATATAGTTCCTATAGTAACTTCAAAATTAAAAAAATAACATTAGTGAATGGATACAATAGATACTACTACAAAGCAGACTTGGATGTAGAAGTTTATAGATTCTTCTACGACATTTATGTGAAATTCATAAAAGAAGAAAACGCCACGATGAAGAAAAAAACAGACGATAGTTTGGTGGAGATAAACAAAGTTCTTGGTAGAGATACTATAAGAGATAGTAAGATTGATTGGTTATTAAACGGAGAAGAATAAGACTATTCTTCTTCGTCTGAATCCTCTTCGTCGAAATCTTCAACAGGTAGGTCTACTTTTTTTGGTTGATTGACCCATTTGTATTTTAATCCATCCAAAACCGCGTATTGACTTCCAACAATTTCATTTTTCTGGTACACCTCTACATCACCATCTTTTGGTGTTAGGATGAATCCAGTTTCAGTAAAAATTATAGTTCCTTTAATTTCCATACTAAAAATATTTTTTTTTATATATTAGATATTTTTTTCGGTTTTTTTAACTACATTTACAAAAATATTGCGACATGACAGACCTGGATAAAATTTTTGAGTGTTTGATTGATAAATCATACCAAAACAAAACACAATTTGAAATGATTCTATCAAACATAGAAGACAAAGATTTAGCGGTTGGATTCCTTTTCGACCTTCTATTAAAACACACGGCATACGAGGCGGATAAACAAACAATACTGGAACTTATCGCTGAGACACTCGGAGAAATAAAACCACGCGAATACATAAAAGGATGTCACAACACATTTACCGAAAAGATTAAAAAAGTAAATGATGAAAACCTTGCAGAAAGTCTTTTCATAAAAGATGCTTTAACCGCACTTATTTCCGTATTGGATAAAAATGGAGAATTTACACGTTCTACTGAAAGGTTCGAACGCACGGTGAGTGCTTGCCAAAACAAAGAACATCTTCAAAAACTAAAAGAACAACTTTTAGAAGGAGAGTTATATGAGGTAATAGGAATAGTAGACAAATATTTGTTATGAAAGACATCTGGCTACCGAGCGGAACTGGAAAGATCCGTATACTACCAACACCAACATCCGCGAATTATTTCCATATACATTGGATAATAGGTAAAAGAGGTCGAAGAAGAGAAAAGATAAAAAGAATCTATGGAGATAGAAGAATACATACGAAATGAAATCACAAGTCACATGCAAAAACACCGTGTGATGGTTCTAAAATCCGATATAGACGAAATGGTTGAAGAAGCTTTGAAAGGAACTTATGCATTTCAAATAATCTACCACGACATCGATTCGGATGAAGACAGAATGTTCAACTCTTCGTTCTACAGCTTTATTAAGCTAGACCATAGCAAGATTGTCTTTCGAGAAGAAACAGAAAAAACATCCGCTGCTTATTCGTATGATGGTGGAAAAAGATTTCAGTGGTTCGAAACAGAAACATTGATATTGAATCCTTCTATAATAAGAGAAATGAAGTTAAATCAAATAATAAAATAATAAAGTTATGTAAATTAGAAAATGTGAAAGAGCCTACCAGTTCTTTCTGGAATTTATTCTCCAATTTATGTAGGACTTGATAAGTTTAATAATCATAGCATATATATATCAAAACATGACTCTTCTAAAAATAATATGTATCGAAGAACCAGATATCTCCTATACAAAAAATAAAAAACTTACTATCCAGGAAACATATCTAGCAACTTATGAAGAAGCAAACTTAGGATCTTTTGGAATCTGTCCTATCTACAAAGTTTACGACCTTCAAAAGAACTTCTTAGGTGAATACTACGGAAGAGATTTCCAAACTTTGGAAGAATACAGAAACGCAAAACTAGAACAACTATTCAAATGAAAGTACCATCAATAGAAGACATAATGAAGAACGCCGAAGTCGACATTCTGGAAAAGAAATCGAGATTGTCAAAAATGGTCTCGGAAGTAGGCATCGATCCTTATTCGGTCGCACAGCTTAGAAGAGAAATAAAATCACAAGAAGAAGTTCTTAATGGTTGTCGGTCAAGAGTAAGAGATGAAAAAATAGAAAAGTTAGGTTTGTAAACATTTTTATTCTACACTTGTATAAGTGTATGGAACACAAAAAAACTATATTCTATTTCGAATCGAAAGGTGTCGAATGGATCGTAGAATACTTCTACGAAACAGAAACAACTCGTTTTGGTGAGTACCAAAATCAAAGAGCACGAATTTATACAAATGGGGATTTGTACCACGACTTTGAAAAGATGCCGTACACAAAGACTCACAACCTAACAAAAACTCACGCGAAGGAAATAATAACCACCGCAAGGAAAATAAACAAAGAAAGAGACAAAAGAGACTCTAAAATAAACAAAATACTAAATGGAACAAAGTAAACCCATAACCGTTCTTTCATTGTTCGACGGGATGTCGTGCGGACAGATTGCGTTGAACAAACTTGGTATAAAATACGATAACTACTACGCATCGGAGATTGACAAGTTCGCTATTGCAGTAACTAAAAAGAACTACCCAAATACTATACATTTAGGTGATGTTAGAGACGTAAAAGGCTCGGATTTACCTAAAATAGACCTACTTTTTGGTGGAAGTCCGTGTCAAAGCTTCTCAAATGCAGGAAAAGGTGAAGGATTTGAAGGATCTAGTGGTATATTCTGGGAATATGTGAGAGTTCTTAAAGAAGTAAAACCTAAATACTTCATGCTCGAAAATGTAAAGATGAAGAAAGAATGGCAAGATATAATCACCAAAGAACTTGGTGTTGAACCAATCGCCATCAATTCCAGTCTTCTTTCCGGACAAAATCGTCCTAGACTTTATTGGACAAACATACCTGGTGTAGAACAACCAGAAGATAAAGGTATTGTACTAAAAGACATATTAGAAGACGATAGTATTGTTGATAAACAACACCTTATGACTCCAAAAGCAATGGCTTATATGGATGGGTTAAGAAATGGAAAACAAAGATGGGAATACCACAAAAACCCATTGGATGGAAAAGCGGCTTGTATAGTAGCAAGTTTTTACAAACTTAGTGGACTTGGTGTTCTTGATTATAGAAAACTTGGGAAACCATGTAGAAGACTTACTCCATTAGAATGTGAGAGACTTCAAACAGTTCCTGATAACTATACCGAATCTGCGTCTAGAACGCAGAGATATAAGATGATTGGAAACGGATGGACCGTCGATGTCATCGCACATATATTTTCATACATGAAACTCTAAAAACAAAATAAAATGGCAAATATTATCTACAACAACATTACCATCGAACCAGAAGAAGCGATGGATAAGATCTGCGACATGTTCGACAGTTGTGACGGACAAACGACTTCAATCGTGAAGACCTTCTATATAGAAGAAGATTTGAAAAGGCCATATGGAAAAGGCCAGACTGAATATCCTATTACTGATGATGGTGTTCTTATCTCTTGGCTCTACGACAATGTAGGTGTCAAATGGATCACAGGTGGAGTAGACGACGGTATCAAATTGGAAACTGCGAACTACCTACCAGACGGATTCTTAATTAAATTATACCAAATTTGTGTGGCAGAGTTCGACGATGTTAAAGTAACTTGCAATTGGTACGACGAGTATGAGACCAACATCGGAACTGCGATTGTAAAAGACGGTGTTTATACAGAAGACGAAGAAACATTAGCAGAAGAATCAATTGAAGATCCTGCTTACTCAGTTACCGGAGAAGAAGACTTTGAAGAAGTTAAGCAATGGGTATTAGACCAGATTACTGAAAATTCTTACACTTCAAGAGAAGAGATGGAAGAAAGAGACGAAGACGACATCAGGGACACCTTCGATCAGTGGAAGAACGAAAGCAAATGGGAATACATCACGAGTGCATGGGAGAACATGGGTTACTCTTGCGAGGAAGCTATCGACACTGACGACATGGATTTTCCTATTGCCAAAGTAAGGAGAATTGCAAAGAAGAAATTCGAAATGATTGACAACTGTTATCCATTTTAAACACATAAAGTTATGGAAAATCACACAAAAGAAGAAATGATTGAATTTGCTGAATTTTGTTTCAGAAAATACTTAATTGAGGGATATCCAGAAGAAGTAACACATGAAATGTTATTTGATATGTGGTTAAAAAAGAAGAAAATTTAACAATGCCAGAAAGATCAGACAAATACGAGGACTTAGTACCTCACCACAGAAGAGCCGTCGATGAAAATTTCACCAAGGCGGAGGCTGCATTCAATGAGTATATGAAACTCGCGGGACATACCAACCCAACATTGAAGGATGCTTACATATCTGGATGGAATCAACATCGATCTGTGTCTAAAAAACTTTATACCTTAGATGAGGTAAAAGAAATAGTAAACTAATGCAGAATAATACTTACTAAAAAGGTCGTAAGTCAGGAAAAGGAACGGAGCTGAAACCTCTTAGAAATAAGGTAAGGAAACGAACGCATAGAGCCTGATGTTTTGACCCCGTTCAAGTCAAAGTATGAAAAGCACAGAAACCCGGAAATCGTTCCGGGTTTTTTTATATATAGTCTATGAGAATAAAAACTTTTAGAATTTTCGAAAAAAGTGACGAACCCTTTTTCACGGACGATGAAAAGATTGATATAGAAGATATCTGTCAAGAATTAAAAGATGCTGGATTTAATATCAAAATATCATCGGGTACCATCATGATATATATCTATCCACAAGTACCATTCACTATGACCGAAGATTTATTTGAGACAATAAAAAGGATTGAAGACTATTTAGACAGAGCTTGGTTTAAAGTAGAAGTAGTCCTATCCGGAGAAATGGACTCAAGAGAAATATTCATGGACGAATCATCGAATAAAGTTTTCTTTATGTCCGATAAAATCTACAAAGGTGAAAAACTTATTGGAAGTTCTTCAACCCAAATAAAAAGACTACTCATTGAAATATGATACAAGGAATAGAGGAAAGAGAAAAGGAAAGAATATTCCAGTTTATAAAGGAAAATGAACTAGATTATGATATAGTCGACAACGGGATAATAAAGCCACATCTTATTGCATACGACGGACAAAGATTCTTCTTTCACAAGAACGAAGCACAGTACATAATCGCAAAGTACGACAAAAGTAAGGACAAACCAGGAACTTCTGGTGCTTATCAATACTACACACTACAAAGTGTTACACAGATTATGGAACAATTAAAACTATATGATGATGCCATACCAAAAACATTTTGGGAAGCAACTTCAAACTCTATAGACTTTCCATTTGATAGAGAAAATTACAAAGATGATTGGTATTCGGATCTCATTAAGGACGAACATTATTCTATAGAGGAAGACCTACATTGTAAATACATTGTCTATAGTAACGAAGAATACAAGCCAGAACTAAAATCACCTTTCAACACGGTAGGTGAAGATGCGTGGGGTAGTATACTACATGAATCAAACCCAGAAAAGATAAACAAACTTTACTTCGAGATACATCCGGTATCTACATTAGAAGGAAGAGAAAGTTACTTATTAAAAATACTTTGTAACAATGAAGAGGTACTTAAAGAGTATATAACCTACAAAGTAGTAAAAAGAAAAGGACTCAGACTTCTAATCGAAAACATTTTTGAAGAAGCAAAAAGATTTAAACAATAAAAAAGGTCGGTTTTATCCGACCTTTTTTATTTAAAAATATTTTGTATATTTGTAGTATGAATAGAGATAAACTACAATCACACATAAGAAAGCTAGTTAAGGACGGCCTATTGAATGGTAAGATTATAGAAACCAACGAAGGTGATCGATACCGTAATGAATATGGTGAAAATATAAAATTCAAAATATTAGATAAAAAATACTCAATAGGATATGTCTACGTAACAGAAGACGATGATGATTGGGCACAAGCAGAGTGTTATGAATCCAAGTGGTGCCTTTGCAACAACGAATACATAAACCCAAAGGAACTCTACGAAATAGTAGAGAACCGAAAGTCAATAGAAAGAGAATCAAAAATAAAATCACTGGGAATATGAGTAAGCAAATAATTTGTATAAAGGCAAGATCACACTCAAACTTCGAGCTTTATCTTATAGGAGAAAAATATGAAATTCCCTACGACTTCCTTATTGACTATAAAAACGATAGAGAAGTATACAAGTTCTGGACCGAAGTAGGATCTGGAGTAATTTCCGCATTTGAGGAAAGACCAACTGAAAAAGATAGAAACTTTGTTGCACTTGTTCCACTTACTGACCGAGAAAAGAATGCTTTGTTGGCTATAACTCCTTTGAGAGCAGGAGAGATTATAAACAAATACAAAGGAGATATCGAAGAAAAAGAACAAGAGTTTAAATCACTGATGGAAAGAATTGAAAAGAAGAAACAAGAAATGCTTAATAGAAAGTATGATCCTTCCAACATTGTTTGTATAAACGCAAAAAGTAGTCCGGAACAAATATTCTCGGTTTGCGTAAACCATGATGTAGACTTCACCGAAGTAATGTTCTTCTTAGAAAGTAACCCAAGTGCAAACATAAACAGAGTTTGGTTCGAAAAAGAAACAAGTGCACTTGTTGCTTACAACTACATCTACACAATTGCTAGTTCGTTTATGAGTAACCAGGAAAAGTTCGAAGTAAATCCATCTTGTTTAATACCAAAAGCCGCAATCAACCGAATGAGTAGAAAACCGGTTCCTACACCAAAATTAAGGTTAAACCAAAAATCTCTCAAAGAATACATAAAAGCAAATGACGAAGGATTCATAATAAGTATTCCAAAGTTTGAGAGAGCGTTAGAATCTGGACTTGATAACGAAGAACCAACTTTTGTAGACCTTGATATGTTTGATGTCGAAGAGTTAAAATCAATATTACAAACCGCATTGGAAGAAGAAGACTATGAATCTGCAGCGGTACTTAGAGATGCCATAAACGAAATTGAAGCAAAAAACAAAAAGAAATGAAGATAAAGCCATGTCCTTTCTGTGGATCAGAAGCCAAATTGAAAATCATAGAAGACAATAGTGATTATTGTTTTGAGAAAACAACCGGTAAAATAAAACAATATTATGACATTCATTGTACCAACAAAGATTGTTATCTTTGTGATGGGGCAGACTGGAACCAGTCACGTCCAGAAGACATCATAGAATTGTGGAACAAGAGAAACAAGCAAAAGGAAAGAGAAGATAAACTAAAAGAAATTGGAATATGATTGCTATGAACCGAGACAAAAGAATAAGTGAGACACTTAGATACCGTGGTCTGTCCGTAATAATCAAAACAGAATCCGAATTCCTGCATATAAAGAGACTTCTCAGTGAAGATGTATTGTGGATGGACTTTGTACCCCAGATGGCCACCAAACTTACCGGAATCGTTATATGGTCGGACTTAGAAGAATATAGTCCAGGTAGCGTCGGATGTGCAGAATCTCAAAAGGAAGATTTTATTAGATTGATAGAGTTCAATGATTTTTTCAAGCTATGAAAATGAAAGAAGCTTCTTCTATATTAGACTCAATGGTTGAAAGAACACGATTGGTTAAATCTCCTGGATACGCACAATCCGGTGCATTCGAACTATATATGAATATTCATGAAATGAAGAAGGAAGTCTATGCAATAATTTCGGAAGAAGGCGAAATAAAAGAAAAAGACTTTATTGAAATATACCAAAAACACATAAAAGAATTACAAAGAGATATAGTAAAGGACCTTATTAGAGAAGTAAACCTAAATCAAATTGGAATATGAAAGTTTTTTGTGTAAACAACGAATATGTTGGACTATCAATAACCGTTGGCAAATGGTACGAATTGGCCAATAAAGAAATATTCACGGAACAATTCAATGACAA
>JACCDX010048061.1_pt1 | contig 46914 bp, 55 predicted proteins | sample 7449681 | NCBI WGS metagenome assembly JACCDX01 (sample SAMN15323450, study PRJNA562643) | freshwater metagenome | isolation source: river surface water | place: USA:Blue River Watershed | collected 2017-08-18
AAAACTCCCCATAAGGGATATATTAAGGACGGATGTAAACGTTCAACAAACAACGAGTGCTCAAACCACCCGGCAATATTGTAGGACACAATCGATATCATAACATCATGGAGTTTTTCATCTTTGCATGTAAAGAGAGAGCAAATCACCACCCAAGGATTGTCTTCAAACTCATATGCATGCAAGCATGACATGCATTTATTCATATTTGCCTCGTGATTTCTTGAATTTTCCAAACACTCTCGATGAACCCATTTGCTCGTACCATCACACTTACAGGGACAAACGAGGTTCTCTTCTTGATCAGTCTCTAAGCAAAAACGACACACACCCATTTTCCCTTTCTTTTTTAAAAAACGTTTTTTTATTTTTTTTTCACAAAAAAAATGAGTGGTTGGTGTGAAGATGAGACGAAACATATAGAATCAGTAATACAAGAATTGCATATTAATCGTAAATCATGTGTGGTTTTTACAAACCATGTTATTTTTGATTTTGGTGCAATTAAAATCACAGATGCGTTACACACTAATACATCTGTTAATTGTCTTCATCTCGTGTCACAAAACATTTCTTCTCATGGTGCAAGTTCGATCGCCAAGATGTTGTGTATGAATAACTCAATTCAGAATCTTTATTTATGTTGCAATCATATTGGTTCCTCTGGTGCACAAGAAATCGCCGAATCATTAAAATCTAACCAGACAATTACGCGAGTGAGTATCGCTTACAACAACATTTGCGACGATGGAGCGGTGGCGGTTGCGGAAATGATGAAAGTAAACAAATCTATAACCCGGCTGTTTATAGAAGGTAACAATATTGGTAGGAGGGGTATCGAAGCATTACTTGAAGCGTTGCATGTGAATTTTTCCATTACAAAATTCGTATTGACACAAACTGAACTCCTATGTGTGCCTGATGCATCGACGACCATAGCCCGCCTTTTGGCGCGAAACACGAAAACCGAGATGAAGTGGCGGTTTTGCGTGTTACATTCTTTCAACAAAGACATTCCATCTGATTTGATTCGACATATTTCGGAATTTATTGACATAGATTATTAATGTAATGATTAAATCTGATCCCTATCACGTGCCATATTACCGATCACAAAAGGAGACTGGTTCGACCCCGTGCCGAGCTCGGATTTGAAGTCCGTTCGGTTCTGGTAGAATATAGGAGGGTTGATCGCATAGGAAACCAGTTGTTCTGACCTGGTGAGTTCTACAATCCTTCTATCGATTGCCCACGTTGCAGGGAAAATTAGAGGCATCAACGTTCTTGCGGCTTTTCTGTTCACTGCATAGGCGTGGCAGTTCAATGGAGTGTATGCGCGAAACGGCCCTTCCTTGATGACCTCGTCCGGCGTTATCTCCTCCTGGTGGAACCCCGCGTGAAGGAAATCCCATGTCTTGCTCTGCATCGCCTCTAAGAATCGATGGAACCGAGCGTTCTCGCTCCCGCTGATCGGCACGATATCGTCCTCGAAGATCATCGCCGTCTTCGCGTCGGACTCGATGAAGTCCAGCAGAATCATCGCGTGCGAAATGTTACACGCCACTCTGCCCTCGTTCGTGGGCAGTGAGTACAGCCCACCCTTGTACGGAAAGAGCTGATCAACCCTGTCCTTCTGGAACGCATCTAGAACGTGCACGCAGTCCTCGAGCTGCATGGACCGCATGATCGCCATGAACGAGTCCTTTCTTTTCGGGAGCACGATCGCGTAGATCCGATCGATCCCCGGCAGCTTGCTCGGCACCTGTGCCCGCGAGACCCACTTCGTGTTCCTTTTGAGCCATGAAAAGTCCTGCTCGGGGTCCATGATGCCCAGCAATGGCTCTTTCCGTGTATGGTTCACGTAGTAGAAGAACACGCACGAAAAAGCGATCAAGAGGATCAAGAGTATCTGGTGCTTCATTTATTTATAATGGATAAAAAAGACTACGCAGCAGCCCGTTTCCGTTTTTTTAGGGCGAGCAAACTATCGTAAAACTGCTCTACTAACGGGTCGACCTTGATGCACCGCCCGTTCAGACCCACCACGATGAGGCCGTCCAGCGATGTGCACCGACTGAGCGCCACGTAGGCCTGGCCCGCCGCGAAGACCTTCTTCATGTCGATGTACACGAAGTCCAGCGTCATCCCCTGGCTCTTGTGGATCGTCACCGCCCAGGCGAGCTTCAGGGGGATCATGTCCCTGCTCCAGATCACGACCGACGGCACCGCCGGCGAGAGCGAGATCGTTCTGCCCTCGATGCGCATCCACGGGACCGGGATCAGCTGGTTGCCGCTCACGAACCGCACGTACGGAACATTCGTCGTCTCGCCCTCAGGGTCGGTGTATTCGCCGAACGTCTCGACCACGCCTCGGCTCCCATTGACCAGCCCTTTCGTTGTGGCGATGTTTTTTAAGAGCATCACCTGCGCACCAACGCAGATGTCCAGGGTTGCGGGGAACGTGCACGAGGAATCGATGCGACTCTCGGCGTTATTGTTGATCGTCCAGTCCACGGCCTTGTAGGTCACGATCGGCTGGTTGAGGGCTCGCAGGCTTCGGTCGTTCATCGTGTCCACTTCTGCGTTAGTGGACATGATCATGGTGGGCAGCACGCCGCTCGCCAGGGGCTTCGGGTAGCCCTTCGCGTCCAGTTTCCCGATCGAGGTATTCAAGAGCGTGTTGATCTCGTCCTCCGTCTGCTTCGCGAACCGCGTCTGGTAAAGCAGCTGGCAGTACTCCAGGTCCTTGCCCTGGCGATGGCATTCAACAAGGGAGAACATGTTGTCCTTGTTGAACACCTGGTTCCACAGCCGGGACTGGAAAAGGTACCTCTCCGTGCGCGGCTCCTCTTTGCTATATATCGGAGGCAGCTGACAGAAATCCCCCGAAAGAATCACTCTGATCCCTCCGAAGAACACCCCTTTTCTACTTCTGCACTCCTGGGCAATGACGTTCAGCGCCGAGAGCAGCTCGGCTTTCATCATGGATATCTCATCGATGAAGAGCACATCGGTGTTGAGCCAGTGGTACATAGATCGCGTGCTTTTCAGTACCTTCTTTGCGAGATCCGCCACACTGCCCTCTCCCTTCCCGATTCCTGCGAAAAAATGGATCGTCTGACCGTTGAAGTGCGAGGCCGCCATGCCCGTCATGGCCGTCGTGGCCACCTTCTTACCCTGCTTCGTCAACTCCTCCTTGATAAGCTTTATGAGGGTGGTCTTCCCCGTGCCCGCGGCTCCGGTGATGAACATGTTGTCGTTCGTATTCAACGCGTAGTCCAACGCTTCCTGCTGCTCCTGGGAAAGACGAATTTCTTTCGGAGCGTCATCAATGACCGTCTGAGGCTCGTCTCTCACTTCTGATTGCGTGTTATCCTCCATTTCCTTCTCTTCAGCTGTTACGAAGTACTTGGATTTTTTTATGGGGTGCATAAAAAATGCAGTCCCTACAAATATTTTTAGAACAAAAAAAATGGACGAGTCGACTTCGAATGTGTGTGTTGAATTTAAAGACGAATCAGGCAAAGTGTTTAAGAAACAAAGGGCTGGCTACAGTACAAAGGAATGTCGAGGGACGCAGCTCGGCGGGTATTATGTCAAAATAAAGGATGCATCAATCGTTCGAGTGTTGACAAAGAAATGTCCTTTCGATGGAGCAGATGAAGTCGAAATTATGTATGGCAACGGACGAATTGAGAAGTTGTTTTCACACGACTTTCATATTCATTTCAGAGAAGCAACAATCCTGATGGATGCATGACCATCATACAGGGTAATATCCTGTGTTCTGACAGAGCCAAGTGTGTTGGGCATTTTTGAGTAAATCGATCACCAGTCTTTCAAGTCTATAAAACCTGCCTTCCTTCACCAAATATTCACGAACGGCGTTATCTTTAGGAAGTGCATGTCCTCTCTCGTCTAATCCCAAGCGCAAATATTCCAAAATGTAAAAAAAATACGTAGGGTCCCTATCGAAGAAAACTCCTTCTGTGACGACCTTCACAGGATCACTGAACGCTTTATAAAACAACGAGCCTTTGATATATCTCATTGCGGTTAAACTCGTCACGAAAATTGTCCCTCCAATATCGATCTCTTGTCTCTCGGACAGAGTAATCTCTTCTAAGGTGATTTCTTTGATCCTCTTGGGTTTCACATAAAGATTTCTCAATGCCTCCTCTTTCATTTCTTTCATTATAATCTCGTGTTTTGCCCACTCGTTCTGTAACTTTTCTTCATAACTCTTTATTAATAATCTTAGTTTTTCTTCATACTTGGTTTTCGTGCGCTGAAGTGCCTCGTTTGCCAGATCATTGTAATCGTTTTCTAGTACAGGTGACGCGGTCAGGATATGAATTATTTCTTCCATTCAGACAATTTTATGCTTTTTTTCACAATCTTCCGAGGAAATAGATTTATAGAAAACGATATTTAGGAACCACTGGTTACTGCAAATATTCGGATAGTGTTTTCGTCCTCGTTTTTAAGCACGTCGTGCTTCTATGTGAAAAAAAAAGTTGACGGGCTGTTAAATAAATAGTATATATATACTTTTTTTTAACAGCCCGTCAACTTTTAAAGTCCAGCTTTAAGCACAAGATTGATTTTTTTGCACCCCGGATACAAGCACGAGTGAAGAAAACAGCAGGATTTTTTGAATCTGATGTATGATGAATGATTATAAATTATTACTGCTAATAGGTATTTGTAATGAGTTTTAAGATTCATTCAAAGAATAAGTTTTTCACAAAATTTCGAAATTTTTGAAATTTTCGAAATTTTCAAAAATAAAAAATATATCAAATATCAAATCCATTCATTTTTGGTGACACAAATGCCTTCCTTTTTCGAAGCTGTTAGTGTTTGGGTCGCAGAAAAGAACGCCACAACTACCGCTGCTCCATCGATCAGTGAATGGATTTCATACGGGGATGATGGATGTAGTGTGTACATTCGTTTTATGCGAAGCGAAAAGATGCTTGTACTTGCTAATTATACCACATCTGTAATGACGGAAGAACCCCAATTGTCATGGTATGAGATTCATGAATCTAACCATGACGACTTTGAGAAAGTAGCTTCGTTGCATGGACTCGCGCCGGTATATGAAGTGAACCTCGATAAAGAAGTTGAAAAGATGGTGAAGGAGAAGGGCTACGAGGAAAGCAGCACAAAATGTGGATGGTTCGTAAAAACTACACCGGCGTGAATTTATTTTATTCATATATACGTAAGACAGATGTCAAATACACCTATCACAGCAGCCTCGACTCCAGTTCCTGCTGCCCCTTCTCTTGTTTCGAAGAAAATTGGGGCGAACGATGATCCCTACTTAACAAACTTACAAGCAGGCCAACAATACATTCTTGATAATGCGGGATTCGTAGGCGCTGCGACTGCACTTGAAAAAACTAGCCATCTTGGACGAGAAGTCTATAGAGGGTTAGCCAGAATACCGATATTCTACGTAGGAGTATTTTCGTATTTGATTGCATGGATAACGGCATTGTTTATTGGCCAGTTTATAGCCGCCGCAGTCATCATTAATATGCTTGGTTTCAAACAGCCACTCCCGAAAAATGCAGATACTCTTGCACTTTTTTTCATCGGAGGTTTTTTGGGTTGTGTGTTCGGAAGAATCCTACACAAAAGGCTGAGAATATGCAACTCAGAGGTGAGCGATAAAGGTCATGGTAGCGTTTGTGCTTCGTTCGAAGACTGCTCCGAATACACCCCAGATGCATGGAGTCTTCGCCTGGTTGACAAGTTCAGACGGGAGAATACGGCAAAGAATGTGACAAACGTGATCTCAGCCTCACAGGATTCCGCTCATGCAGGGCTGACAGAGCATCAGCGAAAGATCATGTTACGAGGACCTTGCCATCCTATCGAGTTTTCTTGGTTTGTTTTCTTTGTTCGGCTTTGTACGCCTATTATTTGTCTTGGAGCGGGGATTGGGATGTTTACAAAGCACACAAAGTCAGGCAATCCGGACTCATCTGGATTAGAGCGCTATTATGCCATGACCATGGGAGTCAGTGTTGGGTGGTGTGTTTTTGCAGTTTTTTCGTGATCCAGATACAAACACAAAGCAAAGATTTCAAAAAAAACGAATGGATACCCTTGAGCGTCAACTACATCACACTCGAGTTGCAGATTTTTTGGAAAGCTGCAATCACGCAGTGTACATTGAGCAGATGGGTACTTACAAGTGCCTTTTCAAGGATCAATTCTTCGACTATGACGAGTTGAACCTCAGCGAAGAAGAAACTTCTCAAAGGATGCAACTCGAGAACATCAAAGGATTTGGGTTAAAAAACGAAGCAGGTATGTATTTAAATTTACTTAATTTCTTATACGACGTGAGTCCTTCATGTGAAGCACTTGGATATTATCGGCTAAGTGCATTCTTCGAGCCTTTCACGAAGATGGTGATTGTGTACTGCTTTTTTTCGCCTGGTCTTCCTTTTCCTCTAGTGCCTGTATCGTCTGGATCTGAGTCGCCACATGGCCTCTTATTGGATGTAGAATCCTGCACAGAAGATGCGCAAGATGCATTATTAATGATGTCTTCACCTGCATAACTTCTCCTTTAGGATCGTTACTCGCAATCATAAGCTGTCCCACCACGCTTACTGCCACGGGTAAAGACGACGGATCCGAAACATTAATAAACGATAAACATTGTTTGATGTGACTCTTATACACCACTACTTGGTCCTGTGCAAGAGATATTAATTGCGTGCAATACAAGTAGGATGTTTTGACATCCATTGGGATGCTATACAGCAAGTTAAAACGATTTGTGGCCGCTGTGTTGTGCATAGGCGACGACAAAGTCACATCCAATCTCCCAGGTACTCCTGATGGATTAGAAATCGCATTTCCTTTTTGAACGACTTCGGGATTCCTACCATACCAGGATTGATAAACATTTGAAAAACTTTTTTTGTTGAATTCTCCGTTCTCACAAGGGACAATTTTTATATCAGACCTGTAATTCCCAATGTGTACATTATGTTGTCTGACAAAACACCCATCTGCATCACATGGAGTACAACAATGCGAGTAGATATTCATCATACGTTTCTTTTTATCGTCTTGGTTTATTGGACATGATTCAGAGGAACACGGTAGTCGTGTAGTGTTGTTAAACGAACAAACATGCACATTTGTCTTTTGTTTTTTCACAGCGGTAGTATCACTTGATGGAATCAATTCATGCCTCTTTATTTCGTCCATTCTTTCTGAAAAAGAAGAAATAACATAAAAAAAATAAAAAAATAAAGAAAAAAAATAAAAAAAAACGATTAGGACTAACTTTCCAGATCGAAAAACATTTTTTTCCCCACAAAAAACGCCATTTTAGACTAGAGACTAATCAAAAACCAATCATTTTGATTGAAAAAAAAAATAAAATATATATATTCGGTGTGATTTTTCACTATTCCTACCCAGGTGTGCGACACCAGTCATTCATATCAAAACAGATAATCATTATTTAAATCATGAAGTGCACTTTTGCAGATTGTCCACTTCACGAAAACAATTTGCCAACGTACAATGACTACATTTCGGTCAAAAACCATAACATCAAAACAAGTGACACAGGTTTCGTACATTCATTTGAAATTGTTCATCCCATTCGCCATGCCAACAAATACGAACACCAATTGATTCCAATTCAAACTGGAGGCTTTGATCCGAGCAGTTTTGTTGGGGTGAGAGGGATACTTGATGCAGTGATGAAGGACAGCACTGCTAAAGAGGGGGTTTTTGACATTTCTACTTTTGTATCACCTCGCCTTGAAGATTGTTCATGGCACGAATACACGCCATCAAAAAACATCTTATTGAAAGATGCTTTTAACTACTGTGATGTCGAACCCTGCAATGAAATGACGTGCAAAAATAAGAACTACACGTGTTTCTACATCTCCGATAAGAGTTATCGAACACATCGACATCAAGTATTGACATGTCTCAAGTGTAAATCTCTATTCCATACATTCATTAGTCCTAACGTTCATCCAATAGATAACATCGATGTCTCATTCAGACGTCAAGGACCGGAAGTTCTCCCCATTCGACCTTGTGATTGGCACACTGAAACTACAGCGAGCAAATGGTTCACCTTTTTTAGTGATTCCAAGATCTGTGATGATCCTAATTGTGATAATCGCGACGTTAAAAATCCCGCTCATTTGATATGCACCTGTCTTCATTGTGGTAAGGTCTTTCATACGAAAGACCGGCGTTACTTCACCATAAAGAAGGAATCACAAAAAGCTTCGATCCCAACGGCATCCCAAAAACCTGATGAAAGATCCAGTGTCGTCGCTACGGTAAGGACGTTGGACTTCACGCGAAGTACTTCAGCTCACTCGAAAACGAGTAGTTCTAGTTTTACAAATGAAAAACGTATGACTGACGAAGAAATAAGTGATGACCGACCATCAAAAAAACATGAAAGTGCCGTATTTGCAACCCCCCAAGTAAGTTCGTCACGTGGAAGTCATTCGAGTGGTTCTGACAGCGACCGTTCTCCTACGTTAAGTACCCCTAGATCAGACTCGTCTGTGTCTGATGACATGTCTGTTTCTGGCATCCCTCCACTCTCGGTTGTTTCAACCAGTTCCTCCAGAAGCAGTGTTGATGCATCCATGTCACATCAAGACTCCAACCACATGGAAGACAAATTGTTTTTCTTCACAAAAAAAACGTCTACACAAGTCGGAGAATTGTCAAAACGATCCAAAATGGAGGAGTTACGGCGCTTCGCCATTAATCGATACTTCCAAATCAACAATGTTCCGCTCGAAGGGAATGATCTTGGGGTTTTTTGGCAGCATCTGCTTTGGGGTGTGCAAACAACACATGGATTCATGCTTGTGGTTCAGCTGATTCGAGGTTTCATGGAAAGGAATTATGCAGGCAATTTAAAAACGCCTTTTCCTATGCTCAACTCAGATGGTCTTACAGAACAACATACACACAAGAACTGGGGTGATGTCTTTAAGAACACGATGATAACAATCCTCGTCGACGGCCAAAATGTCCTTCATGTTTTTGCATTTTGGCTGTTGCACCACCATAAGCGGTTGGAGGAGGACGATGCTACCGTTAAGAATATGTGGAACGGATTGCGCAACTCTATCCATGATTTCGAGCAACAGCTGGAAAAAAACGACAATTATGGTTTTTCCGCGTGGAATTATCTCTTTATTGCTGCGTTTTATGTCAAGGGCTTCCGGCGTCTTATGGAACAAGAACATTCCATTCTACAAAAATGTGCTGATTTTCTAAAACAATACAGACTATCGGGTAGAATTTCGGATGACGTGAGAAAAGATTATTTTCTTTGCGAGTATGCAATCTTTGAGAAGCGCCAAACGCTTCATAGTTTTTACTCGAATAAGAAAATGCCATTTGGACTATTCGCTGCATGGCGAAAATTCTTGCTCCTTTTGGTTCCAAATGATGTTGAAGCTGCTCGGGCATATGGTATCACGAACCCCTACTTGTATGAGGTTTTCTTTGCCTATGTGAATTCAAAGGATGTACTTTTAAGTGCACAAGTTAACATGATTGCGCGGGAGAATTACACCTCTGGTTCGGATGTCGAACGTGACGCACAAATCGAGTTGATGACGACCGAAAAAGATGTGTTTGGCCGTTCAGCCAAAATCTATAGTGAACTGATGAAACAACCGTATTGATAAAGATTATAACTCAAATCGTAAAAAGGAACCCTAACGGTCAGTCCCACCTTTTACACTTTCAAAATTATCGCAAGAGGTTGGGATTCGATCCCCCATGCATTCACACCTCTCTGAATACGAGAATACCCTTGATCGCCCCATGTCTTGCCCCACGAGTTTGCGATTTCCCAGTAATCCACCCCGTCTGGGGAGGTTCCGTATCCCACAATCACTATTGCATGCGAAAGATCGAGTTCAGAGTTCCGATACGTAGTTGCCGATTCGTTCTCTGGTTTGGATATATGCGTACTTGATTGAAACACATCAAACTGCACTCCGAAAAAGATGTTTTCATCGCTTTTCAGGACGTTTTTTTGGTTTGGATATCTCATCCACCCTGCGGATTCCGTTTTATCGTCGTTCTGGTATGCACAAATAGCTGTTGCTATAGGCCCAGAAGCATCGATTTGTTCCATCATTTCACGTACATTTCTCATGGTTGCAATGGATGTCCTTGGATCCGTTATCGGCGATGTTACAACGGCCTGTGTGACGTTGTCTGCACACCTTGGACGGGGATTGTTCGTTGTGGCAAGACAGGAATTCGAGCCTCCGTTCATCGCGTCACAGGGAGCATTGCAGGTCGGGTGTAACGTGAAGAAGAAGGGTCTACACGAAGCGGAAATCCCGCCTTTCATGGCCAGAATCTTGGAATACCCATGAGATAATGTGTTTCCCCTGTCGCATGCAACGACGTCAAGGTCAAAGTCCAAGATGGCCTGAGGGCTGAACAGCCAGGACGCAAGTTTTGTGTTGTTCTTTACGCATGTTGCATCCACTGCTCCCGTGTTTTTTGGAGGACTTTCCCTGTTCGTCATGATGTTGTACCTAGCAGAAGCTGCGAACGATGTCGAAACCGCCCAACAGACCCCACAACTCTTTTGATCCGCGATATCAGGGCACCAGTCGATCCATGAGCGCTGTGCGCTCAAAGGACCTTGGAAAACGATGCCCAGCTCGTTTGCAGATCGAATTTTAGGGTCCAAGAAGGGCTTCAGCCCAAGCCGACCCTTGAGGTTCTCGGGTTGGAAAGGGCGATGCACAACACCTAGAAACACCGTATATGCTACCAGACCGAGCAGAAGCAACACGGACAGCACAAAGGTGATGGGCTTTGAGTGATCGAATGCGTTCACGATCCAAACAAACACGAAGAGACACGAAAACAGAGCTGCATAAAAGAGTCTTAAAGGAGAAATTCCTGGAAGCATGAAGTACTCGTTCACGATGAAAAAGTACATGAAGACCTCGATCACGAGAAGCAGACCCATGATCATGAGAAACTCCTTGCGTTTCGTTTTTTCGAGAGCAATATCGAGATGTGATTTTACGGAGCTCATTATTTTTGTTACAAATACACAGAGAAACTTTACATTTGTCCATTGCGCAACATGCTTTCCGCTATGCGGAGCGAAGGAGCGGGCATGTAATCTATGACTTTCAAAGGAGTGTATCCCACCTTCATGTTACTTCCACTGCCATTAGGAACAATGGAGTCCTTGTTTGTTCTTGGACCGAAGATCGATTCAGGAATGTTGCCATTTGTGTTGTGGTAAGGACGAAGGCCATTCATGCGCTCAATTGACATTGGGTTGGGTTTGTCCTCCGGAATGGTGGGTTGAAAGTTCGCGATTTCGAGTAATCTTCGATGATCCTCGCCTGCAAGGGTGTTCAACAAAGGCAGCTCGAAGTTGAAGTTCGGCGTGGCGTAGCTGCCTTGGTATGTAAGCTGACCGTAGCCAGCCTCGGGGTTCATGTTCACGCCGACCATGAAGTCGAATTTTCCGGGTTGTGCGAATGCGTTGCCAAGAGAGTACTGATGTGCCATCCTCGATTTAATTTTATGATACATAATAATAAAGAAAGATGGACAATAGCGGTTTCCTCACATGCGATCACGACTTCGGGAGTTCCCATCTGGTGGACGTTTTCGAGTCGAGCAGAGACGAGGCGATGAACCTGAAGAGGATGAAGGAGGCGCGAGAGCTGCTTGAGATGATCGAGCAAATTGAGAAGAAGGGCACAAGCAAAGAAGAGGTCCCGGATCGGCCTCCCATGAGAGGCGCGAGCGCACCGAAGCTCATGGACGAAGAGTTTTCTGCCTGGCTCGAGGATTGGTACCAACGTCGGCGTTTTATCGAGAAGATGAGCGAGCTGCATGGGGCCGAAAACGCCAGGCAGGAGTTCATGAAGGTCAGCATCACGGACGAGAACAAGTTCAAGCGAGAGAATGAGGAAAAGAAGGAACAGCGTCGTCAGATGGTCAAGAAGGTACACACACTGGACGATCTGCCCAAGGACGATATATTGAATGACTTGTTCGGCATCTCAATGCCGGAGAAGTCGAAGGTAGATGTTCATGCCGAGTATTTCCCATTGCAGGGGAGACGTCTGAAGGACGGGAAGATCGTTTCGAGCACATATCCTCTCGTGAGCTCCATGGCCTCCTTCGACTTCTCCTTCGAAGTGGTCCTGTTCTTCTCGGTCTGTGTGATGCTCCTTTGCATGATGATATTCCGGTTCTTCGCATCTGTTTCGAGACATTCCCGCCAGAAAAGGATAGAGGAGAGTATCACAAAAGCATTAGAATCGTCTGATCAAACCAATCGCCCCATCATCATTTATTCACGTTAAAAGTGCTAATAAACGAGGTTTTATAATATCCATCAATTTTACACAAGTCAAAATCAAAAATAAATCCAACAGCAAAAAATGGACGAAAGCCGAGTCTTGGGTACTCCTGTTTACTGCATCGTTGGAAATGAATTGCACATTGAGAATTTCTTACTCGAGTGTATCGTGTGCCAAGAAACGGTGCAGATGAAGGAAGTCCGTATTTGTGACAGTTGCCATAAAGCGGTGATGTGTCATGCGTGTCTGGAGGGGTGTATCAATGCATCACATGTCTGTAAAGACTGCGTCGAGTGCCCCTCTTGTCGTGATTATTTTAAATGCGAATATGCTGATTGTCGAAAACGACTTTTCAACAGGAAGTTTTACAAAACACCTCTCGGCAATCGCGTCTCTGTCGTTGAAGTTGCTGATTTCTTTTTGAGCATACCACTCAAATTCTATCTTGATCATAGGTATGTCAAGAAATTCTGGGAATTTAAAGTCGAATGGGCCAATAGCCAGTGGTTTATTTTTTTAAAGAGCATAAAACATAACTACTCATACCTGCCACCGATTGCTGAATATCGTCTAGAAGACCCTTCGTTTACCGAACAAGACTATCGGGATAACTTGAAAGCAAAGCGTTTGAAGATCATCATGATGTGCACATTGCTTCGAATCATATTTAATGCCGATTCGAACGACATTACTTTCCCATACATCGATTTGCCCGAGTTGGACTTGGACCCTGTATGTCCAAAGCCGTTTCCTTATCCCGTGCCTAGCATCGAGTTCCTTGAAACTGGAGTGGGTAAGGCCTTCGGTGGTGCGCTAACCTTCGTTGTATGAGCCAAACATCGTTTTCTATCATTTAAACACACTAAAATTTGCTTAAAACTGAAATTTCCGTTTGTCCATCCATATTGCACAAAACCAAACAAAACAAAATCAAAGATAAAAGATAAAAATCAAACAATGGAGGAAGAACGAAATTTGGGTACTCTAGTGATCGAGACGGACGGAAACGGACGACGCACTATCAATTTCTTGGTTAAGTGTATCGCCTGTTTTGAACTATTCAAAATGGAACGTGTGAGAATATGCGACGACTGCCATAAAGTTGCGATGTGCGATGAATGCCTCGATAAATATGAAGATGCTTCTCATTTATGTAATAATTGTATCCCATGCCCTTCGTGCAAGGGCCATTTCAAGTGTGAGTTTGCTATTTGTATTGAAAGAATGAAGAACGCGGAATATTACTATCCCATTGTTGGGTATCGTCTCTCCGTGGCCGAAGCTGCTGCTTTCTTGATGTTCTTGCCCCTTCGATTCTACCTTGATGGACAGAAGAACATAGAGGGCTTTTGGGAATTCAAAATCAAATGGGACATTGAACAATGGTTCATTTTTTTATCATTATTAAAACATCATTACAATTTGAAACCGTCGGTTTCCGACTTTCATCAAATTGGAGTCTCGGTCACCGAGAAGGAACGCCAGGTAAACATCAACGCTAGGCGTTTAAAGATCATCGTGCTGTGCACATTGCTCCGGATCATTTTTTACGCGGACTCTAACGCCATTACTTTTCCGTTTATTGATATCCCAGGGCTTGATCTACCCCCGGTGTGCCCGAGGAGTCTTCCTTATCCCATGCCAGACGTTGATTTCCTTGCAACTGGAGTGGGTGGGACTGTTGGTCCCGGAATTGATGCTCTGTTCGCGTGATCTAAGCACCGTTTTCTTGCTCGTTCCTGCGAAAGAGAATCTCCTGGTGTGTAATGGCATGCTTTGTTTAATGTGTCGACTTTATAGCACGGGCGTTTGTCATACGCGAACCCAGTGGGGTAGTGTCGAATTCTATAGGTCGTCATGGTTTACTATAATAAATAAAAAGTTTTCAATGTGATTTTTTTAACGTGAATACTCGCGAAGAGACCAGACTGCCGTCCTTCGGCCAGAGGTATTGAAACGTGATGAGGCCTTTCTTCGTGCGGCTGTAGACCTCGCCGGTCTTCTTGTCCACTCGGTAGCCTAGCACGTCGCTACAGTTCACCAAAAGGGCTCTCTTGAACGAGTCCATCTTGCCCTCCTGCACTTCGCGCAGATTCACAAGCCCTGGGTTGTTCTCGATCCAGGAAGGGGCGGGGGTGCTGCCTCCTAGCTGTTTCGAGATCGACCAGTTCACGAAGCTCTCGAATCGATCGAAATCGATGCACTTCTGACTCTTGACGTCCACAAAGTGCACAGCTTCTTCGCTGTTGTCGATGTTCCTGGTTGAAATTTTCGGGAAAAGCTCACTGGCGAGCTCTGAAAAGGATTTTAAAGCCTCGTCCACCGCTGGCTTGATCGCGACCTTCTTGGCCGCCCAATCCTTGGCCTGGTTCTCGAAATCTTCCGGGGTCACGGGCTCTCCGCTCGCGAAGGCGAAGTTGTCCGGGTCGAAGGAGTGGTCTGTGTCCAGTTCGTTCGCTGTTGCCAGCTCTGCGTGATGGGGCAGCAGGGAAGAGAAGTCCGTGACGAATGACGAATCCGTGGTCGTCCTGGAGGACTGGTCCACCAGGACCTCGGACGGGCAGGCGAAAGGCTTCACTCCAAACAGCACGCTTCGCTGTGCAAACAGCTGGGACACTGCGTCGAAATACACGTAACCAAGATCTTCGCCGTCTCCTTCTTCTTCTTCCTCAGAGGCCTCCAGTTTTTCCTTCTTTTTTAGCAATGAGGCTGCGTCCTGCAGGGCCTTGTCGGCTTGTGATTTCGCGCTGCTGGCCTCTCGTCGGATCACGATGTTGAGATGCTCGTTCCTACGCGCGATGCTCCGCTCCTTCAGGATGGACGCGCTCTTGGAAAGATTGTGCCGTGCGCTATCGAGGGCGGTGGCACTTTCTCCTGGCTTCGCGGACGATGACTCGGACGATGTGTCCACTGTGAAATCCCCCGAGTCGCTGCTTCCAGAGTCACCTGACGTTTCGGCAGGAGTAGAGGCCCCAGGCTCTGCAGAAGTCTGGCCACTCGGCCCTGTGATCTGGAGATCCGCCTGATTATTGCTCATATATTGAGATTGCCCGCCGTTTTGCACAAACGAGTAGTAGTAGAACGCCGTAACCCCGAGAACGACCAAGGCGAGCAGAATAAACGATGCATCTCCTTTTCGAATCACCACATTCGCCATTGCTGAACTATGATAGTTAAGAGACAAATTTTCTTTCTCGTCAATAGAATAAACAACTCTCACCATGAGTGCAAATGAAGCCTTGCCGAACCCATCAGTCGACCCAGGCGTCGAAAGAGTGAACACGATCGGCAAGCTGATAACGTCCTTGCTGCTCATCATCACGGCCTTCCTTTTCGTTTACCAAAAATCAGTTTCGAATTCCTTAATTATTGTGATCTTTTTGACCGTTGGATTCGCCTTTAGTTTCCTACGGTCGGATATCGATGCGTACTTATCGTCGCCTCCTGCAATCGTAGAGAACGCACACGCAGAGACGAAGAAACCACTCACCTTCAAAGGTCCTCTTGATCCTAGTGTTGCTACAAAGGAATCCTGGAAGAAAATCCAGAGTAAGATCGATGGAATGAATGGTAGTGCTCATGTGCTTGTAATTGGGAACAGCACAGAGAATGCCGTTCGGGATATCGTGAACTGGAACAAGGGTGGCACCACCCTGGTAGTTCTGCCAGAGTCATTGGCGTCCACCCGATTCATCGAAAGCAACACCAGTGTTTCCTCCAACCACTTCGTGACCTCGAAGTTTTACAAGCACAGTCCCGAGCAGCTGAAAGATATACTGGAATCCCCGAGTCGATGGCAGCTCCTCACGCCCGAGAACATCCCGGAAGAAGTCAAGGACCACACATGGGACGTGATAGTCGTAGACTTGTCAGGAGTAGAAAACGAGTCCGTTGCTGTGCAAGGCTTATATCTGGCGAAACTCGTCATGAAAGGTGGGACTGACGTCTTCGTCCCGGATGCCCACAACTACACGACACAAATGGCCATGCAGTCCTTTTTCTCCTTTATTGTTTAAGAATCCGATAACGCCTCCCCAATTGCTCGTATTTGTTCAATGAACTCGTTCAAATCGTTTTCAAACTTGACGATTCTTTCTTTGATTCGTTTATTTCTGCTTTGTACTTCGTCATCAAAATCAGCAACACTCCGGTTGTTTGGCTTGCTTGCGTTGTGTTCTACGCGTTCACTACCCTTCCCCTGATTAGATGCGGCAGAGGTGTTCACATGTGATTCAAAGTCAAACACGTCCAGAGATGAATCATTATCATCATCAGAACTCGGCCTCCTCTTTTCTCGTGGTGGGGGGTGGTGCTTTCTACTATACCCGTAGTACCTCACCAATGATGCATTTACTTCTTGGATAATATCCATACTCTGCTTCAATTTATCTGCTGCCATTTTTGATTCGATTTCAAATAATACACCGAATACAAGAACGCGTCGTGTTACAATTATTTTCACACCGAAAATTATACAAATCTTCTATGAAAAAAAATTTCGTTAAAACCAGGATTGTGTGTTTTTATTACAACGTCTGATTTATTTACTCATTCTTTCATTGTTAATGATTTCATCTTTTGCTTATTTCGGAGCCGTGCCCTTTTACCTTCTTTCATTATTTCATATTTTACATCAGCAACACAACATGTCTTCTCCTTATAATCACACCATTACAACTACATCTTCCTCTTCCTCTTCCTCTTTCTCTTTTCCTCGTATATCTTCTTCTTCTAATCATAACAATACGGTTGCCTATGCTACCAGCACCAAGCCTATGAACCAACAGGTTAAGAATTACATCCCACCAATGAAACACAGCATAATCAAGAAGCAGAAGAAATCTGGTCATGTCGGTGCTCATGTGTACAGTGCAAAACAGCACGAAGACATGGTAATGAAAGAAAAAGAGAGGAACAGCCACTCACAAGCGCCTGTGAAAGATAAAAGTAATCCAATTAATCACTTGGTGTCGGCAGCAGACACAGCTCGGGCCGCTGCTCGTAACTCAACACAACAAGTCGAATCACGCAAACCAAACACATGGACGACTATTGGTAAATCAACAGCAGCAGATACTTCCTACAATCTTGAAATGACTCCTTCTCCAAAGAAACTGCCCGGCAGAGAGAGTATCAAGAAAACAACAAACGAAAGTGCTACATTTACTCCTAAAAAAGTAGCGGAAGTTCTACCATCAGCGTCTGTGCCGATTCGTGGTACTCCTTTCAGAATTGAACCCATGAAGCAACATAAAAGTACTCAGCCAAAGCCTCAAATTAAACGTGGCCATGTGGAATCAAGTAATGACGACGACGATGACGATGAAGAAACGCAATCACAAGAGCAGACGGTCAACAATAATATAACCCCAGAACCTCAAACCTCTGTGCTTAAAACCGTGAACGAATCATTGCCAAGTGGACAACCCGTCGATCAGATCGTCAGAACTGCGCCTGAAAAAGTCGTTACTCAACCAGGTAATGAACAAGTAGCATTAAACACTACTGATACCAATGAAACAGTCGTTAATCAACCAGGTAATGAACAAGTAGCATTAAACACTAATGATACCGATACGACCCCGAAAGTTCCATCTAACAATGTGGTAATCGCTGAAACGGCTCCAGCCTCCGCTGCTGATCCAAGTACACCAGCTACGTCTAATAATTCTGAAGACGATCGCTCAAATGAGGATTCGAATAAAGTACAGGAAAAGGATGGAAGCATCACCTTGGAGTTAGCCACTCCAAGACAAAGAAAGATTTCGAAGGAAATAACTTTGAAACTCGACGACTTGGACTTTTATTGTGATTCGTGTAGAAAATTAGATGGAAAATCTACTGTTTTAAGTAATAGGCGTTGGCATTGCACTCATTGTCCGAACTTTGATCAATGCGATGCATGTTGGTTGGGTATAAATAGGCACGTACATTCCCGTAAAACTATCCTGTATGTGAAAGTTGATGGGAAATGGGGGCCTTCCACATCAAACGACGAGTCGGCACTTTCGAATATTGATATTATCAACTCTGCCAAAAGACGCAGGTCTGTAGCCTTCACAGGGAAAGACGGAAACGATACGGGGAAGGAATCTGAGGAAGTTGAAAAGACTACAAAGAAAAGCAAACCTTCATTGGTCTCTTCTGCGATGAATGACGAGAGTACAACATCAACGCATACAGAAGAAGTTATCAAAACAACGGATCAGTCTCGAGGATCATCGTCATCGTCTTCGACGATTGCGAAACGATCTAAAGATGCATTCAACCCTAAAGATCCAGACGGTGAGATTCAAAAAATCCAGGATATACATGCAGCTATTGTGCGTGGAGAAGTTGATCCAAAAATTGTGAGGGAAACTAGAATCCGTTTTCCGCATATTAACAAAACATCCAAGAATTCTTCTGAGAAACCAAACAACGATTTTGAGGATCGGGTAGAAGCACGTATGAATGAACTGGAGGAGACCTTGTTATCCATGCAAGAAAAATTTGCTGAAGTTGTCAAAATTTTCGCTTCAATGAAGAGCCTTAACAAAAATAATCTTTAATTTTTTTTTTTAATGGATATTGCTTTAAAGTAGATAAAATCACGAAAATGTGCATCAAATCGATTCTTTTGTTCAGTTGAAAAAAAAATTAAAAAAACGATGAAACCTGTGTTTTGATGATTTAATATAACTTGAGTGATGATCAAACTATTGGACTTTTTATGTGAAATATTATAATATATTTTTCCTATTTTTGTTTTTTAATAGTCCTAAGGACACAGTAAAAAAAAATCTGTCCCTGATCTGAAACGCCTTATTTTTTTCAAATAAATGATTGGTTCGTTACAACACTAAAAAAAAATTAATAAAAAAATAAAAAAAAAGGGGGGGGGAGTAGAATTACTGAAAGAAACAAATTAAATACAGAATGTCAGAAAAACCAGATGAACGACTCTATTTGATTCGTAGATGGTGTAAAGGGGAATACCATCTGCACACGAATCTACTAAAACTTAATGATTACCTTCCATTACCTACGTCATATGAGAGAGTCTACTACATCTTTATTACGTTAGCATTTACGTACAAGAGTGGACGTACGCGTCGTCCAATGCTATTGAAAGAATCGAGAATTTTTACGAAAGATGGTTCAAAATTGGTTAAAAATGTGAAAAGTCTTCAAGCATTTGTATTTAATATGTATCACACAATGGCTAGCGTGGCTAACACTGTGCCTTATAATACTCTCTTAATAAAAACTGATGTGTGGAATATCATTATGGCTCGTCTTTACGCATCTACAGCTTTGATGATTCAGGCTGATATGAACGTGTGTAGGTTCACGTTTTCATGGAAAACATTCAGTACATTATTCAAACTCGCGATACACAGCGTTTGTGGAGCGCCGCCAATTTCTTCTCCTTTATCACCCCTTTCCAGCATGACTATCAGCTTAGCATCTATTTCATTGTCGAGTTTCCGAGTTTACTTCGACACTACGACATGTGATGCTCTTCTTTTCGGACATTTATTTCAGTTCTGTGATCGTCCATTTATTCCGAACTATGAACCAGGTGATTCGATTCAGGTTTTGTTCGCACGTATTGATGATAACAACGAGTCGGATATATACGAGCTTGACACGATATCTATTGCTTCGGATTTCTCATTTGAAGAGAGTATCAAGAACAGCGTAGAAGATACGCTGTACAATGATACTCGATCAACTCTTCCAAGGTATGTCGATCCAAAAAGCATAAGTCATTCGCTGTTTTGGATCATCGCGGAGACCACAATGTGGAGCGATCTGTCGTATTTAGAGGAGATGCAAATCATGAAAGGAGTTGATACTTTCCCAGATTTGTTCAATAATTTGTCCTTGTTTTACGCGAGCGGGCGAGTTCCTCTTTCACATCAAACGTATGGGCAATGCGACATTGAGCAGCTTCAAAATTTTTTGAAGTCTGTGTGGGTGTGTATCAAAGAAATCGCATCGGAATCACGCTTTGTTGTACACGCGGTATCGTACGAACAATGGACTAATATATTAAATGTGTTCTTCCATAACATGTATGTTATGATGAAAGACAATGATTTGATGTTTAAATGGGTGATATTTCGTGGCACATTCCGAAACACGATGAATAGTGCATACATGGAGTTTTTTCCGGGGGTTTTCATGCCCCCGCCCGTCGCTTTGATAGACGCTCCTCAAAAAGTTGCAAACCTTCCTTCTACTGGTGGGATTTTGGAAATCATTTACCAGGAACGTCGATATTGGTTTGAGGCTCGCCATATCATGATGTTCGCATTGGAGAGCACCAAAGGGTTTCCGTTCTTGAAAAACAAGGAATGAGAGCTTATTAAAAAAGGATTGATTTTGACATTTTCCAATTTTGTTTTTTTTTGTTATCGTTATTTTGTAAACTATTAATTTTTAAAATTCAGTGGTTTTTCGGTGGATTGCAGTTTTTCGATTTTTTCGACATTTTCGATTCTCATACAAGCAAAGGATGGTCTTGACTATGAACCCCCAGTACAGCGTCATCATCTATGAGTAAATGTTTGGTATACTTGCATTCGTGACATATTTCTGGTTTTTTTCGGAATCTCTGTATATCTTTTAACGATAATAAACATTTCTTGTCATCCCCACACATGGACATGCACGAGATTTTGCAAGGCCATCTCTTCTCACCATACAGTCGTTCAAATGCATCGCCAGCACACTCGACTGCCTTTGAAATAGGAGCAGGTCTTGCAGTCACGATTGATGTATGGACTCCATGACCGCTGATCCTCTTCAATCGCCTCGAATTTTTGTGTAATGCACGCATTGAAAGAAGATTGTTTAGGCGTGTTTGAACGTATGTATTGGATGGACTTATCATCAAAAGCAGCCTGTGATACGCAATCAGAACACAGCATGTGTTTATATCATAAAAGTGAAGTTTTGTGTTCGTACATTCTTGCAATAGTCTTGCTGTGTTTTTGGATATCAGCAATCTAATTCGTTCGTCTAGCTTATCTTCTTCATAAGCAGGCAGAAGAATCAGAGCACAGATCACGTCTGGATCTTTTGTATCTGCGATCAAAAAATTCATCATCGTGAGAAGATCCATCACCCTCGGGAGCAATGGGTACAGAGCACTGGGCTCGTCGCGATGGACGATTGCTGCTATAGCGATCCCATCGGAGACCTCTTGAAGATTTGTTTTTGTTAGGCATGGGGATAATTTTTTTACGATCGCCTCCATGAAAAAAAATTTGTTACCTCATAAAAAAAATAAGATGAGCACTGAAGTGAAGAACTCACAGACGAACGAAAACTTTGCCATGAAGGAGACGGACGGGAAGCCGCCGTTCTCTTACATGACGCCTGAGTTTTACACCATGGTGGGCCAGGCCGCTGTGGAAGGTCTGCACACCATGGTCAAGAACGACATTGAACTCATCGAGATGGCGATCAACTCGATGATGGAATTCGCTCATAATCCCGAAACGGATCTCAACACAGTGGTCGATGCTGCGGCGTGCATCTTGCATTTTTACAAAAGACGATATAAAGACCCAGGTAGTCTTGATGTAGTGAAGGTCAAACAATTCACGATGCAAGCCATGACGGATTACGCGAATGTTCGTGCGTTCGGGGCGCGAAAGTATAAGAAAAGCAATTGGAAAAAAGGCATCAAGTTCTCGCTCAGTATCGATGCAATCTTACGGCATTTGTGGAAGTTATGCAACGTTTCATGGTTTGACGAGGACTCGCTTTTGCCTCATTTAGGGCATATTTTGTGTGACATGGAGCACATGATTTACTTTATCGGGAAACAAGATATGATCAAGAAGCTCGATGATCGTTTTGAATAAATTAGTTAGCAAAATTGTAAGCTCCTGACATTCGATCAATTACCTTATTATCATCCAGCATTTTACTTAAAACACTATTTCGTTTTTCGAGGTCTATAATCTTTTTCTGTGCCTCGTTTAAAGCTAACGATGTCGAGTTTACTAGCAACTCTTTTTTTGCAATTGCGGATAATTCACCGAGATGTTTCAGTAATAGTGTGATTCCTGATTCTGATTCATTAAGTTTTTTTTCTAATGCATTGACTTGCTCACGCAAAGAGCTGTTCTGTGTTTCTTTCTCGGATAATTGTGTTCTTAGACCTAATTCTCGTTCATTGCTTTTTACAATATCCTCTGCAAATGTTAAAAGATTTTCCTCTCGATCAAATTCTGATATTGTTTTCACTGAATCGCTCAATTCTTTGTTCCGTTTTTGAGATATTTCCAAACTTTGCCGTGCATCTGCAATGTCCTTTCGAAGATCAGTGTTGAGTCGTCGTAATTCTATCACTACACTTCTTGTTTTCGACAAATCTTTCGAAAGGCTTTTACGAAACAAAAAGATCACCATCAAACTGATCAGTAACACGAAACCACTCGCCCAAAGAACCATTGTAACGACTTCTTCCAATGAATATGTTTCATTAGGAACAAAATCAGGTACAATTACATCACCACCAGTAGGACTTGGTTTAGGAGGTGAAATGGGTAATGGGACAGGAAGATTTGGGTCGATCATGATCACATTTTGCTTCTTTTGAACCTTGAAAACGATGAACAAGACGATCGCCACAATGAAAAACAGCAACGTAAGAATCAAAAACGGTGTAAAAAGATACGTACGTAGTGAAGAAGCAGATATGAATTGGTATATCCATAACCGTGTTTTTACATCATGTATGGCGTCTAGGTGTTTCTTTATTCGTAAGCCTCTCTTCATTTGTTAATATATGGGGTCAAAAAAAAATAAAAAAAACACCATTTACAATCCACACCATGACTTCTACATCACGAGTGCAGTACATCTTCGGGATAATCGATAGCAGAAAATCCAAACCATGCATTCCACTGTATGTTCATAACAAGAACTTCCGGGCAACAGTGGTCTATCCGTATACGATGGATACAGAAATAAAAAATATCAAGAAAGTGCGCTTTGTTTCAAAAGAGGATCTAGATAGGTTGAATCAAGAGAAGGAGATCGAAGAAATGAACAACCCAACGGGAGGCATAGTAGGAGTGGAAGAAGTGCAGACGATGGTATACGACCTTCAAAATCTTTACATCAGTGATGCGATAGACGAAGATTTTGTAATGTGATAAAAAAGTTCACCTATAAAACATCTTTTATAAATATAAAACACTCTAATGGACCTGGAACATATCAAACAAGAAATAATGAGTGGAAAAGTCCACCCCGAAACGGTGAAAATGGCAAAGAAGGCTCTATTGACTCGGGCACAGGTGAATGAGAGTAACAAGAATTTAGCCAATTCGATGGATTACGAAAGCCAAATGGTTGCGCTCCAGAACAAACAGCTCGTGCAGGACTGGCAGAAAGAGGACAAATATCGGGAGTCCGTGCAGGTTGAAAAGTGGCTCTACATCGACAGCAGCACTCGAGACCTGGACGCCTTCCCGTTGAGTGGACATTTCGAAGTCGAGCTCCAAGGAGAAGTGGACAACATCGCAAAGGTAAACCTGGTACAGGCGAAGTTTCCGATGACCGACCCCGCCATACGCCCAGGGAACAATACTCTGAGGTTCAGCAGGAATGCGTTGGACGCTCCGACCCTCGTATCGGTGATCGAAATTCCCACTGGGAGCTATAAGGGAGAAGCATTAGCGCTGGAGATCACCACTCAAATGAACATGGATCTTTTTTCGGCTGAAATTTTAGCGGGAACACATGTAATGGACTTCACGGACGGTTTGGTGTACACCACTCCAGGAAACGCCCTGGAGCCTCTATGCGTGCAGTGCTTATTCGTTTCTGATCGACAAATGTTTCTGTTCCGCGTTCTCGATGGCAACGCAGACCCCACTAATACGGAGACACTGCACCTTTTGATCAAACCCGTTGTAAAGAATACAGGGACGTGGGTTTCCCAGGTAGACGATATCTGGGATATCTTGGGGTATTCTCGGCTCGAGGCCCGACGGGTTGGTCTTCCTATTTTGTTCGAGGGCGAAACCTACTTTTTCATCAGTTCCGATGTAAACACTAGTGCGTTCGGAGGCGGCCCGGACGATCTAGATATCAGGTACGACTACGCGCTCAGGAGCAGCCAGGCCTCTAAAACCACCTCAGCCGATTATGCCATGCTTTGCATCGACACGTTAAAGGACAACGATACTGTTCTGGTGAAGGACGGCCCGTACAATCGCCAGCCAATCAGCGATATTTTCGGGAAGATTTACTTCAAGGATGCCGCCTATACCCCAGAGGCGTCGATCGAGATCAACAACATGACGTTCCCCAGCAGAAAAAATTACCGAGAAGGGGTGAGTCGCGTCAGTCGCCTGAACATCCGTTTGTACCGCCCGGACGGGACGATTTTCAGCTTTGGTGGGCGTGATTGGAGCATGACACTGGCGCTGATTGTGAAGGAGACTAGTGCCCCTCGAGCGACCTTTGCTCGAGGAGGGGGGTGATCGCGTATAAGCACACTGACAAAAATGTATCTTTTGCATCACGAAGAGCACCCCACTGGGTTTTCCTTCACGTTCGATGCCCCGAAGGGAGTAGAAGTAGTGGAGTTCACTCGTTTCGGTTGTGTGTGCAGCTGTTGTGAGAACATCCCGCAAAATTGCTCGCACAAGCATTTCGTGGCATCCAAAATTTTTTGCGATTCCTCCATGAGCAAGAAGATGAAAAGAGCTAACGGCGATCTGGACATTTTCGCTCACGCGTGTAACATTCGCCAACTGTACAGAGATGCTTTTTTCATCGAAGACTTGGAAGAATCGAGCGAGAGCGAGAGCGAACCCGAAGGCGAGGGTAAATACGAGGATCGCCCGGTGAAAAGACCGAGATCACCGAGCCCTTCGAATTACAAATGCGTTGTGTGTTTTAAAAAGTTTCACGATCAATATGATGTCGAGGTGTGTTGCTCGGGGCATCAGATCCATGCCGAGTGTGCGAGAGTGGTAGAGAGACACCTAGGGTTGAAAAAACATATGTTTTGCCCGATGTGCGATGCTAAAAAAAACATTCCTTAAAATTAAAGTCGCGATGCGGTTTTCAAGTTATCTACTTTCTTTTGTAATGTCGTACAATAACTCTGTAATGCGTTGTGAAATTTCTCTTTGAACTCCATTGTCTCTGGTGTCTTGTCGTTCTCATCCAAGATCTTGCCAATCATAGAGTCGATCTCGCCTCGATGGACGGTCAGACGCACGTAATCTCGAATGAGAGGCAAGTAAGGCGACCGAGAGGAGTAGAAACTCAATTTTCCATCGGAGCGGATTAATGCAGGTTTGAAGGATTCGAGCTCGATGATAATTTTCTCTGGTGAGAGCCCCTTTCTTGCTGCAAAGCAAACGATGTCCTCTTTGTTTTTATTGATCTGTGCTGCTTTTTCTCGATTAGCGTCGATCATTTCAATCTCCTTGTACAAAGGCGCGTTTCGCTGGTTCAATGCGAGACGAAGTCTGGTGAATGCAAGGGGGCTCATGTCAATTTGATTTAGCACTTCTCCTGTCTTGAACGTGATAGCAAAGGGGTAAGCTTTATCATATGCATCTTGTTTGTATTGAACCATTGACAATTCCGTGATGGAATAGGTTGTGTTACCCATTTTATTGTTTTTTTTTTAATGAATGGTGTTTGTTGTGTTTCAAATGAATGGTTTCACGTGGGAAAATATGTAGGACTAGTTCGAAACCATTCATTTTTTTTTAGAATCTTAGAGCTATAAAGAATGGGGAACTTTTTTAATCGTGATGGCAAGGATCAATCGACCTTAGAGAAGACTCATGTCAAGATAAGCCTAAAAGATCATGCCCACCTTAGATTTTTTATCCCCTCTCCATACAACCAAGAAATCTTCGCACATCTCTACATATTTAAAGAAATGATGGATATTCTAGGGGATAAAGACTTTGTTAAGGTGCAAATTACAGACGAAAAACAAAGATTCAATGTGTATACTACAACGGTGAGTATTTATTCTGATACATACAAGTACTTAATAAAAAATGGCGCATACGTAGTTGCTACATGGAAGCGAGGGTCCGCGTAGCTGTTTTTGTCCGTAAACTTATTTTGAAATACTCTTCTTTCTCCGTTTCTAGCATCACAAACTCATGAGAATCCGCGAAGTCCTTGATAGGCGAGGCAAGGATCGTTTTGCCGTTGATTTTTTTGAACAACACCAGCGGTTCGTTCGTTTTAAAACACAGAGAAAGGCCGCATGTGTGAAAAGTCTCTCTACTTTCTTTGCATCGGAAGAACGCTTTTAACACCTTGGCTTTTTTCATCGCATCAGTGTTTTTTTTTCTTATCAAAAAAAAATCAATGGTTAGGAACTTCGGGCTTTTTTTCCTTCGTTTCGATCGCCTTTGAAAAACAAAAAAGAAGTGATTTAAAGCAGAGCGTCTGGTGTTTCTTTTTGTTCACTCCGATCCCGTTTTTGTAGATATCGAACATGCCATCGATCATATCCGAGATCATGCCATAATATGAGGCCCGTTCTTGTAAAGGGATATTCAGAGAATTCAGAACGGTGTTGATAGCGATTTCTTTCTTCACGTCACCCCCTCCAGTGGTCACAGAGCGCTCGTAGTTGTACATAACTTCTGCCACCTCAATTGCAGTCTTTGTTTTTTTGAAAAGGTCGCGATACTCCGAGTCTTTCATTTCGGCCTCCATTTTTTTATACCTCATACAAACATATATTTTTTTGTATCCGATATTAATAAAATGGCCTACAGGATTCTAGAAGGGTATCGCCTGATGTTCAGCGATCACGAGTTAGACAGATTGAAACAGACAGAGGAGAAGTACGATAGCGTTATCATGAAAGAGAACCAGTTCAGAAATAGTGCGATGGAGGATGCAAATTTTTTTATTCTGACGGACGATCAGATTGTAGAAGCAGCGGTTTGCTTAGAAGACCTGAGTCTTCTATCCTCGAGCCGTCGTGTGGGTGATGACAGCATAGGCGTTTTCCCTGATAAAATAGTCGAAATGGCGCATATGTGCCCCAGGTCGAGAATAGAGGTTCAGTGCCACGGGGAAATACCAGAACATTCCGTGCTCCACGACAATCGATTTTTTGAGATCACGGACCAGGATGCCATGAACAGCAGAGGGCCTCGCACGTACGTGTTCAGGGTGCGAGGCCACCCCACTCCGTCGATGGTCTATCAACACACAATACTGCTGCTTCCATTTCAAAACAGATTCAAAGGCGACGAAAAGCGCTACTTTTACGGTAGTAATGGAGTGGGTATCGCCTGCTTCCAAGACCGACTTGATCAACTAATCGGCACTGGCGTTCGCCGAATGAGCGATATAGTAGGATGATGATTTACCTTGTTATATATAAATACTTATTCTTTCCCAATGTTCAGTGCGCACCATTCGTATAGCGATATCTTGCGCATGCGCATGCTCATTTGCGCCTTTTCTACAACCATCTTACTCACCTCTTCCTCGCTTTTTACTGTAATGAGCAGGTCGTTCGTGTCAAATGAAAGCACTCGTTTCCGATCCGAAGGGTCTGTCGGGCTATCGCACCTTGCAGCATTTTGCTTCACGCAAATCACAATAATCATACAAAGCCGCATAGCGATAGCTGCAATGCAAGCCAACCGGGTTTCGTCTTCTACTTGCAAGTTCATATGAGAATCAATTGTGAAGCATTGTTTGTCAGAATCAAAAAAATCAGGAGCAAGGTGCGAACAGCGAGTGATAAATACCATGCGTATTTGAAGAAGGTTTTGTAAGCGTTGTTTTTCAATCTCCGTGTTTAAAGGGTTCTCTTCCAAAATGAAGTAGGTAATGTGAAGCAAGAACAGCAGATCTATCCACCTGGAGGCCTTTGTCTTGTTGTCGAATAACAATCCGATGAGCTCTGCAATCTTCACGAACAGTTTCTTGTTACGAATGTCCGCATAGCCAGTCTCAATCTCCGAATCTTCAAACGATAACGAGATGCTTCCGGATTCCGAACTCAATTCGTCGTTTTCGTCTTCTTCCGTCTCCATACGTCTCTGATGTACATCCGACACACTGAAGGAATCGATGTCAAACATGCCAGGAGTCATCCTGCGTTCGGACTCGATTTCAGAGACAGAACACCTATCTATGTCGTTGCATATTTCGTACTGTTCGATCATCATCTCCATTTTTCTTTCAAAAGAGAATGAAGAAATTTCAAAATTTAAAAAAAATGAATGGAAACAAAGGTTACTCGGATACAAGCACGTTGTTTAGAACAACATCTTCGAACATCTGGCTTCGCTGCATGGCATAATCGAAAATAAAACGCGTTAGTTGATTTTGCCACGCAGGATTGTTTAGTACATGGATTTTGTTGATTCTCACGCGTCTCGTTTGTAAATTCAACATGTGCTTCAAGCAATTTTTGTCATACCCCGTCAGAGCAAAAAAACTCCCGATTGTTTTGCTGTAGTACTGCGAGAGATCACGAATCCCATCAATGTACAGAACGTTCTTGATCACTCGAATCGTATGCAGGTACCATGTGTAGGAGAAGAAAATCGCCATTTCTATCTCAGCCCGATTCTGCAACTCTTTAGATGATAATTCCAAACTACAATGCTCGTTTTTTTTCTTATAAAAATCTGTTTCACTGTCATTCAAATCGAGTCCACTTGCTTCTTTAAGTCCTAGTAGACATTCCCGGACGCTCTCCTCTCCCGCCTTACTCGCAATCATTTCGTTTTTCCAATCCTCCGCTTCACTTATTCTCAATAAAGAGTACTTGTGTACCTGATCAAACACACGACTGCAAGGGTTTTTGGGGTCCATCTTTTTTATTTCCGTCGACATCATCATCATGTCCTGGATAGAGAGGTCGCCAGTATTCAGTTTTGTCAAAAACCCTGGTGGGAGGAACCGCAGCCAGGTGACGATGAATGCCAGGTTCACCTGTGCATACCACTGGCACATAAGAGCAACACAGGTTCTATTGTCCAGCGCACGTAGGTCCTGCATGTTGAGTTATGCATCTGGCGTTTCCGAATACAAGCACTGGCCATATTTTTTTCGACTACAAAAAAAAAATCTTTTTTCTTCCTGAAAACCACTCATTTCAAAAAAAAACATCATTTCACAACAATGAAGATCTGTGTCTGGATTTGTGCGCTCGTTGCTACTGTAGCAGCCGTTAAGATTGACGACGACCTCTCTCTCCGCTCGGCCGTACTGGAGGAGCTTTCTGACGGAGTAGAAGGGATCTCCGGTGCCCAGAAGGAAGGGATTGTGCGCATGTTAAATCTCGCTCGATCGAGAGCCAACCCTTCCGCCGCAAAGATGATAAAGGTGGTGTGGAACGACACCGTCGCTCAGCTCGCACAGGAGTATATCAGCGACTGCCAGACCACCGGGAACTATCCACAGTACCCTCCGGGAGTGTTCAATCTCTACCGGGATAGTGGCAAGAACCCCGTGGACATCATGAAGATCCGAGGCATCGAACAGTCTCGGTACATGAACAAGACCACGGGCGAGTGCATCGAATCGGGCCCTCCTGGTTTGATGCAACTGCTTGACGTGAAATGCCTCCGAATGCACATCTACAAGGCGATCATGTTCGAGGACCTCGAATCCGTCGGGTGTGGAATGGCGTTCTGTGGTGGTCCCAAGAAGTTTATGCACGCATGTGCGGTGACCATCCGCAAGAGCTACGAGTACAGTCGAAGTCCGTTCAGCTGGGCTCTTGGCCCTCCTTGCAGCGCGTGCCCGAAAACTTACCCTAACTGTGAGAAGAACTTGTGCGCAAAATAATGTATTCGTAAACTAATCTCATTTAAATAATAAACAGAAGATGTGGCTCTCTTTCGCCTCGAGTTTGTTCTTTCTCATCCCTGCGTATGCCGCCTTCAAGGCCAGAAACACCGAAGGCATGTATATCATGATCGCAGCCTCGATCGCCTCGATGATCTACCACATCGACGAGGAGGACATGCGGCACTTCGTGTTCGATTACTTTTGCGTGATCCTGATAAACGCGTTCGTCTGGCCGCTCTACTTCGACCCCAAGGCGCAGATCACCCTCTCGAACCTGATCGCGCACGCATTGATGGCCGGTGCCATGTACTTCTGGATGGCCGCGCCGCTGTGCACGATATCGCAGCTATCTTGCCCGTGTAACATCCAGGAAAAGTTTGAACGCGAGGCCGATTGTTATCGGTACGACTGGATGCACTCCTGCTGGCACTTTTGCATTTCCATGAGCCTCGTTTTTTTCATCTTCTCCCGATTCGTGATCGAGGACTACAACACGAAAGAAAACATATTCGAGGTTTTTTCTTTTCCTAAATCTAAGTATGTCAGGTGATCAGAGCCCGATATTCACCAATGTCCACTCCTCGATGAGAGGAGCCTACCAGGCTTTGTTCCATGTGATAGCATCCCCGTATGTTCCCGTGACCATTGGAGTTTCTACTTTTCAGTACGCTTTTTTTGTAAAGGAGGCAATGGAATGCGAACCGTACCCGTGGTTCATCCCAAAATTCTGCCGTTTACAGTGCTACGATTTGGGTTCCTACCCCGCGTTGCAGTTATGCGATTCCGAGAACATTCAGATGCTCACGGATTCTAAAAAGCACACAGCGTGGTTAAACGCAGTAGCTCCCCGTCTTGGGAGAAACAAGGTCTGGGTTCGGTCTTCCTCTTATTTGCAGTGTATCGGAACTGGAAAAGTGTTCAATTGTATGACAAGAGGTTTTGAAGATGTTCCTTTGCACGAAAGACACTTGGTTATTGGATTTTACAAATAATTACTTTGAAGGCAACGCTAAAATGTTTTTGATGGGTGGAGCGTTTAAAGCTTCATTCACGGCATCATCGATAGAAGCTCGTACAGAACCACCGTCATTGTTGCGGAGGGCATGGCGAATGGAGTGATAAATCGCTAGGCTGATGAGATTGTTCTCAGACCGGGATCGTTTTCTCGCCTGAGCGGGAGGAGAATTATCGAAGATCAGTTTTTTTATGAAGCCTCCCCTTCGACGATGGGGTAAACGAAGTGGGGATTCGTAATCGATTCGAGAACGTTTGTGAAGAACACGAGGGGGGGTATTTGAAACATGACTAATGTTATCAAGGGGAGTGACAGGAGTGAGCATTAGCTGATTCATTTGTGTGTTTGTTTTTTTTTGATTTATGATCTTTAATCGAGTGATACAAAACGAGTGGTTGGATCGGGTGCATGACTTGTACGCGAAGTCGATTTTTTTTTCTTTTTCTTTTTTGGACTCGCCTCCAATTCGGATATAAGCAACGGTTCGGGGGTAAATTGCTCTGCCCAGCTGATGTAGATATCCGATTTGTTCTTCGCAACCACGGCGTATCCATCCGCCAAGAGCTGATTGACCAACATCGGTTGTATGATGGAAGAGTCTACGATGCCTATACTGGTGACGTACGGGACCATGAATGTGAGAGACGTGCTGGACTGCTTCATCGTATTCCGTATCGCAACGTAGATCATATCGAGTACATGATTGAAGATCTGATCATAACAGGTCGCAGGGGATTCAAACGAAAATGACTGATTGGTGGTCTGCTCGCGTGCCTCCTTTGCATTAATTTTCGAGGCGGAAACATTATCCCCTCGGAACACGCTCGGCTGGTAAAAGGTAGCTGCATTCATGTCTTGCTAATTAACAATAATTATTTTGACCCTCGGATTTTTTATTCTTTGGTAGATGTAAACGAAAAAAAGAATGGTTATGTGGTACGAAGATCAATCCAAGATCGCGAGTCTGTTCGTGGTAATCGTCTGTGCGATTTCGGTAAGCATGCTTCCAGTGATTTCTTCCCTAGAGAAGTATGTCACACACACAGGTGCCCTGTCTCTCTTGTACGGCATACTTGCAGCCATGTTCGCGTTTCCCTTTTTCTATGCGTCTGATCCGGCAAAGGCCGTGCATCATTCGATCCTGATAGCTGCAATTTATGTAGAACTTACAGTGTATGGGGTGAATCCAAAGTACGTAGAATTTGCACCGATAGTCATTAGTTACTTTATATTTTTGTTCTACCATGCGCAGCACGTCGCAGAAAAGTAGAGTTCTATCATAATGTACTAACAAATTCCGATCCTACAACTCGACTTTCGCACGCCAAGTCGGCCTTGAATGCATGCCCGTAAATCTCCAACCCATCTTGGAACGAATCAGCCACAAGCTGGCTCTGAAATACTTGAATGCGATCACCGTATACGACTATTGCACCTTCATGTTTATCGTTCCGAATCATCCACTCCCGCACGTAATCCCAGTAAAATTTTTCATTCGCCTCTTTGGAAATCTTAGAAGGATAGTTGATGTGTTTGTAAGAAATCCAGACCGGTCGAATCACCGATAGGTCCGTGTGAAATACACATTGCACGCTTCCAAACTTTGGCACCTCGATCGTGATCTCTTCTTTGATACCAACCCCTAATCTTTTCTTTTTCAGTACTTGTGCTCCAGAAAGTGAGTCTACAACATCGAACTCGTACATGATTTCATCATTCAAACGTTTTAGATTTCCGATGATCAACAATGGATATTGTTTAAGATCGTCATCTACTTCTTTTTGTACCTCCATAATGTGTGATATAAACAATATTTATTTAAAAAAACAAATTTTTAGTAAAGGCGCGTCTCGTGTAAATTTCCATATGGATCGAAGAATTTGTTGTCTTTGACTATATATCCCAAACTCAGTAATCTATTAGCTTCTTCGATGCATGCAATCTTATTCGAGATTCCGTGTCTTTTTATTAATAAACCTGTCCATTTTCCATTTGTGTCATGACCAAGACCATGGTAAGGGCAGTTGTTTGTTCTCTTATGGGTTGTTTGGTTACACCCAGGACAAGGAATCCTTGATACGTACGGCTTGTACTTTTTTTTCTTCGACTTGTCTTGTTGAACCGTGATCGCAAACAGTTCTTCTGAACAGGCTTGCATTAAAATATCAAATGGTTCGTTTTCATTGTTTTGAGGCGACATGTTCGTGTTATGATGCAAGTTTCAACATGTATGGAAAAAATAATTTTGGACTACTTACATCAACTTTAGTTAATTCATTTTTAAGAACGAATGGAATGTCAATTAATCAAAAATTGAAATATCGAAAATATCGAAAATATCGAAAATTAATAAAAAAAGATATTTTCGATATTTTCGATATTTTCGATATTTTCGAGTTTTTCAAAAACCGATCAATAAACTTTTCTTGCTCCATTCATTTAATTGTCATGATGAAGACGAATATTTTGTTTGGAGTAGACACTGAACCTACAACTCTTTTTTTGCGTTGTAGATCTAATGATGAAAATCATATTATAGTGAGTGCTAAATCATTAGAAGAGAATGTTGTACTTAGAAGTCTTAATCTCGGGTGGTGTATGATTGGTGATAATGGTGCTATAGCGATCGCGGAAGCATTAAAAGTGAATGCTACACTTGCAACTCTTGATATTTCAGGTAATGATCGTATTAACGGAATTGGTTTTAGAGCAATTGCTAGTTTATTGAAAGTGAATACTGCACTTACAACTCTGTATCTTAGAAATAATATGTTTGGTGATAATGAAGCTATCACGATTGCTGAATCATTAAAAGCGAATACTACACTTACAACTCTTGATCTTGGCTATAATAGGATTGGTGATAATGGTGCTATAGCAATCGCTGATTCTTTAAAAGCGAATACTACACTTACAAGTCTTAATCTTGGTTTTAATAAGATTGGTGAGAATGGTGCGATAGTAATTGCTGAAGTATTAAAAGTAAATATCACCATTACGACTCTTGAGCTTAGTGATAATGAGATTGGCGAGAATGGTTTTAAGGCAATTGCTGAAGTATTAAAATTGAATACTACACTTACAAGTCTTAATCTTGGAAATAATGAGATTGGCGAGAATGGTGCTATAACAATTGTTGACGTATTAAAAGTGAATAATACGCTTACGACTCTTGGTCTTAGAAATAATAAGTTTGGTGATAATGGAGTTATAGCGATTGCTGAATCATTAAAAGCGAATACTACACTTACAACTCTTGATCTTGGCTTTAATAAATTTTGTGAGAATGGTGCTATAGCAATCGCTGAATCATTAAAAGTGAACAATACGCTTACAACGCTTGTTGTTGACATTAATCACATTGTTGAGAATGGTGCTCTAGCAATTGCCGAATCATTAAAAGTGAATAATATGCTTACAACACTTGATCTTTCTTCAACTTATATTGGTGATAATGGTGTTATAGCAATTGCCGAATCATTAAAAGTGAATAATACGCTTACAACACTTGATCTTAGAGGTAGTCAAATTGGTGATAATGGTGCAATAGCAATTGCCGAATCATTAAAAGTGAATAATACGCTTACAACGATTGATGTTAGCATTAATGAGTTTGGTTCTAATGGCGAGGAGGCATTTGTTGAATCATTAAAAGTGAATACAACACTTACAAATTTTAAATATGATTTAAGTTATCATATTTTGAGTATTGACCACTACTTGTTTAGAAACGATAAAATTGACAAGAAGGTAAGACTTGCAACACTAAAAAAAGGGATACCTCAAGTACCTATCGAGTTGATTCATGAAATCATAAGTTTCATTGGCGTTTCAAATTAATATCAATCTCCGCCGTCCATGGATCCCTCATAAAATGGTTTGACTATTCTGCAATTTCTTACAGCGACATTGTCGACGATGACATTTCATTATTATTATTTAATATAATTTCATTGAACGAATCAGATATATCGATAATTGAAGGAGGAGATTCATTGTTGGATTTTTCTCTTGCATTTTCATTATCTACCACTGGCTCGCCAATCAAAACATAAAGTGATGTTGAAGGCATCGATTTTTCACACAAACCACCTGATCCTCCTTGGTCGTTCACGATTCTTGCGTTGGGGATTTTCTCATAATTTAAAATATGCAAAACCATTCGCTCGTACAATAAACAAAGATTCTCATTGGTTGTTAATGAATCACGGGCTTTCATATCGTTTGGTATATCATCATCTGTAAATACTTCCAATACAATCATTTCTGTATACTTTATGGGATGTTTTCGTTTTTTTAAATCTTGATGGGCAATCCATCGTTTTCTAGGCAACACTGCCTTTCCTACATAAATAGATAAACCGTGAACGTGGCTATAATATTCCTCTAGCACATTTTTGATATGGTTCACAATCAGCATACCTCCTTCATCTACTGAGATATCTTTGTATGATGGTCTATTATCGCTTTTTATTTGATAATCATATGTGGGGGTCGGTTTTATACCAATATCTCTAAGCCTCCGCTTGTTAAGAGTATCGTGGCTTCTTCTTTTCTTCTTTTTCAATTGTTCCATTTTCTTTTTGTGGTTCTCTTTCACATGTTTCCTTTTTTTGACCATATGAAAATATCTAAATCTTCATTTTTAAGAACAAGCTTAGTTTCAGGGTTAGGTTATGGTTTTTATTTTTGAGTTTGGGTTAGGGGTATAATTAGGGGTAATATGCTTGTATTTGAGCGACAAAAAATAAAAAAATTGGGTTAGGTTTAGGGTTGTGGTTAGGTTTAGGGGTATCGCATTATTTGGCTTATAAACGAGACAAAAATAAAATGAAAAAAATATTTGCTTCTAAATGACGAGCGGATAACTCGATTTTAAACATATATACTCTGGAGTATTTTCATATGGGACCACAAGAGGAATTTGCTGGAATCAGATGAAGAATCACTAAAAACACAATTCTGTAGTTTCAGATCTTCAAAATTCTTCTTAATTGTCTCGTTATTCGTGTTTGAATAAAAGCTCCGTTTTAAGCAACTTCAGAGTTCTGAATAAAGTATGAGACGGATATACAAAAATGTAGATTTTAACTGCATAATATCCGCTAAATCATGGATTATCCGAAACCATTCTTCTTATTACTTATTTCAAGCAGATTCGGGAGAAAATAGTAAAAATAAATCCCTAAAAATGTGCTTCTAAATGGGGTTTTGGATAAATAAAAGGTTCCTTTTTAGCAAAAGTAGTTACATAAAACACATTCGCATGGAATGATTAAGTAGTAATCTACAATTTGCTATCGTTAAAAAGAAAAATATTTTAATAAAATCAAAGTTGAAAATACTCATTTACTTGCAACAAATATGATACTTACAAATACAAGGGGTTGTAGAACAAATATAAAAAAAATAAACGATTCTAAAAGTATTTTTCCTATAAATACCAATGTTTATAATATATGATCACTTTTTGTACAATTAATAAATTTTTGGACTAGAGAAGACTAATTTTTTGTAAAATTATTTTTATTAAAAACAAATAAAAAACGCAATTTGATTAAATGAATCGTGATATTCATTATGTTTGTATACTTTGATAGTGTTTTGTTTACGATTCACTTAAAAAATTATAACTTTTACAATGATTAACCATTATTTAGTGTATAATTCGTGTTTATCTTAAAATGCTCGACTGTTTCGTGCTATTGGACTAAGCAAGACTACTTTTTTCGAAAAGTTTCTTAAAAACGGTTCATTGAGTGAAAAGTGACATTCTTTTCATAGTTGATGAATTAGATGCACCACCTAGCAAGGATTTATGAAGGGAAATCATCACTAGTTTACTATCAACAGTATCAGGATTCAGTGGTAGCTTTAGATTAGGTGATATCACTGAATCCCAGTACAAAAAGCACATGCAGACGATCAAGGGAAGTATCACTACACACAATGAACCAAATGTACGAAAGGCAAGAGTAAATGGGTCGTATGTGATGAGTGCACTGCCGATACTGTTGATCGAGGATCTGCCTTCTTCGAATGTACTGTATTCATTGGAATAAAGAACCATCATCACAGGAATCATGATGAGAGCAATGATTATTGCTGTCATGGCGACGATACTCACTGTTGCAAAAGAGGGAGCAACCATACTGGACATGGTAGTGTTGTTCAAACTAAAATATGATGAATATGGTACCAGAGGCATTGCAGAAACAACAACCCAGAGCATCAGGAAGATGCATAAGGAAACAGATGCATAAGGGATACTTTCCGGTGAATGGAACAAGGAAATGCTGACGATGATTCCAATAAACATGATCATATTAAGAACGATCAGAAGGGTGTTGTTATGATTCCAGAATCTCGAAAGGCGTTGCATCCAGAAGAAGTCCCTAATGGCGCCAATATTCGGAGAAGTCGAGATATTTCCTGGGATGGCCTTGTTTCCGTACTCAAACGGGGTGTAAAATGCTAAGTGATGATGGGTTGAATCCATATCTTTAAAGAGCACCTCCGAACGCTTCTCCCATTCCTCGTCTCTGTATGATGGCACATGTTTCGCTTCACGCTCCATGGCAAGGGCCCTCTTCTGCGTCGTCTCCTTTGGTGTCATGGTCACGGAGTCCTTCATGGCCGTAAGCATATGCTGACCACTGGACCGGACGCTACTGAGCATATCTTCCATCGGATGTTTACTTATTAAAAATGAAAAAAATTACAACATAGCAAAAAATTCTAGCAAGTCCAGAGATGAGGGGGTTTCCGATGCGAAGATGTACCCGCCATACCAGTACACGGGAGGCGTGTGCATGAAGTCTCGGAGACACAGAACAATCAGGAACGACTCTCTTTGTTTGTCCGACAGTTCTACCGCTTCGAATTCGTGTTCCGAGGTGAATTTCAGTACTGTGGGGTCGACTTTCTCGAACAAATCCTTGCTAACCTCGGATTCTCCCAAATCCGTCATCACGAAACGCACGCTTTGAACTTGTTCTTGGATCTCGAGCGGCCGAAAGTGGTACAGACGCAAGTCGCGATACGATTCATCGCCTACCATGACTCGAAGCATTTTTTACGTTCGTTTCACAGATAAAAAGCGGTGCAGATTTTCTTCTCCTCTCTTTGACGGGTCGAATATATCAACAGTAGAGGGTTTGTCCTGGTAGACGCTTCTGTAATTAGAGCAGAAAAAAGAATACGCGCAAAAAATGGTGAGCGAAAGCACCGCGATGGCGATCAGCGGTTCGTTGAACACCGAGGGCGCCACGATGGCCAGGCCGTTGACCCGGTCGTTGAACGGGCCTTGGTCGGCGTACATGGAGACTTCGTCAGAGTACCGCTGCTTATGCAGCTCGTACTGCTCCTTGTTCGTGATCGCCTCCTTGTTCTCGTGAATCAGATCATCACCCAACTTCCGCTCCTTGAAGCGAATATTCAGGAACTCGTCTCCGATGCGTACGAAATAGGGGTCAAGTCTTGGGTCGTTCACTATCATGACATACATCACGGCCGCAGAGAACACGGCGTAGAAAAAAGGCGCGAACCAGACCCGCGAGGCGCTCATGTTCCGCTGGATCACCGTGATCGCGTACATGTTTGCCAGGAGGCACGCGTATACGAAGGACGAGTCCCTCAGGGAGTACATGAACATGCAGAGCATGAAGATCGTGATACACGCGGACAGCACAACGGACATGTCGTAGATGAAGTCGAAGGCGTTCGACTTGTACTTCTGCGTCATCCCGTACGACGGGACCATGTACCAGGCAACGATGCTCAGGAGAATCATGACGATCAGAGGGGAAATCAGAAGAAACGCGCACAAAATAATCTTTAACGCGTACGGATCAACGTCTGGCAACTGGTTCTGGTTCGGAAAATATTTCGCGCCCTCCGAGAGAGCGGTCATCGCCAGGACCGGGCCCAGCACGAAGGACAACACCACTAAAGCACTCATCACACTTTTACCTTATGGGAGACAATATATGCGTTAGAAAGATTATTTAAGGCCTCTGTGGAACACCGCCTCTCGGTCTGCTCCATCGGCTGCTCTTGCCGAACGGGGCCGTAGAACCCGCCCACCTGGCGTCTCAGAACAGGCGGCCTCAATAGGCTCCGGTAATGTTGTACTTTTGGTTGTTTGTTCATTTTTATTTATTGGTTGTGTTTTGTCAAATGCAGATATAAAAAATATAATCATAAGCGTCTCGCGTCAATCACATGGCACGCACGCCCTCCGTCGAAAATAGACACCAGGATGATCACCCGGACGGTCTGCTTTATCAGGCTGTCCAGCAAGCTGGCCGCCGACGTCGCGAGCACCTCCGAGGCGGTTTTGCCGAGCAGACTCACCATGGCGTTGTTCGAGAAGAACATGGGCATCGGCTCGGGGCGTTCGAAATCGAACACGTTCATGTATACGTAGTATTCGAAGCTACTGCCCGGCGAGGCCGACTTGGCGTCCGTCGGGACCAGGGCCGTTCCCGAGGGCGTCCGGGCGACCTTCACGAACATGCTGTCCAGGTTCACGTAGTTCGCGATGGTCACGTCGCACACGATCTTGCAGCTCATCCGGATATCGTGCAGTTTCGCCAGGTTGGACAACTGGCTCGAGAACGGGTTCTTCTCGACGAACCACGGCTGCACTTTGAGCAGGTTCGCTTCGAAGAGTTCGATCAGCCTGTTGGTGTGAGGGGCGACGTAGTCTAACTGCAACCGCGTTTCGCGGCCGAAGTGCAGCTTCAGCGATCGGCGGCCACTGCGCATGGCCTGCACCATGGCCATCACGTTCTTCAGGCCTACCACCCTGCCGATGTGCTTCTCGGTGATCCAGTCTGCCTTTTCGTTGAACAGGGTCAGCACAGCCTCTGCGGTGCCGTCGTTCAGGGCCACTCGGCGAAACTGCTGTCGCTCGTCATTCTCGCTCTCCGAGGACTTCCGGTCCATGATTTTGACCTGGTCGACGGAAATGCAGATGCACACGGCACTGATCGGCCGTTTGACGTCCATCTCGCTTTTCTCCGTGAAGGCCCTGAACTCCACCGGCTTCGTGATCTCGAACCGGGTCTCGGCTATGACTTGATCCGCCCGCACGGGCGTGATCACGACCTGGGTCGCGCTGTTGAAGGCCAGTTCGCAGTCGTGCTGTATCGAGCTGTACTGCGGGTTCGACGGGGCCGCGTTTGCGTTACAGAAGCTATATGTCCGGCCCTCTTGGAGTTGCCGATAAAACTCCTCTGCTGCGCCGTGGAAAAAAGTGGCTCGGATCTGATTCCCGTCCCGATCCTCGAGCGTCGCATTAAACAATCGCGTAGCCCCTTCCCTGTACTTGCCCTTGTTCGTGACCCTAGCGATCACGTTGATCCCTTTCATGCCCCTTCGGATGTCCGCGATGTTCGTGAACGAAGCGGACATGTCCAGCTCCGTGAAATGCATCGGGCGCTTGCTGGTTATGACGAGGTCCTTCTGCACATGATTCACCGTCGTTCGCTTCCGCTTCTTTGGCTCCTCGGGTATTTTTGTCTTCTCTTCGAATACGTCTGACTCTTCAGGAGAATCCTTCTTGGTTTCACCCGAAATTGCGGCAGATATTTCTTTTAGGGTCTTCTGCTTCTTGGCGAACATACCGTTGATCCGCTGGTTCTCCTGGTCGCTGATCCCATTATCTACCTTGACCTCTACGGGTTTCGTCTGTTTTCGAGGCTTCGGGATCGACACGAGATCGCTCAGCTCGACGGGGTTCCCGAGGACGCGGTCGCACGCCATAAAAAACGACGCATCGATCAGGACCAGCTTCTTCTTATCACCCAGTATGTTCAACAGCACTGTTCGTATTTTAAGTAAGTCATTACTCTTCACTCCCTTTTCTTCGATTTCTCTTGCCACCTGTGCGCTCGCATACGCCACCGTTTTACGAATGGAGTCGCTGATAGAAAAACTGTACTTGATCGGCCCTGACTGTATGGGTTCGATATCCAGGATCTGCACCGTAATCTCTTCTTCTAGAACAAATGAAGGGTCCAGTAATGGATATATACAACTGGGTGTCAACCATTCCATTGTATAAAAAAAGCACCCTAAAAAAAGTGATTGGCAAACCGTGACGCGAGAAAAAAATATGGAAACTCTTATAACAAGAGATGCTTCTGGACACTCGAAATGACAATGAAGACGGAGTCGACAACTTTTAAATTATGTTTGAATTGAAAAAAAATATTTATGAATGGTATAGTAAGAAAAAAATGAGTGCCGTTGTAGGAACCATTGCCAGTAATAGCGCTAAAAAACCCACTCCTTTCTTTCCCAGTACTGCTGCAGTTAACGCACAGCAACAAACACTACAATCGAATGGATCAATTGACGTCAGCATACCCTCCGTGCCTCCTGTCCTTTCAGGGCCCACCCCCCCGAAGAAACCAGCCACACGCGATACAAAAGGCCACAAGGACGTAAAGAAGAAGAATAAAAAAAATGAAAAGAAGCACCATGTGACTCGAAAAGTGCAGAAGAAGACGACCGAAGTGACCACCACTGTATCCGATGATACTTCGTCAGAACCACCCAAAAAAGATGCAGACAAGACCCCGGATACAGCCACACCAGACAAACCAGTGGACGACGCAACAAAGAAAAAATCACGACCCTGGTCTACGTACATTATTGGATTGTTAATAATCGCAATTATTGCAATCAGTTTGTACTTTGCGATTCGTCAATCATCTGAAGGTAAGGATGTGATTATAAATCAAGGAACGGCAGGGGGAACTTCTCAAGCAGGAGGAGGGTTTCTACCTACCATCAATCCAGAGAATCGAGCCTTGATGATAGGACTAGTTGTTTCTGCTGTTCTTGCTGGTATATTTGGTTTTTATTTTTTTAGAGCAGAATTAGGAGGAGCATGGAAGAGAATGAATGAGGCTTTGAAAGACGTAGGTGATCGAGCAGTTGGAAAAAGAAAACCACCCAGAGAAAATAAAACAAAACCAGAGGGTGGAGAAACTAGCCCGTTGCAGTCATTAGAAAGCACAGTTGCGTCCGTTGCTTCTGCGGCCAAAGAAACCATCGACTCGGGTCTGAAAACGTTAGAAGAAGATGCTATACCGGCATTTGAAAAATCTTCAGACAAAGTTACAACAACATTTCAAGAAGTTGTAAAGACTGGTGCAGAAGAATTAGAAAAAATAGAAGAAGCAGCTACAACCCAAAACGAGGCAGAAAAAAAAGAGGAACGATCCAACAGTATGCCCGATATATTTGGTATTTGAAACTCCAAACCGAATCTTTTATACACCAATATTTCCATTATTATCTCTCTTAAGATGTAAAATAAAAAGAATGGCAAGCGCACAAAACCCGTTAACTTCTTTCAATGCAACCGATCAAGGTCGTCCAAACTACGCGGACGGAGGCCAAGGCCGAATTCCTTTCAACACAAGGGTCGTTTCTCCTTATGACTCCTCGGTGGACTCTGCCGTAGTGGACGTCTACACCGGAATCCTCGATACGGGTCGATTAACAAAGCTTCGAGAACGAGCAGTGTACGATCAAAACACGTTGTCCTATGCCCCAATCGCCGATTCGAACACAGGAGTCATTTTTCCTGGTGCCGTTCAGGCCAAGACCGAGATCGAGAGCGCCTTGCGAATCCGCCCTACATCGTTCAAGGGGCCAAAGCAACTCGACCTCGAAACCGACGATTCCTACTTGAACAGACAATACCACCCTAACGGATGGCAGAACCCGGAGCTCAAGAGCGGGGCCTGGACCAAGGACAAGGATCTCCCTTTTGTCGGGTTCCCCAATGCGAACCTCTTCTACAGCTACATGGAGGCGATCCCTACACACAACGTGCAGTCCCTCTCCCAGACGCAGTTAAGGGACGCCTTGCGGTTCAACAGCACGAACCTCAACAACGAGGGATGGCTCAACACCCTTGGCTCTTTCTTGGCCACGGATACGATCAAGGAGCCCCAGCGAATCGTCAACGCCGACGAGTTCGTGTACAGCAACGGAGGGGGCGTCAACAGCGATCCTCGATTGCTAGACAAGCTATCCGGGGAGTACGAGCTCGACTTTGAAAAGGCCAAGAGGATGCAGACCTCTGCGATGGACCCAGCAAACGATCCTCGCTACGCGGAGTCAGGGCCCGGAACAGCGTACACGAAGAACCAACACGATTTCATGGAGATGCAAGAAGACTTCTTTACGAAATTAAATAAATGGAGCGGCATCGGGTCTAGCTACACCCATCCAGTCAAGTGGGCTACATAAAATTTTTACTCCAGGAAAGCCGCCTGGAGCATCACGTTATTTGTTTGTAAATCCATGTGTATTTCCTGCCATTCGTCTTCTTCCTCTTCCTCGGCTCTCTCGATCGAGCTGTACACTGCAACACCAGCGATGCTAAACAAAGCAACGTATATGACATACACAGCAGCGCTCATCGTTTTAGCTTTTTCGTCCTAAACAGAAACCGAATATCAGACGTACTCGTAGCGTTTTGTTCGGGGAAGTAGTGCACTAAAAGATCGTGCAGTCGTCGTTCTTCTCTGATGAAATCACACACCTGCCTAAAAGCACTGGACTCGTCAAAAAATAAATCTTTGTATAATTGGTAAAATTGGAACAAATCACTAACATAATCGTTTAGTAGCACAAGCTTGTCGATTGGTAAACCTTCTATCTTGGGTTTGTTCACACTCAGCCGCTCGTTGAGGTTGATATTCATAAACAAATCTTCTCGCCCGGGATGTCTGTACTTGGCAAAGGGGTCTTCACCTTGCATTCTTTGAATAATGACTGCAAAATTTCACTTGACATTTTTTTCGTTCGCCAGTACATGCCGAACGTTCTCTTCGCCTACGAGGAGTCCAACGAGGACGAAGACGAAGGAAGCGTTTACGTCATACCGAACACGCCCACAGCCGTGCTGCTCAAGCTGAAGGAGTGGCACGACGCGATCAAATCAATCAGACTGCAGAAACCCGGATACAAGCACGAAGCTCCGTTGTTCATCCTCCACACGGATGACCATCTCTCGGACGCGCCTCTGTATGAAAGGCCGCTCAGCCTGGCGATTTCGCTCACGAGCGTTCCGGTGCTGATGGGGCTGTGTTTACTTGGGAACTTCCTGGCAAGCGACTGGTTGGTGGACACGACCACCGGTGCTCTTGCCCGCATGGTGAACTTGCAGAAGAAGTACAACAAGTTCCAGATGTACAAAGACATCTTTGATCTTTCATGGGGCACACCAGAGGACCGGTTCACAAACCACCGAGTACTGGAGGCGCACCCGGAGCTCAAGGACCCCGATGGGATCATCGAAAAAGATTTTCCATGGATGTTTTTATAGTTGTAAGGTTATAAAGAAGATGATCCGCCAGTACTCGCAGAACGAATACATCAAGCCAGTCAAGGTCTACGTGGACTCCGGGACGGCCATCGCGAACACGAGCAATCCGAGGAACGGAGCCTACGATTACCAGGTCATTCTGCCAGAGCAGTATGACAAGATCGCTGCCGTGAAGCTCGTGGGATGGAATCTGCCGAACAACCTTGCGCCCAGCTTTATCGCGCCCATCGGGACCACCCAGGCGGGCAACAACAAGGTGGACTTCTCGCTCCAGGACCTCGCGCTCGTCATCCCCACCGTGGTGTTCTCCTTCGACTGGCCCGAGACCTCGTACGCGTACTCCAACATCGTGAGCACCACCTCGTCGTACATCGACGCCCTGGCGCAATTGATGAACGACGCCATCGCTAGCGACCCCGACTGGGGCGGCGGCGTTGCGGTCTTTTCCGCAGTGGCCGACACGCTCGAGCGAACGCGTCTCCAGATCACCGGGACGAACGGAACGAACACACAGCTCAATTTGTTGTTTCTCACGGGAGCGAATGCACGAAACTCTGCATACGACCAAATGGGGTTCCTGAACACCACTAACGTTTCTTCCAGTATCGTTTCCGGTGTGCAAGAGCTCATGTCGCCCCTGCCGACCGAGCTAAATCCTTTCCGCTACGTGGACATCTACCTGAAAGAGTTCCCCGAGATGCGGCCAGTCGAGAGGGTCTACTTCACGAACCTCTTGTACGGCGGGACTACCAGGAACAACTTCTCGGCAGCGGTGCCTTTCCTCACGAGCGAGCGAGCAAGGAAAATCGAGCGGCTCACGGTGTCTCTTCGTCTAAAGAATGGGATCGTCCCGTTGGCTCTGAATCGCGATCACGATCTCACGTTCCTCCTGTACCTCGTATCCCCAGAAAACGAGAAGCTTCCAGCATGGGTGAATCAAAGTTTTATTCTTTAAAAAAAAATAGTTAAGTTAAACTTTTTTCGTACAGCATATAGGGCTTTACGAGCTTCATCGGAAGGCGACCGTCATTTGAAGGGTCGCAGAACTTCACACACACCATATATGATTCCTGCGAACACAACAGCACTTCGACTTTGTCGTTACCATTAAGGAAGTACGTGTGCCCCTCCATGACGAGATAATCGTCTTGGGTGATATATCGTCGAAATATATCATGATCCATAGTCTTGCCAACGCGATGAATGGGCGTGTAATTTAACAATATATTGCCATATTGTGCTTTTGGAACGTAAACGACCTGCGGTTCGCCATGGAATCGTAAGAATCGACAATACTCAACTTGATCTTTGTATCCGACGTCCATGAAGACCATTGGTTTTACATTGTGCCCAAAATCAAAGAAGTACTCTTTCCCCGGCTGAAGAGTTTTTTCTATTTCTACCGGTTCCTCCTTGTCTTCCATCTTCTTATTTCAAAAAAAAATGATTGGTATAAAAAAAATGAAAAAAATATTTTTTCGTCGTATGACCAGATAGAAGCACGTCCGTTAAAACGGTTTTTCACCAATCATTTGTTATTCGTTCCAATATACTCGAATGAATTACGGTCATGCCGTCTTTGACGAGTTTTTCCAATCAGTGAAAAACATTCGAATCGATTGGTACATAATTAAAAGAATATTCAGAGAAGACTGCCTTGAATCGTTTAAGAATGATTTGATCAATACAACCCAATTCTCTGATGTAAGCTTTGTTCACAGCCACAACCATTACGATCGTGTAACACCGGCTTTCAAGAAGGCAATGCGCGAGTTACTTGAAAGTGCATTTCTAAACAAACATATCACGGACCTTCACGTGTATTACCGTCCATGGAGAGATAATCTGGTTACACAAATTCTCAGGGAAGGATTATCAAGGAAAACTTACATCCGCTATTTGACGTTGAGTATTAATTATCAGCACGTCGACCTGGATACAATGTTGAAATGGAACAAATCGGTTGAATTTTTGGTGATCGTCGAACCCAGCCCTGCTGCACATCGAAGTCTTGAAAAGCTTTTGAAACGCAATCCGCGTATTCGCTCCCTCATCTTTGTGAACCAAGACTACCACACCGCATCGACGTTGCAGCTTTCGCCGAAGATCCTGGAGAAGAACGAGAACATCGAGTTGGTCGATCCGGTGAATTTCGATCCTCCCGAATGCGAGAAAACGTTCAAGGCGAACATCAAACGCAAACGTAGAGTGTATCTACAGTCACTGCAAGGAATGTTGCCACCTGATTTAGCTGGATTAACATTTAATTACATTTCAGACACTTTTTAAAATATTTTATGTGAACCAAATATGCCATTCTCGCTCGGCCTCTT
>JACCDX010385656.1_pt1 | contig 46852 bp, 45 predicted proteins | sample 7449681 | NCBI WGS metagenome assembly JACCDX01 (sample SAMN15323450, study PRJNA562643) | freshwater metagenome | isolation source: river surface water | place: USA:Blue River Watershed | collected 2017-08-18
AGCAGCTGGCCGATCTGGTGATGCGCCTGGACCGCATTGGCTACCGCGGCGACTACAGCTTCGAGGTCTTCAACGACGACTACCAGCAGCTGCCGTTGGACACCGTGGCCGAACGCGCGCGCCGCAGTGCAGTGTGGTTGCACGAGAACGTGCTGCACCGCTCGGCACCCTTGCCGTCCTGGACCCGCAGGCAGGCCTGAGGCGTCTTCAGTCCGCGAATTGCATGCCGATGTGGCCCAGCACGCCAAAGTCGGCCTCAACGGTGTCTCCCTCGGCCAGTTCCAGCGGAACCATGCAGGTGCCGGTGGTGACGAATTGGCCCGCTTGCAGGCCGATGCCCTGCACACGCAGCTCATTGACGAGCCAGGTCAGGGCGATGCGCGGATCACCCAGCACGGCCGCGCCGCTGCCTCGCCGCTCCCAGTGGCTGCCGTCACGGTGCGTCACGCATGCCCTGACCGGGTGGGTGCTGAGGTCCAGCTCTTGCCAGCCCTCCGGTGCCCGGGGGCCCAGGATGAACTGGTGGGCGCAGGCGTTGTCTGCCAGCAGCTGGGCCTCTCCTGCCTGGGTGAATTCGGCAAAGCGGGAGTTGGGGATCTCGATCGACGGGTGCAGGCTGGCCACGGCGGCCATCACTTCATCGAGCTCGTAAGCGCTGGTGCGGGCAGGCAGGTCATGTGCGAACACGAAAGCCATTTCCGTTTCGGCCACTTTCATGCGGTTGCCCTGGGGCGGCACCTTGGCGCCGGGCTCAAGCATCTGGCCTGAAAGAATGCGGCCAGCCAGGGGGCCGCTGACATTGATGTGGCTTTGGCCAGCCGTGCTGGTGGCGGCGATTTTCCAGCCCCGTACCTGGCGGCCGGAGGCCTCGGGCAGGCAGGCCTGAATGGCATAGCCCGCGGCACGCGTATGCGGTCGACAGCTGTCGGGCAGCGTGTCCAGCGTGGTGCCTGCCAGCCAGTGTTGCCAGAGTTGTTGTGCCGCTTGCAGGGAAGGGTTGTTGTGCATGGTGTCTACGGATTCAGAAGGTCGCAGCATAACGTCAGCAGACGCCTGAGGCAGGCATGCAGGTGGTCGCCCCGGTCTCGTGTGTGTCAGGCGGAGGGCGGCACGCATTGCCGGTCACGCCGAAGTCGCGTTTAATCGGCCTCCGTCAACGACAGGAGCATGAATGTGGCCATTTATGAATTGAGAACCTACTCGGTGGTGGTGCGCAAGATGGGTGAGGTGGTGTCCCTTTACGCGAACGAAGGCTGGCCGGCGCTGGCGCGGCATCCGCAAAAACTGGTGGGGTATTTCACGGGCGACGTGGGCGCGCTCAACGAGTTGATCCACGTCTGGAAATTCGATGACGACGCTGACCGCCGTGCGTTCTGGGCGGGGGTCCTGGCCGACCCGGACTTCCTGGCTTTTGTCGGCAAGCTGCGGCCGTTGCTGCGCGAACAGAGCAACAAGCTGATGACGGCCGCGCCCTGGGGCCCCCATCCCTGAGGCTGTAGGTCTGGCTTGTATCCCGCCCTCGGGCGGGATTTTTTTGGTTTTTTCATAACGGCCTCATCTTGTAAAAATGCAAATATGTTGTCTTTAAAAGGGGTTGGATGCTGAACTGATTGATGTCTTTATTAGGGTAAACCACGGGTTAATTCCCGTTTCCCATCATTGATTGCAGCCCAATCCATTCCTAGAATGCGCAAACATATTTGCATATATCAACCTTTGGAGCGCAACATGACAGGATTGGATGGACGAGTGGTGGTGGTGACCGGCGGCGGTGGCGGCATTGGCGGGGCCACCTGCAAACGTTTTGCCAAAGAAGGCGCCAAAGTGGCGGTGTTCGACATGAACCTGGCCGCCGCGCAGAAAGTGGCGGGGGACATCCAGGTGGCGGGTGGCACTGCGGCGGCTTTCCAGTGCGACATCACTGACCGCGCTGCGGTGGACGCCGCTGTGGCTGCCGCCGAAGCGCAGCTCGGCCCCATCGGCGTGCTGGTCAACAACGCCGGCTGGGACATCTTCAAGCCTTTCGTCAAGACCGTGCCCGCCGAGTGGGACAAACTGATCGCCATCAACCTCACGGGTGCCTTGCACATGCACCACGCGGTGCTGCCGGGCATGGTGGCCCGCAATTACGGTCGCATCGTCAACATCGCCTCGGATGCTGCGCGTGGCGGCTCGTCTGGCGAGGCCGTGTATTCGGCCTGCAAAGGCGGGCTGGTGGCACTGTCCAAAACACTGGCGCGCGAGCATGCCCGCCACAACATCACCCTCAACGTCGTTTGCCCTGGCCCGACCGACACCGCCTTGCTCGCCGGCGTGGCCGAAGGCGCCCGTGATCCGGCCAAGCTGATCGAGGCTTTCCGCAGCGCGATTCCGCTGGGCCGTCTGGGGCAGCCCGATGACCTGGCCAGCGCGATTGCGTTTTTCGGCAGCGATGACGCCGCTTTCATCACCGGCCAGGTCATCAGCGTGTCCGGTGGCCTGACGATGCACGGCTGATTGGCCAACACACCTTTTCTGGAGAAGCACATGCAATTCGAAGACATCCTGTACGAAGTCCGCAACGGCGTGGCCTGGATCACCATCAACCGCCCGGACAAGATGAACGCGTTTCGCGGCACCACCTGCGACGAAATCATCAAGGCCTTGAACAAGGCCGGTTATGACCGCGATGTGGGCTGCATCGTGCTGGCCGGCGCCGGTGACCGCGCCTTCTGCACGGGCGGCGACCAGTCGGCCCACGACGGCAACTACGACGGCCGCGGGACGATTGGCCTGCCGATGGAGGAGCTGCACACCGCCATCCGCGACGTGCCCAAGCCCGTGATCGCCCGCGTGCAGGGTTTTGCCATTGGTGGCGGCAACGTGCTGTGCACCATCTGCGACCTGACCATCTGCTCGGACAAGGCCATCTTCGGCCAGGTCGGCCCCAAGATGGGCTCGGTCGACCCCGGCTACGGCACCGCCTTCCTGGCGCGCGTGGTGGGTGAGAAGAAAGCCCGCGAAATCTGGTACCTCAACAAGCGCTACTCCGGCGAAGAAGCCGTGGCCATGGGCCTGGCCAACATCTGCGTGCCGCACGAGCAGCTCGACGCCACCGTGCAGGAATGGGCCGAGACGATTTGCGAGCGCAGCCCCACTGCCATTGCCATTGCCAAGCGCAGCTTCAACATGGACACCGCGCACCAGTCGGGCATTGCCGGCATGGGCATGTACGCGCTCAAGCTGTACTACGACACCGACGAGTCGCGCGAAGGCGTGAACGCGCTCAAGGAAAAGCGCAAGCCCGAGTTCCGCAAGTACGCCAAGTAATCCAAGCAGGAGGGACGATGAATCCGAATCCGTACATCAACGAAGACCTGCAGGCGCTGGCCGAATCCGCGCGCCGCTTTGCCGAAGACAAGGTCAAGCCCGGTTTTCTGGAGCGCGACAAGACGCGCGAGTTTGACCGTGCGCTGCTGCGCGAGATGGGCGAGATGGGCTTCATCTGCCCCGAGCTGCCCGAACAGTTCGGCGGCCTGGGCATGGGTTGCCTGGCCGCAGGCGTGATCCACGAGGAAATCGCCCGCGCCGACCTGAGCTTTTCTTACCTGAACCTGCTCGCCTCGCTCAACAGTCAGATCCTCTACAAGTACGGCAATCCAGATGTGGTGCAGCCCTGGCTCGACAAGCTGCGCGAAGGTCGGGCCATCTGCGCGATCGCGCTGACCGAACCGCGCGGCGGCTCGGACGCCGCCAACCTGCGCCTGAAGATCGAGCGCGACGGTGACCACTACGTCATCAACGGCGAGAAGACCTCGATCTCAGGCGCCGACCAGGCCGACATCACCGTGGTCTTTGGCCGCACCGGCACGCCCGAGTCGGCCGCGCACGGCGTCACGGCGCTGCTGGTGCCCATGGACACCCCGGGCCTGACCACCAGCCGCTTTGACTGCCACGGCCAGCGCTCGATTGGCCGTGGTTCGATCTTCTTCGAAAACGTGCGAGTGCCCGCCAGCCACCGACTGGGCGACGAGAACAAGGGCTTTGTGCAGGTCATGCACGGTTTTGATTTCTCGCGCTCGCTGATCGGCCTGCAGTGCCTGGCCGTGGCGCGCGTGGCGCTTGAAGAGACCTGGGAATACATCACCCAGCGCCAGGCTTTTGGTCAGCCGTTGTCGGCTTTCCAGGGCGTGACGCACCCGCTGGCGCAGTACGACACCGAAGTCGAAGGCGCGCGCCTGCTGTGCCTGCAGGGCCTGTGGCTCAAGGACCAGAACCTGCCGCACACGGCAGAGGCCGGCATGGCCAAGTGGTGGGGCCCCAAGCTGGCCTATGACGTGATCCATCAGTGCCTGCTGTGCTTTGGCCACGGCGGCTACGACCGCGGCCTGATGGAGCAGCGCCTGCGGGATGTGCTGGGCTTCCAGATCGGCGATGGCACCGCACAGATCATGAAGACCATCATCGCGCGCAACCGGGCGGGTCGAAAAAATGTGCCCGCCTGATGCAGATGAATTCAGTGTCATCTTGTAGGAGGCCGCCTCTGCGGCCGAAGGCATTCGCGCGCAGGGGCGCGCTCCCACAAGCATTCGCGCGAAGGCGCGCGCTCCCGCAAGCTCACATCAGACAGACACCACCCTAAAACAACGAGGAGACAACCATGGAATTCGACGCCGTACTGCTGGCCCCGCGCCGCGCCCGCATGATCGAGCAGGGCCTCTGGCATGACCGCACCATCAACGACGACCTGGACGCTTGTGTCGCCGCCTGTCCGGACAAGCTGGCCCTGACCGCTTACCGTGTGGAAGCGGGCGATGTGCGCCGCTTCAGCTACCGCGAACTGGCGCAGATGGCCGACCGCGTGGCCGTGGGCCTGTCGCGCCTGGGGGTGAAGAAGAACGACGTGGTGGCCTGCCAGTTGCCCAACTGGTGGCAGTTCACCGTGACTTATCTGGCCTGCTCGCGCATCGGTGCGGTGATCAATCCGCTGATGCACATCTTCCGCGAGCGTGAACTCAACTTCATGCTCAAGCACGGAGAGGCCAAGGTCATCATCGCGCCCAAGACCTTCCGCGGCTTTGATTTCGAGCAGATGATCCAGGGCATCCAGCCCAATCTGCCAGACCTCAAGCACATTGTGGTGGTGGACGGGCAGGGCGCCAACAGCTACGAAGCGTTGCTCAGCGGACCGGCCTGGGAAAAGGACGCCGATGCCGCCACCATTGTGGGCGCCCACCGCCCCGGACCGGACGACATCACCCAGCTCATCTACACCTCCGGCACCACTGGCGAGCCCAAGGGTGTGATGCACTCGGCCAACACCGTGATGGCCAACATCATTCCCTATGCGCAGCGCCTGCAACTGGACGCCGAAGACGTGGTGCTGATGGCCTCGCCCATGGCGCACCAGACCGGCTTCATGTACGGGCTGATGATGCCCATCATGCTCAAGGCCAGCGCGGTGCTGCAGGACATCTGGGAACCGAAGAAGGCGATCGAAGTCATCAACAGCGAGAAAGCCAGCTTCACCATGGCGTCCACGCCTTTCCTGACCGACCTGACCCGTGCCGTGGTGGACAACAAGACCCCGGTGCCCACGCTCAGGACTTTCCTGTGCGCGGGCGCGCCCATCCCCGGCCCGCTGGTGGAGCAGGCGCGCGCCGCACTCGGCACCAAGATCGTTTCGGCCTGGGGCATGAGCGAGAACGGCGCGGTCACGCTGATTGAACTGGGTGACCCCGACGAACGCGCCTTCACCACCGACGGCAAACCACTGGCAGGGGTGGAACTCAAGGTGGTGGACGCCGACGGCAAGACCTTGCCTGCAGGCGAAGCCGGCAAGCTGTATGTGCGTGCCTGCTCCAACTTTGGCGGCTACCTCAAACGCCCACATCTGAACGGCACCGACGCCGAAGGCTGGTTTGACACCGGTGACCTGGCCCGCATGGACGCGCAGGGTTACATCCGCATCACCGGCCGCAGCAAGGACGTGATCATCCGTGGCGGCGAGAACATCCCGGTCGTCGAGATCGAGTCGCTGCTCTACCGCCACCCGGCTGTGGCCATGGCAGCCATCGTGGCCTACCCCGATGAACGTCTGGGCGAGCGGGCCTGTGCGGTGGTGGTGACCAAGCCGGGCCAGAGCTTTGACATGCCCACCATGGTGGCCTACCTCAAGGAGCAGAAGGTGGCGATCCAGTACATCCCCGAACGCCTGGAGGTGCGCGACGCCATGCCTTCGACGCCGTCCGGGAAGATCCAGAAATTCAAGCTGCGTGACGAATTGCGCGGCGCCACCGCTTAAGGCCAATCGCGATATCCCGACACCCACCTGAGGAGACACACCATGAAAACAACCCGACACTTTCCGCTTCGACGCAAACTGGGCATGGCGGCCCTGTGCATGCTGGGCCTGGGCGCCAGCCTGAGCAGCCATGCCCAGGCCTGGCCTGCCAAACCCATTCGCATCGTGGTCGGCTTTGCCCCCGGTGGCACCACCGACATGATGGCCCGCCTGGTGGCGCAGGGCCTGACCGAGAGCCTGGGGCAATCGGTGGTGGTGGACAACAAGCCCGGTGCCAGTGGCAACATCGCGGCTGCTGAAGTGGCGCGCGCCACCCCCGATGGCTACACCCTGCTGATCGCCCCCACCTCGGTCGAAACCGTCAACCCCCACCTGTTCAAGTCCAGCATCCTGCCCTCGCGCGACCTCACGCCCGTCGCTGGCGTGGGCAAGTCCCAGATGTACCTGGTGACCAAGCCGCAGAGCACCGCCAAGGACGTGCGCGAGCTGGTGGCGCAAGCCAAGGCCAGCAAGCTGTCTTACGCCTCGGCCGGCGCCGGCACACCGCCCCACCTGGCTTGTGAGTTGTTCAAGCAGGCCACGGGCACCGACATCCTGCATGTGCCCTACCGCGGCGCTGCCCCCGCGCTGCAGGACGTGCTGTCCGGCCAGGCCGACATGGTGTGTGATCCTGGCATCGCCTTCCCGCACATCCGCACTGGCAAGGTCAAGCTGCTGGCCGTCGTGAGCGAAAAGCGTTCACCCTTCTTCCCGGATGTGCCCACTGTGGCCGAGCAGGGCTTCAAGGGCGCCAACCTGGACATCTGGTTTGGCATGTGGACGCCCAACAACACCCCCGCCGACGTCACCGCACGCCTGAGCCGTGAGGTGGCCAAAGCCCTGGCCTCGCCGACCCTGAAAGCGCGCTATGCCGACCTCGGCGGAGAAAACGTCGCGCTCGACACGGCCGAATTCAAGACCTTGCTGGTCAACGAAGGCAAGGTTTTGGGCACGCTGATCCGCGACCAGAAAATCACCGTCGAGTAAGCAGGAGCGCGCAATGTCCGAGTCCCCCATCCTGCTCGCTCGCCATGGCCGTGTCGGGCTCATCACCCTGAACCGGCCGGCGCAGCTCAATGCCCTCAACGACGCTCTGATGGACGCCTTGGGCGAGGCACTGCTCGATCTGGACCGGGACCCGGACATTGGCGCCATCGTCATCACCGGCAATGACAAGGCCTTTGCCGCCGGTGCCGACATCGCGGTGATGGCCGACTGGACCTACACGGACGTGTACCAGGGCCAGTTCATCACCCGCAACTGGGAGACGATCCGCCAGGTGCGCAAGCCGGTGATCGCGGCCGTGGCCGGCTACGCCATGGGCGGCGGCTGCGAGTTGGCACTGGCCTGCGACATCGTGATTGCAGCCGATTCGGCCCAGTTTGCATTGCCCGAGATCAAGCTGGCCATGCTGCCCGGCGCGGGTGGCACCCAGCGCCTGCCGCGCGCCATTGGCAAGGCCAAGGCCATGGACATGTGCCTGTCGGCTCGCATGCTGGGGGCTGAAGAAGCCGACCGCTACGGCCTGGTCTCGCGCGTGGTGCCCGATGCCAATCTGCAGGCCGCCGCAATCAAGCTGGCCACACAAATCGCCAGCTACTCCTTGCCTGCACTCATGGCGATCAAGGAGTCGGTCAACCGTGCCCACGAGGTCAGCCTGACCGAGGGCATCTTGTTCGAGCGCCGCGAACTGCACGCCCGTTTTGCCAGCGAAGACGCCCACGAAGGCATGCATGCCTTTCTGGCCAAACGCAAACCCGAATTCAAGCACCGCTGAAGAGACGCTGAGGCTCAATGGCCTGTCTGCGAAGCCTCGCCGATCCTGGCCAGTGCATTGGCCCGATAGGCCTTGGGGCTCACGCCGGCATGCTTGCGAAAAAACCGGCTGAAGTACGCATCGTCCTCAAAGCCAAGCTCGCCCGCCAGTTGCTTGATGGGCAGGCTGGTGTAGACCAGTTCGCGCTGGGCTTCCTGGATCAAGCGGTCGTTCATCACCTGCAGGCTCGATTTGCCCAGCACCTCGCGGCACAGGCGAGAGAGCTGGCCCACGCTCACGCCGACCAGATCGGCGTAGGCCTGCAGGGAGTGCTCGGTGCGGAAATGCTTGTCGAGCAAGCTGCGGAATTTTTCGATCTGCTGGGCCTTGCGAGAAATGCTGTAGTGCGTGGGTGTGCTGGCGCTGTCAGAGAGCTGGCTGATGCGGTGCACCTGCACCAGCAGCGCCAGCAGCAGCGAGGTGCCGGCCGCCACCTGACCTGCCGCAGGCGTGCGCGATTCGTGCTCCAGTGCGAGGAACAGCGGCATGAGCTGGTCGATGTAGCGCATCTCGGCATGCAGCGAGAGCAGTCGCGGCGTGCGGATGGTGTCCAGCAGGGCCGGCATCATCACCGCCGCAGCCGATTCCAGCGGTTTTTGCATGGCAGTGACCACCGGTCCTTGCGTGTCCCGGGAGAAACGGAAACCATGCACATGGCCGACGGGGATCAGCATCACACAGGGCGCATGCAAGGTCTGCAGCGCGTGTTCAATCTGCACATCGACCTTGCCCTGGGTGAGGTAGAGCACCTGGATGAAGGAGTCGTGGCGGTGCGGATGGATGAGCCAGTTGTAGAGCGCCGAACGTTGCGGAATCCACTCGAAGTTGAAGGCCCCCGAATCTTCGATACGGCTCGAATCGCCATAGAGATCGTAGTTCGGGATAACCCTAGAACGTGCCATTGCCTTGTTTCTCCATGCACGAATTGTCCTGTTCTTGGTTCGATTCGTCAAAATAATTTCGAGCACTTGTTCCAACAATGCATCTCAATTTCCGACGACAAGGAAGAAGAGATGAACGGAGACAGGAACTGGCTCGAACTGCAAGGGCGTGTCTGTGTGGTCACAGGCGCGGCCAGCGGCATCGGGGCTTCGGTGGCGCAGCGTCTGGCCGCCGTGGGGGCCAGGGTGGCTCTGCTGGACCGTGATGAAAAAGGTCTGCAAGCGCGTGTGGCAGAACTGCAGGCCCAAGGTGGTCAGGTCATGGGTGTGGTCTGCGACATCAGCGATGCATCCAGTGTGCAGGCTGCTGCGCAACAGGTCGCGGCGCAATCGGGCGCAGCCTACGCCCTCATCAACAACGCAGGCCTGTTGCGTGCCGGTGGTCTGGCTGACGTGAGCCTGGACGACTGGAATGCGGTGCTCGCCGTCAACCTGACCGGCTACCTGCTGTGCGCCCGTGCCTTTGGCGAAGGCATGCGGCAGGCGGGAGAGGGCAGCATCGTGAACGTGGCCTCCATTTCGGGACTGTTTCCGCAAAGCAGCAGCGGCGCCTACAGCGCAAGCAAGGCGGGCGTGCTGCAGATGTCGCGTCAGCTGGCCGTCGAATGGGGACCGCAGGGCGTGCGCAGCAACGCGATCTGTCCGGGGATGATCCGCACCGCCTTGTCGGCGAAGTTTTATGAAGAGCCCGGCTTCGAGGCCAAACGCGCAGCGGTCACAGCCAGCCGCCGCATTGGCGAGCCGCGGGACATCGCGGATGTGGCGATTTTCCTGGCCAGCCCGCGCTCGGGCTATGTGAATGGCGCGGAACTCCTGGTCGATGGCGGCATGTCCTGCATGCTCATGGACATGGTGCCGCGCCCTGGCTACAACAAGACCGCTTGAGGTGAAGACGATGACGATGAACAAGCAATGCGATCTGCTGGTGGTGGGTTCCGGTGCGGCCGGTCTGGCCTGCGCCATCACGGCCAAGAAACGTGGCCTCGATGTGGTGGTGATTGAAAAAGAGCCCGTTTTTGGCGGCACCACGGCGCTGTCGGGCGGTGTGCTCTGGATTCCGCTCAATCACCACGGCCGCCAGCAAAACCCGCAGGACACGGTCGCTGCGGTGCGCACCTACATGATGGAAGAAACGGGTTCTTACTTTGATGAAGCCGCAGTGTCGACCTTCATCGAGGAGGGCCCGAAGATGGTGGACTTCTTCGAAAGAAACACCGAGATGCAGTTCATCCCCACGCTGTATCCGGACTACCACCCCGACAAGCCGGGTGGTGCAGCGATTGGCCGCTCCATCCTGGCCCAGCCCTTTGACATCCGCCGTCTGGGCGCCGACATGGCACGCCTGAAGCCGCCACTCAAAACCATCACCTTCATGGGGATGATGTTCAACTCGTCCAACGCGGACCTCAAGCATTTCTTCCAGGCCACCAAGTCGTTCACGTCTTTCTTTTATGTGGCCAAACGCCTGCTCAACCACATGAAAGAGCTGGCGCTCTACCGGCGTGCGATCCAAGTGACCAGCGGCAACGCGCTCGCGGCCCGTCTGGCCAAGTCGGCACTCGATCTGGGCATCCCCATCCTGACTTCAACACCCGCCCAGAGCGTGCTCACCGAAAACGGCCGCGTGGTGGGCATGAATGTGGGCGGCGAGGGCGGCAGCATCCGTGCCCGTCATGGCGTGGTGCTGGCCTGCGGCGGTTTTCCGCAGGATGTCAAACGCATTGCCCAGGCCTACCCGCACCTGCAACGCGGTGGTAACCACCTCTCGCCCACGCCCGAATCCAACACCGGCGACGGTGTGCGCATCGCCGAGCAGGCGGGCGCCGATGTGGATTTGCGGTTCAAGGATGCGGCGGCCTGGATGCCCGTCTCCAGAGTGCCTTATGGCAACGGCCAGTTCGGCGTGTTCCCGCACCTGCTGGACCGCTACAAGCCTGGTGTCATCGGTGTGATGGCGGATGGCAAGCGTTTCTGCAACGAATCCAACTCCTACCACGACGTGGGGGTGGACATGATCGCTGCGGCGCGTCAGAACGCCACCGGCAAGGACACCGTGATGTGGCTGGTGTGCGACAAGACCACGCTGGGCAAGTACGGCCTGGGCTATGTCAAACCGTCCCCGATGCCGATTGGCCAGTTCATCCGCAACGGCTACCTCTTCGAGGGCAAGACGCTGGCCGATCTGGCCAAAGCCTGCGGCATCGATCCGGCGGGTCTGGAAGCCACGGTGCGCACCTACAACCGGGGTGCAGTGCGCGGTGTGGACGAGCAGTACGCCCGCGGCACCACGGCCTTCAACCGCTACCTGGCCGACCCCGCCAACCAGCCCAACCCGTGTGTGGCCCCGATCGAAAAAGGCCCGTTCTACGCGGTCAAGGTGGTGATGGGCGATCTGGGCACCTTTGACGGCATTCAAACCACAGTGGTCGGTGAAGTCAAGCGGCAAGACGGCTCGGTCATCGACGGCTTGTACGCCGTGGGCAACGACCGCGCCAGCATCATGGGCGGCAATTACCCCGGTGCGGGCATCACCCACGGGCCGAACATGACCTTTGGTTACGTGACGGCCAACCACATCGCAGACAAGGCGAAAGCATGACGACATCCGTGGTCCTCGTGACGGGCGCCGCCGATGGCATCGGTTGGGCCACAGCGCAGTGGTTCGCTGAGCAGGGCTGGTCAGTGGCGCTGTTCGACCTCAATGGTGCGTTGGCCGCCGAACGTGCGAAGGCCCTGGGCCCGCAGCATTCGGGCTGGGCCTGTGACGTCACCGATGCCGCCGCCGTGCAGGCGCGCGTGGCCGGTGTGGTCGCGCAGCACGGTCGCATCGACGCGCTCGTCAACAACGCCGGCATCGCCGACCAGACCGCGCCGACGCTGGAGCAGGATGTGGCTGCCTTCGACAAGGTGCTGTCGGTGCACCTGCGCGGCGCCTTCCTCATGTCGCAGCGCGTGATCGCGCAGATGCAGCACCAGCCGCGCGATGCGCAGGGTGGCCGCGGTGCCATCGTGAACATTGGCTCGATCGCCAGCTTTGGTGGCATTCCGGGCCGCAACGCCTACAGCGCGGCCAAGGCCGGCATCCTGGGCATGACACGCGCACTGGCCAGTGAATGGGCGCGCAAGGGCATCCGCGTGAATGCGGTGGCGCCGGGCTATGTGAAGACCGCGCTGGTGGCCAGCCTGATCGAGCGCGGCGCCATCGACGCGCAGGCGATTGCCCACCGCGCACCGCTGGGCCGCATGGCCGCGCCCGAAGAAATTGCCCGCGTGATCGGCTTTCTGGCTTCGCCGCAGGCGAGCTATGTGACGGGTGCGGTGCTGCCGGTGGACGGTGGCTGGGGCGCTTTGGGCGCACCCGAGGCCGCGCTGGGCGACATTGAACAGGATTCATGAGGAGACGACGGAGATGTTGACGATCAATCTGTTCAACGGTCTGGTCTATGGCGCATTGCTGATTGTGATGTGCTCGGGCCTGGCCTTGATCTACGGCCTGAGGCGGGTGGTGAACTTTGCCCACGGCTCGCTGTACATGCTGGGGGCTTACCTCGGCTACTCGATTTCGTTGCACAGCAACTTCTGGGTGGCGCTGGTGGCTGCGCCGGCCATCATGGCGCTGCTGGGCGTGCTGCTCGACCGCTACGGTTTTCGGCTGTTGCAGGACCGCGACCCGCTCACGGTGGTGCTGGTGACCTTTGGCCTGCTGTTGGTCATCGAGGACCTGGTTCAGAGCTACTGGGGCAAGAGCAATCTGTCGGTGCCGGTGCCCGAGGCGCTGGCTTTCAGCATCAACTTGCTGGGGACGCCTGTACCCGCCTACCGTTTGAGTGTGATCTTCATCGGCGCTGCGGTGGCGCTGGGCCTGAGCCTGTGGCTGCGCTTTTCCAAGGTGGGCCTGTTTGTTCGTGCGGCCAGCACCGATCCGGTCACGACTTCCATGCAAGGCGTCAACACCGACCTGCTGAGCGCTGGTGTGGTAGGCCTGGGCACCGCGCTGGCGGGGCTGGCCGGGGTGGTGGCTGCGCCTTTCCTGTCGCTGTCGCCCGCCATGAGCGCCGACGTGATCATCGATTCGTTTGTGGTGGTGGTGATCGGCGGCCTGGGTTCGCTGGCCGGGGCCTTCATTGCCGCCCTGGTGCTGGGCATGGTGCAGGCCATTGGAGCGGTCTACCTGCCCGATGCGGCCGTTTTGCTGCCCTTTGTGTTCATGATCGCCATCCTGATCTGGAAGCCGTCGGGCTTTGCGGGCAGCCGTACCTGAGGGGAATGCACAGATGAATTTCCAGAAATCCCTTCTTTCCGCCGTGCTGGCCCTGGTGCTGGGGGGCGTGCTGACAATGGTGGTGTCCTCGGGCACGGTGCTGTCGTTGCTCACCCAGGCCATCATCTATGCGGTGTTCGCACTGGGTGTGGGCGTGCTGCTCAAACAAAACGGCATGGTCAGCTTCGGCCATGCACTGTTCTTTGGTGGCGCCAGCTATCTGGTGGGCATTGTGTTGCAGTTGCAACTCATGTCGGCTGAATTGGCGATCTTGGCCGCCTTGGCTGTCGTCACGCTGGCGGCCTTTCTGATTGGCCTGGTGATCGTTCGTGTGCCGGGCGTGGCCTTCGGCATGCTGACCCTGGCGATCGGCCAGATGTTCTTCCTCACGGCTTCGCGTGCCCGCGGCCTGACCGGTGGGGCCGATGGCATGAACATCGACTGGCCTTCGCGCCTGTTTGGCTTTCCGCTCTCGCAGATGCTCAAGCCCGCCAGCATGTTCCTGATTTGCTGGAGCACCCTCGTGGTGGTCATGTTCCTGCTGGCCTGGCTGATGCGCACCCGCTTTGGCGGCATCACCGAGGCCGTGCGTGACAACGAGGAACGCGCCCGTTTCATCGGCATCACCACGCTGTGGCCGCGCGCCGCCGTGTACGCGCTGTCGGCGCTGGTGACCTCGGTGGCCGGTGTGCTGTCTGCACTCAACACAGGCTTTGTCTCGCCCGAAAGCCTGCACTGGAGCCTGTCGGGTGTGGCGCTGATGATGGTCGTGGTGGGGGGCTTCAAGGCCTTGTGGGGTCCGGCGGCAGGCGCGGTGGTGTATTTCCTGTTCAAGGACATCCTGGGCGAACACGCCACGCACTGGATGACGATCTTCGGCGTGGCGCTGATCACGGTGATCGTGTTCTCGCCCACGGGTGTGGCTGGGCTCTTCGACCGCTGGGTGCTGGGCAAGAAACCCTCGGTCAAGGTCGGTGGTCATTGAACGCCACCTCACAGGAATGCGAACATGACAAATTACGTATTGCAGGCCGAAGACGTGGCCATCCACTATGGAGGGGTCAAGGCGGTTGACGGCGTGGCCCTGACACTCGAGAAGGGCCAGATCCGCGGCCTGATTGGCCCCAACGGTGCGGGCAAATCCACCGTGATCGACGCCATCACCGGGCGCCGGCGCCTGACGCGTGGCAAGGTCACGCTGCTTGGAGAGGACGTGAGTGCTCTGGGGGTGGTCGAGCGGCGCATGCGCGGCCTCTCGCGCAGCTTCCAGCGCACCAGCATCTTTGGCGAGATGACGGTGTACCGGCAGGTGGAACTGGCCTCGCACAAGATGGGCGTGGCCGACAGCGCGGCCGATGCGCAGGCGGTGCTCACCGAGCTCGATCTGTGGCAACTCAAGGACAGCACCGCGCAGGATCTGGGCTACGGTGAACAGCGTCGCCTGGATCTGGCCCTTGCCCTGGTGGGGCGCCCCACGGTGCTGCTGCTCGATGAGCCCATGGCCGGCCTCTCGGTCAAGGAGTCGCTGGACCTGGCCCAGCACCTCAAGAAACTCACCTCGACCTGGGACGTGTCGGTGCTGCTGGTGGAGCACGACATGGACGTGGTGTTCGGCATCTCGGACGTGGTGACTGTGTTTGAACTGGGCCGTGTGATCGCCTCCGGCGTACCGGCCGATGTGCGCGCCAACCCGCGCGTGCGCGAGGCATATCTGGGGAGCGCAGCATGAGCGCACTGCTGAATCTGAAAAACGTGCACGCCTACTACGGCGCGGCGCACATCCTGCATGGGCTGGACCTGCATGTGAATGCTGGCGAGCGCGTGGCGCTGATCGGACGCAACGGTGTGGGCAAGACCACGGTGGTCAACACCATTTTGGGGCTGGCCAGCCTGCGCGAAGGGCATGTGCACTTTGGCGGCCAGGACCACACCAAGCTGCGCGCCTACATGGCAGCCCAGCACGGCATTGCGGTGGTGCCGCAAGGCCGGCGGATTGTGGCCAACCTCACGGTCGAAGAAAACCTGCTGCTCGGCGCTGCCGTGGGGCGCAAAGGGCCATGGACGGTGGCCGAGATCTACAAGCTGTTTCCCATCCTGCAGGAGCGTGCGCACACCCCAGGTACTGCGCTTTCCGGGGGACAGCAGCAGATGCTGGCGGTGGGCCGGGCCCTCATGGCCAACCCGTCGCTGATCCTGCTGGACGAGCCCACTGAAGGCTTGGCCCCGGTGATCGTGGACCAGCTGGCCGTGATCTTCAGCCGGGTCGCCGACCAGGGCACCGCCCTCTTGCTGATCGAACAGAACATGAGCCTGGTGGTGCGCGTGGCGCACCGCTATCTGGCCATGGCCAAAGGATCCGTCGTGGCGCAGGGCCAGGTCGTCAACTCCCGCGAGGGCTTGCATGACCTGGAAGCCCACGTGATGGTCTGAGTTTTTTAACCCGATGTCCGGACGGTTTCCGGCGATTCCAACAAGGAGACAAGCATGTTCAAGATGAAAACCATTCAGCGATCGCTCGCGGCTGCTGCTCTGATGGCTGCGCTGCCCATGGCCGCGCTGGCCCAGGGCAAGGAACCGGTCAAGGTTGGCCTGGTCTCGTCCAAATCCGGCGTGTTCGCACAGCAAGGTGAGGAAGTGATCCGTGCCGTCAAATTTGCGATTGATGAGGCCAATGCCAAGGGTGGCGTGGACGGTCGCAAGATCGAGGTCAAAGAGGCCGACGACGAGGGTACCCCTGACGCCGGCCGCCGCGAGGCCGAGAAGCTGGCCCGCGAAGGCTACAACCTGCTGATCGGTGCGATCCCCTCGTCCATTTCTCTGGCCATTGCCCAGAACCTGGACCGCTGGGACGCCGCCTATTTCGTGGTGGCCAGCAAGTCGGACAAACTCACAGGCGACACCTGCAAACCGCGCAGCTTCCGCACCAACCACTCGGATGCGATGGACATTGCGATGATCAACGCCTGGGCCAAGAACATCAAAGGCAACAAGTTTGCCGTGATCGCAGCCGACTACGTCTGGGGCCGTGACTCGGGCGAATCCTTCAAGAAAGCCGTCGAAGCCGTGGGCAAGAGCGTGCCGCTGTCTCTGTACGTGCCCATGGGAACCAAGGACTTCTCGCCCTACATCGCCCAGCTCAAAGCCGCCAATGTCGATGCCATCTGGGTCGCCGAGGTGGGCCGTGACGCGATCGCCTTCGTCAAGCAGGCCGAAGAATTCGGCCTGATCCCCAAGACGCCGCTGATCGGTCACTCGCTGATCCTGAACTTCATGATCAACGCCACCGGCAAGGCCCTGGAAGGCACGCCAGGCACCACCGGCTACACACCCGATATCGACACGCCCAAGAGCAAGGCCTTTGTGGCCGCCTGGAAGGCCAAGTTCAACCGCCTGCCCACAGACAACGAAGGTCAGGCCTACAACGGCGCCCAGGTCATGCTCGACGGCGTACGCCTGGCCAAGAGCCACAAGCCCGAAGACGTGAGCAAGGCCCTGCGAGGCGCCCAGCTCGACACCATCTACGGCAACGTGACCATGCGCGCCGCCGACAACCAGTTGGTGCTGCCCAACTATGTGGGTCGCGCCAAGATGGCCGATGGTGTGCTGCGTCCTGTGATCGAGCAGACTTTCCCGCCGTCCATCGTTCCGGCACCGTCGCCTCTGTGCAAGATGTGATCGCCTGATGTGATCACAATCAGGCCGTCTGTGCCTTGTGGCCAGGCGGCTTTTTCTATGCGATACCTTCGCGAGCAGGGGCTCGCTCCCACACAGACCGATGGTTTTCTGTAGGAGGCCGCCCCTGCGGCCGAATGATTTTTCGGGGGTTCACATGCATGTATTGGTGACAGGCGCCACGGGGGGCATTGGACGTGGCATTTGCGAGGTGCTGGGTCGGCGTGAGTCAGGGCTGACCCTGAGTGTGGCGAGTTCGCAAAGCGGTGAAAAGCTCGAGGCCTTGCTGCAGACCCTGCGTGGCCTGGGGGTGCAGGCCCATGGCGTGACGGGCGATGTGACGCAGCCCGAACAGGCCCGACGCATCGTGCAGCAGGCCATCGAGGCTGGCGGTGATCTGGACGCGCTGGTGTGCGTGGCCGGTGCATCGGGCCCAGGCAAGCTGGCCGATCTGCCGGTGGAACAGTGGGACCTGACTTTCAACCTGAATGCCCGTTCGGTGTTCCTGATGGCGCAGGCGGCTTACGAATCGCTCAAGCGCACACGCGGCAGCGTCACGGCGATTGCGTCCATGTCGGGCCTGCACCCGCACCCGGGCTATGGCGCTTATTCACCGGCCAAAGCTGCGCTCATCATGCTTTGCCGCCAGATGGCGCAGGAGTGGGGCCCCGAGGGCATCCGTGCCAACACGGTGTGTCCCGGCATGATCAGGACCCCTCTGACCGAGTCCGTTTATCAGGACGCAGACACGACTGCGCGCCGCGAGGCGCTGGTGCCCATGGGTCGCATTGGGCGTCCCGAGGACATTGGCCATGCGGTGCATTACCTGATCGGGCAGGGCGCCAGCTATGTGAACGGCCAGAACCTGGTGGTAGATGGCGGTGTGGCCGACCACATGCTGACCATGATCCCTGGACGTCCGGGCAAACCGCCTGTGAAAGACTAAACCATGAACACTTCTTATCTTGCACAGCAGTTTGGGCTGCGAGGACGCACAGCGATCGTCACCGGTTCGGCGCGTGGCATTGGCTTGTCGATTGCCACGGCGCTGGGTCACGCGGGCGCACGCGTGGTCATCAACGACCTGCAGGCCGCCCCCTGCGTTGAGGCGGTGCAGGCCCTGCAGGCACAGGGCATCACGGCCCGTGTGGCTGCTTTTGACGTGTCGGACTTTGCCGCGGTACAAGCCGCAGGCGATGCGCTGGACGCCGCTGGATGGTCCGTGGACATTCTGGTGAGCAACGCCGGTAACCAGAACCGCAAGGCCCTGGTCGACATGAGCCGAGAAGAGTGGCAGAAGATCCAGGACGTGCATGTGGGCGGCGCCTTCAACTGCACGCGCGTCTTTCTGCCAGGCATGCGTGCGCGCGGCTTTGGCCGGGTGGTCATGACCTCGTCGGTGTCGGGGCGCTCGACCATGCCGCTGATTGGCGCCTATTCGACAGCCAAGGCATCCCTGAGCGCGCTGGCCCGAGCCATTGCGGTGGAATACGGCCCGCAGGGCGTGACGGCCAATGCCATTGCGCCGGGTTTTGTGAAAACCGAATTCACTGCGGGCCTGCAGCAACGTGAAGGCTTTGAAGACTTTTTGCGCCAGGAAGTGCCGCAAAACCGCTGGGCCACGCCCGAAGACATTGCACCGGTGGTGCTGTTTCTGGTGTCGCCCGCTGCAGGCTATGTGAACGGCCAGACGCTGGCCATTGATGGTGGCTTGCTGGCCCAGATGTGAGTTTGTGTGAGGCCGCCTCTGCGGCCGAAGGCATTCGCGCGCAGGGGCGCGCTCCTGCAACAGGGCACTGGCTTACGCCGTTGCCTCTTCATCAGGCCCGTTGTCCAGCTGCTTCATGTTCTCCAGCAGCTTGAGCAGGTAGTGCAGCGTATGGGTGATGTCACCCATCGAGAACTCGTCGAGCGCTTGCTCGTAATAAGCTTCGATCTTGGGCAGTGCCTGTTCCAGCCAGACCTTGCGGCCGTGCGCTGTCATGCTGATCAGGCGTGAGCGGCGGTCTTTTTCATCGGGCGCCACGCCGATGTGGCCATCGCGCTCCATGCGGCTGATGACGCCGGTCAGATTCTGGCGGCTGACCATCAGGTAACGCGCCAGATCGCCGACACTGATGCCGCCTGCCGACTCGGGCCGCGAGAGTGCGCCCAGCACCGCCCACTGCTGCGTGGTCAGCCCCTCGCTTTCGACCGCGCGCGAACCTGTCTTGTGCAGCAGGTTGGCACACTGGTAGAGCCGGAAGAACAGGCGGTTGGCCAGTTCCATGCGGGCTGCACGGGTGGATTCGGGCGTGAAGGGCATGTCTGGAATATACCTGTTGTACCCGTATCAGGCGCGGGCCCATGGCGTCATCCGAACCAACGCTACGGTGGACAGACCGTAGAGCACCATGGCCGCGGCAACGAGCCAGAAATAGGCGTCGGCACCATGGCCCTGCGTGGCCAGCCAGCTGCCTATCCCAGCCACCAGTGCCAGTCGCAAGGTGCCGGCGATGACCGGGCCGAGCACCTTGCCCGAGCCCTGTGAAGCAAAGTAGAGCGTCAGGCCCATGCCGAAGAAGGCGAAGGCCGGTCCAGCCGTGACCAGGTACTGGCAGGCAAGCTGCAGGACCGCTGCATCGCTGGTGAAAAGACCCGCCCATTGCGTTGGTGCCACGCTCACCCACAGACCTATGGCTGCCAGGTTCAGGGCCGACAGCGCCGCTGCTGTCCAGGCCACACGGCGTGCGCGGGTCACCTTGCCTGCTCCAATGGCCATGCCCACCATGGGCACCGATGCCACGCCGATGCCAAACGAGATCGGGATCAGCAGGAACTCCAGCCTTTGACCAATGCCGTAACCGGCCAGTGCCTCGGTACCCAAGCGCGCGATCAGCCCGGTGAAGATCAGCACGGTCAGTACCGATTGCAGGGGCGAGATCATGGCCACGGCACCGACGCGCAGGATGTCGTGCAGCATCGTGCGTTGTACATGCAGGGCCCGCAGCCGAAGGCTCAGGCGGCTTTTACCGGCCCAGAGGAACCAGGCAAAGTAGACCACGCCCGCGCCAGTGGCGATGATGTGGCCGATGGCGATGCCCGGCATGCCCATAGCAGGGATGGGCCCTGCGCCCAGCCCGAACAGGCCGCCCAGAACAATCTGCAGGATGGCCGTGGCAAAGATGCCCACCGAGGGCACGCGCATGTTGCCCGTGCCCCGCAGCACGGAGGCCAGCGTGTTGCTCAGCCACACCAGCAGGGCCCCGCTGAACAGCACGGCGGAATAGCGCGCCGCTTCGTCCAATACAGTCCCCGTGCCGCCCAGCAGGCGGTAGAGCATCGGACCCAGGGCCAGGAACAGCGCCGAATAGACCACGCCTGCCACGGTGCCGATCAGCAAGGCATGCAGCGCCAGCTGGTTGGCGCGGGGCAGGTCGGCAGCGCCCAGGGCCCGGCTGATGGCCGACGACACGCCGCCCCCCATGGCCCCGGCCGAAAGCATGCCGCTGAGCATTGCAAATGGAAACACCAGTGCCATGGCCGCCAGAGGCGCCGTGCCCAGGTGGCCGACGTAATAAGTCTCGGCAATGCCCACCGCCACCGTCATGACCATGGCCAGCACATTGGGCAGGGACAGGCGCAGCAGCGTGGAGAGGATGGGCCCGTTCTGCAAACGGTCCAGTGGGGAGGAGGGGGTGCTCATGAGGGCATTGAAACAAGAAGCTGCACAACAAGGCCAGCATCTTGGCGACTCCGTGGCCATCGCTGTGGCGCATGCAGCGGTATGCTCCTGCCATGTTGCTGCCCAAAGTCGACACTGTGCGCTGTACCGGTTGCGGCTGGTGTGTGGCCGCCTGCCCGCCGCACGTGCTGAGTCTGCAAACGGACGGCTTGCGCAAGCACGCGGTGCTCCACGATCTTCAAGGCTGCACGGGCTGCCGCAAATGCGAGCGCAAATGTCCCTTTGGGGTGATCGCGATGGTGAGGAAGGGGCAGGCGCAAGCCTGACACTGCAAGCGCTCACGCCGGAAGTTGTGGGGCTGTATTCGGTGACGGATCCAACCGTTCGATGGTGGTCATTTCCGACAGCAGTCCTTCGCCCCCCATCAACACCCCCAGCAGACAATCGCGCCTAGCGTCCCAACCAATGGGGTTTTCTTTTCTCAGCGAAAGCCCGAGGGCCTTCCAGGGCATCGTGACTTGACAGCATTTTCTCAGCCGCTTCATACGTGGCCACCATCGAAGCTTGCATCTGCGGCATGTCACGGCTCTGGAGCATGACCTGCTTAGAGGCCTGGACAGCCAAAGGTGCACAGCTCAAGATTTCATGAGCGAGCCTTCTTGCAGCAGGCAAAAGGTCCTCGTGGGCAACCACTTCGTTGATCAGGCTGATCCTTCGTGCTTCATGGGCAGTGATGCGCTTGCCGGTCAAGACGAGCATCATCGCGTCCTTCATGGGCATTTCGCGAGCCAAACGCTGCAGTGCACCACCACCGAGTGCCGCCAGACCCACACGAGGTTCTATCAATCCGAATTCGGCCTGTTCTGAAGCGATCGCCAGATCACAGGCCGCCACAATTTCAGTGCCTCCGCCAAGACACAGTCCGTTGACAGCGGCAATCACGGGCTTGAAAAGGTTGAACCGTGTCGTGATCCCGCAAAAACCGCCCGGGGGTTTGCGGTGATCGCCTGTTCGTGCCAGTTCCTTGAGGTCAGTGCCGACACAGAACGCCTTGTCTCCGGCCCCGGTGATGATCGCCACATGCATGTCAGGATCGGCAGCATAAAGGTCAAAGACCTCCTCCAGCTCAAAGTGAGCCTCGGGATTCATTGCATTGAGAACTTCTGGACGGTTGAGTGTGATGGTCAGGATTTGATCGTGACGGTCGACCGTGCAATGTTTGAATCCCGAGTCTGGCATGACGTGCAGATGGAGAAGATGATTATTTGGCGGGTTTCAGAATTTCGACGACCTGCGGCTTGCCATTGACCACTTTGACGATGAAGCTCTCACGATCCAGATCGCCCTTGTCGTCGTATTTCACGTCGAACAGGACGCCGGGGTAATCTTTGACGGAGATGCTGGCGCCGTGCATGGCCATGGCAAACGCTTTGGGATCAATCTTGCCGATCTTGTCAAAAATCGCCTTGGCGGCATGCATGCCCGTGTAGCCCTTCATGGCGTTGTGGTCTGCTTTGGATTTGTAGGTGGCCAGGTATTTCTTGGCAAAAGCCTGCACAGGCGGATTCGGTGCGTCAGGAGTCAGTCCCACGTGGGCCACCACGCCGTTGGCCGCATCGCCAGCGAGTTCGATCACCTTGTCATTGGCCAGGGTGGTTTCGCCGATCACGGGCTTGTTGTACCCCTGCTTGCGAATTTCCTTGAGCAATCGGGCCGACTCTTCTTCATTGGTGTATGCGAAGAGGGCATCCGCGTTGACTTGCTTGGCTTTGAGCACTGCTGCAGAAAAGTCCACCTGTCCTACGTCAGTGGAGATATCGGCAAGAACTTGAATGCCTGCGGCTTGCAGTCCCTTGAGAACCATGTCGCGGCCACCTTTCCCGAAATCGTTGTTGACGTAAATCAGAGCGATGGATTTGGCTTTGACAATCTCAGAGATGTAGCGAACCACTTTCGGCATGGCAGAGGCCTGTGTGAAAGAGCTTCGAAACACATAAGGATTGCCTTGCTGTGTAATGGCTGCAGCCTCGCCTCCAATGATGTTGGGGATTTCAGCACGACGTGTTTCAGCCATGCTCACCAGAATAGAGCCCGAGTACACGGGGCCTATGACCAGAGGAACGCCTTCATCGATGGCCTTGGACGCAAGTGACTTCGCGACACCGGGGTTCGTTTGTGTGTCCATCGAGGTGTACTTGATCTGCCGCCCCAGGATACCGCCAGCAGCATTGATTTCGGAAACGGCCAGCTTGACCCCGTTGTCATAGTTGGTGCCTGCCGTTGTGCCCGATCCCGTCAATTCGACCAAACCTGCGATGGGAATTGGCTGTGCAGAAGCTGTCGCGCAGATCGACGCGAACGCGGTGGTCGCAACGAGTTGTTTAAGACCGAATGTCATGAGTTGTCTCCAGGTTATGGTGGCCGCAAAGGGGCTATGTCGCATCCTAGAAAGCAGGAATCATTTGGTCCATTAACTGAGCTCAATTCTCTGTATTGAAAAACCCAATAGATTGAAGGCCGTTATCTGGCTTTGCTCTTTTGTCGCTGGGTTTGCATGAACAGTGTGCTGCAGACGGCTCTGAGCCAGCGATTGGCCGGGTCGTGATGAAACCTGGTGTGCCAATACTGCTTGACCGTGAACCCCTCGATGGGCAGAGGGCAGGAAAGTACTCGCAACCCCGCTGCATTTGCCAGAGTTTCACCAATGTGTCGCGGAAGCGTGGCAATCAAGTCACTGCTGAGCAAAATGGCTGACAGCCCCAAAAATCCCGGCAATGCCAATTGAACCTGTCGTTGCTGACCGATCTGTTGCAGGGCTTTGTCCAGCAAGGAAGCCCCCGTCCCAGAAACAATCCCAACGTGGGATTCGGACAGGTAGGCTTTGAGTGACAGTTTGGCACCCAGGCGTGGATGCCTCGGATTGCACAGGCATATCCAGTCCTGATCGAACAAGGCTTGCTGATAAAAGCCTGCTTCCAGCCCTGGAATCAAGCCGAGCGCCAAATCTGCCTCTCCCGATTGAAGCGCGGATGCCATGGTCGGACCGATCGTGGCAGCCTCCAGGCGAACGCCTGGTGCCAGGGCATGAACATGTGCAAACAAGCGGGGCATCAACGTGATGTGACTGGCATCCGTCATGAAGATCCGAAAGGTGCGTTCGCTGGTGGCCGCATCGAAATGGCTGGTGCTGGCAATCAATTGCGCCATGCCTGAAAGCACTTGCCTCACGGACGGCATCAGGTCTTCCATCCTGGGAGTGGGTTGCATGCCGTCCGAGGTCCTGACGAACAAGGGATCGGCCAGCATCTTGCGCAGACGGGCCAGACCGATACTCACGGTCGGCTGGCTCAATGCCATCCGTTCAGCGGTACGGGTCACACTTTGGGTTGCATAGAGCGCATCCACAAGGCGCAGCAATTTCAGATCAATTTCTTCAGCGCTGGGGCTGGATTTCTGTGCCATATTTAATTTCCCAATATGTAATATTGTTTCTATTGCATTTGAAGAATTGTTTCGGAACTCTAGCATTCGAGCAACTTCCTTGGTGTCCAAGGAAAAGGAGCACGATTTGAAAATTGCTGTCTTGGGAGCTGGTGCCCTGGGGTGCGCGATGGGCAGCTGTCTGAGCGAAGCTGGCCATGAGCTGTGGTTGATCAACCGGCGTGCCGACCATGTGCAAGCCATGAACAGAAATGGTTTGATGGTGAGGGTCAACGGGGTTGACCGGCCAATCGCCGTCAAGGCGGTCTGTACCGCACTGGAAATCGCAGCGCAAACCGGCCCCATGGATTTGATCGTGGTGCTGGTGAAGTCTTTCCACACACACGAAGCCATTTCTTCCGCCACATCCATTATTGGGCCCAACACGGTGGTTCTTTCCTTGCAAAACGGGCTGGGTCATGAAGATGTGCTGGCCGAAGTGGTTGGTCGTGAGAAGGTGGTTGCAGGCAAAACGTACGCAGGTGGTGTCATGCTGGGTGCCGGGCACATCATTCGGGGGACCGAGGGCAAGGAAACCTACATTGGTGAACTCGATGGTCAGGTGACCGAGCGCGTCAGGCACATCGCTGAAGTGTTCAATGCGGCAGGCCTGATCACACACATCAGCGACAACATCATGGGCACGATGTGGGAGAAGTTACTGGTCAACGTCGCCACGGGTGCCTTGAGCGCCATCACCCGCCTCACCTACGGTGATCTCTACCAGGTGCCCGAGGTCAAGGAGTGTGCCCTGGCGGCAGTCAAGGAGGCCATGGATGTGGCCCAAGCCAGCGGCATTCGCCTGAACGTGACCCATCCCGAGGAGCCTTGGATCAAGGCAGCCGCCGGCTTGCCTGCCGAATTCAAGGCCTCCATGCTGCAAAGCCTTGAAAAAGGCTCGGTGACCGAAGTGGACTACGTCAATGGCTCCGTGGTCCGCTGGGGCCAGAAATGTGGCATTCCCACCCCTGTCAACCGCACCTTGGTGGCTTGCCTCAAAGGCATTGAGTGCGGCTTGCCCGCATAGAGGAAACAACATGGCAGTTAAAGCTTACGTCGAGCATGTGGCCGTTCGGGTCAAGGACATCCACTGGCACATCAAGTTTTTCCACGAAGTGCTGGGCATGGATGTGCGCGAGATTGACGGCCCGACCGATGACCCGCGTCAATACTGGACACTGGGCGGCATGCAACTCATGGCCACCCCCGACTTTGAGGCGCCACCTACCAACGATGCCGGATGGCTGGCCCATCTGGGCGTGATGGTCGATGACCTGGAAGCCGCCATTGCGGCTGCGCAGTCGTGGGGCGTCAAAGCCCTGCCACAAGGCCGCAACTGGCTGCAATTGCCCGATGGCCTGGCTGTGGAACTGATTCAGGCCGCGCCAGGCACCGTGGAACAGGCCCTCAAGGTCAATCCCAGGGCCCAATGATCGAAAGCTGTCAATGAAGCTCACACCACCCACTGTCCATTTCAAGACACCGGAGAAATATTGGGATGACGCCAAGGAGGGCGATGTCTGCATCAGCCCCAGCTACGAGGTCACCGAAGAGCGCATCAACGCCTATGCCGTGCTGACCGGCGACTACACCCCTGTACACATTGATGAGGACTATGCCAAAACCACGCCGTTTGGCACGCGGGTGGCACATGGCCTGTTTGGCCTGTCAATTGCCGATGGCCTGAAAACCCAGAGTGAATACCGGTTCCTGCCGGGCATGTCGTTGGGGTGGACCTGGGACTTTTTGTTGCCGATCAAGATCAATGACGTGCTGCACGTCCAGTTCACGGTGACGGGTTTGCGAGCCAGCAAAAGCCGTCCGGGCTGGGGCATCGTGGTCCTGCCTTCCGAGTTGATCAACCAGCATGGTGAAGTCGTTCAGAGGGGTGAGCACCGCCTGATGATTCCCCGGCGTCCAGGAGCATTCTGATGCAAGACTTGCCACTCAAGGGCATCCGTGTCATTGACTACAGCCACTTTCTCGCGGGTCCCTACGTTGGTCGCTGCCTGGCCGCCATGGGCGCCGAGGTGATCAAGGTCGAGCGACCGGGTCTGGGCGATGCCGGTCGGCAACATGCCCACGTCATCGACGACCAGCAAAGCGGCTACTTCCTGCAACTGAACATGGGCAAGCAGGGCGTCAGCGTCAACATGAAAGACCCTCGCGGCAAAGAGTTCATGCAAAAACTCTGTGACAGTGCCGATGTCTTCATCGAGAACTACCGCCCTGGTGCTCTGGACAAGCTGGGCCTTGGCTACGGGGAGCTGTCTGCGCGCAATCCCAAGCTGGTTTATTGCTCGATCTCTGCGTATGGCCACACCGGACCAGACTCACACCGTGCAGGCTTTGGTCTGATCGCCGAGGCCAAGAGCGGCATCATGCAGATGGTCGGTGTGCCAGGCGAAGCGCCGCCTCTGCTGCGCATCTCTCTGGGCGACATGTACACCGGCATCCATGCGGTGGCTGCGATCAATGCGGCATTGCTGGGTCGTGTGCACTCGGGCAAAGGCCAGCACATTGACATGGCGCTTTACGACACGTTGGTGTCGATGCACGAATATGCCGTCCAGTGCTACACCCTTTCGGGTGGCAAGGTGCTGCCACAGCAGACCGGGCACGACATGCCGACCTCGACCCTGTATGGTGTTTTCCGAGCCAAGGATGGCGATCTGGTCATTGCCGCGCAGGTGGACGATGCCTGGATGCGCTTTGCCGCCATGTTGCAAGCGCACGGTGGCCCGCCAGGGTTTGCCGCAGATGCCCGTTTCCACAGCCTCAACGGACGCAACGCCCACCGCGAAGAAATTCTCGATGTCGTCAAAGCCTGGGTGAGCCAGCGGTCCGTGGCCGAAGTCCTGGCCTTGCTGGACGGCATCGATGTGCCCAGCGCCAAAGTGCAGCGTATCGACGAAGTCATCCATGACCCACAGATTCAGGCGCGCGGCATGGTGATCGAGCAACAGCATCCGCGTTATGGCACCTTGAAGCTGCCGAACCTGCCGTTCCGGTTTTCGGATTGCGATACCACTGCCCCCATGAAACAGGTGGCGCCCGACATGGGCCAGCACAACGCCGAGATTGCCCGGACATTGGGCTACTCCGAAGCTTCCATTGCGGCCATGCAGGCAGATGGCGTACTTTTCTCGAAGTGAGGGTGAAGCCTCATCGAAAAGCCGAGCCAGCTGGGAGTCGATGATCACCTCCCTGTGAATCAGCCGCCGAAACCGAACCCTTTGCAGTCACTTCGGGATGGATCGGTGTTGTAACGCAGTCAATGCGCGCAGCCAGAGAAAAATCTCTCCGGCGACACTGAACTGACACGGTCACCTTACGTTCGGGATAATCACTCGTTTGCTGTTTCAATTGCCCCATGCCTCGCATCCAGTTCCCGCTTCCCGAGCGTTTTGTCTTCGCCACCGACATCCAGATCTACATCAGCCACGTCAACCAGGGCGGACATCTGGACAACGCCCAATTGCTGACGCTGGTATCCGAGGCGCGGGTGCGTTTTTTCAAGTCGCTGGGTTACACCGAAGGTGATGTGGCGGGCTTTGCCATCGTGGTGGGTGACATGGTGGCGCAATACAAGTCCGAGGGCTTTCATGGAGAAACCATGCGCGTGAGCATGGTGCCGCAGGACTACAACAAATACGGCTTCGACCTGGCCTACCGCATGGAATGTCTGGACACCGCCCGCGAAGTGGCGCGCGGCAAGATCGGCATCGTGTTCATTGACCGCGCCACGCGCAAGGTGGCGGCGGTGCCAGCCACTTTCCAGGCCAAGGTGCAGGCCCTGAGCATGGATCAGGCCTGACCGCGCGGTTGTTTTGCCTGCTGGCTTCGCAAGTCCTCAATTGCTCAGCGCAGGCGCGGCAACCAGCTCCGCGTCCTGTGTGCCTGGGCCAAACGGGCTCTTGTCGGTGCGGCGCAGCCGGGTCTTGATGAACACCCCCATGTCAGGATGGGTCCAGTAAGTTTCCTCGTTGCCGATGCTGGTGCTGCAGACGACCTTGAAGGCGTCAAAGGTACCGGCCTTGACCGTGACCTTCTCATGACTTTCGATCTTGCAGGCCAGATCGTAGGCCACGGTTTTGCCGCTGGCACCCAGCGTCATGCGAAAAGGGCTGACCCAGGATTTGCCCACAGTCATCGGGTATTCGAAGCCCAGTGGCGGATCCCAGCTCATGAGGGTTTTGCCATCCCGGCCCACCACTGCAATCCAGTGACCGTTGGGCGCGGCCAGGGTGGTCGTGCCTTGCGAGCTGACGAACGTGATCACAGGGGCGCCTTGCCAGATGCCCTCACCACGGGTCACACGCACATGCGCATCCTTGCCGTAACTTCCGGTGCTGCGCTGGGCGATCTCCCAGCTTGCGCCTGCTGGCGGCGGTGTCCACCTTTCGGCACGAGGCCCCAGAAACGTGCAGCCTGTGATGCCCAATGCTGCGGCCATGCCGGCCAGACCGACACGGCGTGTGAGTGTGAATGCAGGTTTCATTGGTGTGCTCCTGAATTTGAAGGACAGGCAAAAACTTCCACCCGTTTTTTATGGAAACACAGCCGAGGGACCCATGGCCTTGATGCAGGTCAAAACGAGCTGCATTCAGGCCAGCGTGTGATGGTTTCAGGCCCTGAAGTGCGCGCTGTCCATCACTTTCAGGTCTTTTGCAACCCGTGGCCTGAAGTCCATCTGATCGAGCACGTCGCGCTGCAGGTCGATGCCTGGCGCGATCTCGAAGACTTCGACGCCTTGGGGCGTTAGCCTGAAGCTCGCGCGCTCTGTCAGGTACAGCACCTCTTGCTGACGCACCAGGCCTTGCGGGCCCGAGAAGGTGATCTGATCCACTTGCTTGACCAGCTTCTTCACCGCACCTTGTTGCAACACACGCATCTGACCGTCGCCGGTCTGCAACCTCACGCCCTTGGCAGCCAGCGTGCCGCAGAACACAACCTTCTTCGCGTTCTGCGCGATGTCGATGAAGCCCCCTGGGCCCACGGTGACACCGCCCAGGCGCGAGACGTTGACCGAGCCTTCCTCATCAAACTCGCCAAAGCCCAGAAACGCGATGTCCAGACCGCCACCGCCGTAAAAGTCGAACTGCGTGGCCGCGTCGAGCATGGCGGTGGCGTTGCGGGCATAGCCGAACAGCACGCCGTCCATGAGCGTGCCGCCGTAGGTGCCGTGCTCGATGGTCTGGTAGATGCGGTGCTGTTCGTTGCGCGCGGCGATCAGCTTGGCCACGGCATCGGGCACGCCCACGCCGTAGTTGATGACCGGGCGCGCCTTGCCGGTGTTGAAGAGTTCCTGGTAGGCCCGGCGTGCCACGGCCTGGCGTTCGCTGAAGGCTTCCTGTGCGGCCGCGACTTCGCGGGCATGGTCTTCGGCTTCGCTGGCTTGTCGCTCGGCACCGGTCAGTTCGCCGCTGAAAGCCGGATCGAATGGGATGGCGTAGCTGGTGGACTGCTGCGGGTCGACGACGATGGCGTCCACCCATGCCGAGGGGATGCGCACCTCGCGGGCCTTGAGCGCCCCCTTGGGCAGGCGTTCCTTGACCTGCACGATCACCTGGCCGCCGCTGTTGCGTGCGGCCAGGGCCAGCGACTGGGCGTCGAGGTTGGCGGCTTCGTGCTCGAAGCTGATGTTGCCGTCTTCGTCAGCGCTGCTGGCGCGCACGATGGCGACATGAATGGGGAAGGGCTTGTAGCGCAACCATTCACGGTTGTCGATCGTGACAACTTCGGCCAGGTCTTCTTTGGCAGCATCGTTCATCTTGCCACCGCCGTGGCGCGGGTCACACACGGTGCCCAGGCCCACATGGCTGATGAGGCCGGGGCGGCCAGCGCCGATTTCGCGCATGAGCTGGCTGGATACACCGCCGGGCAGGATGTAGGCCTCGATTTTGTTGGCCAGGGCCAGTTGCTGCATCGCGGGCGACCAGACCCAGTGGCCACCGATGACGCGCTTGACCAGGCCTTCGTGTGCGAAGCAGTTCATGCCTTTGGTTTTTTTGTCGCCAATGCCCAGCGCGTGGATGACGGTGAGGTTGCGGGGGTGCTGGGTGGTCAGGAACCGTTCCTGTACCGCTTCGAACATGTGGGTGGCTTCCATCAGACCGCCACCGCCGCCCATGAGGCCCACGGTGTCACTGTCTTTGATGAGTTTGGCCGCCTCTGTTGCGGTCATGAATTTGGTTTGCATATTCGTTGTCTCTTGTAGCGTTCGTTCAGTGGTGTGCTGCATCGGGGTTGGGGTGAGTGCCTCGGCCTCATGCTGGAGTACCAGAAATCGGCCGAGGCACTCACCCCAACCCCGATGAGGCTGTGGTTCGCAAGTGTTCTGTGGCTTCGGTCCCCAGTTCACCAAGCCGGGAGAGGGGTGTGAGAGGGCGACGATTTCTGCGTACCCCCGCAGCATGAGGAGTCCTCTCACACCCCTCTCCCGGCCCCCGATGTGGCACAAAAGCCAATGAATCAGAACCTCAGCGGTTCACGTCAAAAAGCGCGGCACCCTTCTTCATGGCCGACTTCGCAATCACCCCCCGGTGAATTTCGCTCGTGCCGTCATAGATGCGGTAAATGCGGGCATCACGGTAATAGCGTTCAATCGGCAGCTCCTTGCAGAAGCCCATGCCACCAAACACCTGCACCGCCCGGTCCACCACACGGCCCAGCGTCTCGGCCGCATGCACCTTCACCATCGCGATCTGCTCGCGCGCATCCAGGCCCTGGTCCAGCATCCACGCCGCGTGGTAGACCATCCAGCGCGCCGCGTTGATCTCGATCACGCTGTCCGCGATCATCTGCTGCACCATCTGGAAATCGCCGATCTTCGTGTTGAACTGTTTGCGCTCATTGGCCCAACCCACCATGATTTCGCAGACATGGCTGGCCTTGCCCACGGCGCGCGCCCCCACCTGGGCCAGGCGCACCACATTGAGCGCACCCATGGCCAGCTTGAAGCCCTGACCCACCTCGCCCAGCAGGGCGGCGTCTTCGAGCTGCACGTTGTCGAAGAACAGCTCCAGGTGCGGCGTACCGCGCAGGCCCATCATCTTCTGGTCTTTGCCCACGGTGAAGCCGGTCAGGCCCTTGTCGACCATGAACATGCTGATTTCCTTTTCGCCCGTCTTGGCCGAGACCAGGAAAAAATCGCTCCACTCGCCGTCGCTGATGAAATGCTTGCCGCCGTTGAGCAACCAGCCCTTGTCGTTTTTCACGGCCGTGGTCTTGATGCCGGCGGCGTCCGAGCCCGCGCCCGGTTCGGTGATGGTGATGGCGCAGGTGCGGGTGCCCTCTACCGCAGGCTTGAGCCAGCGCTCGATCTGCTCGCCCTTGCAGTGCAGCAGCGGCTCGTACACATTGCCGAAGGCACGGCGGATGATGATGTCGGTGGTGTGGCCGAACTGCTCTTCGCAGAGGATGCGGTCCAGATTCGAGAGGCCGCCGCCGCCCAGGGCTTCGGGCATGTTCATGCCGTACAGGCCCAGGGCCTTGGCCTTGTGGTGCAGGGCCTGGGCTTTGGCATGGTCAAAAGTTCCGGTCTGCTCGATCTCGTCTTCGAGGGGCTGGCATTCTTCGGCAATGAAACGGCGCACCGTTTCGATCAGCATTTTTTGTTCGTCGTTGAGTGAAAAGTCCATGGTGTGTCTCGTGTTGGGGTGACGGTGTGTTGTGGGATGTGCTCGCTGTAGGCGCGAGCCCCTGCGCGCGAAACCTTTGGCCGCAGGGGCGGCCTCCTACAGAAAAGGGCGGCTGGCGGCAAGGCACTCGGCTGCCCACTCAAGAGGCGGCGTGTTCTCCTCGCGGCCGAAGTTGACGACCTCCACGCTGACTGGCAGGTCAGAGGGCAGGGCGGCGAACAGCCCGCGGATGTCGATGGTCCCGTCGCCGGGCAGCAGGCGTTCGCAGCGTGCGGTGTGGATCATTTCTTCTGTGCTGAAGTTCAGGCCGGCCTGCGCATCGCAGATTTGCGCGTAGTGCAGCAGCTGGCGCGGAATGGCGCGGATGTCTTCCAGCGAGGTGGTGGAGCGGCCAAAGTGCAGTGCGTCCACCAGGATGCCCGCGTTGGCGGGCATGCCGGCGTTTTGTACGACACGCAGTGCCGACTTGGCGTCTTTCACCGCGGTCCAGGGCATGAATTCCAGATCGGCCGTCATGCCGAAGGGGCGCATGACCTCGCACAGGCGGGCGTAGTTCTCGGTCAGTCGGGCTTCGTTGTCGTCGTCACCGGCCACCAGAATCGCCTTGGCCTTGAGCTGCGCACCCACGTCGTACAGCGCGTCCCAGGTGTGCGGGTCAAACTGTTCGTTGATCCGGATGATCTCCAGATCGAACAAGCCCACGCCGGTGTCCTTTTGTGCAGCCAGTGCTTCGCGCAGGGCGGCCGGTTGGCCCAGCAGGTGCTGCTGCGGCGCGCCGGGTGCGTTGGGCCACAGGCGCAGGCCCACGTAGGGGTAGCCGGTCTGTGCGGCGATGCGGATCGCCTCGGCCGGCGTGCAGCGGTGCGAATTCAGATAAGCCAATGAGTAGATGCGGCCCATGTCATGCGATCTGTAGGAGGCCGCCCCTGCGGCCGAAAGTGTGAAAGCGGCATCGTTGTGCAGGAGGCCGACCCTGTGGCCGAATGCCTTCGCGAGCAGGGGCTCGCTCCTGCAGAGCCATGTGTCCTTACTTCAAAGGCGATACGGCGGTCGGCAGGGCAATCGTCGAGACCATGTGGGTGGTCAGGTGGGCCGGGCCGCCTTTGGGTGGCCAGATGCCCTGGGCCACTGCATCGGCTCGGGCCTGGCTGCGGGCGTTCAGGCTCTCGTAGGCCCAGATGTTGGTAAAGCGCAGCGGGCCGTCGATCGCGACCATGGCCACCACGCAAGGCGAGAGCTTGTGGCGGGCGGGCACGTACTGTTCCCACAGGTCGATGGTGGGCTGCACACCACCGGTCTTGATGCCGTAGGTGCGGATTTCATACACCGGACCCTGGATGCCGGATTCGGCGCTGGGGCGCACCGGCTTCATCCATGGGAAGCCTCTGTAGCTGTGCTGCTCCAGACTCTGGAAGATCTCGCCGCAGCCAAAGGGGCTGGCGTGTTTTTGCGTGCGATCGCGTTCGGCCTGCAGGGCGTCCAGCGTGGCAAAGCCGCGCAGTACGACCATCTGGTTGAGCTGGCCGATGTCGGTGAACCAGCAGCCCAGCAGTTCGCCCTGGGCGTCAGCGCCAGCAGCGTAAGCCTGCACATTCGCGGCGGCCTGGCCTGCGGTGCCAAAGGGCAGGGTCATGGTGGCGAGTTCGTAGTACATGGTGTCGTCCATTCAAAGAAGATTCAGTTAACGATTGAGTTCAATGGGCTGTGCGCGGGGTCCACACCGGCCATGTGGTGGGCGGCGATGAAGCCAAAAGTCATGGCCGGGCCCAGCGTGATGCCGCCGGCCGGGTAGTGGCCACCCATGAGGCTGTTCATGTCGTTGCCCCCGGCGTAGAGGCCGGCAATCGGCTGGCCTTGTCCATCGAGCACCTGGCCCTGCGGGTTCACGCGCAGGCCGGCAAAAGTGCCCAGGCTGCCCATGACCACCTTGACGGCGTAGAAAGGGCCGCGCGCGATCGGACCCATGCAGGGGTTGGGCAGGCCGCGCGCCATGGCGTGGATGGCATCGCCCTGGATGCGGTTGTAGGGCGTCTCGCCCTTGGCAAAGTCCAGGTCTTTCCCTTCTGCACACATGGCGTTGTAGCGCTGCACGGTGGCCTGCAGGCGTTCGGCGTCAAGGCCGCAGGCACGGGCCAGTTCGGCCAGTGTGTCGCCGCGCTTCAGATAACCGTTGCCCAGCCAGGGGGTGAGCGGCATCGGTGCGGGTTTGACGGCGCCCAGGCCGTAGCAGCGGATGAAGGCGTGGTCACACAGCAGCCAGGCTTCGGGCTTGTGGCCTGCCGGTGTGGCGGCCAGCAGGCCCTGCATGAAGTCGTGGTAAGAATTCGCCTCGTTGGTGAAGCGCTCGCCGCGCGCGGTCACGGCGATCAGGCCGGGCTTGGCACGCTCGATCAGGTGCGGGAAATGCGCGACGGTGCCTTCGCTGCCAGGGTTCGCTCGGGGCACCAGCGACACAGGCGCGAGGGCGGCTGCCTGCACCAGATCGCGCGCCACCTGGCCGCCGGCGCTTTCGCCCAGGCGCAGACCGTCGCCGGTGTTGCCCCGGTTGCCGGCCGACCAGTGTTCCTGACCGGTAGGGGCGTGGGGCAGCAGTTGCTGCTTGCGTTTCGGGTCGTGCGGAAAACCGCCGCAGGCCAGCACCACGCCGCGGCGCGCCTGCACATGCAGGGCGCCCTGAGGTGTGTGCAGCACCGCGCCGGTCACCCGGCCGTCGTTCTTGAGCAGGCGCGTGGCGGGGCTGTTGGTCAGAATCTGCCCGCCTTGGTCCAGCAGCGAACGGGCCAGACCGGCCACCAGCGCATTGCCGTTGACCAGCTGCGTGCCGCGCCGGTGCACCAGCAGGTCGCGCCAGTGGCGCAACACTTTTTTCGTGACGTACCAGAAGGACGCTGGCTTGTGCAGCGCGTTCAGAAAGTGCCTCAGCTCCGCGCCCGAGGCGATGCCCATGCCCCACAGCGTGGTCTCGTGCAGCGGGGCTTTGAGGTCATGCAGGCGCTCGCCCAGGCGGCGGCCATCGAAGGGCGCGGCGCAGACCGAGCGGCCACCGGTGGCCGCATCGGGCGTGTGACCGTGAAAGTCGGGAATGGCGTTGCCGTCGATGAACTGCAGCGCCGTCTTGCGGCGGAAGAAATCCACCATGCGCGGGCCGTTGTCCAGAAAGCTGCGGGCGCGGGCTTCGTCGAACTGCTCGCCAAGTTCGTGGCGCAGATAGGACAGGGGTTTGTCGATGGCCTCATGGATGCCGGCCTCGACCGCGAGCGGGTTGCGGGGAATCCACATCCAGCCGCCCGACCAGGCGGTGGTGCCGCCGTAGTGCGCGTCCTTCTCGGCCACGATGACGTTCAGCCCCAGGTGCGCGGCCGTCACAGCGGCCGACAGGCCGCCGGCTCCCGAGCCGATGACCAGCAGGTCGCAGTCCAGTGTGCGGTGCGCGCCCATGCTCAGACCGCGTAGATGGGCTTGCGCCCGTCGTTGGACGCGCTCTTGCCGGTTTCGGCCGTGAGCTGAAAGAAGGGCGAGGCGCCACTGAGCGCGGCCAGCTGCTGTGAGGTGGACAGCAACTCGGGGCCGAGGGTGGCCATGCGTTCGGCATTGAAGCGCACGGTGGGGCCGGCGATGGTGAGCACGCCAAAGGCCGGCTGGCCGGCAAAGCGCACCGGTGCGGACATGGCCGAGAGCCCGGCGGTGTAGGTGTCGGTCGTCATGCTCCAGCCGCGCTCGCGGGTGGCCTGCACGGCGGTCAGCACCTCCTGCAGCGTGGCTGGTGCGGCCGGTCCGAACTGCTCGGGCTGGCCGATGCCCTGTTTGGCGACCAGGGCCAGCGCTTCGTCGTCACTCATGGTGGACAGCCAGGCCCAGCCGGACGAGGAGCACGACAGGCGTGCGTCGCTGCCCATGTCGGGGTCGTAGCGCAGGCCCTGGCGCGCGCCTTGTGCGCGGGCCACCCAGGTCAGGCGGTCGCCATCGACCACCGACAGTCGCACCAGTTCGCCCGAGACTTCGGCCAGGCGGTTGAGCAGCGGCTGGGCGATGTCCACGATGCCGGTGTTGCTGAGGTAAGACAGGCCCATCGACACCAGCTTGGTGGTGAGCAGGTAGTCGCCGTGGCCGCGCGCCTGGCGCACATAGCCCAGGCGCACCAGATCGGCCAGCAGGCGGTGCACCGCGCTGCGCGGAATGTCCAGGGTGTCCGCGATCGCAGCCAGTTCCATGCCTTCACCGTGCTGCGACAGCAGTTCGAGGATGCCGAGGGTTCGTTCGAGGACGCCGTTCATGTCAGTCTTTCAGTTGTACCGCTTGGCCCGAAGCCGCCGCGTCGTGCACCGCCAGCGTGGCGGCCAGGGTACGCAGGCCGTCGAGTGCGCTGCACAGCGGCTGGGCCTGCCCGGCGATCACGGCGGCGAAGTGTTCGAGCTGGCGGGTGTAGGGGTCGGCCACATGGACGCGCGTTTCTTCGTGCGAGAGTTCGTCGTGCCAGCCGCGCTGGCCACGGTACTGCCACAGCCCCAGGTCAGGCAGCGAGAGCGAACCGTGCGTGCCCATGATCTGGTGCGAAGCCACGTCCTGGCGCGGGTATTGGCCCTGCTCGCCGGCGCACATGTCCCAGCACCAGGGCGAGGTGGTGGCGTCCGACACGACCACGGTGGCCAGCGCGCCGCTGGCAAAGCGCAGCACGGCGGCGGCGGTGTCTTCCACTTCAAAGCCACGCACCGCATGACTGTCCATGGCCTGCACCTCGGTCACCTCGCCCAGCAGAAAGCGCAGCATGTCGATGTCGTGGATCAGGTTGATCAGGATCGGGCCGCCGCCGGCCTGGCGGCGCCAGGCCACGTCGAAATACGGGTCGGGCTTGAGGAAGGTGGCCAGCGCGGTGGCGCTGACGATGCGGCCGAGCTGCCCATCGGCAATCAGCGCGCGGGCGCGCTGGTTGATCGGGTTGTGGCGGCGGTGGTGGCCCACCAGCACGGGCGTGCCGGTGTGTGCCACGGCATCGGCCAGCTTGCGGGCTTCGGTCACCGTGTCGGCCACGGGCTTTTCGACCAGAGCCGGGATGCCGCGTGAAAGGCATTCGAGTGCCACCGGCACGTGCGCCACATTGGGCGTGGCCACGATGGCGCCTTGCGGGCGCACCTGGTCGAGCAGGGCGGCGGGTTCGGCCGCCCAGGCCACGCCCAGGCTGTCGGCCAGGGCTTGACCCGCAGGCGTGGGGTCGGCAATGCCCGCCAGTTCCAGATCGGGATGCCGCTGGATGCGGTCGATGTGGGTCTTGCCGATGATGCCGGCGCCGATCAAGGCCAGACGGGTGGTGGACATGTTTTGTGTCTTGTTGGAACTGCGTGAATGCAGGCAGTTTAGTGAGAATTGGAAAAAAATTCAATAGTTGAACAGTATTCCACTTTTGGATATGATCCGCCCATTCCAGAGCCAGCCATGGCCCTGGCCAACCCTTTCAGAACTGCGAGAGAGACATGTCGCAAGCCTTGAGCGGCGCCACCCGCGTCCATTTCATCGTGGGTGACCCGATTGCCCAGGTCAAATCCCCGGCCGGTGTGACGCAGGCCTTCCATGACGCGGGTCGCAATGCGGTCTGCATCCCGGCCCATGTGGCACCAAACGATCTGGCGGGCTGGACAAAAGGCGTGTCGCTGGCGCAGAACGTGGACGGCATCATCGTGACGGTGCCGCACAAGTTCTCCTGCTTTGAGCTGTGCGCCACGACCTCCGACCGCGCCGGTTTTCTGAAAGCCGTCAACACCCTGCGCCGCAACGCCGACGGCACCTGGCACGGCGACATGTTCGACGGCATGGGCTATGTCGAAGCGCTGAAATCCAAAGGCTGTGAACCGCGCGGCCAGCGCGCCTTGCTGGTGGGGGCGGGCGGTGCGGGTTCGGCCATCGCCTATTCGCTGATGACCGCCGGCGTGAAAGAGCTGGCCGTGCACGACGCCGACGTGGTGCGCCGCGACGCGCTGGTGGCGCGCCTGGCCAGTCTGGGCCTGGGCAAGGTTTCAGCTGGCAGCAGCGACCCCACGGGCTTTGACCTCTGCATCAACGCCACCCCGATCGGCATGAAAGAGGGCGACCCGCACCCGATCGATTCGACGAAATTCACGGCGCAGCAGTTCGTGGGTTGCGTGATCACCGCGCCTGCCGTGCCACCCATGATCGCCGCGGCCCGGGCCAAAGGCTGCAACACCCTGACCGGTGCCGACATGTTTGCCCGTGTCCGCGACCTGATGGTTCAGTTTTTGCTGGAGGCCTGACATGCAAGTGCTCAAAAACGGCATTGATAAGCTGGACGAACACAGCGCCTATGACCTGGTGGTGATCGGTGCCGGTGGCGCCGGCTTGGCCACCGCGCTGTTTGCCGCCATGGAGGGTGCCAGTGTGCTGCTGGTCGAACGCACCGAACTCATTGGCGGCACCACCGCCTGGTCGGCCGGCACCAGCTGGATTCCCGGCTCGAAGCATGCGGCCAAAGTCAACCCGGGTGACACCCTGGCCGAGACCCGGCGCTACCTGGACAACGCCGTGGGCGATCGCACGTCCAAAGCCGTGCGCGAGGCTTTTCTCCGCAATGGCCGCGCCGCGGTCGATGAAGTGGAGTCACGCTCGGAGCTGAAATACCGTCCCTATCCAAAGCACCCCGACTACATCTCAGATCTGGGGGGCTCGACACTCAATGGCCGCGCGCTGGAGCCCCTGCCATTCGATGGGCGTCTGCTGGGCCGTGAGCTGTTCGCGCTGCTGCGCCCGCCGATCCCCGAGTTCACCGTGATTGGCGGCATGATGGTGGACCGCACCGACATCAACCACCTGCTGGCCATGACCCGGTCCTGGGCCTCGTTCAGGCACTCGGTCAAGATCGTGCTGCGCCATGCGATGGACCGACTGAGCTGGCCGCGCGGCACGCGTCTGGTGATGGGCAATGCCCATGTGGCGCGCCTGCTGTATTCGCTCTCCAGGCACGAGAAGGTCACGATCGCACTGAACACCACCGTCGCGCACATCGTGCGCGGCAGCCACGGTGTCGAGCGCGTGGACATCGAGAGCGGCGGCGAACGCCGCAGCATCCGCGTGAACAAAGGCCTGGTGCTGGCCAGCGGTGGCTTCAACCGCCACCCCGGGCTGCGAGCGCAGATGCTGCCGGGTGTGCCGGGCGAATGGTCGCCTGCCGCACCGGGCCACACCGGTCAGGCCCACGATCTGGCCAGACATCTGGGCGCGGTGTACGGGCAGGGCGGTTTGTCGCACGCCTTCTGGGCTCCGGTGTCACTGCGCCCGCGAGCGGACGGCAGCACGGCGGTGTTCCCGCACTTCGTGATGGACCGCGCCAAGCCCGGCATGATCACCGTCAACGCCAAAGGCGAGCGCTTTCTCAACGAAAGCACCTCCTACCACCTGTTCGGTCTGGCCATGCAGCAAGCCCACCAGAGCACGCCCAGCATCCCGGCCTATCTGGTATGCGATGCCGAGGCCCTGCGCAAGTACGGCATCGGCATGGTGCGCCCGGGTGGCAAAGGGCTGGGCCCCTTCCTGGCCGACGGTTACCTGACCGCAGGCGCCACGCTGGCCGAGCTGGCCGGCAAGCTGGGCATGGACCCGCAGGCCTTGCAGGCCAGCGTGCAGCAAAACAACCGCAACGCCGAGACCGGTGTGGACCCCGACTTCCACCGCGGCGAGACGGCCTACCAGCAGAACCTGGGCGACCCGGCCTGGACGGGCAAGAACCCGAACATCGGGCCGCTGCAGACCGCTCCGTTCTACGCGGTGCGGCTGTACCCTGGCGACATCGGGGCCTCCACCGGATTTGCCACCAACGAAGACGCGCAGGTGCTCGGCGCCGACGGTCAGGTCATTGCTGGCCTGTATGCCGTGGGCAACGACATGCACTCGATCATGGGTGGCACTTATCCCGCCCCGGGCATCACCATCGGACCGGGTCTGGTGTTCGGCCGCATCGCGGCCCGGCACGCGCTGGGTCTGGGCGCGGCATGATCAGGACTAACCCTTTAAACGTTCGATGAATGAACGAAATTGATCGATCATTGAACTTGCATAAATTGAAAACCCATTTGCCCCGCAATGAAGCCCCCTACAGTGCCACCACCCTGAGGAGCTTCCCGGGCAAAGCATGCTTTTTCCAACCCCGGGCCTGATCCCGCCCGAATTTGCAAACCAAGGAGACATCCATGAAAGCAACCCTGAAAACCCTGGCCGCCTGCGCTGCCCTGGCCGTGTCCGGCTTCGCCCACGCCCAGGACATCAAGATCGCCAACATCGTCGAACTGTCTGGCCCTGGCACCACCGCTGGCACCGTGTTCAAGAACGGCGTGGAACTGGCCATCAAGGAAATCAACGCCACCGGCGGCATCCTGGGCAAGAAGATCAGCTTCACCACCGAAGACACCCAGACCAACCCCGGCGTGGCCAAGGGCCTGACCCAGAAGGCCGTGGACAACGATGTGTTCGCCATTTTCGGCCCCGTCTACTCCGGCTCCATCATGGTTTCCATGGCCGAATCCAAGCGTGGCGAGGTGCCCAATTTCACCGGCGGCGAAGCGGCTGCCATCACCGCACAGGGCAACCCCTATGTGTTCCGCACCGCCTTCGGTCAGAACATCTCCTACCCCAAGCTGGCCAAGTTCATCAACGGCAAATACAAGACGCTGGCCATCATTTACGCCAACAATGATTTCGGCAAAGGCGGCCGTGACACCATGACCAAGCTGATGGAAGGCAGCGCCACCAAGGTGGTGGCTGACATTTCCACCGATGCCGGTGCAGTGGACTTCTCGGCCGCCGTGCTCAAGGCCAAGCAAAGCGATGCAGACGCCATCTTCATCGTCACTAACGAAGAAGAGTCGGCCCGCATGCTGCGCGAGTTCCGCAAGCAGGGCGTGAAAAAGCCGCTGATCGGCGAGACCACCCTGATCGGGCAGAAGGTGATCGAGCTGGCCGGTGACGCTGCCAACGGCGCGCTGGGCCACGTGGGCCTGACCGTCGAAGCTGCACCCCTGAAGGCTTTCGGCGCCAAGTACAAGACCGAATACAAGTCCGAATCGGACCACAACGGCATCAAGGGTTACACCGGCATGTACGTGCTCAAGGCCGCCATTGAAAAAGTGGGCAAGCTCGACCGCAAGGCGGTGGCTGCGGCCATCCGTGGCGGTTGCTTCAGCGCCAAGCAGACCCCTGGTGTGCTGATGGACGTGTGTTTTGACGACAAGGGCGACCTCGACCGCGAAAGCTTCATGGTTGAAGTCAAGGGCGGTCACCAGGTCGTGACGGCGACCCTGCCGCCCCTGAACGCCAAGAAGTAAGCCTCATCGCGCAGGAAAAGCGGACTCGGGTGAGTCCGCTTTTTTTCCGGCCCTTTCGGAGTCCACCCCATGACCGACTTTCTCCAACTCTTTTTCAGTGGCCTGGCCACGGGCAGCATTTATGCGCTCGCGGCCTTGGGTTTCACCCTGCTGTGGCAGGCGTCCGGCACCATCAACTTTGCCCAGGGCGAGTTCGTCATGCTGCCCGCCTTCATGATGGTGGTGCTGCTTGGCTCGGGCCTGCCCTTGTACGTCGCCTTTGCCGTGAGCATCGTGCTGTCGGTGCTGGTGCTGGGCTGGCTGTTCAAGCGCGGTCTGGTGGATCCGCTGTTCAAGTACGGCATGATGCCCATCGTCGTGGCCACCATCGGCCTGTCGATCGCCATGCGCAACGGGGTGCGTGCCGGCTACAGCGCCGAGCCACAGCCTTTCCCGCAGGTTTTTCCCGACAAGGTGTTCGACGTGGCCGGGGTGACCGTCTCGGCGGGTGACATCGGCACTTTTGTTTTCGCCATGCTGCTGGTGGTCGTCACGCAGGCCTTCCTGAACAAGACCGTGACTGGCCGCGCCATGCAGGCCGTCGCGCAAAACACCGAGAGTGCCTCGGTGCTGGGCATCAATGTGCCGCGCATGATCTTCTACACCTTCGCCATCAACGCGGTGCTGGCGGCGGCCGCCGCGCTGCTGGTCACGCCCACGTATCTGGCCAAGTTCGACATGGGCGAAGGCCTGGGGACCAAGGCTTTCTTTGCCGCCATCATCGGTGGCTTCAACAACTCGCGTGGCGCGCTCCTGGGCGGCCTGATCGTGGGGGTCTGCGAGAACCTGGCTGCAGCCTACATCTCGCCGGCCTACAAGGACGCGGTGGCCCTGCTGATCTTCATGGTGGTCATCCTGTTCAAGCCGCAAGGTCTGCTCGGCAAGAAAGAGGAGCGCAAAGTATGAAAAAGCTCAACCTGTTCATCACGCTGGCGGTGCTGGCCGTCTTTCTGGTGGTGCCGAGTTTCCTCAAGAACTACGGCATCCACATCTTCACCACCTGGCTGGTGTTCATCATCGCCACCATGGGCCTGAACCTGACGGTGGGCTACGCCGGCCAGAAGTCGCTGGGCCATGCGGCCTTCTTCGGCATCGGCGCCTACACGGTGGCCATCCTGCTCAAGGCCGGTTTCAGCTTCTGGCTGGGCCTGCCGGTGGCTGCGCTGATCTGCTTCTTCACCGGTCTGGCGCTGGGCTTTCCGGCGCTGCGCGTGCAGACGATCTATCTGGCTTTTGCCACGCTGGGCTTCAACACCGCGCTGTGGCTGGTGATGCGCAACGAGGAGTGGCTCACTGGCGGAACCTTTGGCATCAACAACATCGCACGCCCCAGCCTGGGCGGCATCAGCTTTGACGGCAACCTGGCGTATTACTACCTGGTGCTCGTCTTTACTGTGGTGCTGGCACTCTTGCTGTGGGGCTTGCTGCGCTCGCCCTGGGGCAAGGCCTTCACTGCGCTGCGCGACAACGCAATCCGCGCCGAGAGTCTGGGCATCGACACCCGTGGCTACACGTTGCTGAGTTTTGCAATTGGTGCGGTGTACGCAGGCATCGCCGGCGGTCTGTACGCCTCTCAGGTGCAGTTCATCGACCCGGCCCTGTTCACCGTGGGCGCGTCCATCATGATGTACCTGATGGTGGTGGTCGGGGGGCCTGGCTACTTCCTGGGCCCCGTGCTCGGCTCGGCCGTGGGTGTGGTGCTGCCCGAGTGGCTGCGCTTTGCTCAGGCCTGGTACCTGTTCATTTTTGGCGCCGCCGTGGTGATGCTGATGATCTGGCTGCCCGATGGCCTGCTGTCCATCCCCGACCGCATCGCGGCCCGCCGCGCATCGCGCGAGGCCTCGGCCGCCCGCGCTGCTGCTGCCAAGGCGGCACAAGGAGTTCAAGCATGACGCACCCGCATCAGCACAACCGCCCCGAAGGCGCACCGGTGCTCAAGGTCACCGACATGAAGAAGGCCTACGGCGCCATCCAGGCCGTCGGCGGTGTGTCTTTTGAAGTGCGCCCCGGCGAGATCTTCGGCGTGATTGGCCCCAACGGCTCGGGCAAGACCACGCTGTTCAACAGCATGCTGGGTCAGATCACCCCCGACGAAGGCAAGATCGAACTCAAGGGTCAGGACGTCACGAAATGCGGTCCGCTCGAACTCAACCGCCGTGGCGTGGGCCGGACCTTCCAGACCCTGCAGGTCTTCGGCAAGATGACCGTGCGCGACAACCTGATCGTGGCCGCGCAAGAGCACCACGGCAGCATGTTCAGCCGCATGTTCGCACCGTCCGACTCCGGTCTGGGCGCCAAGGCCGATGCCCTGATCGACCAGTTCCACATCCGCCATGTGGCGCACAAGAAAGCCGGAGAGCTGTCTTACGGTCAGCAAAAGCTGGTGGACATTGCCATGGCTTTCATGAGTGAGCCCGACCTGGTGTTGCTGGACGAACCCTGTGCGGGCGTGAACCCCTCGCTGGTGGGGGGCATCAGCACCCTGCTCAAGGATCTCAACCGCACGCGCCAGGGCAGTTTTGTGGTGATCGAGCACAACATGGACTTTGTGATGGACCTGTGCCACCGCATCATGGTGATGGTCGAAGGCAAGGTACTGGCCATCGGCACGCCCGAAGAAATCCGTTCGAACAAACAGGTGCTAGACGCCTACCTGGGTAATTGACCACCCCCGAAGCACCTTTGGTGCTTCCCCCTCAAGGGGGCGGCCCCAGTGGCCCGGCAAAGCCGGCGCCACGGCGCCACTAAATGGTTTGAGCGTTTTTTGTGTGCCAGCTTGTGCTGGTCCGAAAGGAAATCAAATGAACACCGCAAAAGTGCCCTGCATCGAATTCGACGACGTGGTCGCCGGCTACAAGGATTTCATGATCCTGAACAACCTGTCGTTCAGCGTGCAGCCCGGCACCATCACGCTGCTGATCGGCCCCAACGGCGCCGGCAAGTCCACCGTGCTCAAGACGCTGTTTGGGCTGCTCAAGCCGCGCCAGGGCAAGGTCCTGCTCAATGGCCAGGACATCACCGGTGCGACGCAGAAAGCGCTGCTGGCGCAGGGTATTGCCTTCGTGCCGCAGGGCCGCAACCTGTTCGGCCAGCTGTCGGTGTACGAAAACCTCGAACTCGGTGGCATCACGCTGGGCATGAAGACCACGCACGAGCGCATCCCCGAGGTGCTGGAGTTCTTCCCGCGCGTCAAGGAGCGTCTGCATTCGCGGGCGGCTTCTCTCTCGGGCGGCGAGCAAAAGCAGCTCGAAATCGGCCGCGCGCTGCTGCTGCGCCCGAAGGTGCTGCTGATCGACGAGCCCTCGATCGGTCTGTCGCCCATGGTCGTGCAGGACGTGTTCAAACTGCTGCGCAAGCTGGCCGACCAGGGCACCACGGTCCTGATGGTCGAGCAGAACGTCAAGAGTGCGCTCAAGTACTCGGACGATGCGATCGCGCTCGAATCGGGCCGTCTGGTGCTGCACAAGCCGGCTGCAGAGATTCTGGCCGATCCGCAGATGGATCGCCTGTTCCTGGGCGGCGCGCACACGACCAGCGCAGCAGCGCACGAGCTGCCTGCAGCGGTCTGATTCAGAGCAGAGGCCGCAAACTCTTGGCGGCCTCCTGCATCACCGGCAGCACACGCATGAGCGCGTGGTCGGTCTCTTCGCGGTTGATCGGCATGGTGATGCTGATGGCGCCGTGCACAGCGTTGTGCCGGTCCAGCAAGGGCACGGCCACGCCACGGTAGTTCAGTTCCAGCTGCTGCTCCGACAGGGCCCAGCCCTGGCGGCGGTATTTGAGCAGTGCGCTGCGCAGGCCCTTGGCATCCAGGGTGTAAGACGTGAAGGCCGGCATTGGACGGCCTTGCAGCCAGGCATCCATGTCCGCCTCGGGCATGCTGGCCAGCACCGCCATGCCAGCGGCCGTGACCTGCGCGGCCACGCGGGTGCCCGGCCAGTAGCCGGCCGAGGTGTGGCGGGGGCTGCCGCTGCGGCCCAGAAAGATTGTGTCGTCCCCGTCGAGCACACCGAGGTAGGCCACTTCGTCGGTGCCACTGGTGATGCGCTGCAGATACGGCTGCACCAGCTTGGGCAGGCGGGCCGATTCGATGTAGGCATGGCCCAGACGCAGGATGCGCGGCATCAGCCAGTACTGTTTGCCATCGGTGCCCACATAGCCCAGGTGGGCCAGTGTCTTGAGGTATCGGCGCGCGGCCGTGCGCGTCATGCCGCAGCGCTCGCCGGCCTCGGTGGCGGTCATGCGGGGGTGGTCGGCATCAAAAGCCTCGATCACGCCCAGGCCTTTTTCAAGGCCGGCGATCCATTCGTGGGCAAGCAGGGGCGGGCGGTCGTTCATGGCGCGGCTCGGATTGCCGCGATTATCCGCCCACGCCGCGCGCCATGCGGCGGGTTTTCAGCCCTGCTTGGAAAAATGGTTGTAGAGGCTGATGCCCACTGGCCCGAGCATCACGGTCAGCAGCGCCGGGAAGATGCAGAACACCAGCGGGATCAGCAGCTTGACCGGCAGTTTGGCCGCAGCCTCTTCGGCGCGCAGGCGGCGCTGGGTGCGCAGCGCATCGGCGTGCACCTGCAGGGCGTCGGCCATGCGCGTGCCAAAGCGGTCGGCCTGGATCAGCATCGTCACCAGGGCGTCGATGTCGGGCAGGCCCACGCGTTCGGCCAGGTGACGCAGGGCCTGCGCACGCGAGGCCCCAGCACGCAGTTCCAGCCCGGTCAGCCGCCACTCTTCGGACAGGACCGGACTGGCCAGACGCATTTCGCGGCCGACGCGCTCGATGGCCGCGTCCAGTCCCAGGCCAGCCTGCACACACACGCGCAGCAAATCGAGTGCATCCGGAAAACCCTTGAACAAGGCCCCCTGTCGACGGGCCAGTTGCCAGCGCAAAGCCAGGTCGGGCAAGACGTAGCCCAGGGAGGCGGCGCCCAGCAGTGCAGCCCACCAAGGCAGGCTGCCGGCGCGCAGACCGAAAGACCAGGCCACGGAGGCCAGCAGCGTGGGCAGCAGGGTCAGCAGCAAGGTCTTGCTGCCGCCATAGAGCCACAGTGCGTGGCGCGAACGCCAACCTGCACGCACGAGTCGCAGGCCCAGCGCTGTGGTGGCTTGTTGTGCAACGGCCTTGTTGTCCGGTGTCGGGCTGGCCGGCGCGTCAGACAGGCTCCATTGGCTGAGCCAGCCCAGCAGTCGCACCACGCTCTGAGGCAGGCGCTCGGACCAGCGCGGGGGCAGGGCCGCTCGGGTTTCAGGCGCGCCTGCCAGGCGCTGCGCACCGGGGTCGGGCCAGAACCGTTGCATCAAAGTCCACGCCACGGCACTGAAAGCGGCAAACACCAGCGCGCCGGCCAGCAACATCGTCAAGTTCATGCGGTTTCTCCGGTCAGGGTTGCATGCGCACCAGCCGCCACATCCAGAGCATGCCCAGGCCCATCAGGCCCAGTGCGAGGCTGAGCAGGCGAAGGCCCAAAGGATCGGTCCACAGCTGCGCCATGAAGCCCGGGTTGAGCACTGTGAGCATGGCGGCCAGGCCAAAGGGCAGCAACGTCAGGATCAGGGCCGAGATGCGGCCTTCGGCCGACAGCACCCGCACCGTGCCGCGCAGCTTTTGCCGCTCGCGGATCAGGGCAGCCGTCTGGTGCAGCAGTTCGGCCAGGTTGCCGCCCGTCTCGCTCTGGATGCGCACCGCGATCACGA
>JACCDX011148214.1_pt1 | contig 46803 bp, 57 predicted proteins | sample 7449681 | NCBI WGS metagenome assembly JACCDX01 (sample SAMN15323450, study PRJNA562643) | freshwater metagenome | isolation source: river surface water | place: USA:Blue River Watershed | collected 2017-08-18
AAAAGTTATTAACAATTCGATTCTATTACTTTAAAAAATTCATCATTGTCAAATTTTGCGCCTTGTGTAGAAGCTTTCATTACAGTTGGAATTACATAAGTATGTCCAGTGCGAGTTCCTCCGAGTTTAAATCCTATCCCGGAATTCCAAGCGGGAAGCTTATTAGGATCGATATTCTCTGAGCTAAATCCAGGAACATTTTCAGTGTTCCAAAATTTCCAATTTTTACTTCCTAGAAATTGCATCATTCTTTTGAATTCAGTTTCATCAGAAGGAACAAAGTAAGTGTCACCTATTTTATTCTCTGCCTTTTTCCAAGCTTTTTTCTCTTCTGGCGAAAAATTACTGAATGCATTTTCATTTAAGAAATCTTCAAATAGTTTTACGTGTTTCATTTGTAATTTTTATATTTGTATCGTTTTATATATCTCATAAAAAAAGCTGTCCGAAGACAGCTTTCTTAAAACTAATACGGGAACGTGTTCGTGTTATTCAGCTCGGCAGCTATATCTCTTTTAACGTCTTCGACTTCTGCTTTGACGGCCTACTCGACTTCAGCTGGTCTCATGCTTCTTCGTCTACAATGAGAAGTTGACGGCGCGCTTTTAGTTTTCAACCAGGGCACTGCTTTCCGGGTCTCGTTAGAGATTAAATTTGCATTTAATACTTCTAACCTGATCATAGTAGTTTAGATACTTTTTGCTGTATCGTTCCACCTGGTTCCTTGCTTTCCGTTGTTATCTAATTTGAGGATTGTATAGTTTGCTGTAAGGAACCAATTTCTTTATATATCTAAACAATTTGAGAGTATCTCTCTCCCAAGATTGTTTGATCCATGATTTGTTGTGGTGAAGTGATTTCACCCTTAATCAATGAGGTCATGATAGCTGGTGAGAAACCAGAAACTAATGCTGTACCCTGTTGATCGAATTTAACTGGAACTCCTCCATTTCTAGATTGAATATTCCAAAATACAATTTGTGGCATTTTATAACCAGCTTCAGCATACATGGTTTCAATCATTTGGAACGCGGTTGGATTCCATTCTGTTTTTTCATCTCTACCGTACCATCCGCCTCGTGAATTTGTCGCCGCATTAAACTCCATATCTGATAAGATTAAAAGTTTGGTTGGCATCTCATTTTGAGACAACTTATGTTTAGTGGCCTGATTTAAAATCAGCTTAAAAGCCGCCTCAAGATTCGTTGACATACCCCAATCGGAACTTGCCATCTGTGTGTAGCGATCTTTTAATGAACCACTTAATACTTGTAACTGTGGATTACTTGAGAATGTGATGAATGCATCTTTAAAGGCTCCTTCATTTCTTTCAGAAATATAAAGACCTAATGAGATTGCAACATCCATACAAGTTACATTCTTATTATTTCCTGCGGCAGTTTCCATTGAACCTGAAACGTCAACCAAAGGCAACAACATTTCATTAGAGCCTTCCATGTAATTTGGAAGAGCTTTCCATTGTTCATTAGCAACTTGCCAGTTACCCATTTTTAATGACTTAGTAATATCATAAGGATATACAGCTCCGGCATTAATTTTTGCCTCTCCTTTCTGTAAAGATTGGATATATGCTGAATATTTCTCGAATGCATTTCGACCAAAGGCTTTTTGGTAGCGAGCTGATGCAAGAGATGGAATTTTACCAAATTCAATTGTGTCCCAATCTTTAGCACACATTTTGGTTTCAACAACACTAGTTAAATTAACCAATGTTTTACGGTATTGTTTTGGAGACATACCCATAAAGTTACGCAACTTTTCAGCATTTGTACCTTTACGTGGCATCCACTTAGCACATAGACCATTACCAGATCCAATTGCTGCTTGGATTAATGATAATGCATCCTTTTCTAAACGTGAGCCTACAAGTATTAGAAGGTCATCCCAACGGCCAAATTCAGCCACCAAATGAAGATTTGGTTTAAGAGCCAAATCATGGTTTTCAGCCAAATATTCCATAACATCGCGGAAGATTTGACGCTCTCCAGCACCACCGCGAACATCACGAGCCCAGAAGAGAATCTTCATAGCGCGTTTAGGATCTTCGTTAAACGCTTTAGAAAAATTAGAAATCAAGCGTGATTTGTCTTGGCCACGCATTGCACCAACATTAAAAAATAAGTCAACACAAGCATTCAATGATGTTGAGTTGGTTGCCATACCATTTTCAGTAAGCATGTCTTCTTGTCTTAAAGCGTCTACAAATTTCATAATTACGTTTGTTAAATTATACTAATTATACTAACGTTTAAATTATTGTTTCAAACTTTTTTAAAAAAATTATGTTATAGGATTCGGATCATCCCATTCAGGACCTGCGAGCATTTCAATAATTTCGGTATGAGTGTATGGACCTTCTTTGGTTGTAAGAGCTTTAATACTATCTGGAATATAAGGTTCTATGTTTAATTCAACCAAAATTTCAGATTCTATTTCTACTATTTGTCCATTTTCATCTAGTGCTGGTCGATTTAATGATGGATCGACAGAATCAGAAACTATTCTACCTTCCCATTTTACAAACGCTTTGGTATTATCATTAGATTTTCTAAGTGTTTCAGCCGAAGTTTGTAATACTTCATCAAAATTAATTAATTCAACTTCGCTGATATTAAAAACCATGTATTGTCTACTTTCCATATTGAATTATTATTTTATAAACCGTATCTGCTTCTGCAGGCATTAAAATTTTGTAATATTTCATCCTCTTTTAGTGCTTTTCTATAAACTCTAAATTGTGAAAAAGATCCTTTATACACAGCGCTTCCTCCGCTATATGTACTTAATCCAAATCCATTACTTCCGCGGCCCATACCGCTATTATGAAAATCAAAGTTTGGATTACCATCAATATAAACTCCATTTCGGTATGTTTTTAATGATCCGCTGGTACCTGTAGTATTTGTAAAAACCCATGTAAAAAGATTCCATGTATTGTTTTCCCAATAGCCCATTCCGCCTGGATAATCTCCACTTGGACTTCCTGGAAAATAATGAGAACCCATACAACTATTATGACAATAAAACATAGGACCATAATTACCATTGGCTCCCATAGATAAAATTCCATAAGAACTTCCTTGGTCTAGTCCATTATGATAGAATGCCAATTCTAATGTAAAATCAGAATGTCCTCCAGGTAGAGTAGTATTTCCAATCCAGTCATCAATACCATCGCAAATTACTGATTTTACTCCTGCTGTTAACCCAAATCTAGCGCCATTGTATAAATTAGCATGGTGACCACCTCCGCTTAAATCATACCATACCGCATTTTGCGATCTTGAGCCGGCAACAAATGGGGTTATTGAAGGTTGCTGTTCGATTTGAATATTAGCAACATCTATTTTCATATCTCCGGTAGATGGAAACCAATATGAAATAAGCACGTTATGTGTTGGAGTAAAAGTAAAACTGCATCTTACCCATTCTCCCTGTGCACCAGTATATGCATTCATATAGAATCCACTGGCTCCAGCAGGACCTTGATAATTGTAGTGTTGAAATGCAATATATTGACCAACCGCGCTAGGAGATGCAGCTCTTACCCAAAATGAAGTTGTAACTGGAACTCCAATAGTTACTGAAGCATCTACACCATAAGACATTCCATCCGTTGCATCTGATCTAAAAAAATGTAGACGAACACAATCAGTTACTGGATGTCCAGCTACATTAAATCCACCTGATATAATCTCTTTAACTAAAGCTGAATTAGGCTGATGAGGATATCCCCACCATTTGGTTGGAAATCCAGAAGCATTAACAGAAACTCGTTGGTCTAACCAAAATGAATCATGTACTTTAAATCTTCCGGTAGCTGGATTTAAATATCCTTGAGATCCATCTTGTGAACCATTATATTCATGTAAACTAAATTTAGTATCTGAGATTTTTTTAGCTAAATATTGAGTACCTCCGGACAATCCTCCGCCTGATGATTGAGGATTAATCACATCAAAAGATCTAATTTGATGAGCGCTTACGGTTGTAACTATATTATCAGATACTGATGCAATTGCAGGAATATCCCAATATACAGCACATCCATTATTTCCACAATATTGATTAGTATTATATGTACCCCATCCATTTCCAACCGTAGGATACGCGTTGATTGTTGGGTTCGGAATTAAGTTCGTGGTTGGTTTATTGTCAACAAAACTAGAAACATGTTCAGCATCAAGATTTAATATTAATCCGTCTGTGACTATATTTTCAATTGAACTATTTAACACAGCAACACCAGATTGGTCTACTGCCCAATTTAATGCAGCAGTAGCACTAGGTGAATTAGCGCCTAGAGCATTAAGTTTACCAAGTAGTTGTGTATCGTTTGCTGCGCGAAAAACTCCATCTGGTCCATATATTGTATATCCACCGGACGGTATATCAGCGCCGTTATAGAAACCGGTTACCGAACTTGGACCATCTCCTATATTATTTGGAGTTGTATCGATTGCCCAGTTACCTTTAAAAATAGAATTAGGCTCTGATCCTGTCTTGTTTCTTTTAAATTTATTTGGCATTACAACCCGAATCTTTTCTTTTATATATTTTAAAAACAACTAGTGTTTCTAAAATTATCTTTTATTTCCTCTTCGGGGTTTGTTAAATTTTTTGTTGTTTTTTCCAAAGTTATCTTTCATTTTTTTAACTTTGTTTTTATTATCATTTGATTGGGGTTCATCTTGCCAATCATTGTCAAAATTAAAATCTTTACGCGGTTTCATGGTTCTTAATCTTATACTTTTTCTTGTAGTAAGCAATACAGCTTGATCCTACACAAACTTCATCAAACACGTACTCATAAGGTAGTAATGGTTTACGTTTATTTGTTGAGATAATATCATCGACTAAATGATTTGTAAAAACTATCATTTTGTGGGTCTTCGCTCTCTCCGAAACTCTGTAAACTACTACTACCGGTGGTTTGGTTTTTTCTTCCATAGTATTCGTGATTTTCTTCTTTGATCCATGTTGGTTCGTCCCAATAACAAAAGATCCAATTAGTTTTCTTTTCTGCCTCCAACGGACTCAGCGATGAGTGATTTTCCACGACGGATACGGTTTTTAATAGTTTGTAACGGCAAGTTGTATTTAACTGCAAGGTCTTCATATTTGATTTTGTTAATCAAACGGTCAACTACGATTTCACGATAAATTGGTTTTAATTTCTCCATTGCACGAATACAATTATCATAGCGGGCTTGAAGTTCGTTATCTTCTTCAAGAAAATCGATTTCAGTTTTAAAATCTAAATCATCAACAAGAGAACCAATAGTTTCAATCATAACGCTTCCGCCGTCATTAACTTCCATACCATATTCTTCAAGACGTGTTAATGATGTTTTCTTATTACGCTCATTGATATAACCAAGACATTCGTTAAATGCAATTCGATATAACCAAGTCGTGATTTGATACTGTGGATCATACTGATCGATTTTGGTCCACATTTTAGTCAATGTATTAACTAAAATATCATCTGCTGCTTCAGAATCTTTTACAATTTTAGAAATGTAAGATCTAAGACCTGGTTTAACTTTACGATACAATGCAGTGAAATCTGCTTCAGAACGAGTTTCTAGATAATTTTCGGTAAGTTCTCTGTAATTTGCTTTAGACATATATGATTTGTTTTAACGATTAATGATATGTAAATATAAACAATTTTTCTCAAATGGTAAAACTTTTTTCACTTTTTTTTAAAAAAGTTATTAACAAAGTTATTAACATTTCATAAGTAGTTAACTTTCAATATCTTTGAAAAGACCCATAATCGAATCAAAAGATTTTGGTTTATATCCCCAATAATCGCATGCAACATTAACTAACCGTTTCTTATGGTCAGTTTTATATTTCTTACCAGGATAACCAAAGAAATGGTAATACCCTTTATTTTTAAAAGGCCATTCAGCCAAAGGCCAATAAGATATGGCTAATTTTTCAGTAGGAGAACTGAATAGAGGTTCGACGATTGCACAATGTTTTGGCAAAACTCGTCTTTTATTTAAATCAAGAATAGCAGCATCATGCTCACCTGGAACTAGAATAATGGTTCCATTCAATTTTTTAAGAATATCTTCAGCTGTTGTTGGATCCCAAGCAAAATTGCCAAGAACATAAACAATGTCTTCTTTATCGACCGTTGAGTTCCAAGTATTGATCAGTGCTTGGTTCATCGTATTGACATCTTCAAAAGGGCGATCAAATTCTTTAATTGCGCTTGGACGACCAAACTGTTGATTTGCTGTAAAAAATAATTTTTGCATCTAAACTACTATAAATTTTATATTAAAGTTATCCCATAAGTTTTCTAAAAACTTTTCTTCTGAGATTCCTGTTCTAGCGTTTTTAATTCTACCATCATCTGAACAATCTATAAACATATAGATAATAAAATCATAAACTGTTGAATAAACTAGGCTTTGACCAAAACCAGCTCTTAAATCAGATCCTCGATCTCCTCTTTTAATTTCAACAGCAATTTTAATTCCACCATATTCAATACTCATATCTGGTCGATTATTGGTTCCCATAAATACCATATTATGTACTGTGGTATTTATGTTACCTTCCCATTTTAGAAGGGTTTTGGCCTTTTCTTTAGCTAGAGAAAGATCCATATCTTTCTTTTCAGCTATCCATTTACCAAGAGAATCGACAACATGTGGGTAGATAAATTGTTTAATTTTATCTTCAGACTGTTTTTTATAATTAATAGTTCCGAAGACATCTTTGGTAGAGATGCCTTCGGAAATAATATCAACTAATTCAATTCTATTCTTGGATTTACTTGCTAGTTTCATTGACTAATTCATCTTCAACTGGTGTGCCAAATTCTACAATACGCTTGTCTAAATCGGCTAATTCACCATGAAGGGCTTGAATTTTCTTATTCTCTTCAGCCATAGAACGCATTGCATCAGAAATCTGTGCACCAATGTTGGTTAATAATTTTATGTAATTACGAGCAGATTCAATACCTGTGCTCTGTACACCTAATAGAGACTGATAAAGAGTATTCAGATCAATAGTTTTTAAATAAACGATTGATTCTAAAGATTTATCATATTCTTTCTTTTCTTGCTTTGCGGTTGCAACCTCATGATTAATTCTCTGTTTTTCAACTTTTAAATTATCTGAAAGATTTACAAGCAATGCAGCATTTTTAGTATTCCATGCAACATCATCGTTTAGGTGTTTTAAAACTTTATTGATGTTTGTAGAATTCTCAAAATCGACAGAATATTCTTTTTGAGCTAATTCAGTTTGCATATCAGCAACTTTCTTTTCTAGTTCGTTGCGAAGGTTTTTTAAATCTTCAATGCTTTCTTGATTCTTTTTTGCTTTTGCCATTGTTTTTGTATTTGTATTTTATATATTAGAAATTTGGATTTGTGATTCGGCAGTCGAAGTTTGTAAAACCTTCATACTGTTTTTCATCGGCTTCGATTCGACGTTCCCATGGATCATGTGTATCTCCGCGTTGAGAAAGACGCTCAGCACGAACTTCGAATGGAATATCTAAATAGACAACCCAGCATCTTTTACGATATTCTTCAGATAACATTGCTAGACCTTCAACATTTAAAATCATAGCATCACAACGCTCAAATTCATCTTTGTGAATACCATAATAGAATCCTACAAACTCTTGCCATTCAACGAATTCATCATTAGCAATCATCTCCTTGAACTTTTCTACAGTGGTAAAATGATAATCAGATCCATCAACTTCTCCAACCCTAGGTGGTCGAGTAGTGTGAGAAACACCATATTTAAAACCTCTATCTATTAAAACTTTACGGAAATGGTCTTTGCCTGACGCAGCTTTACCAACTAATACGATCTTACTATCCATACTTATTATATTCTTTAATTTATTTTTGTTTCAAATATGCAGTTGGGCTTGGCATGCCACTATAATGACACCAATCTTGATCCTCGCCATAATTCCATTTTGGATCATACCAAAACCTTCTTCCCTTTCCATTATTATCGATCATTGTTGACATTCCAGGTTTTCCATAACACTTCATAAATTCTTCCCAGCCAAGTTTGACATCTTCTATTGTGTCAAACTGAAATGGGTTCTTCCAATCCTTTAGTTCTCCTCCACCAAGCATGTATGCTGTTTCTGGGATAGTTCTACAAAGACTAAAAATACTATTATGTTTAGTTAAAGCTTCTCTTGCTGACATAAATGGATTAATATCGGCTCGGTAGAGAATTTCAGCTCTAAGATAATTACCAATTCCATTAAACCATTTTTGATTCATTAGAACCTCACAAATTGGTTTATCAAAATCTTTTTTATGTAGATTATTCTTAATGTTTCGGACAAAATCTTGAAATTGTTGAGTTGGATCTGGACCACGGTCTTCAGACCAATCTTCTGCAAGTTTCCATTTACCAAATCGACGAACATCAACAAAATCAAGAGATCCATTTTCAGATTGAAAGCGTAAATGAGAGTGTTTTGAAAGAACTCCAACATCTACCCACTTAAAATAACCAGACATTCCCATTGTCATTAATAACTTAACCTGATGAGATGAATTGAATTGAGTTAAAGTTAACATCAATTCTTTACCGCGGCTTTCGGCTGAAATAGTAAAACCTCGAAATTGAATTTCAACTTCTTTACCCTTATGCACTGGATTCTTTTTAACACTATAGAAAACTCTGTTTTGAGCCTCTTGGTTAATATAATCTGCGGTTAGTCTAAGTTCTGCTAATTCTGGCATTATTTTCTAGGATTTATCATTCCAACAATAACATATAACACGGCAAACGGCCAAATTAACAAGACAATTATTCTTTCAAAGTTTGTCAATCTTAGATATTCGGCATTTGGTCCAGTTTGACCTAAAAAAGAAACTAAAATATCTACGATGATGTTAAGAAATAATCCGCAGAAAATATAAAATAAAAAAATATCCATATATTAAAATTCATATCCTTTAAAAACTGGTCTATCGCCAGCATGTTCATCACACAGTGTTTGCATCCAACCTCCACTTCGCAGTTGGCCTGGCTCTCCGCAAGTTTCACATGTAATATATGAAGCATCTTCGGCTAATTTAATACGCTGCCAAATTTCTTCGTTTCCAGTATTAATATAGAATCTTAATCCACCAAACTTTTCTTTAATTTGGCAAATTTGTTTGTTCCAACCAAGTTCAATTAGATCTTCAATCAAACGTTTGATAATCCCATACCAACCATTACCACAACCACAAATACCATGGCTCATGATTTTTGGACGATCTGCAAAGAATCCATTCTCTAATCCTCCAATACTTTCTAGGAATTTATCAAATTCCTCATTAGTCATATAATTATTGTTCATAATTTACCAATATTAATTTATATTCGTCAGCCGTAATTTGTTTACCGTACAGAGTAATTTTTTTCATAGTTAGAGCTCGTTCATAGATTCGGTCAATAACTAGTTGATTTGCTTCTGGTGTTCCATACCAATCATTATAGAGTGATAGGTGACCACTGACTCGGCCATCGTCCCACTCAATAGAAACATCATAACCTCGATTTATTAGCTCCTGTCGTAAACTATTGAACCTGAGGTGAATATATTTTAACTTATCGTAGAAGAATTTAACATGGCCTGTACCTAGTGTAAAAGTCTGAGGCAACTTTGACTTATCAACTGGTTTATTAGTTGCAAGTGTAGTTGTCCTCAGAATTTCACGATATTCAGCAACTAAATGTTGATCGCATAAAGATGCTGGAGGTATGGTTGCATTAATTCTTGTCATTAAATTTTACCTAGGGTTCTACGATAATTTGTAGCAGCACGATAAATAATTTCCATACGAGCTTCAGGATCCATTTCTAAAATACGCTCTGTTTTTGTAGAGGTAAAATGATTTCCATAATAATCAATTCCAGATACTGGAACTTGTCTGGTTTTGTTTAACTGGTAAACTGTATTTACAATATTACCTCGCCAATTTCTTGCTGAATATTTACGACGAACATAACCACTTTCATAACTCATATAATCACAATTTGCGATTGGGTCATAAAAACATACAGTTCCATTATCGGCTTGACGTTGACTAGTTACTTCAAATAATCTAAGAGTTTGTGCTTTATTCATGTTATTGTTGTTTTGATTAATGATATGTAAATATAAACAAAAAAATTCAAACGGAAAAACTTTTTATAAATTATTTTACATCTATTCCAAAAGTAGGTTTAAAACTAAAATCAACCCACATTTTGCAAACAATTAAATTAATACCAAACATGTAACACTTAACATGATTTTTAGCAGTAAATGTTTTTTTAATGGTATCTTGACTAGATTTTCCTTTTCGAACTGGCCCAACTACATCATATTGTTTTGCCCAAATTCCAAGTTCCCATTCATTTTTCATTCGGGATGCGGTGTAATTTGACAGTGTATCACCTTTTTCCCATCTATGTCTTAAGACGAAATTTGCCTTAAATCTTTTTGTTTTGATTCTTTTTATCATTTTTTATTTTTTATTTTTTCTTTACTATACGAATTTCAGCTTCTAAAATCTGCGTGTCAAAATAATTACCTCCTACCTGTTTATATGATTTAAATTCAACAGCACCGGATTTGGCAATCTGCTCCATCAACTCATTGACCATGGCTTTTTTAATCATTTCCATTGACATTCCAATATCGGCAGATTCTCCATACAGTTTTTGAAATTGACTAATATCTTTCTGAACTTTAAACCATAAGGTTTGTGTTGGAACATGAATAATCTGTCCTCCAATGTCATTTGTCTGTTTTTTCTTTCTTTTAAATAGCATTGAGAACGGAAAAATCACATTCCATAAAAATGTCCAATCTGTTTTTTCAAACTTCTCGTCCATTCTATCTAAAAATTCTTTAATCTTTTTCATATTAACTCCTATATCTTAGTTCTTTTTGACGATATACACTTAACACTGAACCTTGTCCATGTGTGATTGCAAATTGATAACCATAATAATCGTATACCATCGATGGAAAGTTTTCAGTTAAACCATCTAATGGTTCAATTTCAGTTCCTTCAAGAGATGCAAGTTCCCACATTAGATTTAAAATATGAAGAGGTCGATCAGTATAAGTTGCCCAATGTATATCATCATACTTTTTCTGCTTTTCTAGAATATCAAGCATTAGATAATCAAATGTTGAATCATCGCAAACTCCGTATCTTTGTAATAGTTTATTTGCTCGTTCAATTTTGATTTTTTCACTCTCATATAATTTATGGAAATATTCTTCCATAGCCTTTTCTCCTTCGGGACTATTTATAAAGTCTATCATTTTTTCTAGTGCTCCCATATTAGTCTGAAATATAAGTTGCAAAAATACCAATCACAATAAACCACAGTATAACAAATATTACTGTCCAATTTTCTTTAATCCAATTTTTCATTATTCTTCGTTTTGTTCGATTACCAAATAATTTAGTCCATTAACTTGCTTAATTTGGCCGGATTGGACTAATTTCTGCGCAAATTCTTGATTCTGTTGAGCGATCAAAATAATTGTCGGCTCCATATAAATAATTTTCATTATGATAAAATTGTAGGTTTACCAACATTATACATCAATCGGCAATAGAATGGAAGAGCCATTTGATTAGTTGAATCTGCTCGACCCATAGCCTGCATTAAATTGTTTTCAACTACAGCTTGGACGAAACTACCACCTTCATAACCAATCTTCCATTTAGTACATAGAATTGAAGTTGCAATATCTTCAATATGAGCTAATTGGTCCTCTGAGAATCTAAACTTGACTTCATGGTCTTGTTCCATGTATTCTTTAACAACATTTTTTACTACTTCGATTTGTTCAAAAACTTTCATATATTATTATTTTAAATTAAAATTCAATTTCAACAGCTTCACCATCCATTGCAAATACATTTGCATCATTAAAATCTGATAGAACAACATTATAAACGCCATCATTAAAATTTGTAATGGTTACATCTAACCATTCGATAGAAATATTATTTTCTTCGCAATATGCTTCAAACTCGACAGGATTCATTCCTTTGGTTGCTTTAACTAGAGCTTCTAATGTGATTTTCTTTTTCATTTTGTTATTGTTTTAATTAATGATATGTAAATATAAACAATTTTCTCTAAACGGTAAAACTTTTTTCACTTTTTTTCAAAAAAGTTATTAACATAGTTATTAACATTTTTCGAATGTTGGTTTTAACCATAAACCTCGATCAAAAACCAAATCTAAAAATCCTGGAATTGATTTAGAGTCAACTAAATGTAACAATCTTATTGTAGCTGGAGTATCATGTGCCATCATCTTAAAAACTTCTTCACGGATCCTCTCAGCACTAACAGTAGTTCTTAACTTATCAAGAATGTCTTTTTGCATCATAGCCAACCAAATCTCATCAGAAATACTAAAGCCTTTGGTGATTTTAAACCTTAGGGCTCGCATAATACGAAGAGGATCGTCCATCATTGTTTGTTCAGCAGGTAGAGGAGTTCTTAAAATTCTTTTAGCTAAATCAGCTTGACCGCCAAATGGATCAATTAAATTTCCATGCTCATCTTCAGCAATCGCATTCAATGTAAAATCTCGACGTAAAAGGTCATCTTCAAGAGTTCCAAGTTCTAAGATTGGACGACGAGTTCCTTCTACATATCCAACTTCTTTACGAGCTAAAACAAAATCTGCAACCAAACCTTCATTTTCATGACCCTTTGGAAATTTAGCTCTAATTGTAAAACAATCAGGTGTACTCAAAAAGATTGTAAATTCTTTATGAGTCAACCAATCTGACATAATTTGGAATCCTTCTTCTACAGTTCTGTCTAAATTATCTAAGACAAATGTAAAATCAATATCTTTAGACTCTAATCCCATTAGAGCATCTCTTACGCAACCTCCGACTTTAAATATTTGTGGCATGTTATTTGTTTTTACGTTGTCCTAATTTACGGGTCTCATACTCAACAGTGACAGAAGTGACTTCAACTTCATTTTCAAAGTTATACTTATCAAAGGTTATGCGCCCTTCGAAGGTAGGTCTTTCTACACGTTCACCAGTACGAATGCGCTCGAATATAGTCTCATTAACAATCATTGTATCTCCTACTTTATATTTTGCTGCTTGTCTTTCATATCCAGCAGATTCAAGGATTTCTTTCTTAACTACTAATTTAAATTCTTTGTGTGTCATATTTGATTAATTTGATATGTAAATATAAACAAAAAACTCGACATAAAAAAATGTCGAGTTAATTATTTTCAAAAAAGTTATTAACAATTTTTACTTAATACCAATCATTGCGTTAGTTTTATCACCTAACATTGTTTCAGGTAGTTTACCATTCCACTTATTAATCCACTCTAATTGAAGTAACATTGGCGTAATAGTTTTCTGTTTTAAACTATTTGCTTCAGCTTCAGCTTTTGCAGCAGTTAACATTGCTTGGGCATTACCATTTGCAGTTGCAATTTTAATTTTAGCTTGTGCTTCAGCTGTTTTAACTTCATTTTCTGCTCGTAATGCTGACTGAACTGCATTATTTTTAGCTTCAATAGATTTCTTAAATGTTTCAGGATAAATTAGGTTTGATGTGAATTGATTAATAATAAAACCTTCTTTAAGTAACTGACTTTCTAATAATTTACGTACTTCTACTTCAAATACTGCACGATTTGAGATTAATTCATCGGCTGTATATTTATTAGTAGCTAGACGGAATGCATCATATACTGCGGTCTTTAAGAAACCTTCTTCAATTTCTGGCAAAGATCTACGGTATTTAGCAAAGATTGCAGGTACCTTTTCACGTTGAACCGAATAGTTCATAATTGGTGAAACTTGGAATTCACTACCGTCTTTAGAGTTTACAACAAATGAATTGTCAACATCTTCAGTTTTCTTATATTCTTTATGTTGAATATAAGTAGGGAATTCATATATTTTAGTTGTTACAGGATTATAGAATACCCATCCGGTACATTCTGTAACTCCATCAACTCCTTTACCGCTCCCGTAAAGATTAACTTTTACACCCACATGACCAGCGTCAATACGTTCACATGACATAAACATTGTGATTAGCACAAAAAATGCTACTACTCCAATTGCGATTTTTCTAAACATACTTTTTAATTTTAATTGTTGATTTAATTTTTCTTGTTTTTCTTTTTCTAGGCGTTCTTGCCACCAGTCTCTTTGTTCTGCCATACTTTTTTAAATTCTTTAATACATGTTGATGCATTCCATCCGAAAACAAAACCGCCTACCATAAATACTGCAATTCCTAAGATTGGTCCAAAATAGGCCAAATCAGAATTCATATTCATTAAGTTTGCAATTTGATTTTTCACAGGTTGCATTAACACTACAACTGCAACCATAACTAGGATGCTTGTAAATAATTTTGAATACTTCATTTTTAAAGATTAAATGTATAATTTATAGAAGGTTTCTATAAAATGTTTCACAGGACAGTGTTCTCAACCCGACGTTCCCATCCAATGTGTTTAACATATCCATCAGCGTCGGTCATGGTCATACTAATAACTTTATAGCCTAGGTCTCGATAATAATGGTCAACCAGATGCTCTTTTCCAAATTGAGAATATCCACCAGATCCTAATTTAAAATAATCAGACATTCTCTTAACTCCTGGATTATATGAAAAACCCATATAATTAATAACTGTTTCTTTGTCTCCATTCTCTAATACTTTACCAGTATAAAAACTTGCAGGTTGAACTGCTCGAAATGGAATTGAACCAGCCCAAAAAACTTCGGGTGAAATCTTATTTAAAATACCATCAGTTTTTGGTCGAATCCAGGCTTGTAAAACTTCAGGTCTAGCTTTTAAAAGTTGAATTGATTTTTCGATAAAACCACTAGCATAAAATTGCCAATCATCTTCGCAATGGAAAACATACGGTGTTGTGATAGTTGCATAAGCCTGATCAATTGATCGGCTTTGACCTAGTTTATTCTTATTATAGATGAATGTTAACTTATTATCATACTTCCGATTAAGTAGATCACACGCCTTGAATACCTCTTCATCTCCAGAGTCTTCAGTTATAATAAACTTATCTATTGAATAAGTATTATACTTAAAAAAGCTGTCAAGCGTCTGTTCTAAAAGATCTAGACGCCCGCAGCTTGTTAAAACAAAAGTTATATTAGAATTGTTTATTGACATATTAATCCCACCATCCTTTAAGACCGCTACCATCAAACCAATTGTTCCAATGGTCATCTTTTCTTCTCTCTTCTGGTGGTAATCCTTTTACTAATTTTTTGTACTTATTATGATCTTGGCCTTCTAAAAGTTTCCAAAGCTCTTTCCATTCTTGTTCTTCAAGTTTTGTAGAGTAATTATAAACCTTTCTATTGTGCTTCTTTTCAGCTGGAGTCTCTTTATCAATTAATTGACTGAATCCTGGTTGATCTGGAACATCTTCAAATTCCCACTCATGATGAATTAATTCTCCATATTCAGCTTCAGCCATTTCAATGTAACTATCTTCACTGATATGTTTCAAAATTTCAACAGCGCGTTTCATTGCAGCAACCTTCTTTAGTCTAGATTCATCAATCTCTAGACCTTTTACCTCAATATTAGTTGCAATATCATTAATTGCAATTTCCATAAATTTTAAGGTTCCATTATAGTCCCACCAATAATGTTTAGATAGAGCATCTCTAAATTTCCAAACATTTTTCCAAAAGTGAGGAACATCTCGACGAATCCAAGACCATGCTTTATTATACCATCGATTGTCTTTAATTAGTTTTTCTATTGATTTAGCAAAACTGTCTGCAAATTTAACTTCCATAATTTTATTTTATTAACAAAAATCCGTTGCTGTTGAAACTCTTAATCCATCAACTTCTAAATCATAATGATCTTTTCCATGTCTCCAATAATTAGGATGCTCTTTAACCATTTGATTTTCGTAATCTTGATTAAAAATTGCTCCATCTGGTTGTCCCCAATTTAATGCCATTTCAATAAACTCTTCAATATCTTGTAGCTCGCCATATTCGTTAACAACCCGACCAGATCTAATAAATTTAAGTAATTCTTCTTTATTGCTGTAGAATCTATTGCCATTAAAATTCCAGCAAAATTTCCAACCCATTGAACGTTTACCAAGATGGATATTCATTCCATTTATAAATTCATCCCATGGTGTCATATATTCCCAATCGCCATGTGGAATTGTAGCAAAATTACGTTCTACAGCAGATGGATCCATTGGATCCAGATCTTCAACTCTTTTAATCAAACGAACTTGGCGAGATCTAACCTCATCAACCTTTGGTATTCTATAATAATTTGTTCCCATTATATGAATATTATTTCATTAGTTTCTGGATTCCAATCAAATGTAACTGGTTTATTAACATACTCATATCTTTCATTTAAAATTGAAGCATTAAAGAAGTGGGTTCCATTATGAAACTTATATCCATAACCCCCATGAATATGACCACATACATGAATTTTTGGTTTAATCTCTTCAATGCGAGCAGCTAACAATTCACAACCTAAAAGTGGTTCATTATATGGAGGTCCACTAGTATCTAAATGACCTTGAGCCGGTCCATGTGTTATTAGAATATCAGTATCATCTGGAATAGCCGACCATTTTGCTTCCAATTCTTCGCCCATTCTAGGTAAATTAAATGCCCAATTGTAGAATTCAGGCTGCCATGGAGAACCATAAATTTTAGCAGTTTCTACATTTGGGTCATGTGCATCTCTATCTCCAACAATAAGCCAATCATCTTGTAAATAATCGATCCACTTGTAAGAATTTACAATTTGCATTGCTGCTTCCGGAAGGTCTTCAAACATTCTATCATGATTTCCCGCAATAAACACTTTATGGTCATACTGATTTAATCCATCAAACCATTTACAAAATTCTGTAATATCATTTCGATATCTGCCAGAATTCATTAAGTCTCCAGCATGAATTAATAGATCTCCACCTGGAAGATCTGTTTTATCCCACATAAGTTCATCATGCTTAGTGTGAGTATCTGAAATTAGAGTTATACGCATAATTTGTTTATATCATAAAATTATATTGAATATCGACAAAATGTTTATTTTTAGAGTACTTTTAAAATAAATAGATTGTCTAACAAAATAAATCCCAATTTAGTATGGCAAAATCTTCAAAGAGTGCTAGTGTTTCTATGAAAGTCAGCTTTGGTAAAAGAAAGCGCGGTAGATTCGCAAAAAAGAAAAACAAACACGATAAGAAAGAAAAGAATTATCGTGGCCAAGGTCGCTAAGGTCAAAAAAGCTCTCTTTCGAGAGCTTTTTTAATGTGATGCCTACGGTAAAATTTAGTCTATTTTAGTCCCACAATTTGGGCAAAATTTCCAAGTTTGTTTCTTCATTCTAGTTCCACAATTAGAACAATAATTTCGAATATCTAAAACTTCGACTGGTTTATTAGATTCAGCCATAATCTTCATTTTAACAGTTTGACATGGAAAGTTTTCAAATTCCATATTTACTTCTGTAAAATATTGGTCAGTTTTTCCGCCTTTTTCAACTCTACCAGTCTCAAAATTTGCATTATTAGTATATGACACAGATCCGGCAATAGCGGAAGTTGATGAATAATATGCATTATTTGATGTTGTTATAGTTGTATTAAAACTTGGTGCAGTTCCACTATATCTAAAATCAGTTGTCCAGTATGGCTGAATAGTATTTGGTTGAACGACTGGTTGATTTAAGTTCCATTCTCTCCAACTTGGATTTTTCCAAAGATCAGAATTTGCTTTGATTTTTTCAGGATAGAAGATAACGGTTACTGCTCCATTATTTTCAATGGCTTTAATAACTTCTTCGTGTGTTCCATCGACCGAATAAGTTTTAAATACAAACTTATTATTTGTGTCAATGTAACGCTCTAAAAAGAATCTTTGTCCTGGTTGAATAACTAATCCGCTTTCAGAAATTAGTTTATCATTCATCCAAATTTTTGCAAGAACTGGAGTTGGTCTTGGATTAAAGAGTTCAATTTGAAACTCATCTCCATCTTTTAGATATACAAGCTCTAAATCAGAAGATGTCTTGTATGTTTTTAATCGGTTGTTTTTGACAGCAATTGCTGCCATTTTTGTGTTGTTATTCATGTGATTTTTCCTTTATTTTAAAACCTTTTTACTGCCATAGACAGTTCTAAAGCCATTATTGACTCAAGGCCTCAAGTGTAGGCACCACTTGGCGGAGAGGGAGGGATTCGAACCCCCGTTACCCTTTCGAGTAAAACGGTTTTCAAGACCGCCGCGTTCAACCGCTCTGCCACCTCTCCAAGTATTATTTATAACTATTAAATAAGGATTGTTTCAAAAATTAATTATCATCTCTAACATTGATAGTAACACTTTCTAGTAATGTTCTTAGTTGAGATAATGTAATTCCAGGTTTATTATCAACTGGAGCAGGTTTTCCTGCCGGACCTGGTGTTGTAGATTTACCAGGAGCCGGTGCTGTAGTACCTGCGGGTGCTGGTGTTCCGGTTGGTGCTGGTGGAGTTGAAACTTTATTCTTAAATTCTTCAATCATATCAGCAAGATGCTTAATTGAATCATTGAGAGCTTTACTCATTTGGTCAACTGAACCGCGACCTTTATAACCTGAAAGATATGCTAAACCTTGGAACATATCACTTGTAAATTTCAAGTTAACTTTATCAAATGCATTTAATGTATCTTTTAATCGACCCATATCATCAACATACTTCTTAAAGTTGTCAACAAATTTAACCCATGGATCAATATTCTTTCCAATTTCTTCAAGTTTCTTAGCAACATCTCCTAAAACAAGAACAAAACTTTCTTGTTGTTCAGCATCTTCTCCAGCTGCAGAAAGAGCAGTTGTCATACCGCTAATAATTCCTTGAATTTTTCCAGTTAAAGCAGCCGGATCAACATTTACTTCCATAAATGTTTTTGCAGCTTGTGCAATTTTTAAAATTGGTTCTGCGAAACTTGTTACAATTTCAACACCATCTTCGATTTTAGAAGAACCAAACCAACCCCAGTCATTTTGAGCATCTGGATTATTACCAATCTCACCCATAGTTCCAGTCAAACTAATAACAAGTTGACGAATATTTTGAGTTACTTTAGTAATTGCATCGGCTCCCATTGATTCATAACCAACAATTTTTCCATCTTTGTAGATTGGAATTTTAAGGTCAGCCATTGCTTGAACTCCTTTGGCAATTTCAGCAACTGCAGCACCCATACCTTGAACTGCACCAATACCATCAGTAACTGCATTACCTCCTCCACCAAAAATCATGTTCATGAAACTTTTCGTACCTCCAGGGTATTCTAAACCAATTTCACCAAATACATCTGCTAGAGAACCAACAATATTTCTAATATTTTCTTTTAATCTATCAAATGCTCCAGAATCTAGAGTATTATAACCAACAATTTTAGTTCCTTCATAAATTGGAAACTTAAGATCAGCCATTGATTGTACTCCACCGGCAATTGAAGTTAATACATCTCCCATTCCCATTACCGCGGCAATACCGTCGGCGACTGGAGATTGAGATCCACCTCCAAAAACTCCTTGTAAGAAGGTTTTCTTACCACCTGGATATTTAAGTCCTAATTCACCAAAGGTTGTACTTAGTGAATTTACAATTAAATTGATATTATCATTAACCTTTTTAAACGTGTCACTAGATAGTGTAAAATAACCTGTAATTTTAGTTCCTGTATAAATTGGAAACTTTAGGTCAGCCATTGCTTGCACGCCTTGTGCAATTGAAGATAAAGCATCTCCCATTCCTAATACCGCATCAATACCATCGGCTACAGCAGATTGAGATCCACCTCCAAAAATACGGCTTAAAACACTTTTTCTACCTCCTGGAAATCTTTCACCAATTGCGCCAAAAGCTCCAGCTAAAACTGTAACTAATTTACCAATTTGATCTGGTAAAACATCATAATCAATATTTAAACCTTGTACTTTTTTAATACCATAAGCAACTGTTGCTAATGCAACTCCAACCATAACCATTGCGGGTGCGGTAGCGTACATTGATGCGATATTTACAGGACTAAGTGTAAATGAACGAGCAATAGATAATAATAACCATTCCATATTACTCATCATTCTTCCTGCACCAAAACCAAGGAATCCTTCAGTTTCATGACCAGAATCTCCGAGCATTTTACTCATATCTGTGTCATTAAATAGTTTAGCCATAGCCGCAGCGCCCACTGAAACAAGTAATAATGCTATACCAGCAACAATCATTGCGGCGGCACCAGCAAGAATAAATCCTGAAGCGGCGCCAGCAAGTCCCATAACAAGACCTACTCCAGTAACTAATGCACCGATCTGACCGATTGTTATCCATCCAGCTTCATCCGGTGTAATAGATTCAGCAAATATTGCAACAGCAACTCCTAGTAAAATAATTGGAATTGCAGCAACAATCATAACTAAACTTCCTAAAAATATTTCTTTAGCAAATTTACCAGCCAAGTACATAACCAATGCTACTCCGACAACCATTCCCATTACCATTAGTAAGGTTATAGCAGGATCGTCCATTGCTTGCATCATTGTATCAACTAATAAAAATGCTACGCCTAATAGAACGATAGCTCCCGCAGCAAACATTAAACCAATTGAAACTTGTTTCATTGATTTTTCAATGTTCATCTTATCTAATAACCAAAATACGCCACCTAATGCTAATAATGTTAAAACAATATATGGTAATGCAGATATTCCGGCTGGATATAAAACGGTTGCAAGTACTAATGCAACTCCTAAAAGTAGAATGGCCTTTGCCACATCACCCATTGCAATTAATGCTTGTTGTGTTTTTGGATCCGACAATGGAGCGGATGCCATTTGTAAAACTTTAGTGATAATAAATAATGATAATCCAAATAATGGAGCGGCTAGCGCACCAACTACTAAAAGTGGTGTTGCTAAGAATAGGTAACCAGCAAATTTAAGAATTGCTGGACCTATTTTTGATAGAGCATCTATTGTTAATACTAAGGCTTCTGCTTTATCTTTAAATTCTTTAGAAGTGCTTTTCATTGATTCGATAGCCTCAACGATTGCTGCTAATCCTTTACCGATTCCTTCTAAACCTTTTCCGCCAACGATTTTTAATGCAATTGCATTTCCAATTCCTAGACCTCCGCCGCCTCCTCCGCCGCCTCCTTTTGCAGAAGCAGCAGTGTTAACTGCAATTTGCTTTAACAGTTTTACCATCTCCTCAACTTTACCAAAAAGAGCACCGCCCGGGGAAACAGCTATTGATGTTACCTGGGCAGATGCTACTAATTGTTGTTGATTTTCTATCGAAAGCCTTTCAAAGGCACTTTTAAAAATGTTCAAAACAGAATCAAAACTATTTTTTACTATATATCCTTGTTAAAACTTAGGTGTCTTGAAGCTAGGGGTTTTAAATGATGGCGTCTTCATATTAGGCATTTTTGATTTTGCTATTTTAGAAGGATCTCCATATTTACCATAAGCCTCTTCTTCTTGACCTTTCTGACCGTCATTTTGTTTCTTAATAAAGTCAGCCAAATCTTTAACAATATACCAAAATTCATAATACTCTAACTTATCGATCTCCGATGGTTGAGTATGTAAATGGTACATAAGATAGAATTTCGTCTTAAAGAAGTTCTGAAGCGATATCTTGAACAACGAAAAGAGATTTGATCCCATCACGAAAGCCAATGGGTACGAGGACCTCCTCATCCCCGTGTGGTACCAACATTTCTGGACGTACCCCAATTTTCATTTTTTCAGCTAAACGATATATTAATGAATATTTAGTTGTATTCCAACTATGAAATTCAACTTCGCCTTTAAAGATTTTTTCATCATTAAATCCTCTCCAATCTAATGTAATATATGGAAGGATTTGTAGATATGATTGATCCCATGGTTTCTTTTCAACTTGACGAACTTTAATATAGTTAGTCACAGATTCCATAACACCAATTGATGGTGGTTTCATGTAAATAGTTCCAAAGCTTCTAGTTTGAATTGCAAAAGCTCTTTTTTCATCATCATAATACTTTTCAATTTCTTCAGGAACTCTAGAAAGTTGAAAATAACGAGCGTTAATTTCAGCTTCAAATTCTTCTCCATCTTTTGCTGAAGCTTTAACAGTTAATTTAGTTTCTGGATCTGGAAAAGTTAAATCACGGATTGATAATAAGATATAAATACGATCTTCTTCTAGAATATCTTTATATGATAACACTTTCGTGCCTGAAGTGAACCTAGTGCAATTCTTTACAATGTGGTTTAATTTATCTTCAATATCTAAAAGATTACTCTCATCGATGGTTGAAAAATGTCTAACTTCAGCAACTTGTGCAGATCTAATAGCCATTTTAGCATCACTTGGATAAAATCTACCGCCTGAAGGCAATGCAGATATATCAACTGAATGAAACCCTAAATGTAAATCTGGATCTTGTGCCTTTTGATTTGCATAGCGGTCCATGTCTACTCTTCCCAAGTCGATTCTCTCTTCCTTGTTAGATTCTTTCTCTTCTACCATTTTACGATATTGTTCTTCCATGTTGAACTCTTCGTTTTCTTGATTCTTTTTTGTGCTCATAAATTACTTTGATTTTAAATGTTTTACGCGATCTTTGTCCCATGTTTTTATTTCAGTTGGTCGACGATCAATTTCTTTTCTTATTAATTCTCTAATAAAAGCAGAAACGGACATAGGTCGTTGACCATTTTCAATGGCATCATTTAAGATGATGACATTTAAGTCTTGAACTTCTTCATCCGTGAGAAGGACTTGAAGTTTTCTGGTTAATTTAGTTGACATAGTATTTTAATAACATATTATATATTCGTTGCAAAAAGAAGGGATGACTCTCGCCATCCCTCTTATTAAAAAATTAAGCTAATACTTCTTTGAAAGCATCACATCTCCAAGTAACTTCTAACTGAGCTGGGTCAGTTGTTTCATAGTTTAACTCATTTGTAAATGGTAAACCTGATTTAATGAAGCAATCTTCTAATGTAATTGTTCTGTAAATATCTCCAGCTCTATTGAACTGAACGATAATAATTGTTCCAGTGTAGTCTTTCTTAAGACCCATTAAACCAGTTTGAGGATCGTATTGTAAATTATACCATTCTCTCATGGTTTTGTAAAGGTAAGCTTGATTTGAATCATTTAAGTTCAAAGAGAAGTTGATATTAACATCTAATGATGTGTTATCTGGCATACCAGCATAAGAACGTGTAGCGAACTTATACTTTTGTGTAACTTCAGAAACTTCTTTATATAGATCCAAACCGCCAATACTGTTTACGTGTTGTAAAAGCAGTGGAGCACCTTTTACACCAGCTGGAGGAATAACTGTCACCTCAAAGAGGTTCGACTGTACCGGTTCCCATTGTGAACCTTTTCTACTAGTCTGGTCTTGTGAATAATGTGGTAGTGCCATTGTCGTTTATTTATTTTTTTATATATCTATTTTTTAGCTGAAGTTTCCAGTTTGAATTTCGCCAGTATTTAATACTGTAGTTCTGTGAACAACGATTTCAAGACCTTTAACTGGTTCAACAAAAGTATCTAAGATACCGATGTTGTTGTCAATAACTTCATTTGTATTATTTGTTTGGTCAATAATGTTTTTGAAGTCATATACACCTTGATCAGCTTTAACTGATTCCATAAATGCATCAGCTAAAGTTTTGATTTCAAGTCTAGTTTGAGCTGTATTGAATTCAAATACGTATCCTTTTAGAATGTTAGCTAAACCTTCTTGGATATAAATCAATACTTCTCTTACGTGAGCAGAAGAAAGCGCTGATTTAATTGACTGTTGCGCAGTTTTATTACCAAGAATTGTTAAACCTACACCTCTTTGGAATACGATTGGGTTAATACCAAATGGTTCTAATACGTCTCTATCAGTTTTATCGAATGCATATTCAACTCCAACAACTCCAGTTCCAGATACAACTCCTCTTCTTGGACCAGCAATAATTGACCAAGGTAATGCAGTTGAATATTTATCAATGTAGTTATTAGATACGTATGCTGCGGGTGGGATAACAATATCTTTACCATTTTCTCTAACTGTTAAACCTGGACCATAATAAAATCCGTAGTTTGCACCATCAGCGATTGAAGGTAAAGTATAGAATGCAGTTGGATTTTTATCCAAGTTTCCACCATCTTTTAAGTATTCTACGCTAAATGCTCCATCAGCATCTGTGAAAGATGGATTAGTTGATTTTTTGAAATCAGCTACGGTTGGTGCATTTAAGATTGCAGAAGCATTTTGTCTCTCGTGAGCAAGATAAGCTAATTCTTTCTTGTTTTGAATACCATCAACAGTATCAAATGAACCGAAAGTATCAACAATATATCTGTAAAGAATTAAATCTTTGTCAGCTAACGCATTGAATAAGTTAGTTCCTACGATTGCGTTTAAAGAATCGGTTATTGTTTTATCACCAATAGTTGCTTTAGCAATAACGAATGGTTTGTATACTGAAGTAGCTTCTTCGAAAGAAACTAGGTAGCTACCACCCCAAGTGTTTGGTACGTTATTATCAGTTGTTACAGTTACTGTTGTGGTTGTATTACCACCAGAAGTAACTACAGATTTTGTAACTGATTTAATTTTAGCCAATCTACCAGAAGTAGCAGAAGGAACATAGTGTCCTTTCTTAAGAGTTACAGTTGAAATTGCAGCACTATAAGTAAAAGTAAAAATACCACCACCTAAGTTTGCATATGTTGCGGTAACTGTACCGTTTCCGGCTAAGTTTGATTCAGATCCAGTATAAGGAATTACTCTATCAGTTGTGATAGCATATTTCTTAAAGCTAGTTGCGTTATTTAATGAAGTTTTAATTGCACCATCGCAAGTTACTGTTGTAGTACCACTTGCAAAAACAACGCTTAATACTTCAACATATTCACCGCTAGTAGCTGCTTCAATAAATGAACCAACTGCAAGAGATGAAGTTAAATCTTGTGCAACAGTCATAGTTGAACCACTAACAGTTAAAACGTTAGGATTTGTTAAAGTTACAGTTGTTCCAGCAGTTGGATTTAATTCTTGGTCAACGATATAAGAAAGTAACTGATAGTTTTGATCTTTATCAAATGTATGACCAATTAAATCTACTTTAGTACCAGTATCGCTAGTAACTGCATCTTCATCAACTGCACAGAATAAACCAGTTCTTCTAGCTTCTGAGTTAATGATTGTTTCAATGTATAAGTTTCTACCTTCAAGATCTTTGAAGTTAGGGATTAATGAACCAGTGTAGTTGGCAATTAATGAAACTTGTCTTAGGTTAGAGAAAGCGTCTAATTGACCTTTCAATAAACCTTTTGCGTTAAAATAATTTGCGTAGATTGGATCATTTGCAAGAGTAGCAGGATTGAATTCGCCTTTAAATACGAATACATCAATCATGAAATCTGATAAGTAATCTTTTTCATTTAAGAATTCAGGTACATTACCTTCACCATACCATTCTCTAGCAGTAATATCGAATGTAGATACATCCTGTGCTTTTCTTACGATAATAGTAATTGGCTCTTGTTTGATGTTAATAAAGTTAATAATTCTGTCATCGTTTTGACCGATTGTAGAAATAGTAGCTTCATCACTAGGGAACCAGAATTTATCAGTGTTAAAAAACTTAGTATATTCATCGCTACCTGAAAGTGATAATGCAGTATGATCGCTACCAGTAGTAACTGGAGCAACATAGCTGATTTCATCGCTAGCTTCGAATGTTGATAAGTTTAAGGCTAAGATTGGGCCTCTAGTAAGAGCAGCAAGTGCTGATCTGTGGAAGAACATACCCTTCTTCTCTAGGTTTCTGTCGATACCGCCGAAGACCGCATTGAAATCTTCTACTGTCTCAACAAACACTGGAGTATTGTATGGACCTTTTTTAGAGTGACCAACTACCAATCTGATAGTCTCTGTAGCAAAGTTCGTAGTTTGTGATTTATCGAATTCTAGACGATAAACACCCGAACTCTTGAATTGCAATAATTGAGGACTTAGTGCCATGTTTATTTTGATCTTTTTTTCTTTATTCTATATATCTATTTCTATTTCTAATTTTAACCGTCAAGTAAGTCATAGATGTCGTATTGTAAATCTCCTTGTGATTGACTATCTTTGTATAGAACTTCTTCCATATAATCGTGAAGGTTTTCGTCAATAACATCTAGCATCTCTTCGATATAATCAGCATAGTCAGTAGTACCAAAGAACTCTGTTGCAATAATTGAAGACATAATTAAATCATCATGTCCCATTTGTGCAGAATAATTACCACTTTTGTTAGTACCAAATAAGGATGCTTCATTAACGGTAGTTATTTCATTAATATTTATCCTATTTGATTCGATCAACTTTTTAAAGTTTTGACAAAAAATAGCTTTATTATCTGCTCGCAACCTAATTCCAGGTTTTAGTCCTCTAGAATCATGTCTGTGTTTAAACCTCAAAATCATATCTTCATCAAAATCATTTCTCTGAGGAAACACTGTTTGTAAATATTTTAATAAGATAGTTCCGTATGTATTAAATTCAATTAGCATTTTTACGTTTTCTCCGTTAAAAATATCAATTGCTAAAGTATATAATATTTTTGAAAAATCTTCAATCGGGTGTTCATTACTTTTGAACAGGGCCACTTGATTCAGCTTAAAGAAATCATACATTGCACCTGGATTCGTGGCAACCTCGATCTCCTTTCTACTCATTGGTGTTACTTCAAATACGTTAATAACAGAATAGTCTCCACCAGATCCTTCTGCAATATCGACTGAAAATAGCCAATATTTGCTCTCATCTTTACATGATTCAAGATCGAATCCTGGTTTAAAACCTAAAAATCCTTTTACATCAATATGAATATTATCAAAATCTTCAATATCTTGATAGACAAATTTCTTAGCATTTTTTCTTAGCGTACCTAAAGATCCTGGGGATAATAGGAGTGAAGATGAACTAATAAACTCATTACCATATTGTCTATTAAAAGCTTCCTCAGAACCTAGGTTCTTTAACTCTCGTTGATACCATGCTTCATCTCTTTCTGGATGCTGCCACCAGTCAATTCTTATTGGGGTATATGCATTCTTTCCGTCAACCGCAGCTGCCCAAATTTCATAGAATTTATTAAATCCGTTTGGTGTAGAAGTAATATTGATTCTTGAAATTTTTGAAGATGATAATGTTGGATAAACGTTTTCATAGAATACGTCCACAATATTTGGATGGATGTGGGCAAACTCATCTAAGTATAAGTTATGAATGGTAAAACCAATACCTGCTTTTGCAGTTGTTGACTGACCTACTAAACGACAACCATTATCACAACGAACGTTCATAACATCATATTTAATAATACCTGGTTTCATAAAGAATGGCAAATGTTCAATTACAACTTTTGCCTTATCAATAATCTCTTTGGTAGTTTCTCCTTTGTTCGCTAAAAGTAGAGTATTTTTATCAACATTAAAACAAATAAACCATGCATTGAAAATAGATGCAGTTACAGTTTTACCCATTTGTCGAGAGGCAAGAACAATATTAAATCTGTTGTTTTGAAAGTTTCTCAACATTTCTTTTTGATATTCTCTAAGTTTAACCTTTCGAATACCTTCGTCGGTCATCACCACTGCATATTTCTCTGCAAAGTATACAATATCACTTGCACATCTTGCTATTTCGGCAATTTCATCATCTGTATATTCAAATACAATATTTCCTCGTTTTAAGTGCTGTTTACCTTCATAAAAAGGCATAGACACTTGAGGACGATAACCCTTATCAAGTGCCACAATTAGGTCATTAACTGCTTTAGTCGACCATACAATCTTATTTGATTGAATTTCTTCTGAATCCTTTGGAATCCAAATATTATCACTCATTTGATTCTGGTTCTATTTCTAGAGCATCATCAGCATCTTCGTTGCTTTGATTGATACCCATTTGAATCATTCGCATTAAGTCCTTAGTACCTCTCTGTACATTAGCATCTTTAACATCTCCTCCAGCCTCTTCAATTTGAGTTTTGTTAGTATTTTTTCGGTAAACTTCAATATCTCTAGCAATTCTCTTATTAGATTCTTCAGTTGCCATTAAATACATGGTCTGAGATTTAATAATATCCAACATTGATTTTTGTAGTGTTGCTAATACCTCAAACATTCTTGGAGACAGTTCGCCATCTTCAATAGTTTCTAATAATATTGTTAAGGCTCTTTCACCGGCTTGAAGCTGATAAACTAGAGATGCCATTGTCATCTCGTCCATTTTCTTTTTAGCCTTTACATACTCATCGTTTTCAATAATATCTGCATCGAGATAAAATTTCATTAGTGCAGTAATTGTTTTCTTAGCCTGAGTTTCTGCACTGGTTTTTACGGCAGTATATGATACAGCTGGACTCTTTTGAACTTGAGGAGTTGAAGGAAGAGGTTGGTCTGTTTCTACAATATCTGTTAAAGATTCATCATCGCCAATCAACCACTCTAATTCCTTGCGAATATCTTCGGCCTGTTCACGAATTGGCCTATCCTTGTTTTCTTCTGACATAATATAATATTATTTATAGAATATTTATCTCGATTACAGAGAGTTTCTAAACTTCTGATAACCTAGAGATGGTAGAGCATTATCAATAATGATTCCTAATTGATTATCTCGAACAACATATTGATTTAAAACATTACTATGTTGCTCATATTCTACAGGTGTATTAAATAATCTAATGTTTGTTAATTTAGCCTTAGTTCCTTTTAATGAATAAGCTCCATCTGGAACATCCCATGATATATTATAAACTTGATTTCTTGTTTCATCGTAAACCGGTACTAAATCATTTGAAGCGCTTTGAGGTGTTCCTAAATTATTAGTAGGATCTAATGAATATAAACTAAATGATAATTGATTAAATTGTGTATTTGCATTAAGTACTATAGCATACCATCTCGTTGGTGATAAGATCGCATTATGATTAAATACAAACTCATTAGTATTTACAACTACTTTAATTTTACTTCCATTAAATAAAACTTTTAATCCTTGGTTAATTGTGCCATTACCAAATAGCCAATAGTAATTATTATCATTAAAGTCTACATTTGGCGCAAACCAACATGTAAATGCAAAGTTATTTGTTATTTTAACAGGAGCAACGTACTCGATTGCCGTTTCGTCAATTGGTAATGATTGTAAATCATAGTAATTTTTAGAAACAATAGTCCATCTATTCTTTAATTCAGAATCAATTATTTTTAAACTTGAATTAATTCTACCTCTAATACCATCATTGTATGATGTTGAAACCGTTTTAAAAATATCTGGCTTAGTAGTTTGGATATATTCATCTCTGATCTCTTCTCCAAAAATTTCATCAACATCAGTAACTAAACTATCTGTTAAAGTTTCAAATGTATTTTTAATAACTGCTGTATCGTTTTGGTATTTAGTTAATTTAACTTTCCAATATGTAATTGCCTCATTAAAACGATCTCCTAATGCAACTGAAAGAACAGTATACATTTTATTAATTAATGGAAAATATAAATAGTCATTATTTCTTGGCTTTTTGCCTTGACCAAATACCGCTTGAAATTGCTGTTGTGTTATATGAATTTCAAACTCTTCAAGCTCCATTCCAAATAAATCATATGAGATTGTAGATTCTTGAGGGAATTCATTGTCCGGAACTAAAACTTTTAATGTTTCTTGGTCAACCACACTATGTAGTGAATATTCCATTAAAATAACATCCTTAGTTCTAGTATCTGGTTCAGTTCTAAAATACGTAACTTCATGACCAAATATATTATTAACAATATTTGCTAATTGAATATATGTCTGTTGAGAACGGAACTGTTTGTATGGCTGAAATAAGTTTCCAGCGTTTTGACCAGTACAACTAACTTCAATAGTTGCACATCCTGAATAAACAAATGGATCTGTACATTGTGTGCAGAACTGTGGACAAGATTCAATAACTCCATCAACTGTCTCAATCGTTATTGTTGAAGATATAAATGTTATTTTAGCTCCAGTTAATAATGCTGAAACTTCTGCGCCAAAATCAATTAATAAATCAATGCCATTAGGCCAATTATAATTTAATAAGTCTCCGGGTGTATTATTGTTATTTAATGGAGCAAATTCACTATATAACTTTCCGCCATCAACCGAAATTCTAAAGGTGTAATCAAAACTATTATCCTCATCTACTGGACGATAAAATTGTATACCAGATCCTGTAAAATTAACAGGTGCCGTTAATACTAAAATATTATTATTAGTTACACTCTGTATTGTCAGTACATTATTACCAACAATAATTTGGTTTGTGTTTTGGAAAAGTCTTGTAAAATTAGTTCCAATTCCGATAACTACTGCTGACCCAGAAGTAAAACTTAGAGTTCCTATCGTAGATGCATCACTAACTCCACTAAGAATGCTCCAGCCAACAACTTTTTTGAGATTCTTATATGGTGTCTTAATTGATGCGATTAAAAAATCGCCATAAGCTGATGCGGTATTACCTACTACCATTTAATGAGAATTATTTTCTTTATATATTCTCAGTAATCCGTGACTAGTAGGACTTCAGGATTATCACCACTTAATTTCTGGTCGCTCATCATATCGAGCATATTAGCAACAGCATCTACAACATCCATATCTGTAGATGTTATTGACTCTATAATCTTTTTATCTGCTCTAATAATCCATTCATCGAGTCGATCAATCAGGTCATTGAGCTTAATTCTTCGGTATGGAGTGCCTTCTTCTAAGATTCTTTGGTCAATTAGAATTTTATTAAACATTTGAACTTCTTCATTTGTTTCGAAAATATCAAATGTTTTGAGAGTCATGTGAAGTATTTTAAATCCAAATTTAATTTGAGAATTTCCATTTGAATCTTTAATAAGTCTAGAATATTTGCTATTTTTATTTAAAGTCAATTTAATCCATCTAAGATTCTGCATGTTTTTTAACATGTTTGCGATAAAATAGATTGAATTTACTTCTTTGTGAATAACTTCATAACCAACAGCATTAAATGTATTTAGTTCATTTTTAAATGAATGCTTAATAAAATTTTCTAGTTGGTCTTTAGTAACAATAATAGAGCCGTCATTTGGCTCTAAATATTCTACTTTGTTTCTAATGCCTGTCCATAACTTATTATCACTATGATTATATTTGTAAAGGACAATATCTATAACATCAGATCGGTCATATAGTGAAAAGTTCTCAGTCATTAATACACTTTAATTGTTTCGTCTAGCTTTTTTAATTCAGCAAGAGTTTCTTTTTTATAAAACTTTATTAGCTCATTATACTCTCTTTTACCAATTTCATTCTTTCTAATAAAAAATTCTATTGCTTCTTGACTAGGTATGTATTCGCTTTTTTCAGTTTTTACCGGTTCAGATTTCTTTGTTTTAGTATAAATCCAAGGTGGGACAGCAGTAAATCTTTGAGCAACAAGACCCCAACTCTCAACAACCGCAAGACCATTAATACCATTAATGTTAAATGCCTGCGCGTTTGTCGGGAACTTAATCGCAAAGAAGCGATTAATCATAAAATGATGTCGCTTCTTTGTGTGGTCTTTAATATTTTGAAAATCTTTATGCTTTGTAAACATTATTTTTACAAAGTCAAATAATTTAGTATCGTCTAACATTAAAATAAAGTGTTTGTAGTTTTAGAGTTATCATTCACTTTTGTTTCATGTTCTTCTAAACCAGCAAAAGCATCAAAATCAACGGGTGTTGTATTAGCCTTCTTTAACCACCCTGTGCCTTCTAGGATCTTTTCCATCTGTGATAATGACATAATCATTGGTTCCATTTGCTTATCCTTTTCAATACACTTAATGATTTCTCGTTGTATCGGGTCTGGTATTGTATTGTAATGTAATAGCATCAAATCAAGATTTTGGTTAAAACGAACCAAGATATTCGCTTGAGTTTCATGGCCAACTACTCGATAAATCAAGTTAACAATTTTATCAACTTGTGTTTGGTTAAACATGTGGTCGATAACGAAGTTTCCTTCTTCTTTATTATATTGATTTAAGATAGACTCGGCCTGCTTGTCAGTAATTGAAAATGTTCTTGATTTACCATTCTTCATAGATTTTTGCCAAGTAACAACTGATTTAATATTATCGGATTTGTCACCCATTAGAATCTTTTGAAAAACAAATCGATCACAATTTACTTCTTCAATTTCAATTTGATTCTTTTTAATCCATTCAACTAGCTCGTTTTTAATACGATCGCTTTCATGCGCTGGACTATCTAAATTAAATAGAAGATCGTCAGTGTTAATTTCTAATTCTTGATTTTTATTAAGCAATTCATTGAAACCTTCAAATGTAATAAGTTTCTTTCTAGTATTATAATACCAGAGAGTATATCCATCGGTTGCCTTTGAATAGTCAACTAATTGAATCATATCTCGGTCGCCAGTCCAAATAATTGTATTCTTACCTTGTGAATTAAGATAAGTTGACCAAGCAAAAAGAATGTCATCAGCTTCAGCACCTTTTACTTGATGTACAATAACACCCTTTTTGGCTAAAATTAGTTTAAACTCATCATAAACTTCGTAAACAGCTGACCAATCAACTGAACTATCTTGAGTTCTTGTACCTTTATAAAAGGCTTCTGGAAATAGATCTTTACGCCACGATTTTGAATCAACTGCAAATACTATTTGGTTGACAAATGGCGCCATTTTTCTAACTTCAGATGCGAAATCAATCGCAAGTTTTCTAATAAATTGTCCTTTACTATTATCATCTCCTAAAAGAGCGCCAGACTTAGGTCTAGGAAGGACAAAAAGTCTACTATGAATGAAATAGTTTCCATCGATTAGTAGTGTATGATTACCAAACTTCATATCTTTATCTATTTGTTTATGTAAATATAAACATTTTTCTTCAAACGGAAAAATGTTTTCACAACTTTTTTACGATTTTATAATCGTTTGTAGTTTATATACGCAGCTTAACATAGTAATAACTGGATCAATTACATGTACTCGTTGTGCTTGATGTTCGGCTACAGTTATGGCAATCTGTGGAATATGTTTAACGCTGTTTGGTTTTTCTGACTGGACGTATTCGATAAAATCATTACCAAGACATTGTAAAACATCATCAACTCGATTACCATATTCACTTACAAGCATCTTGTAATTTTTACTAGGATCCATTTCGTTAAAAATTAATTCAAATACATCTTTATAGACTGAATTAAACTTCTTTACATCATCAATAGTAATATTTGATGTGCCTTGAGATTTGTAACCTTGTAACTTATTTAGAGTACTGCGAAGATCTGGAAAATTACGCTTAACAAATTCAACTAATGCGGGTTTTTCAATTGTCATTTCTTCCTTTCCACAAATATCGTAAACTCGCTTAATATATTTCTTAGTCAACTCAACTTCTTCAGATTTATCAAAATCAAAGTTGATAACTTCAAAACGAGATAAGATTGGATCCGGAATTTTATTAACATAATTACATGTTGCAATAAAACGAGAATTACTCGCAAATTGCTCCATTGTTGCACGTAATGCTTTAAAGAACTGGTCAGATACACCATCAACCTCATCAAGAATTACAACTTTAAATTTTCCTTGGTCATCTAAGATTGACATAGTTGAACAAAAATCTGTAATTCTTGTACGAATAACTTCAACTGAAGTATCTGTTGAAGCATTGATATAAATGTAAGGCAAACCAAATTGATTAACAATTGCCTTTGCTGTTGAGGTTTTTCCTGTTCCAGGACTTCCAGCCAACAACATATTCTGAGTGATGCCATCTTTAAATTTTGACATAACTCGATCTGGGAGAATTAACTCTGATAAATTTTTAGGACGGTACTTTTCTGTAAAGAGTGAATGTATCATGTTTTGCACTTTATTTCTAAATTTATATGACAGAATGTCGTTTAGTTTCAAAAATAAATAACTATATGGCATTTCGTAAAAAATATCCAGAAATCGTTCGAACTGGTGGACCGTATCCTTCTAATAGGTTTGGTATCATACTTAAAAATCTGTCAAGGCTTCAGAGAAGATTCTTAGCCGATCATCCGATTTTAAGAGAAAGGGTACAAGATGATCAGTTTGCTCAAATTATTCTAGAAATTGCAAACCATTCAGTACAACCATTTAAGTTTAAAGATCGTATGTATTACGACTGGTCAACTGGAAGTGTTGTAGAGAAAGAAGTCTTATTAGATAATTACAACTCAATCCCATGGGTATGTGCTGTCAGTGGTAAGCCTATCACTTCTAGAACAGATGATTTTAGCCTAGAAAACTTTGTTCATCCAGAATACCATGACATTTTAAAGGCTCCAATGGTCGACAGCCGAATTCTTAAATCTTCGGTTGAATTTCGCAAATATGTAAAAAAGCTCCTGTTGAATGAACAACAAGAGCTTCTTAAATTAGCTAAGAAAAATTCTAAAGTTAATTAACTAAGTAATTTTCTAAAGTTATCAGCAATACTATTTCCAGTATATCTTGATTCGTTTAGTTTTAATTGATTTTCTAATTTACGAAGTTCCATTTCATAAATTCTACCTAATTCAGTTCCTTCTAATTGCCAGCTTTCTTTTGCTGAGATTTTATCAATTGCAGCTTGAATCTTTTTAATCTTTTCTTCATCACCGGCTTCTTTAGCGCTGTCTAATTGTTTCTTATATCTTTTTAATAAATCTTCTTTAGTATTCTTTTCGGGTTCTCCTTCTCCTTTAGAAGCTTGAGCATCTTTTAATGCTTGTTGAAATTCACCAACTCTACCCTGTGCAGTTGAAATAGCTTTATCATCTTTTTTCAATTTAGCAATTTGTAAATCTATTTGAGCCATGCTTAAATTATTTTGAGCCTCTCCTGCCTTATCTTCTGGAGCAATTTTCTTTGCTTTTAATTCTCCTTTTTTAATATTTAGCTTTTCGATTTCTGCTTTAGCACCTTCTTCTTCAGCTTTTTTATCAGTTTCTTCTTTAGCTTTTCTATCAGTTTCAGCTTTAGCATCGTTATCTTTCTTTGCTTGTGCTGCAGCATCTTCTTTAGCTTTTTTATCGGCTTCGGCTTTAGCAGCTTTAGCTTCATCAGATAAATCTTTAATAGCATCTTGCTCTTCAGCATATCTTTTCTGTAATTCTCCCATTGATGATGCTAAATCTTTCTTTTTCTTTGGATCGTCTTCCATGCCACTAGATCTTTTAACTAGTTCCATTCTACCTTTAATCTTTTCAGATTTAATTACTTTCTGAACATAAGATCCTCTATCTTTTGCCTTGTCATCAACAGCCGTTTGTAGATCAGATATTTGACTGTCGATAGTTTTCTTTTTAGCAAGAATTGCATCTTTTTTAGGCTTGTCTGCGCCAGATCCAAGATTATCAGCAGCAATCTGCATATCTAGAGCATTCATTTTCATTTTGTTGATTTTCTTTTGCATATTACGATATTTTGGTGCAAAAAGAAAATCTTTAATTTTATCCATTGCTGTTTCTTCTCCAGCTTCATTAAGAACTGAATCGCCAATAGATTCTAATTCTTCTTTTACTTGTGATGCTAACTGCGATAAGTTAGTCATGATAGTGTCGATATCACTAATAATTTCTTCTCTTGAAAAGTTTCCAGTTGAAGGAATTGCAGCAGTGTCGACTGTTGGTGCGTCGGTATTATCAGTGGTTGTTGCAACCGGTTCGGGAGTATTAACCGCCTCGAGAATGTTTGAATACCAAGAATTGAAGTTTAATTTTTTCATTGTTCAATATTTTATTTGACTATGGTTTATATATTTACATTTCTAGGTAAAAAAGAAAAGGCTCTCCAATTGGAGAGCCTTTCTTATAAAAATTGTACTATTAAGTATTATACTCTTAAGTAAAATTATGCTAAGTTTAATAGGTTAGCAAATGCAGTACCGTCTGCTTTAGTAACACTGAACTTAACGTATTGAGTTTCAGGGTGGAAACCAGCTTCAACTAGAGCGAATCTAGATTTAACCGCAATTTTAGGAGCCATAGTTCCTTCAGCGATAGTTTGTACTGATTCAGCCATTAAGTAAGGCATGAAAACTAATCCAGGACCATTACCATCACCTTTTCTACCTACTAATACGTGATTGTAGTTCCAAGCCCATTTAGGGTTAGTGTAAACTTGTACACCAGCTACTGAACCTACTGGGTAGATTGCACCTGCAGCTTGAGATACTGTATTAGCAAATGGATTTGGTACGAAACCAGCAACAGCTTGAAGAACTGTAGCAACTTGAGGACCTACAACTGCAAAGTTACCTGCACCTCTACGACCACGGTTAGCGATCAAGTTAGCAGCAGCTAAAATACCAGTTAAGATTTTTCTGTGCTCAGAACCTTCAGTTTGACCACCTGTGAAAGATGCAGCTGCAACTAATTTTACGTTTAATGCGCCTGCAGCGAATTCACCAGCAGCAACCGCTCTAGTTAAGTTAGTAGTACCTAAAGTAGCGATGTTATTGATGATTAAGTCGTTGATGTTTTGAGTTAACTCGTTAACAAGTACTGCTTCAACTTGAGCAACAGCGTCAACGCCGAATTGCTTAAGATCTTGTACCTGCTCTCTTGTTACTGCAGCAGCAACTTGGAAAGTCTTAGCTTCAACAGCTTTGCTGAATAAAGATAGACCCATGATTTTTTCGTTAGTTTGCTCACCAACACCTCTTGTGAAAGGATCACCGTTAGCGTCTCCAGAGAAGCTAGGGATGTGATCTTCTAAAGCTTTTACTAATTCTACAGTTACTGAACCAGAAGTTACAGTAAATAGATCAGCAACAGTTCCAGCAGTTGAAGTTACGAAAGCTTCACCAGCGTCATTGATTTTGTAGATGTTTTTACCATCGATACGAGATGTACCAATTAAAACAGCTCCAACTTGAGTACCTTGAGTACCTGAATCAATATCAGCTAAAGCAAGACCTGTACCAGATGCTTTAACAATTGTAGGAGTAGTTGTACCAGCTAACTTACCACCTTCGTAAACGAAGTCTAAGTAAGATAATAGACCCATAGGACCAGCCATAGGAATAACAGGTACTAAGTCTAAACCGATAGTTTGAGCAGCTACTTGCATTGCTAAAGGTAACAATGTAGGAGCTTTATCACCAGAACCTTTTGCAACACCATCAACGGCACCAGGAAGTGCAACAGCACCCATACCGAAAATGTTACCTGCAGAACCAAGTGACATCATATTTGCGTCTTCGTACAACTTGTGGTTGTGGCAGTACTCAGACATCCAAGCTAGTTTAGAAGCATCATTGATACCAGTAGCAGATTCGATGATCGGTGACCATGTCTCTCTGATTTCAGCTTCATTAATTAAATTTGCCATTTTTTAAATGAATTTATTTTTGTGTTTTTAGCGTTATGCTCGACATGCTTAGATTTTTGCTTCTTATCTAATATCGTCGATTGTTTTATATATTTGTGAATTTTTTCAAATTTTCCAATTTTTCAAAAAATTACTTTTTGAATCTTTTTGCAAATTCTTCTTTCATACCATCTACGTTGTATGGTAATTTAGAAACTTTTTCTTCAGCTTTAGCAGATTCATTAACTACTTCAATTTTTTCCATTACTGGAGCAGTTTCTCTTAAATCTCTTGTTTGCCAGAAGTTTCTTACTTGATATTCAGTTTCTAATTTATGATATTTAGACTGGGCAAGTAATTGATTCTTTTTGCTTTCAGATAATTTATTCCATGTTTCTCTATATTCAGCAGGCATAGCTTTGATTACCATTGGTTCGTTTTCAACTGGAGCTCCAGCTACTGCATTATTCCATAATGCATAGATTTGAGATTCAGTTAAGAAACCTTTACCTTCAACAGCTTTGGTAATTTTTGCTTTTGCTTCATCAGTTAAAGCATTGAATTCTTCAACTTTTGATTCAGAAATAAATTTAAAGAAGTTTGGAGTTGTTGCAGGTTTTGCAGTTGCTTTTTCAACTAAAATTTGTAATTTCTCAGTGATTGCTTTCTTATAAGCATCCATTCTATCAACTTCTTCAGTTACTTCTTTACCAATATTTTCGCCTTCTGCTTCAGAATCTTTAATATCTTTTTCTAATTCTTTAGAATCATCTTCAGCTCTGTCTTCAGCTTTAGCATATTTAGTGCCTTCGCCATCTACAACTGGAGGTGTAGTATCTTTTAATTCTGTAGATTTAAGATCTTCAGCGTGTGTGCCAGTTTCGCCAGCAGCTTCAGTTACTTCTTTACCAATATTTTCGCCTTCTGCTTCAGAATCTTTAAGATCTTTTTCTAATTCTTTAGCTGTATCTTCGATAGCATCTTCACCCGTTGGTTGTTTTTTGCCATCAAATTCTACTTTTGGAGTTTTGTCATCAGACATTTTCTTAATTTTTTCAGCAGGTAAACCAGCTTCTTCTCCATCAGCTTCAACTAATAAGTTTTTATTTACTGATTCAGCAATATATTCAGCATACTCAGTTACTTTTTCTAAACTTTCTTTTAAATAAGTAACATACTTAAGCATATTATCATGAGATGTTGCACCTTCGTTAAATGCCTCAGCTAAATAGTTTGAGTATTCTTTTACTTGGTTTACTGATTCACCAATTTTTTCACTGTATTGAATAGATTGGTCTAATTTTTCAGCAACATGATCTCCGTGTTGAATAGACTCGTCTACTTTTTCAGCTAAATAATTGTTATATTCAATTACTGAATTCATTTTTTCAGCTAAGTATGATGAATATTCTTTAAGATTTTCAACTTCTTTAGCAAAAGTACCTTCGTTCTTTTCCTTAAGTGATTCTTTAATACCCTTCATCTCTTCTGCTAAGTACTTAGAATATTTGTTAAAATCTTCTGTACTTACAAATCTAGATTGTTCCATTTTGTTTTCTTCTATGGTTTGTGTTTGGTTGTCTTCTATACTATTTATCTCATAAATTAGAATATCGCCTTCATCTTCAAAACCAAAAGCCTCATTTACTCTTTTTAATTCAGCATTAGCAAATCCAGGATCTGCAACTAAATCGTATGTAAATAATTGTTTGATTTTTACTTTGCCGTCTGATTCAACGACACCAGCTGCTCTAGATGAGATATGAAGAGGTACTCCAGCATCAACTAATGCTTTTGCTTGTTTACCAGCATCAGTATCAAGTAGCCTAATTCTACCCATTACTTTTTTGCTTTCTTTGTCATAAGTTAATTCTTCAATAACGTGTGATACGTTTTTAAGAGAAATATCAAATGCTTGAGGGTGATCAAGTTCACCAAGTAATTTTGATGAACCTATTTTAGCCTGTAGAGCTTCGATTTGAGGAAGGTATTCGCTTTCAGTATAGATTCTGTTATTTCTATTCTTAACACCAATCTCACCAAAACAGCCTTCTAGTACATAAGCACCAGAATCCTCTTGGTTGAAGGTCAACGTACTATTTGACCTTTCTAGAATAAGTAGTTTACTTTGTGGAGTCATATTTATAGACACTATGTTTCTTTATATATCTGATTGATTTTTCAATTTTTTAATTTTTCATTAAAGCTCTTCTAATCCGGCTTCAGCGTCAGCAACATCGGCTTCTGCATCGGCACCGCCTTCTTCTTTTTTCTTATCGTCTTCTTGATTTTCTTTGTTCTCTTCTTCTTTCATTTCATTGTAAAAAGTCTTTAATTTAGACATTTCTTCAGTTTTGAAAGCGTCTTGACCATAAGTATTAAAGAAATAATCTTCAAACTCTTGTTCTGTTGCTGAGGCTGCAATTGCACCTAGTGTTTCAGCAGCTTTGATTACCGTGCCGTCTTCTAATGTAACATCTTCTACATATACTTTAGAATCTTCTGCTTTTAAAGCTTCTGCTTCGGCAACGAATTCTTCAAATGTTTTAATAATTTTCATTTTCATTTTGGTTTTGTTTAAAATTTAGAATCCCATTCCTCCGCCACCGCCCATTGCAGCCATTGGATCTGCTGGTGGTTCTTCGGCTTTTTCAGCATCTTTTCTAGCTTTATACGCTTCGTTAGCTGCTTTATCGTCTGGGGAAAGTTTTAAGTATCTGTCAACCAAGAATTCTAAGTCAAAGTAATGTTCTTCTTCCATTGTCATTGGGTTAGCAATCATCAGGTCTTGGTTCATTTTAGAAATAAAGTCTAATCTCTTTTCCATTATTTCCATTTCTTTTAACTCAGCAAACATGTTCTCTTCATTGTATCTCAATGCAATTTGAGTTTTGAATCCAGGATCATCAGAAAATTCTGGATATTTTAAACACATTTGTAAGTATAGTGGTTTTACAAGTATTTCTTGGAATGAGCTTCTTAAACGATTAATAAATTTAGAGAATTTAATCTCATCACGAATCATACCATCTGCTGCCAAGTTAAAGTCTCCGCCTCCATCTTCATACATAAATCTATTAAATGGAATTTTAGAAACTTGTTTTAACTTATCAGAGAAATATTTAAGAGCTTCAGTGTCTGATAATTCTGGTCCATCTCCACCTAAAGTTTCAATTTCTGGTTGTTCACCATCTTTAGAAGGTAACCAATATTCTTTATTAAATTGAAGCATTGGTTTACCATTAGTTTTCAGCATACCTGAATCCCAATCGAAATCAACAACTTCTTTATAGTTATTCATTAATTGTGCTAACGATTGTTTAGCACGTGTTTTAGATTTACCTCCAACTGGAATAATGAATTTCATTCTATATGAGGCATTGGTAACAGCCCAAATAACTCTGGTGTGTTCCATAACTCTTAATAAGTTAAAAGCTCTAATTAATCTTTCAACATAAGAAACTCTAGAAGCTGTGGTAATTGAAGAATAAGAAATATAGATAATCTGCGCATCATATAATTTTCTTTCTTTGATTGGATCGTCTTTAAACTGGATCCAAACTTTTTTACCATCTTCTTTATTATATGCTGGAACTAATGTAATAGGATCGATTTCTTTAAAACCGATAATCTCAGATTGTTCAGGGTTATAGATAATTTCAAATGCAAGATAACCATCAACTAACCATTTGCGGAAATAGAACCACGCAGATTGATCTTGTGCAAAGCCAAAATATTGATAAATTTGACGGAATGCTTTATTTAGATAATTATTAACTTCCTCTGAAATCTCCATTCCAATAATTGATGGATTTGCAATAAAGTTTTTCTCATCATAAACAACCGCTTCATCACAAAGAATATCTAAAATATCTTCAATTTCATCGTACATTGAGAATTGACGTAATTCATCTCTCTTTGTTTTATAATTCATGTCAAAGAACGGAATGTTCTTTCTCATGTTTGTATCTGCCATTGATAAAGCTGCAAATGCTCCATAAATGTCGTCATTATCGATACCCATCACATTCATTTGGCCGTAACCAAATTGATCTTCTGCTGGACCAATTGCTTGAGATTGTCGTAGTACTAAATCATCATAGTACATACCAAAAGAAGATAACCTTTTTAATCCGTCACTTAGATTAAAAGGTCTTCTGGCACTAAAGGGTCCATTTTTATTTACAAATCCAGCCATATAGCTTTAGTTTTTTATTGTTTTATATATTAAGATTTTTTCTTGTTGTCTTTCATTTTAGCCGGTTTCTCTTTCGGTTTAGCTTTTGCAATTGCCTCTTCTATTCTTTTTCGCTTCTCTTCATTTCTAAAATTAGCATTATATTCTTGAAATTCTTTTCTGATTTCACCAACAGTAGAACCATGTATCTTTGCAAATTCACATATTGCAATTTTACCCCAACTCTCATAACTTACAACAGCTTGATTTTTCTTAAGATTTGGTAAATATCTTCTAACAGCAAAACCAAACCCATAACGATCTAAAAATCTTTTAGCATTTTCATATTTAAGATCGAGAAGTGGTCTTTGTTTTCTAGCATCGGATGCATTTGTTCCTTTTGTTGCGTTTTTAATTTTAGATTTCATTGTTTCATAAATCGCATCAAGTAATGCTTGTCTAAATTTAGCAGGTAGAAGGTTTAAATTAATACCAATATCGGTATGGTCTTTAGTATCTAATGCTAAAACTACTGGGGCTTTATCCCACCATTTTAATTTTTCTTCAGTAATTGGATTCTCGTATTTAAAAACATAAATTTTACCAGGCTCAAAACGCTTTCTAGTTGGCTTTGCCTCTAACGCCTCTCTAGCTGTAAGAGAATCTCGAAACCAGTTAGTAGCTATACTTTTTGCTTTAGCATATCCACCACTGTCTCTAAACATGTCTCTAATCTGATCCTTAATGTAACCCATTTATTGTCTTTTCGGTTAATATTTGAAAGTTCCAATTTCTTCCAGCACAATAGGTTTTGGCTGCGATATATTTATCAAGATTTTTTGTATATTGCTCGACTAAAAATTTATAGCTGTCGAGAGATTTCTTTGAATTCTTTTTTGGAGGTTCTGGCTTCCTAAGTTGATCTTCCGGTTTTATTTCAATTAATAACTCTTTAACCGTTCCATCGTTTTGTAATACTTTTAAATAAAAATCTGGGCTATATGTATGCTCTCGTCCATCTAATCTCCAGAAATATTTTATTTGAATTGGTTCGCTAGACCAATAAATTACTTGCTGATTCCTGTCGCACCACATCATAAATTTCCGTTCCCAGCTAGAACGGAAAATGATAGGCATTGGTCCAACATATTTTTCTCTATTTTGAGGAGTAAAATATCCTTGAACGAATCCTGATTTTTTAGTAGGTTTTACATTCTTTATTGACATTAAATGCTATAGATACCACCACCTTCTTCTGAATCTCCATTTGAAGTTCTATCTAAGGAAATTGTACCTTTGTATTTTACCGGATGAATTTTATTCCAACCTTTGGCGTATCCACGTTTTGCAATTTCCGTAAAGTATGCAAATGCGTTAGTATACTGAGGATTGAAATTTTTCCAATATTTTAATAAGTCTAAAATTGCAAATTGTAAACAATCCATTCGATCGTCATCATTAACAAATCTCAATTTATTAATTGCCTTTTCTGCTAATAGAATTAGCATTTTTTCGGCATCTTTAGTTAATTTATCCTGCTCTTTCGATTCGACAATCGCAGCATAGAAATCTCTATTATTGAGATAATTTTTATTTGCTCTTGGTTTTCTTTCAGCCACGTTATTTAATTATTTTTAGGTATTATACACCGGGTAGTAAAATTGTTTCTAAAACTAAGAAAGGGGCGCAATAGCGTCCCTTTCTCCAAATAAATCTATATAAATCTTATGCTTTTAATTCAGCAATCTTAGATTCCCATACTTTAATTTCTTCACTGATTAATTTATCAGCTTCTTTAATTTCTGAAATCTTTTTATCAGCTTCTGCTAATAATTCTCTTTGTTCTTTTAAGAATACGATCATTGATTCGCATTCTAAAATTTCTTTTGCTTTAGTAGCTAATTCAACTGATTCTCCTTCTAATAAATCTACTAAGAAATTACTAGCATCGTGTCCAGTTTGTTCTTTAACGTATTCAACAGCAGAAACGGCATTTTCAGCCTTAAAGAATTTTGCAATTCTTGTATTTTCATTAATTCTAGCAACAAAAATGCCAGATTCAGTTTTCATTAAATCTACTTTATTACCATTACCTTCATAACAAGATACGAAATCTAACATAATGAAAGATTCTAAAATAGCTGGTAATTTTTCAAAAAGTTCTGCAGTTATTTTGTGTTCATATCTAACAGCTCCTGCTGCAATTAAGTGTTTTGCAACTGATTCACCTAGGATTTCACTGCTTCCCCAAGTAAATTTGTTTTCAGTAATATTATATGAAAATCTTGATGCACCATAGTACCATTTAACATTTTCATTTGTGAAACTGAAAGTTTGGATTGCTCTAATTTTTTCTACAAAATCAGCTGATAGTTTATTAACCTCTAGCTCATTAATTTCTGAACCGATCATTTCAAACACTCTTCCATTTAAATAGAACTGGATTGAGTTTTCTGTTTGATTGATTGGAGATAGAATGCCTTTATTCATTTTAGCTCTTGTTTTTTTCTTTTATTATATATCTATTTTAAAGATCGTTCTGATCGATAATATTTATATCATCACCGAGGTAACCTCTTTTAAATTCTTCGACCTTCTGTTCGGTGATAGTTGATCTAATTTCAAACATTCTATTACCAACATGCATTTCAGTATTTCCAGATGATCTAATTCTTCTACCTGTTACTAAATCTGGATCATTACCTGTGTCTAATCCTAAAACATCTGATAAATCATATCCATCGCCAAGATCAAAGGACGGTATAAACGAATTCACTTCTATTGATAATTCTATTTTATATTTACCCTTATCTTCGTAAGTATAACCGATTGGTCTTTCTGGACTATAATCGTCCGGCATTGCATAATATGATGCTATTTTATAGGTTCCTTCGTTTAAATGACCAACCTCAACATAGAAATAGTTAGACTTATATAACTTTTTAATTAGCTGTTCAGTGATTTTAAATGCATCAAGCTGAGAAGAAACTATAATCTCTAAATCAAATGCCATCGTAACTGGAACCATTTCAAATTCAGCAGTATATCCTTGCATTGATCCATTTTCATCTAATCTTGAATAACTTCCTCTATTTCTACGATTAACTAGTTTAGCAGAGTCAATTTGTACTGATTTTAAATTAGCAACTCCTCTTGGAACTGATTCATAATTCACATCTGCAAAAGCTTTATTAGGAACACAGTCAGGACCAACCGCAGTTTGAAAAAGAAAATGATCTCTTAAGAATTGGTCATCTCCGCTGATTGAATAGTAAAATGGAACATCAATTACGGCACGAGTATTTGCATCTAATTGACGATAAAAATAAATTTTATTGTTCAAATCAGATAGAAGACCAATGATTACATGTCGGATAACCGAATCGTCTGAATTGTATTTAACGTTGTATGATGCCATATTTCATATATATTATTCGATAGATTCAATATCAAACTTAGAGAATCCATTTTCTTTATATATGTGAATTTTCTTATCAAAGATTTCGTGAGGTAAGACAGTATGATTAATCACAAATGTATTAATCTTGCTCTCTTTAATTACCTGACTCAAAATCTTTAAAATGTTATAAATACCATCTTGATCTACCGAACTTAATAACTCATCTAAGAATAAAAGATTTAATTGAGGAAATCTTAGCTTTAGAATCTTAATAATTGCAATAATAACAATAAAATCTGCCTTCTTTCTCTCTCCGGTTGAAAGAGTCATTGGATTAATATTTTCACCTAAATGGTTAATAATACAGTCGAATTTTTCATCAAAACGGATATGAAATGGTAGGTGCATTGTTGAAGCCATTGCTGCAATATTTGCATTTAGACCTGGTAGAATTGTTTTTACTGCCAAGTTTTTAACACCATCTTCACCAAGAACTGATTCAACAGCTTCTAAGAAAATATAGTCAGAATTTAGGGTTGCTTTTTGATTTCCTTTTTCTAATTCTTTAGTTTGAAAATCTTCGATAATTTGCTTCAAATGATCGAACTCTTTATTTTCACTTAGGCTATTTTTAATCTTTAATAATTCATTTTTAAAATTATCAATTGATGAACTCATATTACCTATTCTTTCTAAAACTTGGCGCTCTTTAGTTCTTAATGCTGTAATTTCATCACTAATACCTTGTACTTCTAATTCACATGTTTCGATTTGATCTGGCATAGAATTACATTTATGCTCTATTTCATTCTTTCTCTCAATATGAAATTCTGAAGACAGAGGAGCTTCACAAGTTGGACAAGAATTTGATTCATATAGTTTTAACTTTCTTTTTAATTCGGCGTATTCATACTTTAATTTAGAATATGCTGATTGAGAAGTTTCAAGTTCTTTTGATTTTGTACCAAGTGAAGATTTAATTTTATCTCTAGCCGCTTCTAGCTTTTTCTTGTCATCATTCATTGTAACAAGAGATGCTTTTAATTCTTCGATTCGATCTTTATTTTTCTGATCAGAATCAGTTAATAATTTTTCTAGCTTCTCTTGTACTGATTCAATGTTCTCATTAATTTGTTTTAGCTCTCGATCAAAAACATCAAGATCAGTTTTAATAGTTTTTCTTTCTTCTTTAATCGCTCGTTGCATATCGTTTAGGATAGAAAAACCAAACATCTTATCTATGATCTGTTTCTTATCACCAGGTGACATCGTTAAAAATGATTTAAAATCATTCACAGATAAAATAATAATGTTCTTAAACACATGGTATGGAATACCATACACTTCCTCTTCTAAATAATCTTGTACTGATCTTTTACCAGCCTTATCATACTCAACTCCATTTAGAGAAACATTAAATACTGTTGGAGCCAAACCTCGCTCAATAACTACTTCAATGTTTTTACATTGAACTACGATTTTAACAAGTAGATTCTTGTTAATTCTATTTGGCAAATCAGCAAGTTTAACACCCTCTAATTTTCCATATAGTGCATATATAATTGCATTGGCAATGGTAGTTTTGCCATCACCATTCTTTCCAGTTGTCAGAAATAATTCAGCTTTATCTTCAGTTAGATCGAGTTTTTGTGACTTATTTCCATAACTTGCAAAATTCTTAAACTCTATTGATTTTATTCTCA
>JACCDX011473644.1_pt1 | contig 46762 bp, 40 predicted proteins | sample 7449681 | NCBI WGS metagenome assembly JACCDX01 (sample SAMN15323450, study PRJNA562643) | freshwater metagenome | isolation source: river surface water | place: USA:Blue River Watershed | collected 2017-08-18
AGTCAATGGCATCAGTGCCCTCCAAAGCCGAATTAATCGCCTGAATACCCTGTGAAATATCGCTTTTGCGGTCAGCAAAGTCAGATGCGCGGTTGGCCAAACTTCTGGAACGAAAGAAATTAACCGCATTATCGGCAACTGAGTTGACCGAACGGCCGGTTGCCAAACGCAGGGTGGTTCTTTGGGCCAATCTGTCGGTTTCTTGCAGGTTTAACAACGATGCGCGTTGTGATTGTGATAATGTAATACCAGTCATGATGTGCTCCCTTTCTAAGGAAATTGTTTTTTATTATTAGTTATTGATGAAGCTTTCTAACTTCACATTAATACATTTATACTCTTATTCAATACATGTCAATATTTATTTTGGATTCTTTTTTATACTCAAAATCCAGCAAATGCATTCAAAATTAATGGGTATTATTTTTAAATATATTGGGTATTTTGAGTAGCGAGAATAAAAATTAACATATCACTTGAAATAAAGCAAAAATAATGGTATTATTTACTTGTATATTATACAAAGTATAAAAATAAAAGGAAGAAAATGCGTATAGCTTGCCCGCAATGTACATCTGAATTTACCGTCCCGGCCGGGGCATTAACCGAAAAACCGCGTGAGGTCAGATGTTCCAAATGCAATAATCAATGGAAAGTGACCATTAATGATGCCCTGCCCGATAGTGGTACCGGCGAACCGGTGGCGCAACAACCGGCCAGCCCGCCCCCAATGGCCCCACCGATGCCTGCCCCTGCCCCGCAAATGGCAAAACCAGCCCCACAACCAGCCCCACAAACTACTGGCCCTGCCCAGATGATGGCCGGCACACCAATGGGTAATGCCCTGGCCGAGGCCCCGGCCCCCCTGACCGCCAGCCCGTTAAATGACCCCAACAAATTGCGCGGTATAGCCCAGGAAGCGGCCGTAGATGGTGATGATGGTTCGGTTATTTCCAAACGCAATGCCCGTATTATGTGGGGCAGTTATTCGGCCTTGGTATTTGTATTATTGGCCGGTTTTTTATTATCGCATAAATTTGTTATTGCCCAATTTCCGGGCAGTGCCTATTATTATAGTATTGTCGGTTTGAACAAGGAAACAATTGGCCGGGGTTTGGAAATTACCGAACCATCAATTGAATTGGAACAAACCGGTAATGTGAAATTATATGTGGCCAAGGGCACCATACGCAATGTAACTAATGAGGATATTAATGTGCCGCATATTCGGGCCGGTTATAAGGATAAAAAGGGTAATTATTTGGAACAAAAATGGTATTTTAAACCCAATGACGAAATAATTGGGGCCGGTGCCACCATCAGCTATACCACCCAATTTACCGAAATACCCGAGGGGGCATTTTCATTGGTGTTTGTTTTTGTCAGCGATATAGAAGCCGAAAACGGGCTTTAATGGCAATGATGCATGAATCATTGCGGGTAACATTTAACCAATTGCGCCGGCAAAACCCCGACCATGATATTTATGCATTATTAAGCCCGCTTTATAAACAGGCCCAGCACGATATTACCCAAGAATTTTTGCAAAATTTTAACCCGGAAATATTTTGCGCCAAATTAAGCAAATGCACCGATGATACCATAAGAATATTGGTTGATGATAGCCAGCAAAACCCCAAAGATACCTTTATTATTTGGGCGATAGGGGGTTATGGGCGGGGCGAATTATGCCCCAAATCGGACCTTGATTGTATTATTTGGGGCAAACCGGCCATTATTGGCCCATTGCGTCAAAAAATTGCCTATTTTTTTTGGAATAATGGGCAAAAAATAAATATTATGGATTATCCGCCGGGCGATATGATAAAATTTGCCAATGAGGACCCACAAAGTGCCACCAGCCTGATTAATGCCCGCCTGATTATGGGTGATTATACCATGAACCGCACCCAGATGGCCCGCCTGCATGAATATTTCCAGCAAACGGCCGACGAATTATGGGCCGAGAAAAAGCGCGAACGGGCCAGCCGGTGCCAAAATTTCCCGACCCGTTTTATGTTGGAACCCAATATCAAGGAGGGCAAGGGGGCCCTGCGTGATGTTAATTTTATTGAATGGGCCCAGTTTTTATTACAATTTTTACCGCATCGCCAACATATAAACCAGCATTTCACAAGCGCAGACCAGCAAATGATACAAGACGGCAAGTGGCAAATATTAATGTTCCGCATATTATTGCATCTGGTAAAGCCGAATATTTCAGAAATTTTATCCTTTGATGACCAACGGCAAATATGGCAATTATGCCAACAAAACCCGCAATGGCCGGAATATATGGGCGAGATTACCCAAATGATGCGCCAATATTTTTTAACCTTACAGATGGTTGGGGCCGGTATTCGTAAAATTTTTTCATGCGATGAATATATTAAAATTACCCAAAATACCCCAAACCAAACAATAGAGACGGCTTACGGCCAATTTGCCATCATGGATAACCGGTGCCAAATTGACCAAGAAAAATTAAAAGAGCCAACCTATTTTTTGGATTTTTTGCGTTTTTATGGCGAATCACCGCATAAAATTCATTCTTTGGCTTATAGTATATTGGATAATTACCACCATCATATTCCCACACTGGCCCAATTGGGGCCAGCCGGCATTGAAAAATTTATGGCGGTTTTATGTGCGCGGGGCGGGGCCGAAAAATCCCTACGCTTAATGAAGGAAACCGGTATTTTGGGGCGGTTAATCCCGCATTTTGCCTATATTAATGGGCAGATGCAATTTAACGCCTATCATTCCTATACCACCTGTGAACATACAATTCGGGCGATTGGTATTTTGAATGATATTGAATTGGGCCAATGCCCCGACAACCAAAAATTGGCCCATGCCGAAATGCAAAAAATCAACCACCGCCACGAATTATATATCGCCCTGCTTTACCATGATATAGCCAAGGGATATAGCGAGGACCATTGCATATTGGGCGACAAATTTGCCCGCGCATTTTGCCCCACCATTGGTTTTACCCCGGCCCAAACCGAATTGGTGGCCTGGTTGGTGCGTTATCATTTGTCATTATCGGATAGGGCGTTCCGGCGCGATTTGGACGATGATTTGGTGATACAGGAATGTGCCAATTTTGCCAAATCGCCCGAACATCTGCGTTTATTATATATTTTAACCATTGCCGATATAACCGCGGTTGGCCCAAATATTTGGAATGGCTGGAAAGCCAATTTGTTGCATAAATTATACAGCCGCACTATGCGCAAATTAAACCCGATTGACGATGCCCCGCCCCCGACCGCCCAAAATGATAAGCGTTATTTGCAATATTGTGGTGGTTGGGGTGATGAACAATGCCAAATTTTGGCCGATATTATCCCCGCCAATGTGTTATATGCCTTAGATAGCGAACAAATGCAGAGAATGGGGACATTTTTATTGCAATGTCATAGCCACCAACAACAAAATGGGGTGGAAATTACCCATAATAACCCTGACCAAATTAGTGAAATTGCCATCTATACCAGCGACCGCACCGGCCTGTTAAGTGCCCTTTCTGGGGTGATAGCCCTGTTTGGTTATAATGTCATGAATGCGCGGATACATAATTTGCATGGCGGTATGGTTCTGGATATTTTCAAAATTCAAAACCAACAGGGCCAAATATTATCGTCCGAGGGGTGCGATAAACTGACTGCCTATATTATGCGATATTTAACCAACCAATTTGACATTCACCAAGAAATAATGAAAAATTCGCGTCCACCCCTGCCCCATAAACATGATGCCTTTGCGGTAATACCGGCCATAGATATTAATAATCAGGCATCGCCAGAATTTACCATTATTGAATTGCATGGGCGCGACCGCACCGGTTTATTATATTGTTTATGCCGTATTTTGTCCAACCATGCCTGTGCGGTGCATTTTGCCAAAATCGCCTCCTTTGGCGAAACGGCCATAGATGTTTTTTATATCACCGATAATCAAGGAAAAAAATGTACCAATAGCGAAAATAACCACCAATTACAGGCTGATTTGACCAATTTTTTGCATTTTGCTAATGACCCGAAAAAACCAATTTTCACCTATTTTAATCAATAAAATACGTTAAATATAAAAAAGGGGGTGGAAAAACCACCCCCTTAAAATTGTCCTTATAAAACCAATTTTTAGGCGCGCCACCAACGGCGGAGCAGACGCAGACCATCAAGGTCAAAGTCAGAGCCAAGTTTGCTGGGTGTGCCAATTTTATTGGTAACCGCATTAACATAATTGGCGAACATCGGGATAATTGAACCGCCATCATCCTTAATAATGGCTTGCATATCCTGAATATCCTCGGCCCGTTTTTTGGCATCGCTTTCGCCGCGGGCGCGTTCCAATATTTCGTTGAATTTGGCATTGTTCCAATGGGTTTCATTCCATGGCACACCCTTTTTATAGGCGGTATCAAACATTTGAATGGTGGATACCCGGCCCGACCAATAGGAAAAACATATCGGTTTGACCATCCATACTTTATCCCAATATGAATCATCAGGTTCCTTGATTAAATTGACATTCATGCCAATTTTATTTAAGGTGGCCTGCACCAATTCGGCCGCGCTGATTGCGCCCGAGAAAGCGGCCTCGGAGGTGGATAAATCCCATTTTGCGCCGTCTAAGCCTGATTTTTTCAGTAAAGATTTGGCCAAATCGGGGTCATATTTTGCCTGTGCCAATTTTTTGTTAAAATCAACATGGCCGGGGGAAACCGGTGTGTCATTACCCACCGAACCATAACCATACAGAATTTTTTGCACCAATTCCTCGCGGTTGATGCCGGCCTTTATCGCATTGCGAAAATCCTTGTTATTAAATGGGGCTACATCGGTGAATGCCGGCATAATATAATGCTGGTTACCAGCGACATTTTGAATAACAATGCCCGAATTGCGTTTTAACAAATCAATTGTTTTCAAATCGCAACGGTCCATCGCATCAATTTCGCCCGAGGTTAAGGCGTTGGTGCGGGCCACCACATCCTTAATGGATATAATTTCAACCGAATCAAAATTGGCGGGTTGGTAATGGTTGGCAAAACGTTTATGGCGGCCGGTTACGCCAGCCTCAAATTTTTCTAATTGATACGGGCCCGAACCAATACCGGCCAGGGCATTTTCAATTTTGCCGTCCTTGGTTGCCATAATACCAATATGGTAATCGGCCATATATAAACCAAAATCGGCATTGCCTGATTTTAATGTAACCTGCACCGAATCGCCGTCAACCTTCATGCTTTCCACATCGGCAAACAGGCCCTTGGCTTTGGACTTGCTATCAGCACCAATATGATATTGCAAATTAATCAACACATCATCGGCCGTAATGGTTTTGCCATTATGGAATGTTGCGCCCTTGCGGGGTTTGAAACGCCATACTTTGCTGGCCTTGTCCGATTCAAACGATTCAGCCAAATCACCAACCACTTTGCCATCACTCGTATATTCGGTCAAGGTGGCATAAATAGAACCGGTGGTGTTTAATTGATTCCAAGTGGAATTGGCCAATGCCGGGTCTAACACATCGGTGCTGGAACCTGCGCCAACCCCCAATTTAAAATGACCACCCTTTTTGGCGGTTTGCGCCTCAATTTTGCCGGCCATGGTTTGGGCGACGGTCAAACCCACCCCAATTGAGGTTGCCCCGCGGATAAAACCCCGCCGGTCAATTTGTTTGTCCTGATATAATTTGCTGAAATATTCAATGGTATCGCGCATAGTGCCTCCTTGTTATTGCTTTTAATGGGTAAATACCTTACTTACATCATAATTTATATTTCTATTTAATTCATGTCAATCTTTTTTTGATTTAAATCCTTGCAATTTTTATTTATTTTTTATAATCTGTTTTTAGGGGAAGAGGGTAATCATTGGTGATTATTCAAAGGGGACATCACATCAAATAACATTAGGAGGAATTTATTATGGAAGATATCGTTATTGTTGCGGCCAAACGCACCGCAGTTGGAAGTTTTAATGGGTCATTGGCCCGTTGTGAATCGGCCCAATTGGGGGCCACGGTGATTAAGGCCCTGCTTAATGAAAGCAAAATTGACCCAGAATACATTGATGAAGTGATTTTGGGGCAAATTTTAACCACCGGTCAGGGGCAAAACCCGGCCCGTCAGGCGGCCCTGTTGGCCGGTATACCCAATGGCAAAACCGCAATAGGCATTAACCAATTATGCGGTTCGGGCCTGCGTGCTGTGGCCATGGGTTATCAAAATATTGCCTGTGGCGATGCGCAAATTATGATTTGTGGGGGCCAAGAATCCATGTCCGGCTCACCCCATTTTATGCATTTGCGTAATGGGGTCAAAATGGGCGATGCCCAATTAAAGGATACAATGTTAACCGATGGTTTATTATGCGCCATGAACAAATATCATATGGGGCAAACGGCCGAAAATATCGCCAAAACATATGGTATTTCCCGAATTGCACAGGACGAATTTGCCTGTGCATCACAAAATAAGGCCGAGGCCGCACAAAAGGCCGGCAAATTTGCCGGGCAAATTGCCCCGGTGGTGATAGAGGATAAAAAGGGCAATATCACCATTGACACCGATGAATACCCCAAACATGGCACCACTATGGAATCTTTGGCCAAATTGCGCCCGGCCTTTGACAAGGAGGGCACGGTGACCGCGGGTAATGCCTCGGGCATTAATGATGGGGCGGCCGCAGTCATGTTGATGGGGGCAAAACAGGCGCAAAAATTGGGTTTGAAACCGCTGGTCATTATAAAATCTTGGGCGACCGCCGGGGTTGACCCGGCGATTATGGGCACCGGCCCGACCCCGGCCAGCCGTTTGGCCCTAAAACGGGCCGGTTGGAATGTTGGTGATTTGGACTTGATTGAAGCCAATGAAGCCTTTGCCGCCCAAGCGATTAGCGTGAATATGGATATGGGTTGGGATACCGCCCGGGTTAATGTTAATGGCGGGGCGATTGCACTGGGTCACCCCATTGGGGCCTCGGGGGCGCGGGTTTTTGTAACCTTAATTCACGAATTATTGGCCGGCACTGGCAAAAAGGGCCTGGCCACCCTGTGTATTGGTGGGGGCATGGGCATTGCCCTAACCATTGAACGCGCTTAATCAACCGGTCTAAAAGCAAATGAATATCATCACCCAACATAAACTGGCCAAGGATAGCCCGCTTTACCATGGGTTGGTTGATTATCATGGCCTGCCGGCAGTAATATTAAGCACCGATAGCCATATTATTGGTTTGGGTTTTGTCGCACCAGATAATAATCAAGCGGCGGTTTTGGCCAATTTATTGGGCCAATTCAAACGCAAAACGGCGCAATTTCATCAATCATTGGTTGATGATATTCATGAAAAACGGCAATTTTGCCTGATAGGCACCGATTATCAATTAAAAATATGGCAATATTTATTGCAATTGGGGGCCGGTGAAACCACCCATTACAAAAATATTGCCAGCCATTGCCACAGCCACCCGCGGGCGGTGGGCGGCGCGGTTGGGGCCAACCCGATTTCAGGTTTTGTGCCCTGCCACCGCGTTTTGGGGGCCAATGGGCACTTAACCGGTTACCGCTGGGGTTTGACCATAAAGCAACATTTATTGCACCATAATTACTAATTGGCCAATAATGGACAAGCAACCGGTTTTGCAATTACATGATTTTGCGGTATATTTTGCCAATGGCCGGCCGGCCAGGCCAGTGGTGTATGATATAAATTTGGCAATCGGGCGCGGTGATATTGTCAGCTTAATGGGTGAATCCGGCTGTGGTAAAACCAGCCTATTGCGGGGTATAATGGGTTTTTTGCCCAGCCGCGGGGCCATTATTTATAATGGGCAAAATATTGCCAATACCCGGCCCGAGCACCGGCATTTTGGCGTGGTTTTTCAACATTTTTTATTATTCCCCCATTTGAATGTCGCGCAAAATATCACCTTTGGTTTGGCAAAATGGGATAAACATAGCCAACAAGAACGGCTAATAGAATGCTTAGAATTGATAGGCATGGCGGGTTATGACCAGGCCATGCCCGACCAATTATCAGGCGGGCAACAACAACGTGTGGCCCTGGCCCGTGCCCTGGCCCCGCGCCCCAGCATGTTATTGCTTGACGAACCCTTTGCCCATCTGGATATAATCTTGCGCGAACGTATCATGCTGGAATTAACCCAAATTATCCGCCAAAGCCAAACCTCGGCCTTGATAGTCACCCATGATAGGCGCGAGGCGATGGCGGTCAGCGATAAAATAGCCTTTTTGCAACCCACCCCATCGGGGGCGATTCTTGCCCAATATGGCCCGCCCCAACAATTATACCGCCAACCGCAAACTCTGGCAATTGCCCAATTTATGGGTGATTTATCAGCTATTCCCATCATAAAAACCGCAAGCCAAAACTACCAAACCCCGTTTGGCCCCTTTACCCCACCGCCACCATGGCAGAACCAAACATTAAGCCAATTATATTTGCGCCCACAAATGATTAGCATTGACCCATCAAGCCCAATAGGTGCAGAGATTACCCAAAAAATATTTCGCGGTGATAGCATTTTATATCAGGCAAAAATGACCCAAAATGCTATAAATATCATGGTTTTGGCCGGTTATGATAGCGATTATGCCATTGGCGATGTGATAGGATTGGCCTGGCCCAAAAAAGAATTTGCTTTTATGATGTAATTTATTTAATTTGGCTTGAATCAACTGCTGAATAATAAAATGCTATCACCCTTAGAACATGCCCAGCAATATTACCGCACCGCCACCCCGATGGTCTTGGCGGTGGTCAGCCATAGCTACTCTTCGGCCCCCTGCCCGGTTGGTTCGCTCATGGTTATTATTAACCAACAATTATTTTATGGTTCGGTGTCGGGTGGCTGTGTTGAGGGGGCGGTGATAGAGGAGGCAATGGCATTATTGGGCCAAAATAATCTAACCAAGCAATTGCATTATGGTATAAGCAATGCCCGCGCGTGGGAATATGGCTTGGCCTGTGGCGGTGAAATTGATATAATATTAATCAAATGCCAAAAATCGCCTTTATTTGATGCATTTTTTGCCCAATTGCACCAACCACCGGCCCTGTTGGTTAGTGATAATAACATAAAATTAATCGGGGAATTATTAGGCCCCAACCAAGCGGTGCCCCAAAATATTTTTGTTTGGCGGGCCCAGGCCCCAGTGATACTATATTTGGTGGGGGCGGTGCATATGGCGCAAATTTTACTGCCCCTGATTGCGCAAAACCATTGGCAGGCCCGGGTGATTGACCCGCGGGCGGCCTTTAATAATGACGGCCGTTTCCCGGCAAGCCAGATAATTTTGGAATATCCGGGCGATTATTTTGCACAAAACCCATTAAAACCCAGCCATGCATTGGTTTGTTTAAGCCATGATAGCAAGATAGATGATGAGGCATTATTTCATGGTTTGCAGGGCACACCATTTTATATTGGGGCCTTGGGCGGTAAAAAAACCCACCTTGCCCGCATGGAAAGATTAAGCAAAATGGGTGTTTCGGCCCAATTATTGCAAAAAATTCATGCCCCCATCGGGTTAGATATTCACAGCCAGGGGCCATTGGAAATTGCCATTTCCATCATGGCCCAATTGATAAAGATATACCATGAAATTTGAAGAATATACCATTGAAGAGATAATGCAATGGCCCGATGAACGGCGCGATAGGGCGATTTGCGCGCATGGCATGCAAATTCATGGCATGAAATTCCCCAAGGGTTCACCCCTTAGCCTGTTATTTCATAATATAGACCTGCCAATTGATAGTGCGGTTTGGTTGGCCGAACCCGATGATAATGATTGGGGCGAACAAAAAATATGCGATTATTTGGCCCCCCTGCTGAATGGGCAAAATATGCGTAGCGAAATAACCAAAACCGGGCGGGTCAATTTTTATGCCACCAATGATGGTTTATTGGCCTTTGATGCGCCAAATTGTCATCAGGCCAATGGGTTGAGCGAGCATATTACTTTGGCTATTCTGCCCCCGTTCCAGATGGTAAGGCGCGGGCAATTATGTGCATCGTTAAAAATATTACCCTATTTTGTTGATGAGAATCTGGTGCGCCAATTTGGCCAATTGGCCCGCCAGGTGCAATGTGCGGTGCATGGTTTTATGGGCGGGCGGGTGCATTTGTTAATGACCATGACCGATGATAAACGGCCCGAGGATTATATAAAATCGGCAATTATGGTGCAGGATAAATTGCAAATTTATGGTTATAAAACCACGACCATCAGCTATTGCCGGCATGATATGCAAGAAATATGTCAAAAATTAACCATAAAGGGCGAATTTGATGTGGTTTGTGTGATGGGGGCGGTGGCAATAAGCGATAGGGCCGATATAGTGCCACGCGCCCTGTGCCAATTGGGTGGCACGATTGAACGATTTGGAATGCCGATGGACCCGGGCAATTTGTTATTATTGGGTAAATTGGGCGGGGCACATTTTTTGGGCCTGCCCGGTTGTGCCAAATCGCGCAAATTAAATGGGTTAGATTTTATATTAATGCGCCTATCGGCCGGGCTTAACCCCACCAGCCAACAGATTGCCCAAATGGGGGTTAATGGCATCCTGCCCGAGGATTTTAACCGCGGTGCCTTGCGTGCACAAAAACCGGCAATTATGTCGCAACCTTTAATAGCGATTATGGCCGCTGGTTTGGGCCGGCGCATGGGGGGCGATATTGCCAAACCATTGGTGATATTTCGTGATAAACCCCTGATACAATGGGTGATAGAGGCCTGTATGACCGCCCTGCCCAAGGCCGAAATTATAGTGATTATCAACAGCACCGGGCAGGGCAAGAAAATAGAGGAGTTTTGCAAAACTTTGGGGGTGAATGCGGTGGAAAACCCCCAATATGCCGAGGGCATGGCATCGTCATTGCGTTTGGCCAGCCATCTGGCATTGGAACGCAAATCGGCCCTGATGGTTTTTTGTGCCGATATGCCAAATATTACCCCGCCAACCATTGAAAAAATTTGGCGCGAATTTCAATCCAGCCCAACTATCTGTGCGGTGCAACCCAAATTTGGTGAATCATTTGGGCACCCGGTGGTACTATCACCGCGTTTATTTGCGCAAATTGCCGAAATACAGGGCGATATGGGGGCCCGCCAAATTTTGCAGGATGCCGGAGAACACCGCAAAATTATAGAGGTTCTGGATGCCGGTATATTGCAAGACATTGACAATCGCGCGATGATTCACCATTGGTCACGCGATTATGATATTGTTTTTGCCGATGATTTGACCCCGATACCCAGCCAAACCGAAACCAAGGATATGTCTTAACCATTTTTTTCTTCTGTGCATAAATGACTTTAAAAAAAAATTAAAATACTATATACTGGTATCACCGAAAGGATTTAAAAATGCTACCATTAAAAACCAATTTAAGGAAAAGGGGGGTGAAATACGCTCTGTGCGTGGCACAACCGCTATTTCACCCCCCTTGTAAACCCCCCTTCATACTCAAAATCCAGCCAATATATTTAAAATTAATAGGTATTAATTTTAAATATATTGGGTATTTTGAGTATATATAACTGCTATGTATAAAATTTTTTTGATATTATTGATTTTCGGCCTGCAATGGGCGCCGGCCCGGGCCGATGACGCGCAAATTATGACCAATTATTTAAGTTCATTGATTGCCGATGAAAAAAACGATTATGAATCGGTGATAAAATATGCCCGCGATTCGTTAAAAAAATCGTCCCAATTGACTGATGAGCAAAAAAAGGACCAGCGTGAAAAATTATTCAATGCCCTGTTAAAAACCGGCCGTCATGTTGAGGCTTTGGAATTGGCCAATGATATTATTAGCGATAAATCGCCCCTGGCCGGCCAGGCCCAATTGTTAAAGGTGGCCGATTTGTTAAAAAATGGCAAATGGACCAATGATGACGGGGCCCCCATTTTGCAACGCGAGGGGATTTTTGGGGCGATTTTGGGCGGGTTTATCCGTTCATATGGTGCATTAAAAAATGGGCAAACCAGCAAGGCCCTGACCAGCCTGCGTGAAATTAATGCCAGTTCGCGCGGTTCGTTTGAACAAGTAACCTTAATGCACGAGGCCTATATTTATATTGTGACCAACCGCCCCAAGGAGGCAGTGGAATTATTAACCAAAAACCAAACGGCTGAATCACTGGCCGAACCCCTGCAACGCACCTATATTCGCGCCTTGGTGGCGCAAAAGCAAGATAAATTAGCCCAAGAATTTATAAAAAATTTGGGGCCAAATATATCCATGGCATTGACATATGATGCACAAATTTTGCAAAAAAATGGGCAATTGCCCCTGTTAATTGCCAATGCCGAGGGGGGGCTTGCCGATGCCTTGGGCCGTTTTGCCACCAATTTATTGGGTAAACTCGACGATTACGCCATTGATTTGGCCCAAATTGGCCTGTATCTTAACCCGAATAATGATGAATTAAAAATTATTATTGCCACCGGCCATCTGGGTTTGAAAAATTACCTGTTGGCCCGCAAATATATTGAGCAAATTGACAAGAAATCTGACCAATATAGCAATGGGCAAATTGCCCTGAGCGAGGTATTTTTTGCCCAGGAATTAAAAATTGATGCGATAGCGACTCTGGAAACCCTGTATAATCAATATAAAAATTCATTGGAGGTGCAAGCCGTCTTGGCCAATGGCTATCGTTCGGTTGAACGATTCCGCGATGGTGAGATAATTTATAGCCAAATTATTCAAAAAATTGCCAAACCCCAACCCCAACATTATATTTATTATTATGCGCGTGGTATATGTTATGAACGGCAAAACCAATGGCCAAATGCCGAACGCGACTTCTTAAAGGCTTTGGAATTAAAACCCGATGACCCAAATACATTAAATTATTTGGCATATAGCTGGGTCGATAGGGGCGAAAACCTTGAAAAGGCCCTTAAAATGTTGGAAAATGCGATGAATCAACGCGATAATGATGGTTATATCATTGATAGTGTCGGTTGGGCCTATTATAAATTAAACAAACCACAGGAAGCAATAAAATATTTGGAACGGGCGATTGAATTAATTCCCGATGACCCGGTGATAACCGACCATATTGGTGATATTTCATTGGCCTTGGGGCGCAAGAATCAGGCCCGTTTATATTGGATGCGCGCCCTAGATTTTAACCCCGAGGCGAAGGATAGAGCTAAGATAGAAGAGAAAATTAAATCATTAAATTGATTTTTTACCAAATTGTAATATACTGGTATCACCGAAAGGATTTAAAAATACTACCATTAAAAACCATTTCAGGTAAAAGGGGGGTGAAATACGCATCGTAGCCCATTATTGATTCATGGCCAACCGCTATTTCACCTATAACCAATTGTGCATGGCTTTGCCCTTTCTAATGAAAAACATGCATTTGGGCATGTTTTTATCCATTTTCATAAATGAAAATGGCATTAGAAAGCCCAGAATAATTTGAAAGGAAAAATTCAATATATTGAATTTTTATCAAAACATGAACAATTTCATGTTTTGCCTTTCAAATCCGAAGCGTAAGCGTAGGTAATCCAGCCAATATTTTTAAAATTAATAGTTATTAATTTTAATTATATTGGGTATTTTGAGTATATATTTCTTACCCATAAATGAATTGCCCGTTGTTTATAATTATGGCAACGCAATATTTTATAAACCACCGTCCAATATAATATTATCCAAAAGGGAATAACCAACACATCGGCCATGATAGAGGGGTTATAGGCAAAATGCGGGTCGCGCCCATATTGCGCCAACACAAATATTACATATGCGCAAATTAATATTCCATTTATGCCATAAAAACTGCGGGCTTCAAACATATAGATTATGAATAAAGACAGGTAAAATAACCCATAAATGGTCATTTGCACCGTCCAATGGCCCTGTAATAATAATTCAAATATTGGATAGCTTAATTCGCGGTAACTGGTTAAGACAATATCCCAAAAATTATTACTATATAAACCCTGACTCATCACCGCATTGCCACCCAATATATCCACCACCAAATAAAAAAAGTTCAATGTCAGCCCATGCACAATGTAAAAACCCAAAATCCACCGCACCCACCAACTCAGCAACCCGCCCAGCGTGTTGCCGGTAAAAAAATATTTAATGGTCCTTAACATAAAAATAACATACTATTAAAAAAGGTAAAAATCAATGATTATTCAATGACAACCCCCAAATTGGCCGATAAATCGCAAATAAATTGGTATGCGGTGCGCCCCGATAAGGCCCCGCGGGTGCGTGACCATTCAATCGCCAATGCCCGCCATTGGGGTTCGCCAATCGGTAATTGGTATTTTTGAATATAGGCCCCAATCATCTGCAAATAATCCTCCTCGCTGGGGCGGTAAAAGCCCAACCACAGGCCAAAGCGGTCCGATAGGGATATTTTTTCCTCACCGGCCTCGCCCGAATGAATCGCCCCGGCCTGTTCATTTTCTATCATCTGGCGGGGCATCAGGTGCCGGCGGTTGGATGTCGCATAAAAGGCAATATGACGTGGCCGTCCCTCTATACCCCCATCAAGCACGGCCTTTAACGATTTATAATCCAAATCCTCGGATTCAAACGACAAATCATCGCAAAAAATTATAAATGGGTGGGGCACTGGGCGCAAAATATGCAAAATATCCGGCAGGTGGCCCAAATCCTCGCGGTGAATTTCCAATATTTTGACCGGTTTTTTGCTTTTGCCCTGAAATTTCAATGCTTCATCTTCGGGTAATAATTGCTGGGGGGTTTGGCTGTTAATCGCCTGATGGACTGCCTTAATCAGCGAGCTTTTGCCGGTGCCCCGCGCCCCCCAAAGCAGAACATTATTACAGGCCAAACCATGCGCCAGATAGAGGCTGTTTTTCAATAATAACTGCTTTTGGTGGTTAATCGCATATAATAAATCAAGTGGTATGGCTGAAACTTCGTTCACGGGTAAAAATGTGCGGGTGCGTGATTGATAAACAAAGGCCGAACAACCATCAAAATTAACCTTGGCCGGGGTTAAATGGTGAATTTGTTGCAAAATTTGGCGAATCCCCTGTAATTCATTGGCAATTTTTTGCATATTATCATTAATATTATCATTCATTTGCAATACCCCATTCCATGGCGGTTTGTAATTGGTTTTCGGCCAAGCTGATATAATGCGGGGCCGTCCAATCCATCATTTTTTTGTCTGAATCATTAATCGGCCGTAATGTTTTGGCCGGGTTGCCAATAATTAAACTATGCGGGGCAAATATTTTGTTATTACCCACCACCGAACCGGCCCCGACCAAGCAATATTCGTCAATAATACTATTATTCATCACACAGGCCTTCATGCCAATAAAGCAATTATCGCGCAAGATACAGGCATGGAGCAGGGCCTGATGGCCGATGGATATATTATGGCCAATGATGGTGCGTTCGCCAAATGTTTGGCCATGAATCACCGTGCCGTCCTGTATATTACAATTATCGCCAATCTCTATTTGGTTAACATCACCGCGGATAATGCAACCATACCATATATTGCTTTGTGGCCCAATAATAACATCACCAATTATAATGGCCCCGGGGGCAATGCGGGCGGTGCGGTGAATGCGCGGGCTTTTGCCGGCATATTCGCGAATAAAAGGGGTTAATCCTGATGTTTTTCCAACCATTCGTGCCGTTCCTGTGCTTTGATACATAATGTGGCGGTTGGTCGGGCATCCAATCGTTTGACCCCGATTGGTTCGTTGGTTTCCTCGCAATATCCGTAAATACCTTGGGTTATGCGGTCTAATGCTTCCTCTATTTTTATTATTAACTTGCGTTCCCTATCCTTGGTGCGCAATGAAAGCGTGCGCAAACTATCGGAACTGGCGCGATCCAGGACATCGGGCAAAAATATTGCCTCATTTTGCAGGCCGGCCAGTGCATTAACATTGCCCTCTAATAATTCCTGTTTCCATTTGATTAATTTTAAACGAAAATATTCTAACATCATGGGGTTCATATAGGCACCATTATCGGTAACCGGGTCATAACCGGCGGGCAGGATAATTGTATCCAATAATTTTGTGTTTTTGCTGGTGGATTCGGCCGTCACATTTATCTCCATATATGCGCCTTGTTAAAGTGGTTCATGGCAAAAATCAAGCAATTTTTATGCATAATATAATCAAAAAATGCTAATTATGCCATTTGTTTGCATATTTTTACCATTAGGCATAATTTTTGCAATTTCTAAGGGCTAGCTTAGGAGAGAAAATGAAAAAATTATGGCAAATTATTGGGGTGATTATCGGTTTAAACCTGTCGCCGGCCGGCCATGCAGGTGATTTTGGCAAGGCCCAATTTTTGGGGCAATTTGGTCAACCCGAATTGGTGGCCCGCCCGGGCAGTGATTATAGTTCCAAACCAGTCAAATTTATGCCCAATGGCAAGCTTGCCCTAAATATTAACCCAATTATCAATGCAAATGACAATAGTTCCGTTACAATTGCCAATAATGAATCAAGCAAAAAAAATAACAACCAAATTGCCCTGGCCCCGGCCCCCCAAATATTAAGCAACAGCAAAAAGGCCCCGGAAATATCGCTCCTGCCCTTTGATTTGGCCCAACCGGCCCCTAATCATACTAGTAATAATAACCCGATAAAGCCCAAAACCAGCGGGGGGGATAATTATTTGGGTTGGCAATATGCCCCGGGCGAACGCAAAAATATAAGCCAATTAACCATTGAACCCAAAATTGGCGGGGCGGTGGTCAGTGCCCTGATTGATGGGGGCGAGATTAACCCCAAAAAACCAGTCGCGACCGGCCAATTATTAGTAACCGGTTGGGCCGGTGATATGTTATTGGGGGCGCAATTTCACCAAATATATTTTGCCCAATGCGGGCAAATTATCGCCCAGGCCCCGGTGGCTATTTCATCGCCGCAAATTGCCCAATCGGTGCATAGCAACCTAACCAATGCCGGTTTTATGCTTAAATTATCGGTGCAGGCCCTGCCGCGTTGTGCCGATACCACTTTGCAGGCCTTTGTGCAAAGCCCCGAAACCGGCAATTATTACCGCATTGCCGGCAGTATCAAGCTTAATTTAACCGGGGCCGAACAACCGCAATTGGCCCTGCGCAACCCAATATTGCCAATAAATAATAGCCAAAGCGTTAAAAAAATGGTAAAAATTGATTTAAGTTCAGGTTTGGTGCCATTATATAGCTGTGCATCGGAACAATGCCCATTATTGGGTTATTTGGAATCGTTTGAGGGCGATAGTGGTAGCGCACAGGTGGCGGTGCGTGAGGAAAAAAATGGCTGGAAATTGATTCATTACGGGGCATTGGACGGGTGGATTCAATGAAGCAACGGATAATTATTTTTGGTGCGGGGGGCCGGGTTGGGGCGGCATTTTGCCGGCAAATATTGCAAAAATACCCCGATTGGCGGGTGGTGGGCACGGCCCGCCAAGCCCAAAATATACCAAACGGGGCCGAAGCCCAGCACATAGACATGGAAAATATACCCAAACATTTTATTCAGGCCGGTGATATAGTGGTTAATTGCACCCATGCGCGTTTTGCCCCCTATATTATAGCGCAATTGGGCGATGATACGTATTTTTATAATCTGGGCAGTATGCGGGTGAAATCGTCTGTGGTTGACCGCAAAACCGATAATGCCAAAAATGCCCTAAAATTAATGCAGGAACAATGCCCGGGGAAATGGGTATTTTTGGCCCCAACCATGATCTATGGGGCCAAGGGCGAAGCCGGTAATATTGGCCAATTGATGCGTATATTACAAAAAACCCCGATTATTCCCATGCCGGCCGGTTCCAACCAATATGTGCAACCCATTCATTATAGTGATGTGGTGCAATTTATGGTGGCATTGGTTGGGCAAAAATACACCAACCAGGGGCAATTGCCATTGGCCGGGGCCAGTAAATTACGATATTATGATATGATACGGCTGGTTGCGCGTTTTATCGGCAAAAAAATAGCTATTTTAACCCTGCCGGCCGTTTTTACCCCAATTTTTATTGCAATTATGGCAATAATGGGTAAGGATAGCAATATTATTCGCCGTTTAAGCGAGGATAAGTCAATAAGTGATGAAGAATATACGAATTTATGCACCATAACCCGACATATACCCATGGATTTATGGGCTGGATTACAATATGATTCACAAGATGATAAGCAAAAGGACATAAAATGAAGGCACCGGTTACCCCCGTTATTTCGTTAAATAACACCCAACCCAAGCGCGAGGCGGTCAAGGGTGATGGCAAAAGCACGTCCGGCCAAAAATCATCGCCTGCCGGGTCTTCGGGCGTTCAGGGGGGCAGTGCTACCGCCAATGGGCAAAATGCCGATGGGTTTTCGTTGGAAAAATTTGAATATTACGCCTACGCCCGTCAGGGCGAGAAGGCGGCCCAGCAATTCATAAAATTATTGCAATCGTTGGAACGTGGTTATGGCAACCCCAATATTTCATTGGCCCGTGGGCCGGTGAATTCGATTGCCGATAATGATGTTGCCCAACATTTGACCAGCCGTTTTGCCGGTGCGGTCACCGCCATGTTTACCGACCCAACATTCAAATTAAGCAAGGAGGGTTTTAAATCATTGGTGTTTTTTCAACGGTGGATTTCGCATATTTTTGGCGGTTCGCATTACCGCAATGCCGACCATATTATCCGCGCCATTAATGTTGATGACCAAACCAGTGGCAAGGTTGAGGTAAAAACCGAGGATATATTAAAATTATTATTATTATGGGTGCCCGAATCCGAAATTCAATTGAGTTATGACGATTTTTGGCGTTTTGATAAATCTTTGGCCGCCAATGCCTTTTTGGCGATGTTGACCCCGCGTTTTTTGGGTTCCCCGGCCGCCCACCATAGGCGCGAATTTTTATTGCAATATTTGCCCGAAAAATTAAACGAAATTGACGATTTAGACCAATTAAATGCCGGTAATTTGCTGGATGTTTATTGGAACACCAGCTATTCCAATTTGAAAACCAAGCACCATATTAAACGGCCGATTAACCGGCTAATTCGCAAAAAAATCCAGCAATGGGGCATTAAGGATGTGGTGAATGTGCCCGATATACATGACGGCAATAAACCGCGCATATTTATTGTGGTCGGCAAATATTTTTGCCATAATGTGGTTTACCGCACCCTGCGCAATATTTTGGAGGGGTGCCTGACCGATTTTCATATTATTGGCATTATGCCAAACAAATCAACCGATGAAACCTCGGCCAAGGGTTTTAATGAAATTATTGAATTGCCCGACAAACCCCTGATTGAACAATTAAAATTTATGACACAAAAGGCCGAGGAACGCAAACCCTTTATTATCCTATACCCATCGGTGGGCGAAATTTTCCTGACCCTGTTTGGTATAAATATGCGTATGGCCCCGATACAAATTGCCTCGATTGGGGCGACCGGCTCCACCGAATCACCATTCATTGATTATTTTCTGCTCGAGGATAATCAAGTGAAAGATGAGGGATATTTCAGCGAAAAATTATTGCGCATTCCGCGTTCGGCCAACCCCATGACCCTGCCCCCCAGCTTTAAGGAGGTGGAACCGATATATAATGAAAACCCCGAAGTGGTTGATGTTTCGGTGATAATGACCGCCAATAAAATTAACCCCGATTTTTTATTAACCCTGCGTGAAATTAGCCGACGGGCCAAATCGCGCATGAAATTTACCATGTCGGGTTCGTTATTTTTGCCGGGGCCGGTCAAGGAACATATTGACCATGTTATTAATTTTTATTTGGGCGACGTGGCCGAGGTTTTACCCCCGATTGATTATTTGAAATATATTGACCGCCTGCGCCATTCGGACTTATTTTTATTATCCTTTCCCTTTACCGGTTTGAACACCATTGTTGATTATTTTTGTGTTGGCCTGTTGGGTGTGGCCTCGGGCTTTGGCAATGATTTGGCCGAAACCTTTGGTGAGGCCTATTTTAGGGCGGTGGACGTGCCCGAATGGACGATTGCCAAAACCCGCGAGGATTATGTGACCGCCGCGGTGCGCCTGATTGACAACCATAGCGAACGCATTGCATTAAGAAAGAAATTTGTGGCGCAAAAACCGCACCACCGCCTGTGCGAGGGGGATAATCTATATCTTAATAATATACTCATCAAAATGGTCAAGGAATTTGACCCCAAGGCGGTGATAAAGCCAATTGATGTGCAACCATTGGATACACGCACCAGCAAAAATACCATTTATTATGTTGATTCGGCCGAACCGATGGCCGGTGGCCAGATGGTCAATTGGCGGCATATTCACCAATTGCGTGAATTGGGCATTAACGCCCAATTGGCGGTGATAAACGAACAACAAATGGGGCAAAAACCGCCATTTTTGCCGATACCCCAATTGGGTTTCAGCAAAATGTTGGCCAAATTGCAAGGCGATGATATTGTGGTTATACCCGAAATTTACAAACCGGCCTTTGTCGCATTGCAGGGCCGGGCCTGCCGTAAAATTATCCATAATCAAAATCCCTATTATACTTTTCAGGCCTGGGGCAATATACAGGAACTGGACGATTATGGTTTTGAATGCGGTATTACCTGTGGCGACCACCCCAAACAAACCATGCAGGGGTGGGGTTCCAAACTTGATTGGCGGGTTATTACCCCCTATTGCGATGAAAAAAGTTTTATCAGCCCCGATAAAATAAGTCCCGATAAAATTAGTAAGGAAATTTACGCAACCATTACCGCCCGCCCCAAACGCATTGGCTATATTGCCCGCAAACGCCCACAGGATCATTATGCGTTGGTCGGTATTTTCAAAAGCCTTTACCCGCAACATAGTGATTGGGAATGGGTTGATTTTTCACAATTTAAGGGCGATGAATATATAAAACAATTGCACCAATGCCAAATTTGGGCGAATCAAGGCTTTAATGATGCCACGCCCATGCCCCCGCTGATGGCGATGGCCGGTGGCCTATTGGCCTGTGGTTTTCATGGGCGCGGGGGCCAGGCCTTTATGAATGAAAAAAATGGAATATGGGTGGACGATGGCGATTATGAAGCCTTTGCCCGCGCGGTGCATGATACCATTACATTGGCCGGCAATGGTAAAAAATCGCTGGCTACCCTGCAAAATGGTCTGGAAACCGCCAAAAAATACCAAAAAACCCGCTTTGATGGCGAATTTACCGCGGTTTGGGGTGATATTTTGGGCGATAAAAAGGCCAATTTTACCCTAAGCAAGCAAGAAAAACCCGCTGAAACTAATATCAACCCGCCAATGAAAATTATTTTGCCACCGGCAACCACGGCCAAAACAAAAGCAAGTTTAAAAAAATTACCCACCTGCCGAATTTTTGCGGCGTATCATAATAACCCGGGATATATTATTAAGAACGAGGTTATTAAGCCAATTTTGGTATCTAATCACTTCCCCGATGTGGAGGGTATTGAATTAAAGGAAAATTCGGGTAAAAACATTGCCGATAAAAGCAAATGGTGGGCCGGTGCCGCCATATATTATTGGATTCGCCATAATGATTGCAAATATGATTATATTGGATATTATGAATATAGGCGCGTCCCCAATTTTAACAGCCCGGCCATTAATTTTCAATTCCCCCTTGAACAGGCCGATAATTTGGTGGTGCAAAATGGGTTAGACGAATTGACAATTCGCACCGCCATAAAGGATTGTGATATTATGCTGGCCAGCCTGTGCACCATTGGGCTTTCAATTTATGACCACCATGCCAAGGATGCCGGTGTTGAAAAATTACCCTATATTGATAACACGCGTGCGGTTATGGCCGATATTTGCCCCGAATATTTACCCAGCTTTGACAATTTATTTAATGGCAATAAAATACATTGGTGGGCCATGCTGGTTATGAAAAAACAGATTTTTATGGATTATGTTGATTGGCAACATGAAATATTGTGTGAATTAGATAAACGCATGGATATAAGCCATAACCCATTATTCAATGGTTATCATACACGGGCGGTTGGCGGTATAGCCGAACGGCTATTAAATATTTATGTTTGGCATAATATGGAAAACAACCAATGGAAAATAAAGGAATTTGGGGTTACCCATGTTAATGTTAAATCATATACCGATGATTTAGAGCGCAAATTGATTATTAAACCTAATTAAGGAGAATAAAATGGAATGCCGTGTGTGTTTGGGGAATGATTTTGCCCATGTAGTTGATTTGGGTTACCAACCATGGGGGAATAATTTTTTACAATTTGACCAAATTGGCAAGGAGGATAAATACCCGCTGAATGTTGTATTTTGCAATAAATGCCATACTTTGCAATTGGATTATACAGTAAAAAAGGAAATTATGTTTAGCAACCATACCTATTTATCGGGGGTGACCAATTCCATGCACACCCATTTTAAAAAAATGGCCGAATATATTGATAATACATTTTGCAAGGGAAAAAAGGATAAATCAGTCTTGGATATAGGTTCCAATGATGGCACCCAGTTATATTATTTTAAACAATTGGGTTATGATATTTTGGGCATTGAATCATCAACCCCGACCGCCAAAATTGCCAATGATAATGATATTAACACCGTTAATTTGTTTTTTAATGCCGAATTATGCAAATTAATACATAAAAAATTTGATATTATTAACGCATCAGGCGTTTTTTTTCATTTGGAGGAATTGCATTCTGTAACCGAAGGGATAAAGTTAAGCCTGAAACCCGATGGGGTTTTTGTGGTGCAATTTATTTATTTGCGCACCATGGTTGAACATTTGGCATTTGACCAAATTTACCACGAACATTTATTATATTATACACTAGAAACTTTAAACACTTTATTGGCCATACATGGGTTAGAAGTCTTTGATGCCTTCATTGAGGGGGTGCATGGTGGCACCATGATTGCCTGTGTTGGCCATAGCGGTTACCATAAAAAAACCCAAAGATTACGCGATTTGGAACGCGAGGAGGTTGAAAAATCGGCCAATACATACAAATATTTTATGAAATTTGCGCTGGATATTCAAAAGGCCAAAATAAAAAATATTGAATATGTCATGGAACAAATGGATAAACAAAAACGTATTTATGGGTTTGGCGCACCAGTTAAGGGAAATACATTATTAAATTATTTCAAAATATCTAATAATATGATGCCATATTTGGTGGAACGCAACCCATTGCGCAGGGGTTTATATTCGCCGGGCATGCACATACCCATCTTGATGGAGGACGAAATAGAAGAATTACCCGATATTTATTATGTATTGGCCTGGAATTTTAAACATGAAATTTTGATGCGCAACCAAGAATTAATAAAAAAGGGCGTGGAATTTTATTTTCCGGTTGATATTGATGAATAATAAGAAACAACGCATATTAATTGCCGGGGCCAATGGCTTTATTGGCAAAAACTTTGTTTTGCACCTGAAAAAAAATGGGTATGATAATGTTTTTGCCCCAACCCGCCAACAATGCGATTTGATGGATTACCGCCAAACAATTGATGTTTTTGTCAGTATGAAACCTGATATTGTTTTTCATTGCGCCGGCACAGGCTATGGCATTGGTGGTAAATCAACATCAAAGGCACAGGTAATGTTGGAACATTTAATGATAAATACCCATATTATTGATGCCAGCCACAAGACCAAAGCCAAAAAAATTATTGCTATGGGGTCGGCCGCCATTTACCCAATGGTTGTTAATCAATACCCAATAAGCGAATCATGTATATTTGATGGCCCACCCAACCCCAACGAGGATTCATATGCCGGGGCAAAACGCATGTTATTAACCAATTTAAAAGCATATGGCGATTCGTATAATATGGAATGGGTTTATATTGTTGCGTGCAATTTATACGGGCCTTTGGATAATTTTCATTCACCTTTTCCATCGGTTATTCCGGCCTTAATAAATAAATTTGCGCATTCGGCCCGGCTTAATACACCCATAGAGGTATGGGGCGATGGAAGCCCAACAAAAGATTTTATGTTTATTAATGATTTTGTGCGCTTGGCCGAGTTATTAATGGTTAATGGTCAAGGGCCCTATAATATTGGCACCGGCAAACCCACCACCATTCGTGAAGTGGTAGATATTTTGGGCCAAATAACCGGCTGTTCCAACAATATTATTTACGACCCCAGCAAGCCCAATAGCGCCAATTACCGCGCATTTGATTTGCAATTAATTGAAAATTTGGGCTTTCAATGCCAATTTAATATTGAACAGGGCCTGGCCAAAACTTATAAATGGTATATTGATAATTATGCGTGATAAAATAATTGCAATTGCATGCAAATATCAATAATATAATTCCCATTAAAGACAAAAATGACCAATTTTAACCAGATGAATCAACAGGAACGCGCCCGTTTGGGCGACAAACAGCACGTGGGCGGGCATTATGGCTTTACCCACCTTGATGAGGGGGCACTGGACTTTATGGTGCAAACATTTAATGTCAAATCAATGATTGATATTGGTTGTGGCCCGGGGGGCATGGTGCAATTGGCACAAAGCAAGGGCCTGCGGGTTTTGGGGGTTGATGGCGATGATACTATTGAGAGAGCCCCCGCATTGCCGATACTGATTCACGATTATGCCAAGGGCCCATTGCGGGTAAGCGAGCAATATGATATGGCCTGGTGCGTGGAATTTGTTGAACATGTTGACCACGAATATATGCCCAATTTTATTGCGACATTTCAATGTTGTTCGGTGGTGTTAATGACCTACGCCCCGCCGGGGCAAATTGGCCACCACCATGTAAATTGTATGCCATTTGAATATTGGTTGGGTGTAATGCATTTTGCCGGGTTTGAACCATTATTGGATGCGACACAATCATTGCGCCAAAAATCCACCATGCGTGATATTTTTATGAAAAATACCGGCACTATTTTTGCCAAACGCGATATTTTATTTGCCAATAATATTGCCATACCGCGCCCCGGCCTGGCCCTTGCCCCATAAATATACCCAATAAACTCACCATAAATACCCTATATATATTGGTTTTTTTAAGCGATAGACCAGCTTTGCGCTGAATATTTTTCAGGGCAACCGCCCAAATCACATAAAATTTTATCTATATCGCTTGCCGGCACTTTTCAATCGTTAAAATTTATGCCATACAAATATTATCAACCGAGCCAAAAGCTTACAAAATACAAATAACCACCGAACAAAGGATTACCCATGTTAAACAATAACGAAACCAACCAATTTGACGAAATAGACTTATCACAATTTGAATTTGATAAGGAATTAAGCGATAGCGAATGCGCCAATATTTTCCAAAACGGCCATATTGGCGCGTGTGATGGTCAATATGCCAGCAAGCCCAAAAAAATTAACTTCAAATAAGAGACGATTTCAAAATTATTTTTTTGTTGCATTAATCGGTTGAAAATGCGCTCAAAATCCTCATTTATTACCTATAAACTCCGGTTTATCGCATATTTTCGCCCTCTACTGCTTAAAAAAAATGTATTTTGAAATTCGCTCTTAATTTAACCTTATTTTCATTACCCTCCTAAAAAACTACACACCCCAAACCCAGCAATGGTTTTGGGGTGTGTTTTATTGCAATTCGGGTAAGTTGGCGAAAAATTCCAAGGATTCGGGGTTGGCCAGGGCCTCCTTGTTTTTTATGGTGCGCCCGGCCACCACATCGCGCACCGCCAATTCCACAATCTTGCCCGATTTGGTGCGTGGTATATCGGCCACCGCCAAAATTTTGGCCGGTATATGGCGCGGTGAGCAATTGATTTTGATGCGGTTTTTAATAAATGCCACCAATTCGGGGGTTAATTGGTGGGGTGGGCGCATTTTTACAAATAAAATCACCCGTGTGTCATTATCATAATCCTGCCCTATCACCACCGATTCCATAATTTCTGCCAAAGTTTCCACTTGGCGGTAAATCTCGGCCGTGCCAATCCGCACCCCACCGGGGTTTAATGTTGCATCGGAACGGCCATGAATAATATAACCGGTCGGGGTTTTTTCTAAAAAATCGCCATGGTGCCAAATATTGGGGTATACCGCAAAATAGGCATTATGAAATTTTTGGTCATTATTATCCTGCCAAAAATAAATCGGCATACTCGGGAAGGGGTTTTGACAGACCAATTCACCCTTGCCATCGCTTATTGGTTTGCCATCGTCATTATATGCCTGCATATCCAACCCCAAACATGCCACCTGTAATTCGCCCTTGACCACCGGTTTTATCGGCACACCAATGAAAAAACACCCCAAAATATCGGTGCCCCCGGAAACCGATGCCAACCAAACATCGCCCTTAATATGGTCATAAATATATTGAAATGATTCATGCACCAATGGCGAACCGGTCGATAATATCGCCCGCAAATGGGGCAGTTTATATTTGGTGCTTATTTGTTGATTGGCCCCGCGCAATGTATCGTAATATTTGGCCCCGGCCCCAAATTGGGTGAAACCCTCTTGTTCGGCATATTGCCATAAAATATCGTTGCTGGGGTAAAATGGCGAACCATCATACAGGGCAATTGCCACCCCGCGCGCCAATGCCAGCACCAACCAATTCCACATCATCCACCCCAAAGTGGAAAAGAAAAATATGGTATCACCGGCCCGTAAATCGGTATGGTATGTATGTTCCACCGCCAATTTTAAGAGCACATTACCCACCCCATGCACTATACATTTGGGGGCCCCGGTGGTGCCTGATGAATACATAATAAATAATGGGTCATTAAACCCCACCCGTTCATATTGTAATGGGGGCGGGTTTTGCGTTATAAACTGGTCAAAGGGGGTTATTTTGTTATGGGGCGCATGTTCCATATTATTCTCAATATTGGCAAAATTAATCACCACCATTTTTTGGCATTCGGGCAATTTTTCGCATATTTCATGCAATTTTTCGCGCATATTCAGGGTCTTGCCATGGTAAAAATAGCCATCACAGCCAAAAACAACCTTGGGTGCGGTTTGCCCAAACCTGTCTATTACCCCCTGCACGCCAAAATCGGGCGAACAGCTGGTAAAAACCGCCCCCAAACTTGCGGTGGCCAAACATACCGCCACGGCCTCGGGGCAATTGGGCAAATATGCCCCCACCCGGTCGCCCCTTTGCACCCCCAATTGGCGCAGGCCACCGGCAATTTGGCTGACAATTTGGTATAAATCGCGGTATGACCAATGCACCCGTTGGCCATTTTCGCCCCAAAATACAATCGCCCGCGCGTCCATATTGCACTTGGCAAAAATATTCTCGGCCAAATTGATGGTGGCATTGGGGAAAAAGCGGTTTTTATAAATGGTGGCGGAATGTTGCATAAATGGCCCGTCAAAGCCACCGCCAATAATGTCACAATCGGCCAATACCGCGCGGTAAAATTTCTCGCTATGTTGCAATGAAAATTGGTGGTAATCATCGTAATTTTGGGCATTGGGGGCCAATTTTTCAAACAGGCGGGTAATATTGGCTTTCTTAATAATCTCTTGGGTTGGTTGCCATAAAATCATAAATCCTCACTTTTTGCCGGTGTAATTTTTTGCGGTGTAATCAATGCCGTGAAAAGCCTGACACATTATTTGGTGGGCATGGTGGCATAATTCCTTGCGGTTTTGGAAATCCTTGGGGTTAATCGGGGGCAAAAATTCCACCACCACCCCAATGGAATGCAATTGCAACATTTGCCAAACATGTGGCGATAAATCCATATCGGCATACCAACCAATCAGTGGTTGCACGTAGCTATTCATTGGCAAATTATCAATACGTGTATATTTTATCACCAAAGGTTGCACCAATGCCCCGCTTTCTATAACCGGTTCAAATAAAGAGGGTTTCAGGGGGCCAATATCAATACCCATGGTTGATGTTCCCTCGGCAAAAAGAGTCAGGCGTTTACCGGCCTGTAAATATTGGGTTAACATATTGGCCTGCCGGTCGGTTTGCGCCCGTTTGCGCACCACAAATTTGGTGCCGGCCGAACGCGATAACCACCCCATTATCGCCCAACCGCTGACCTCTGATTTGGCAATAAAATCGGCATTGGGTATTATTGAACCCAATATCACTATATCCTTGTAACTTATATGGTTGCTGATAAATAATATTTTATTTTCGTTGCATGGCGTGCCAATTTGGGTAATGCGTATATTGGCGGCCCATACCATGGCGCGGTGCCAACCACGTATACACCAATAGGGAAATTGCCCAAATAATAGCAATTTGGGCAGGGCCAACACCACCCAAAACAGGGTGCCAAACGCCAAAAAAAACAACCGGCGGGCCGCCCGCCATTGACCAAAGGGATATAACATAACACTATTATAGATAAGTTAGCACCAGATTTCCACAAAAAACTCGTATCGTCATAAAACTTATTTTTTGCTTTACAATAAATTAATTTTGGCATATACAACAGGGCAATTATGAGTGAGAAAAAATCCGCCACACCATTATTGGTTTTGGGTGCTTTGGGTGTCGTCTATGGCGACATTGGCACCAGCCCCCTTTACGCTCTTAGCTCCATATTTATTGAAAGCAAAGATATGGGGGTGCACCAAAATAATGTGTTGGGGGCAGTATCATTGATAATTTGGTTATTATTCATTATTGTTACCCTAAAATATGTATTTTTTGTCATGCGTGCCGATAATAATGGCGAGGGTGGGATTATCGCCTTGTTAACATTGGCGGTGCAATCCACCGGTTATAGTGGCAATAAAAAAAGAAATTTATTATTATTTGGCGCAGTGGGGGCCGCCTGTTTTTTTGCCGATTCAATAATTACCCCGGCCATTTCAGTATTAAGCGCGGTGGAGGGATTAAAAGTGGTTAACCCTGATTTTGCCAAATATGTCTTGCCCTTATCGGTCGGTATATTAATTGGCCTGTTTTTGGTGCAACGCAAAGGCACCGGCCGTATTGGCCTGTATTTTGGTTATGTTATTTTATTATGGTTTGGCACTTTATTCTTCTCGGGCCTGTATGGTATTGCGCAAAATTTGGACATTATATACGCCCTAAACCCGCTTTATGGTATTGAATTTCTGTATCATAACCCGATTAATATTGTTTTTATTTTGGGCGCGGCCGTTTTGGCCGTAACCGGTGTAGAAGCCCTGTATGTTGATATGGGCCATTTTGGCAAAAAACCAGTGCAAATTGGTTGGTTAAGCGTGGTTTTTCCGGCCTTAATCGTCAATTATATGGGTCAAGGGGCCGAATTACTCAATAACCCCCAACATCTTAACGGATTGTTTTTTCATCTTTTTCCCGATTATTTGACCATTCCGGCGGTTATTATCGCCACTATCGCCACCATCATCGCCTCTCAGGCGGTTATCAGCGGGGCCTTCTCACTGGTGCGTTCGGCCATGTTCTTAGACCTTATACCGCGTATGCGCATTGTGCAAACTTCCATCAAGGAATATGGGCAAATTTATGTTCCTTTGATTAATTATTTGCTGTTTTTTATGGTATTGTTGGTAATTGCCTTGTTCCAAACCTCCAGCGCATTGGTGGCGGCCTACGGTATTGCCGTTACCGGCACCATGCTTATTTCAACCTGTATTGTCTTTTTGGTTTGCCTGCATCATTGGAAATTCCCCCTATATTTAACCTTATTAATTGTAACCCCCTTGTTGATTATTGAAACCGCCTTGTTTGGAAGTACTCTTATACGTATTGTGCATGGCGGTTGGCTTCCATTGGGCATTGCCGCCCTGATTATTACCATGGTATCCACCTGGATAAAGGGACGCAGTTATTTACGGAACCAAGTCAAAACCGATGATGTGGAATTGGAATTTTTGGTTGAACAATTGCATAAAAATACTTCATTGGTGCGGGTGCCCCGCACCGCCATTTATTTATGTGCCAACCAACGCACCGCCCCACAGGCATTATTGCATAATATGAAACATAATATGGTCCTGCATGATAATAATATATTTTTGCATATATCATTTTTAACCAAGCCCTGGGTGCAATTTTCCGAACGCATTCTGGTCACCAAAATGGCCAATGGCTTTTGGCGCGTCAATATCCAATATGGCTATATGAATGTCCCCAATATCCCCCACGATTTGGAACTGGCCAAAGCCCAAAATGTTATTATTGACCAGATGGCCTGCAGTTATTTTTTAAGCATTGAAAATATTGTGCCCAGCAAAAGCAACCGCATTCTTAACAGCTGGCGACAGGCCCTGTTTATTGCCCTGCACCGCAATGCCGTTTCAGTGGTCAATATTTTCAAAATACCAACCAATAATGTGGTCGAACTTGGCTCGCGCATTACCATTTAATTTTCTTATCATTACCCTATAAAAATAAAAAAATCGTCTCTTGACATTATGCTATTTTTTGTTTAAAGCCACTATCCATGGAGCGGTGCCCGAGTGGTTAAAGGGGACGGACTGTAAATCCGTTGGCTTTACGCCTACGTTGGTTCAAATCCAACCCTCTCCACCATAAACCTTGGCAATTGCTTGAAAATGGCCCATCTGGTTCGTCAAATTTTTTTTTCAAAACGCTCGTATATTGTAATACGCTTGCCTTTTGAAAAAAAATTTTCCTGCCATCTGAACCATTTTGAAGCAATTGCCTGAAAATATGGTTATTGCTTGAAAATGGCCCATCTGGTTTTTTTGTCTGATTTTTCCTTTTTTAAAAGGTAAATTTTGCCAAATAAAATACGATTAGTCATTATAAAATTACCATCTGAACCATTTTGAAGCAATTGCTGAAAATATGGTTATTGCTTGAAAATGGTTTTTTTTGTCTGATTTTTCCTTTTTTAAAAGGTAATTTTTGCCAATAAAATACGATTAGTCATTATAAAATTACCATCTGAACCATTTTGAAGCAATTGCTGAAAATATGGTTCTTGCTTGAAAATTGTTTTTTTGTCTGATTTTTCTTTTTTTACAAGGTAAATTTTGCCAATAAAATTACGATTTGAACCAATTACAAGCAACACCCATTGATTATAATAGTGATTATAATGATGACATTATTATTAATGGTAAAAACACCTGCTAACTTAACCACCAAACAGCAGACAAAAATGCGGGCGTAGCTTAGTGGTAAAGCTCCAGCCTTCCAAGCTGGCTATGTGGGTTCGATTCCCATCGCCCGCTCCAAATGGCCCCGTATCGGATGCTATTGGGCCAAAATGTAATAGGGGTATAGCTCAATTGGTAGAGCGTCGGTCTCCAAAACCGAAGGCTGGGGGTTCGAGACCCTCTGCCCCTGCCATTTTATAGATGGCCAAGATTACCCTTATTTAAAACCCCCCTTTCATGAATTTTGGTTTGCAATGGCGACAATTTTAATTCTTTTCGCTGATACCAGCACATATAAAAAACCCGTAAAGAAAAAAATTGACATTTTATGAAAATGGGTTAAGTTAAGGGAAACTTGCGGGTGTGATTCAATGGTAGAATGTCAGCTTCCCAAGCTGAATGCGAGGGTTCGATTCCCTTCACCCGCTCCAATTATTTTAGGGGGCCATGATGCAATATAGCAACGCACATATTATCCACCATAACGACCCTTCCTGTATGGCACCGGTTGAATTGCATTTATATAATGGGGTGGCGGGGGCCCAAAAAAAATACCCCTTTGTTAATGACAAGCAAAAGTTATATATTATTCCCCATAAATCGGGCAAACGGGTTTTATATATTTACGATAATGACGAATATTGGGCCTTTGGCTCTCTGGCCAACGAATTACCAGCCGGTGATTATATTGTCCATAATTTGAATAATGCCATCAAATACCGCTTTTATTTGGGTTTTTTGTTGGGGGCGTATCAATGTAACCACTATAAAACCACCACCAACAACGGCCCATTGGTGCGTTTGGTGGTTGATGATGAGATAGAGGCGATTTTGGCCGAGGCCGGGGCGGTTAATTGGGTGCGCGATTTAATCAACCAACCGCCCAATAAATTAACCCCCAGCCAATTAATGATTGAGGCATTCACATTGGCCAAGGATTTTGGGGCTGAATTTCGTTCGGTATCGGGCGATGCATTGGCGGTTGATTTCCCGTTGATTCATGCGGTGGGCCGTGGTTCGGCCAACCCACCCCAATTTTTTGAATTTTTTTGGGGCGATGAACAGGCCCCGCGCGTAACCTTGGTCGGTAAGGGTATTTGTTTTGATAGTGGCGGGCTTGATTTAAAGGAATCGGGCCCCATGTCCTTAATGAAAAAGGATATGGGTGGTTCGGCCCACGCGCTGGGTTTGGCCCGTCTTATTATGGCCGGCCAATTGCCCCTGCGCCTGCATTGTGTGGTGGGGGCGGCCGAAAATATGCCCGATGGCAATGCCTATCGGACGTCTGATATTTTAACCAGCAAAAAGGGTATTAGCGTCGAGGTCGGCAATACCGATGCCGAGGGACGATTAGTTTTGGCCGATTGCCTGACCCATTGTGGTCAATATAACCCCGATTTAATGATTGATTTTGCCACCTTAACCGGGGCGGCCCGCGTGGCGGTCGGCACACAAATGGCCGCTTTATTTACCGAAAATAACGATATTGCCCGCGATTTGATGGCTATTGGCGCAAAAATCCACGACCCAATTTGGCAATTGCCCCTGTTTATGCCCTATAAAAAAATATTGAAATCGGCTTTGGCCGATATTGGTTCCACCGGCAATTCACCCTACGCCGGGGCATCGGTGGCCGCCCTGTTTTTGCATGAATTTGTGGCAAACCCGCAAAATTGGTTGCATTTTGACATTATGGCCTGGAATATCAAGGGCCAACCGGCCAAACCCGAGGGGGGCGAGGCGATGGCGGTGCGGGCCCTTTATTATTATTTAAAAAACCAATGGTTGCCCGGCAAAAACCCAAAAAATGGTGCAAAATAACCAATATTATATGCAAATGGCCCTGCAAATGGCCAAACGGGCCCAAAAATTGGGCGAGGTACCGGTGGGTTGTGTTATGATAGATAAACAGGGACAAATTTTGGCCCGCACCCATAATAAAGTGATACAAAACCACAACCCAACCGCCCATGCCGAATGTTTGGCCATCAAACAGGCCTGCCATAAATTGCAACAAATCAAATTGCACGGGGCGCGCCTGTTTGTCACCTTGGAACCCTGCCCAATGTGTGCCGGGGCGATGGTGCATAGCCAATTGGGCGAGCTTATATTTGGGGCCTATTCCCCGAAAACCGGGGCGGTTGACCATGGAATATGCTTGTTTGACCAGCCACAAACCACCCACCGCCCCGCAGTTATTGGCGGTGTTATGCAGGACGAATGTGCCCAAATATTACAAGATTTTTTTCAAAAATTAAGATAATTTATGCATACAAAGCAGAAATTCAACATTCCCCTTGGCCCCGGTAATTGGTGATGGGGTAATGCCCCGTAATTGAAATCCATGGTGTTGAAAATGGTCAACCACCATATCTTGGGCCATTTGGTGGGCGGCCGGGTCGCGCACAATGCCCTTTTTAATATATTTTGGTTCCAATTGAAATTGCGGTTTTATCAGGGCCATTAGGGGGGCCCCGGGCTTTAAAAAATTGGTTATGGGGTGCAAAACCTTTTGCAAATTGATAAAACTGGCATCGCAGACTATAAAATCAAGCATTTCGGGTATATGTTCATCGGTGATAAGCCGGGCATTGGTGCGTTCCAAATTGATAATATTCGGGTTTTGCCGTATTTTTTCGTGCAATTGCCCGTAACCTACATCTATCGCATAGATTTTTTTGGCATTATTTTGCAATAAAACATCGCAAAAACCACCGGTGGAGGCCCCGACATCGGCCACCACCCAACCGGAGGGATTAATCGCAAAATGGGCCAAACCATGCGCCAATTTTAACCCGCCGCGGCTAACGAATGGGCAGTCATTACCGCGAATGGTAATATCGGCATTGGGGGCAATTAAGTCCGAGGGTTTATTGATGCGTTGTTCGCCAATATAGACCAAACCGGCCATGATAAGGGCCTGGGCGCGGGTGCGCGATTCGGCCAATTGTTGGTCGCATAAAATAATATCAGCGCGGTAATTTTTTGGCATTGCTGGGCACCCATTTTTCCACCACCGTGCCATCATTGGCCTTAATTAAATCGGCATCACCACTGCCGGGGTTCATAAAAAATTGGCTTATTTTGGCAAATTCCAATAATGTTCCATTGCCCTCCTGGGTGGCGGTGATAATAATGGCGTGCCGTTCCACTTTGCGGCGCAAAAATTCCACCGGTAATGGGTCATAACGGGCCCAGACCCTATCCAAAAAACTATCAATTGGGGTTGGAATGCGCGGTTCTTGCGCCGTCCACACCCCCAAATCCATCAGGCGGTGAATGGCACTATCAACCGGCAGGTCATTATGTATAATAAATTGGTTGGCCATTAACATGCGCCCATGGTGCAGGGCGGCATAAGACCCCTGGGCCAAATATAATAAAAGATGAATCTTATAGGCCGGCAGGGGGCCACCCACCGCATTGGCGCGATTCATAAACCACCATGCCACATCGAGGCTTGATTCCACCGCTGGTTTCATCATTATGCTTTTTTTCCTTGTTGTTTTTCATAAAAATATCGCGATTCGCCCATATTGCTAGTATAAAGTGGCTGGCCTATAAAAACAAAAATCTTGAAAAACTAAAAAAAATCTTGCTTTTTATGATTTTATTTATTATTGCAATGGTGATAAATAACCAAAGGAAGTATCATGGCAGTCCCCAAACGCAAAACATCTCCTTCACGGCGGAATATGCGCCGTTCGCACCATGCCATTGCCGGCACCAATATTATGGCCTGTGGCAATTGTGGAGAGCATAAATTACCCCATCATATCTGTGGCAAATGCGGGCATTATGATGGCAAAGATATTTTAGCGTCAAGCTAAAAATGATAGATTGTCCATGTCGGACAACCATACCATAAACATAGCAATTGATGTCATGGGTGGCGATAACGCCCCCATAGCCCCGATTATGGGGGCCGGTCATGCTATTATTCGGTGCCCGCGTGCCCGTTTTATGTTTTTTGGGCGTGAACAACAAATACGCGAACAGGCCGAAAAAATACCCCAATTGGCCGATAAATACAGCATTATTCATACTGATGAAATGGTGGCCAATGACGAAAAGCCAAGCATGGCCCTGCGCAATGGCAAAAATTCCTCTATGGCTTTGGCAATCAAATCGGTGGCCGAAGGGCAGGCACAGGCGATTGTTTCGGCCGGCAATACCGGGGCCTTAATGGCATTGGCCATGTTTGGCCTGCGCAAAATTGAGGGGATTCACCGCCCGGCATTATGTTCAACCATGCCGTCGATGCGTGGCAAAATATGTATGCTGGATTTGGGCGGGGTGATGGATTGCGATGCCAATAATTTATACCAATTTGCGATAATGGGGCATGAATTTGCCCGTATTATTCATGGGCTTAAAAACCCGAAAATCGCCCTGTTGAATGTCGGTTCCGAGGCCGGCAAGGGCACCAAGCCGATTAATGAAACCGATGAGATTTTGCGCAATGACAAACGGCTTAATTATATTGGCTTTGCCGAGGGGGACGATATAGGCAAGGGCATTGCCAATGTTTATGTAACCGATGGTTTTACCGGCAATTTATTATTAAAAATGGCCGAGGGCACGGCCAAATTATTAACCCATTTTTTGCGTGAATCGCTCAATGATTCATTGATGGGCAAATTGGGTTATGTATTGGCCCGCGATAATTTTAACCGGTTAAAATTATTAATGGACCCACGCAAATATAATGGGGCAGTTTTTTTGGGTTTGAATGGTATTACCGTCAAAAGCCATGGTGGCACCGATGAATTAGGTTATGCCACCGCCATTGAATTGGCATATAATTTAAGCGCGCAGGATTTTATTACCCATATTTCGGAAAATATTAACCAATTTCATGGCTGATAATTCCAAACAACCCCCACAATACCCTGATTATTTTCATCTGGCCGATGAAATTTACCACCATTCGGTGCAACGGTTGCGCGCGCGGGTCAATTTTGACCCCTACCCGCCCCATACACACCATATTATTGAACGCATGATTCATGCGGTGGCCGATGAATCTTTGATACATGATATTCGTATCAGCGATGATTTTCCGGCCACGGCCCGCCATATTTTGCAACAACAATGCCCCATATATTGCGATAGTGGTATGGTGCGGGCCGGTATTATTAACCAAAACCCCCATAAAATATTTATTTACCATGATGACCATACCAAACAATTGGCCGAACAAATTGGGCGCACCCGTTCGGCCGCACAGGTGGACCATTGGTTGGAAATGGATAAAAATTATTTTCATAATGCCATGATAGTGATAGGCAATGCCCCAACCGTCTTATTTCGCTTATTGGAATTAATGGCGCAAAACCCCGATATTCGCCCATCAGCATTGGTGGCGGTGCCGGTGGGTTTTGTTGGGGCGGCCGCCGCCAAACAGGCCCTGATGAATATAACCAACCCCCCACCCTTTGCCACATTATTGGGTAACCGCGGGGGCACGCCCATTGCCGCCGCCATTGTTAATGCCTGTTTTGACGGACATGGATTAACCGGGGGTTTGACCGGGGGTTTGACCGGGGGATTGACCGGAGGGTTAAGCCAATGATGGATATTATAGGGGTGCGCAAGGGTGATGGTTTAACCCCACCGGCCATTAATATTTTGGCACAGGCCGAGGTAATATTTGGCACAGAATATAATCTTGCCCTGGTCAAACCCCATTGCCCAACGGCCCAATATATCACATTTATTCGCCCCTTTGCCGATAATATACCAAAAATTCAACAATATATTGACAAAAAATTGGTGATATTAACCACCGGCGACCCCGGCCATTATGGGGCCGGCCGCTTAATGACCCGCCATTTTGCCGGCCAAATTTCCACCATTATTCCGGCCCGTTCCATTGTTTCCTTGGTGGCCAATGCCCTGCATTGGGCGGTCGAGGATTGCGCCATTACCAGCATTCATGGGCGCGAAACCAACAAATTTATCCCGTTTATTGCCCCCAATGCCCGCATTATCATGTTAAGTGATGGGGTAATGCGCCCGCAAAATGTTAGCCAAATTTTATGTGAACGCGGGTTTCCGGCCAGCAAAATAACCATTTTAAGCAATTTGGGTGGGGTGGGCGAGAATATTGCGCAATATTCCGCCCGTGAATGCGCGCAATTACCCACTGAATTTTCGTCTTTTCATACATTGGCCATTCATGTTTCGGCCGAAAATGGGCAATTTTTTGGGCGGGCGGGTGTTAGTAACGATAAACAATTTATCCATGACGGGCAAATCAGCAAATGGGAAATTCGGGCCATGGTTATGGCCCTCCTGCGCCCCTTTGCCGGTGGAGTCTTATGGGATATTGGGGCCGGTAATGGCACCATTGCACTGGAATGGGCCCGGCTGGGCGGGGTTGCCCATTCTATGGAAATGAACCCGGCCCGTCTTGATAATATTCAAAAAAATGCCGAAAATATCGGAGCCCTGCCGGTATTTTGCCACCATATACAGCTTAATGGGCAAAATTTAGGCAAACTACCCAGCCAAACACCCGATAGTATTTTTTTAGGTGGGGCATTGGGGGACGGGGCATTATGGGCCCATTGCCGGCAGATTTTACCCCCATTTGGCCGTTTGGTGGCAACCGCTGCCACCAGCGAGGGCGAACAGGCGATAATAAACCAATATAAACAGCATGGCGGGGTGATTAAACGGGTTCAATTAGAGGATTTTCAACCATTTGCCGAAAAATACCACCGCTATATCCCCAGACAGGCAGTTATAATCTATGCCAACCATGAATAACCCCACCACCAGCAATGACCAAGGTATTTTATATGGCATTAGCCTGGGGCCGGGGGCCCCCGATTTATTATCACTGCGGGCGGTCAAAACCATTGGGCAATGCGATGTGATTTTTGCCCCCAGCCCCAAGGGCGATGGAAATTCGTTGGCTTTGGATATTGCCCGCCCATTTTTACCAAAAAATATTCCCATAAAATTATTCCATTTGCCAATGGTTAAGGGCTTAACCCCCAATAAACAGGCGTATCAAGAGGTATGCACGCAAATAAAACCCCATTTGTGGAACGGGCAAAGGGTTGGGGTTTTATGCGAGGGCGATGCGATGTTTTATGGCTCATTTCAATATATTGTGCATATATTACAAGAATTTACCATTGAGATTATCCCCGGCATTTCATCGGTGCAGGCGGCCGGGGCCTTCTTGCATTATTCGTTGGGTTCGCGCAATGCCCCCTTTATGACCATACCCGCCACATTGGCCGAGGACGAAATTCGGCCATTAATGGCCAAGCCCGGGGTCAAGGTTTTTATTAAAATTGGCAATCATTTTCATAAAATTTATAGCTTAATTAAGGAATATGGCTATTTGAACCAATCTTGTTTGATGACCAATGTTAGCATGACCGACGAGGATGCCCTGCCACTGGCGGTATGTGACCCATTTTTAAAGGCACCCTATTTTTCACTAATTTTTGTTTGTGGGTAATAATTAAAAAAACATATTGATAAATTATATAAATTGCTATAATATTCTAACCATAACATGAATGGGCTGTTTCATTGGCTTTTTTGCCCCATTTGGGCAAAAAATTACTAAGACAGACTATTCACATAGTCATTGGGGCAAACCCTATATTTAGGGCCCATATTAAAGGATTAAAATGCAAGTAGCGTTAGAAATTTTACCAACATTGGTTTTTGTAGGGTCGTATTTTTTATTTGAGGCTGATTTGATTTGGGCAACCGCCTATACCATGTTGACCGCTTTTGTTGGGGCGATTATAATTTATTTCATGCATAAAAAATGGTCGCGGGTGCAAATCGCCAGTTTTTTATCTTTTATGGTTTTTGGTGGTTTAACACTGGTTTTACAACAGGAGGATTACATAAAAATGAAGGCAACCTTTGTTTATATATTTCTGGCCGGTGGTATTTGGCTGTCATTATATAAAAATGCCCCGATTTTAAAAATATTGGTCGGTGACCGGTTTGATTTGAATGACGCATATTGGGTGAAATTATGCCACCGATTTGCCAATTATTTTGTGTTTATGGCCGTGTTGAATGAAGTTATTTGGCGCAATTTTTCCACCGATTTTTGGGTGGGGTTCAAATTGATAGGCGGTGTATTTGTCTTTATGCTGTTTATTGGCCTGCAAATTTGGCTTGTAACCCGGCATATTGCTGGGCGAAATAACTCCGCGAACGAATAAACCCCCCACCATGTTGGGCAAATAGGTGTTTTTCATAAAAATAACCGGTGCATTGCAGGGCGTGTATTATATCTGTTGAGCTAATAGGGGCGGTTGGGTTGGTAAAAAATTCCGGTAAAACCAGCAATTTATCGGCATATTCTTGCCCCTCGGCCCGGGTAACCGCACAACCACTTTTGGGGGAAACATAATATAAATTATCGCGCGCCCCCGACAAGACCGATTGATCCAACGATAGTCCATAACCCAAATATTGCAGTAATTGCAATTCAAACAAACAATAGGCCCGCATGACCCCAGCGACCCCATTGGCGGTTAATGCCAATAAATCTTGCACCAGTTGGTATAATTCGCTAAATGCCTGCATTTGTGGCAAAAATTGGTTTAATAAATCGCAAACCGCATGGCATATATGCAATTGCAGGGGCGATGAAAAAACGATATGCGCCCCATATTCGTGGGTGCTGTGGAATTTTCCCTGCCCCAGATGCTCGCTTAATCGGGCTTTATAATCAATTTTGCCAATATTGCCAATAATCTGGTTGGCCTGTTGATAACAGGCAAGCGGTACCTTGCCATGCATTTGCGTTAATAAAATCAAGCGGTTTTTTTTATTATCCAACGGATAATGGGCAATGATTATCGCATTATCCTGCCAAATAATCATTTATTAGCATCATTTTTGGTTTGTTGGGTGAACATATGGGGCATTTTGCCCTCGGCAATATCGCGCCGTGACGATAAATCGGCATTAAACAAGCCACTATATACCCAATAATTGGCCATAACCCGTTCCAAATATATGCGGGTTTCACGAATGGGTATCGATTCAATATAGACTAATGGGTCGGTGGAATCGGGCATTTTGTCAAACCATTTGCGCACATTGCCAATACCGGCATTATAACCGGCCAATGAATAAAAAATATTGCCATTGACATCTTTTAAATTTAACAATTGATATAAATATTTGGTGCCCAAATTAATATTGGTTTTGCTGTCTAATATCTCTGCGGTCTTTAATTTCTTGCCCGAAACATCCTTAGCTGTGCCCGGCATTAATTGCATTAATCCCAATGCCCCAGCGGTTGATTTGGCATCACTGGCAAAGGCCGATTCCTGACGCATGACCCCATGCACCAATGGGGCAATTGTGGAATTTAAATCAATATTATTGCGTTGTGGATACAGCGATTCCAAAAATATTTTGGCACTAATGCGTTCTAGATGTTCGGCCAATTTTAATGATGTATGGGGTATATTCAAACGCGACGTAAAATATAACAAATTTTCAGCCGATTCCGCGGTTAACCGCCCCTTTAATGGGCGAATTTCCTTGTCAATAATGGCATATTCGCCCAATTCCATCAAGGCAAATAAACGGGCGGTGGTTGGGTTTTTGACCATCTTTTCCAAAATATCGCGGTTATATTGCGGGGTTATTACTTGTTCCTTTTGCCCCTCTATACCCAAAATTTCTTGGGCCAGTTGCCCATAAAAACTTAATGGGGCGGTTTGATAGGCGGTCCAATAATAATCCTTAACCCGCTCAAATTCCTCCAATTGGGTTAAACAGCGCGCCCCCCAAAAACTGGCGGCGGCTGATAACCATTTATCGTCACTCAGGGTGGTTTGTTCAAAAAACTTTAATGCGCCTTGATAATCGCCCAATTGCCATTCGGCCAAACCGGCCCACCAGCTGGCAACCATGCTGTGCAATGGGGCAAATTTGAACGATTCTATGGCAAAATCACGGGCCGATAAATAATGACCATCGCGGTAAAAACGTGAAATAATTTCGCCATAAATTTCACCTATATTTTCGGGTTTGACCCGCCCAACCATGGAGCGGGCAAATACCAAAGCTTGGTTATAATTTTTTTCCTTTAACAGACCCTGCACCCGCCTGACATTATTATTTTCTGACAATCCCTCCTCTTGGCCGTTGGGCGTATAATCGGGGCGAAAATCTATTAAAATTTCGGGGGCCAAAAAGGCACGGACCGGGGCTGGAATCGGGGTTTTGTTGTTTTTGGGTTGTTTTTTTTGCGCCAATTTATAAATAACAACACTATCTGGATAATCAGGATAGTGCGACATAAATTTCACCAATTGGTCAAATGATGCATTTTGGGCCGAGGTATAACGCGCAAATAAAATACTGGGAACCAATAATTTATTTTGCAATTGGGCCAAATCCTTGTCAAAATTTTTGCCCCGCGGTTGGTTGATTCCCGAAAAAAATCGTTTATAAATCTCGCGGTCATTTTTTGATAAAATGGGGTTCATGCCAATTTCGCGGTATATACTATCTATAAGATTGTCATTGGCCTGTGTTTGGTTATGAGAACCCAATAAAATGGTAAGTCCAGCCATGAACATCATGGAAAATACTTTTTTTCGCAAAATTGGTATAAAAATATAAAAATTCATTTTTTCATCATTTTGGTAATTAAGACGGCCAATTTATCTCCCTTTACCACCACCTGAGCCATGGCCACCACCTTGTCATTAATAGTTAATTCAATTGGCATATCAATTGATTGGTCAAATTCAATAACCGCGCCACGGCCTATTTTCAACAAATTGCTAATTTTCAGGCTGGTGCTACCCAATATCGCATTCATATCCACCTGAATTTTTTCGCGCGCCTCAACAATATCCTGTTTTTTATTTTTTTCCTCTTCGGCTATTTGGTCAATAACCCGCCTTCCGCGCCGGTTATTTGCCGGTAATTCATCGGAATCATCAATTGGGCGAATCTCATCTTCGTCATCGTCTTGGGGTGCGCGCGCCATTTTTATAAAATATTACGATTCGCCCCAATTGCAATGCTTATTTTACGTGTTTAAGTTCTTATAAAAATTTGGACAAATGAGGAAGCAGTATAGAGTAAAAATATCAAATACCCTTCAAACTTTCAAATGCCAATTTCAATTTTTTGAAATTGGATAAAAACATGCCCCCCGTTTTATTAAATTTTGGGCATGTTTTTCATTTGATAAAGCATAGCCATGCACATAATCAGATGAAGTTAGCAGAGCAAATTTTCATCCCCCTTTTCCTTAAATTGGTTTGTAATGGTATCATTTTTAAACTTATTTAGTGTTCCCAATATATTTGTGATACCAGTATAAAGATATACTAAGGAAAATAAAAATATTTTTTACTTGATTTTTATTGTAATATATGTTATATATATTATTAATAATAATAAACAAATCAACTAACTATCAACTGAAATATCATGAATAAACAATTTTCCCAATCGCTGAGCAATGCTGTCAGTTTTTTCCAACAGGCCGCTAAGGGCGGTGAAGAAGCCGAACAAAATTTGGTTGGGGCAAAGGCCGCGGGCAAGGGCGGTGCCCAGACATTGCATTTGAAAATAACCCCACCGGTGGTGCAAAAATTGCGCGATAATGAACAATTAAAATTATTGGCGGCCAAACAAAAAACAGAATCGGATATTTGGTTAAAAAAATTAAGCGGACAAAACCGCGACTTAATGCATAAAATTACCGAGGATGTTTGGAGCAAGTTATAATTGTTAAATGGCTTGGCTATCACATCTGTTCTTAATATTATATACTCAAAATACCTAATATAATTAAAATTCATAACTTTTAATATATCGGATATGAAATAAAAGGTCTGGAATATCAAATTGTACATATTTAACTATTGTACATATTCAATTATTGTACTAGGGTTGATTTGATACCGCTATAATATGGGTCGTCCCTTTCATAACAGGTAACCCGCCCCAATTCATTATAACAATATAGGGGTTTGCGCACAAAATCCTTGGTGAGGGAACGGCAAATCGGCCCGCCATCCTCCTGGGCACGCACCAATGAACAATCCTGTCCGGTGCTCATTTCGGCCAGATGGTCGGTGGGTAATTTCTTTGTTTCAACAAAACTGACCGTGCCGACTGCCAACATACTATTGACCGCGCTGATACCGCCAACACAGGCCGATAAAGACATTGCAACAAAAACACACAAGACTATTGATTTAAACATAAATATATTATAGCAATAATTATACCATATAAATCTTTTATGAAGGTTTTTATTACCATCTTTCAACGAAACAATGAACAAAAACAAACGACTTCCCTGTATATTATGTATTTTGGACGGCTGGGGCATTGCCGGGCCCAGCAATGATAATGCCATTGCCTTGGCCAAGCCACCGCATTATCAACGTTTCCTACGCGAATATAGCCATTCCCAATTATCGGCCTCGGGGGGCGATGTTGGCCTGCCGGCTGGCCAGATGGGCAATTCCGAGGTTGGTCATACAACTATTGGGGCCGGGCGGGTGGTATTACAGGAATTACCGCGTATTTCCTTGGCAATTAAGCAAAAAACCTTTGCCGGGCAGCCGCAATTTGGGCAATTTTTGAGCGAGATACACCCGGGTGCCACCATTCACCTTATTGGTTTATGTTCCGATGGTGGGGTGCATTCGCATATTGACCATATTATTGGCTTTGCGCAATATTGCCAATCACAGGGTTTTAAAATTGCCCTGCATTTATTCACCGATGGGCGCGACACACCCCCGCAATCGGCCCTGACCTATTTGGATATTCTGCACCAACAACAATTATATACGCATATCGCCACGATTAATGGCCGTTATTACGGCATGGATAGGGACACAAATTGGGGGCGAACCCAATTGGCCTTTGAATCGCTGGCCTTTGGGCGGGGCACGCATTATGCTGACCCCAAGGGGGCGGTATTAGAACAATATGGCCAAAATATCCATGATGAATTTTTCAAACCGATGATTTTTAATGAATTTCAAGGCATTGGGGGCAGGGATGCAATTTTTATGATGAATTTTCGTGCCGACCGGATGCGCCAAATTTGTCAGGCACTGGGTGATGTATCATTTGCCCATTTTGCGCGGGGCGCATTTCAACCCAACCACCCCAAATTGGCATTGGTGGAATATAGCACCGATATTGCCCCCTATTTCCCCCCCCTTTTTACCAAGGATAATATCAAGGATAGTCTGGGCGAGGTGATAGAAAAACATGAATTGCGCCAATTACGCCTGGCCGAAACCGAAAAATACGCCCATGTAACTTTTTTTATGAACGGGGGCGAGGAAAGGGTTTTTAAGGGCGAGGAACGGATATTGGTGCCATCGCCCAAGGTTAAGACTTACGATATGCAACCGCAGATGGCCGCCCCCGCAATTACGCAAAAATTATTGGAATCATTGGCGGGCGGGCAGATAGATGTGGTGATAATGAATTATGCCAATGCCGATATGGTTGGCCATACCGGCAATTTGGCGGCGGCCAAACAGGCAGTCTTGGCCATTGATACAGCATTGGGTCAAATAGAGGATTTTTTGCGCAAAAATCAAGGGATAATGCTGATAACCGCTGACCATGGCAATATTGAGGATATGCATGATGACGAGCATGACCAAGCCAATACCGCCCATTCCACCAATTTGGTGCCATTGATATTGGTTGACCCGCATCACGTGGTGAAAACACAATTATCCAACGGCACATTGGCCGATATTGCCCCGACCATTTTGCATATTTTGGGCCTGCCCATACCACTGGCGATGAATGGACGGGTTTTATGCCAATAATGCCCCTTGCGGTGGTTAAAACCCAGGCCGAAGTCTATTTATATCAGGGCCAAATTGAGAATATGATGAAATATTTGCACGACAACCCGCACCATGACCAAGTGGATTATTATTATATTTTGGCACAGGGTTATTGTGCGCAAAAAAATTACCAAAGGGCCGGGGAATTATTGGCGGTTATTTATAAATCATGTCAGGATAATGCCGGTTTTATGTTAACCCAATTTGCCGATAATTTTCGCGACCACCCCAATTTTGCCCTGAATATTTGCCAGGAGATTGGCAATTTATACCCCGATTATTACAAGCCATTTTTGGTGGCGGGCTTTATTTTTAACCTGCATTCGGCTCCCAAAAAGGCTTTAGAAGTCCTGCGCCGTGCCAATCAATTACGCCCCCAACACCCACCGACCATTCGTTCCATCCTGTTTGCCCTGCGCCTTTTGGGGCAATATGATGAAATTGGTCAAGTATATAACCATTTTGATATGGGCAAAATACAGGACGCAATGGAAATTTTTTACTATTATATTTATTTTTGCCATCAGGGTGATTATAAACGCGGCTTTGCCGGCTTCTATACGCGGTGCCAAGCCGAACATTTTCAGCAATATATTTCACAACAATATAAGCCATTTTGGCCCATCATAACCGACCAACCCAGCAATATACCGGGCAAAAATATAGCTTTATTATTTGAAGGCGGTTATGGCGATTTTTTTATGTTTATGCGTTATGCCCCACTATTGAAACATCGTGCCAACCGGGTTGCGGTGGTGGTCAAGCCCGAATTGGCCCGCTTTGCCAACCAATTAAGCTATATTGACGAGGTTATATTGATTGAAAAGCAAGAGCAAAGAGCGCAAGATTATGATGTTGCCCTCTATTTATTTTCCTTGCCCCATTTTATGGGCACGCAATTGCATAATATTCCACCGGCCCCATTAACCTTAAAAAATTCTTTATCTGCCCCGCCATTTATGGGTGACATTCCCCCCAATGGTAAAAAGGGAAAAAAAATAGGTTTTATTTGGCAATCATCGGCCGGTAGTCACTTGCGCCATGTCCCTTTGGCCCAATTATTAAAGCATTTACCGCCCCATCACCAATATTTTAGCCTGCAAAAGGAACAAAGTGAAGTTGATGAACAATTATTGGCCCAACATGGCGATATTATCAATTGCCAGACCCATATTGATGATTGGTATGATACAGCCGCGATAATCGGGCAATTAGATGCGGTGATAGCCGTGGATACGGCCCTTGGCAATTTGGCCGGGGCATTGGGAGCCCGTTTGTTTATGTTATTGCCGATTAATACCGAATGGCGTTGGTTTTGCCCGCAATTCTCACCCGAACCCTATATTACCTCGCCATGGTATCCGGCCGCCACCATTTTGCGCCAACAAATTTATCAAGATTGGGCACACCCATTGCAATTATTGCAACAAAAATTATTGGAAATGTGATTTTTTATTTATTTTAATATACTGGTATCACCAAATACGTTAAAAAAAATACCATTACAAACCTATTTGGTTAGAAGGGGGGTGAAAATTTGCTCTGCGCTTAATTATTTAGGGCGCAACCGCCATTTTCACCTATACACATATATGCATGGCTTCGCCCTTTTTAATGAAAAACATGAACAATTTCATGTTTTGATAAAAATTCAATATTTCGGGTTTTTCCTTTCAAACTATCAAATGCCATTTTCATTTATGAAAATGGATAAAAACAAGCATGATTGCTTGTTTTTCATTTGATAGGGCGAAGCCATGC
>JACCDX010398604.1_pt1 | contig 46674 bp, 35 predicted proteins | sample 7449681 | NCBI WGS metagenome assembly JACCDX01 (sample SAMN15323450, study PRJNA562643) | freshwater metagenome | isolation source: river surface water | place: USA:Blue River Watershed | collected 2017-08-18
TATAAAATTTATAAAAGTTTTTTTTGAAAATAGATCTATTTTTATATTTTTAGAGAACTACATTTTTTATTTTTATAAAGTTAAATTTTATAAATTCAGTTCATTCATAATTATGAATTTTTACTTATTGCTTTTTAGTAAATATTAATAAATAAAATTATACAATAATTATTTGTTATTTAATATTCTATTTTTAATAAATAAATACTAATAAAAAATTCATATTTATGAATGAATTGATTGATATAAATTTATAAAAGTTTTTTTTGAAAATAGATCTATTTTTATATTTTTAGAGAACTACCTTTTTTATTTTTATATACTTAAATTTTATATATTTCAGTTCATTCATAATTATGAATTTTTTTTTTAATAATTATATTTAAAAAAAAATATATATTTAAAAATAGATAATTAATTTAAAGATGGATACTACAAAAATAAAAGTTTTTTATGAATGTGAAAGATGTGGATATAAAACAAAACTTATTGCAGACATGAACAGACATATTAAAAGAAAAAACTTATGTGTATGTAAAAAAGAAAATTTTATTATGACAGATAATGAATTTAAAGCTAAAAGTTTAGAAAAAAAATATGAAAATTATAATGAAATTATGGAAAAATATAAAGAATTAAAAAATAAAGAAAATGAAGAAAAAGAAAAAGATAGTAGTTTATATTGGAAAGATAATGAAAAAAGATGTGATTATTGCTTTAATACTTTTTATCAAAAAACAAATCTTGATAAACATTTAGAAACATGTAAAATAAAAGAAATAGTTGAAAAAAATAAAAAAGAATCAAATACAATTATTATAAACAATAATACAATTAATAATAATAATAATCATAATCATATAACTAATAATAATATTACTAATATAAATGTAAATATTGATAACAAGTGTATTGATAGATTATTAATTCCTTTTTATGAAAAATTTGATACAACACATATTTCGAATGAAACACAGTTAGAACTATTATTAAGTGCATTATATGAAGATACTTTAAAAGAAATGCTTAAAAATGATATAAATCTAAATTTTCTTTTAATTGAAACAACACAAGATAATAAATCAGTAGTTTATGTAGGAGATAAAAAAGTAGAAAGAATAGATAATAATGAAATATTTAACAAAATATGGTTAGAAGTTAAAAATTATTTAATAGAATTATTAGATAATTATAAAAAAAGAAAAAATAAATATGATGATATTGTTATGAAAACAGTTGAAAATAGAATTAATGAAAAACATAATTATTTAACATGTTCAAATGATGATACAGTTAAAAAAGTTAAAGATTTAATATGGAATATTTCAAAAGAAAATCAGGAAAAAACTGTATCGAAATTTAAACAAATAACAGAAAATTTATTAGCAGATAATTTAATAGTAGAAAATATTTAAATTTATTATAGATCATAAAAATTAAAATTTTTAATATTCATTAAGTTAAACTTAATACTTTTAACTTAATACTTTTAACTTAATTTAACTTAATTTAACTTAATAAATAAAATGGTTTGTTTAAAAAAAATTAAAAAATAAAATGGTAAAAATAGAAATTAAGATGAATAATCAAACAAGAAATAATAGAAAAGAACCAGAGCCTTTTATAAATAATCATTTAAATATAAAAAATCAGATAGATATTAATTCTTTAATGAATTCTGAATTTTTTAATATTCCACGAGGTTTACCTGGACAAGATGGTGAATCTATAATAGGTCCTAGAGGTGAAAAAGGTGAAATGGGACAAATTGGACCTCAAGGTATACCTGGTCCACCAGGTCCAATAGGACCTCAAGGTTTGAGAGGTCCACCTGGTCCACGAGGTCCTGAAGGAGATAAAGGTGAAAAAGGTGAAGAAGGTAAACAAGGAATACAAGGTATTCAAGGTGAAAAGGGAGAAAAGGGTGAAAAAGGTGATGTAGGACCTCAAGGAGAGATAAGAGAGATAATATATACAAAACATCAAATGAGTTTAAAAAAAATGTGGATACCGGAATATAATAGAAAATATCAATTAACAAATGACTTTCAAATATCATTAAATAAAAATGCAAATAAAAAAAATGAAATAGAGACATTTGATGCATTTTATCTTCAAAATTCAAATATGGAAATTAATACAAATTTTATGCCTAATCCTGTAAATGATTATATTGTTGAATATTGTAAAAATAATTATGATGAAAATGATTATACATATTTTCCCAAGGATATAATACCACAAGGTATATTAATAAGAATTCCTAAAAATAGAAAAATAAGTATAAAAAATGTAGATTATCAGATTTTTCAAACAATAAATTTAAATTATGATTGTTACTATGGAAATAAAAATATAAATATAAGTGATATAGATGATAATATAAAAAAATATGGTATAAAAGGATATTATACAAAAGATGGACAAATATATTTTGAATTTATAGAATTATATATAGTATTTGAATTACACTTATTAAATAATAATCCTCAATTTAAAAAAATGAATGATAAAACAAAATCTTTTCCTTATTTTAAAGATAAACAAAATTATTATTCACCATCAAATACATGTATAACAAAAGTTGAAAAATTATTAATAAATAATATAAATGGATCATTTAAGAATGATTTTGAAATAAAAATACCGGAAGATATCGATTCAGATAATTTATCTTTATATGTAAAGATAGAAGTACCAAAAAAAAGTATTGAAAAATTAAAATATTTAAATAAAAATAAAGAAGAGTCATTTGGTTTTATACCTTTTTCAAATATAAATTTAATGTTTAATATTTTAACAAATTAATGAAAATTTGTTTTTTATTTATTTTTTTTAACTAGAGAATAAAGTTGAAGTAAAGATTGATAAAATAATAGCTTCAACAAAAGTTATAGGTCTAAAAGTAGATTGTATTTTTTGTAAAGATTTATTTTGTTCTTGTGATAATGAAAACATTAATTTAGGAACTATAAAATTATAACCCAAATAAACAATAAATGCTTTAATTAAAATAATTATGAATAAAATAAATAATAACATTAACATAGATGGAGCAGATGTTGATGAATTAAGAGCTTTAGCACCTCCCATTTTAATACTATTATTTGAAAATGAATTTACAAAATTTTCTACAACGAGTGAAGTTAGAGTCATTTTTTTATTTTTCTATATTATAATAAGACTTTTTTTATAAAATAATAAATAAATATGATTTTTATTTAAATGAAAAAAAAAATGAAATAAAAGTTTGACTTAAAATAAATATATTTTTTTCTTTAAAAAGAAATATAAAAAATCAAAAAATGAATTTTTGGAAAAATCTCCCAAATGATATTCAAATTCAAGTTTTATTAAGATTAGATAATTATACTATAATCTATTTGCATGAAAATAATATTAATTTACCAGTTAATTATATAAAAATATATAAAGAAATAGCTTTAAAAGATAATGAAAAATTTAATTTATTTTTATATAATTTTATAGAATTAGATAGATTAATATATTGGATAAAAACAAATAATAAAAGTATTATTAATTTTTTATATAAAATAATGGAACAAGTAAAATACAAAGCAATTTTATTATTTTTTACATTTTTGTATTCATCTGAAGAATTTATAGATTATATAATAAATAATTTTGCGATTTTAAATTGTACATCAGTTTATAATAAAAAAAAAAATATTCAATATTATGGAATAGAATTAATAGCAATTAAATTAAGAAATAGTTTATATACTAAAAGTTTATTAATATTGGATGAAATATGTAATATTTTTTTTAATAATAATTTGTTCATAAGAAATAAATTAATGAATTATAAAACAAATTCAAAAATAAATATCTCTTATTTTTATTGGGTTGATAAAGCATATAAAAATATATTAAAAAATAATAAAGATTTAGTTTTTATAGAAAATATTAAATTAGATGAAGAATAAAAATAATATAAAAATTAATAAATTATATCTTATTTTTTTTTTTATTAATAAATATTATAGAGTTAATTATAATATGAAAGAAGATAAAAACTTAAATGAATTATATAAAATGATGAATGAATTAATAGAAAAAGATGAGCATAATCTTAAAAAAAAAGAATATTTAAAAAATGTTAATTATCATCAAAAAAAAGAATATAATTATGATATAAATAAAAATTATAATAAAATAAATTATGAAGATGATGAAAACAAATATTTTAAAGAACATAAATATAAACATAAATATTATGATGATAAAAATAAGAATCATATAAAACAGAATGAAGAAAATATTAATGAATTTGAAATGATGGAAAAATTTATACAAAATTATTTATCTAATTTTTTAGGTGATAATGAATCTAATTTAAATAATGATGTAGATTTAAAAGATATGTTAAATAATATAGAAAATATATTGAATAATAATAATGAACATAAGAAACATCATTGTAAAAAACATAATTGTAAAAAACATAATTATTTAAAAAATGAAAATTTAACTAATGAAAAAAAAAATAATTTTATAAATGATATTAATAAAATGATGAATAATTTAGAAATAGAAAAAGCAAAAGAAATTGAAAAAGTAAAAGAAATTGAAAAAGCAAATAAAGAAAAACGAATACGAAAAGAAAAAAAAGAAAGGAAAGAAATGAAAGAAAGAAAAGAAGAAATTAAAGAAAATAAACATAAAAGTGAATCAGAAGATGAAGAAACACCATATACAAAATATAAAAAAAATATAAAAATAGAATATAGACCAACAACTCAGATGAATTATACAAAAAGTGGATATAATGAAAAAGCTATAGAACAAGAAGTTGATGCAGTATTAGGAAGAAATTATTATAATAATAATTATTATTAAAATATAATATATTTATAAAAAAGTAAAATAAATAAATATTTAAATGACTAAATGACCGAATTCTTTTTGACGATTAAAACCAATTTCTTTATAATATTTATTTTCCGATATTTTATATGGGAAAGGACACATTTCAAATGTACGATTTCCACAATCGCAATTTTTTTCATTAGGTTTTGGTATATAATTATTAGTACATTGTAAAAAAGTACCATTCTTGGTAGGACATTCGAATTCACGAGATAACCAACATTGATAAGTATTTAAAGTAGGAACAGAAGCATTAATTAAATTTTGTTCTTTTTTTGGTGAAACATTATAAGCATCAGAAAAAGAATCTTCTAATTTTATTTCTTGTTCACCAGGTAAGAAGTTTTGGTATTCTAAATATTTGAGATTTGAAGCACTCATATCTTTTAAATCAGTTAATTCATCAGTAAGTTTTTGTGTATTATTTTTTTTTCTAAGTTCAATCCATTTTTTTTCTTCTTCTTTAAAGTTGTTATAAAGTATTTTATCTTTTTTTTCTTTATCTTCTTTAGGTTTAATATATAATTGATGATATATAATAAAACCAATTAAAAATATAATTAAAAAACTTATAATCATCCATTCTTCTGTTTTCATTTTATATATAAAAATCTCTAATAATTGAAAATATAAAAATATTAAATAATTAAATAAAAATAATAAACTTTAATTTAACACAAAATAATATTATTTTTTTTCAAAAAAATAATATTTATTTATAATATATATAACAAATAATGACACTTCCAAGAACAATAGCTTTATTAGAATTAACAGGAGGTTTAATTGTAAATGATATAATTGTAAAAGATACTCTTAATTTTTATTGGAAAAAATATCCAAGTGAGTTTAAATCTTTTCCGATAATAGATACTAAAGGAGATTCAAATGAAACTATAAAATTATTAGATTATTATTATAATATTGGATATAGATATTTTTATGGTTTTTCCCGTTCAAGTATAGTGGAACAAGTATTAGAATGGTTTAATAATCATCCAGATGCAATAGGTTTTTCAAGTACAAGTTTTACACCAGAATTAGCTATACCAAAAAAAATATTTAGAATGAGTCCAGTTTTTACAGAATATTTTAAATCAATTCAAATACAATTAAAAAATGCAAATGCAGTATTTTTTTTATATACTTTAGGTGAATCAGGACCAGAAAGTGAAAAAGTTTATTTAGAATCCTTATTAGCTGAAGGTGAAATAAATGCTTTATATACATTTGGTGTCACTCCAGAAAATTTAACTGTAGAAAATATAAATAATTTTTTTCAATCAAATAATATTAGTTCAAATGATATAGTTTTATTTAATATTTTTGATAGAGGTTCATATATTAATTTATATAATAATGGTTTAACATGTCCAGCTCAACAATATGATATAGTATCTTTTCAACCAGCTATAATTAAAGGAGAAGCAGCAAATCAATTAAAGGATAAATATAATGCAATATTATTTGCAGGAACAAATTCATCAATATTATGGAGAGATGGATATTATAGTTTAGGAGTCGATAAATATTCAGTAGTAACATTAAATGTATTAAATATCTTAAATACATTGGTATTAAAAGAAAATGTTGAAAATATAAATAGTCATTCAGGTATTTTACAATTTGATCCAGTGACCAGAGATATAATTTATCCATCTTTTTTAGTAGAAAAGTTTAATGGTATAAATTATGATACAATATATTTGTATGTAGAAGACCCATTATTAGGTAATTATATAGCAAATATTGAAAAATAAAAATTAAATAAATTAAAAACTAAATAAATATATAAAAAATTTAAAAATTAAATAATAGAACAATATTTATTTTTTTTATAAAAATAATTTTTATATTTATTAATAATATAAAATGAATCTTTTTACAACAATTGCTTTATTAGAATTAACTGATGGATTTACAAGTAATGATAATTCAGTTAAAAAAACATTTGAATTTTATTGGAATAATTATCCAAGTGAATTTAAAAGTTTTCCAATTGTTGATACAAAAGGAAAAATAGATTTAACTTTACAATATTTAGAATATTATTATAATCAGGGATATAGAATATTTATAGGATTTTCTCGTTCTTCTATCTTGGTTGGAGTATTAGAATGGTTTAATAATCATCCTGATGCAATTGGTTTTTCAACAACAAGTACATTACCTTTATTAAATATACCAAAAAAAGTATTTAGAATGACACCAAATGATGATTATATATTAGATAGTGTTTTAACAGAATTAGAAACATCAACAAAAGTATATTATATTTATTCAGAAGATGAAATAGCAGCTAAATATATTTTAGATAAATTAAAGACTAATGAAATGATATCACCTAAATTAGTAGATTATGGTGTAAAAAGTGATTATTCAAATTTAACTGTAGAAAGTATTGAAAATTTATTTGAAGATCCAAATGAAACACAAACTATACTATTATATGTGTTTGATCAAGATAAATATATAGATTTATATAATGAAGGTTTAACTTTTCCAGGTCAACAATATAATATACAAGGAATACAACCTCCAGTTATAACAGGTGAAGCAGCTAAACAATTAAATAATAAATATAATGTATCAGCTTTTAAAGGAACAAATACTTCAATAATATGGAGAAAAGGTTATGATACTTTAGGTCAAAATAATTATTCAAATATATCTTTAAATATTTTAAATTTAAATAATACTTTGTTATTTAAAGAGAATATAGAAAATATTAATAGTCATTTTGGTATTCTTCAATTTGATCCAGTGTCAAGAGATATATTGTATCCATCATTTTTAGTAGAAGTATTTAAAGATAATAAATATAATAATAAATTTTTATCAGTTGATGATCCAATATTAGGGAAATATCAAGCTAGATTTGTAAATTAATTCATTGAAAAAATTTTAGAAAAAAAAAAATTAAATATATAAAATTTATTTTATATCTTAGTAAAATATATAAATATGCCTAATCATTGTAATTGTAGTAAAAATAAATGTAAATCAAAATGTAATTATCAATGTTATACAAAATGTCCACCTCTACCACCAATTCCATCATCACCTATTGAAAAAAAAGCAATTGCATTATTAGAATTAGAAAGTTTAACAATAGATAAAGATATTAGAGACGGATTATATTTTGCATGGTATCAGGATATTAGTATACCTAAATTTCCGATTATAGAAACAGATGGAAGTACAGAAAATAATTTAGAATTATTAAATAAATATTATAATGAAGGATATAGAATATTTTTAGGATTTTCTCGTTCAACAATTTTAGCTGGTGTATTACAATGGTTTATAGAACATCCAGATACAATAGGTTTATCTTTAACAAGTAGTGCAATATCTTTATCTGTACCAAAAAATATTTATCGATTAATAACACCATTGAGTGATACTTTAAATTCTTTAAATAATGTATCGAAAAATGCTGATATAATTTATTATATTTATAATGAAGACGAAGTAATAAGTCAAGATTTTAAGTTTTTATTAGAAAATAATCCTATAACAAAAGATAAATTAAAATTATATCCAATCATAAATGATTCAAGTTATAATGTACCTGATTTAACACAATTTTTATCAGATTCAACTATTAATAGTGTTATATATATTGGTATATATCAACCAGATTTGTATTCAAATTTATATAATGAAGGTTTATTTTTTGAAGGAAATCAATATTCAGTTTTAGGTCCTGGATTAGATATTTATAATTTTGTGGAACCATGTGCATCAATTTTAAATAAAAAATATTTTGAAACAAATAAAATTTATTCAAATACATCATTATTTTATAGAGAAACTAGTAATTATACAGCTACAAATTTATTAAATGCATTAAAAATGATTGAATATTTTTTAATTGATAAAAATATTAATAATTTGGCTTCTTATGACGGTACTTTACAATTTGATTTAAATAAAGATTTAAAATATTATTCAATTTTAATAGACCAATATGTAAAAGAAATAAATGATTATAGAAATGTATCAATTGTTTTTGATGATCCTTTATTGGGTAAATTTGAAGCTATTTTTATTTAATTACAATTAATAAAACTATTTTTTTTTTATTAAAATTTTTAATATAAATAAATATTAGAGATAATATGAAAGACTTTTATTTACCAAGAACAATTGCATTATTAGCATTAAATGGAGATATAGGAAATTTAAATATACAAAATACATTAGAATTTTATTGGAAAAATTATCCAAAAGAATTTAAAGCTTTTCCAATTGTAAATACTGATGGAGATATTATTAAGACAATAGAATTATTAGAAAAATATTATAATTTAGGTTACCGTTTTTTTATGGGATTTACAAGTTCAACAACTGTTGCAGCAATATTAGATTGGTTTAATATGCATCCTGATGCAATAGGTATTTCACCATCAAGTACTGCATTAAGTTTAAGTATACCTAAGAATATATTTAGAATGACTCCAACGGATAATTATATTTTAGAAAGTGTTTTACCACAATTAGAAAATTCATCAAAAATTTATTATATATATAGTTTAAATGAATTAGCACCATTAAATATTTTAGAATTATTAGAAAATAATCCAATAATTAAACCTAAATTAATTTTATACGGTGTAAAAAATGATAATTCCAATTTAACATTAGAAGATATGCAAAATCTTTTGCAAAATTCAGATTCATCACAATGTGTTTTATTATATTTATTTACAAGAAGAAATTATATTAATCTTTTTAATGAAGGTTTAACATTTGCTGGACAACAATATGATATTATAGGAGGTGTCCCTCCACCGATAATGGGAGAAGCTGCAAATCAATTAAGTAATAAATATAATGTATCTACTTATAAAGGTACAAATACATCAATTTTATGGAGAATAGGTTATAATACTTTAGGACAAACTAATTATAATACAAAAGTTTTAAATATTTTAAATTTATTAAATACTTTAGTAGAAAAAAAAAATATAAATAATATAAATAGTCATTTTGGTATTTTAGAATTTGATCCAGTAACAAGAGATATTATTTACCCATCATTTTTAGTAGAGACATTTAGAGATGGAAAATATAATAATACTTTTTTATCAGTTGATGATCCTGATTTAGGAAAATATCAAGCAATTTTTATTGAATAAATTTAATTATTCTTTATTTTTTTATAATATTTAATAAATATCTTTATTAATTATATAAAATGTCTAAAGACTGTTATTGTAAATATATTAGTGACAAATGCAATTCAAAATGTTGTTATAAACATAATTATTATCATTGTAAACAATATTCACCATGTATACCTTGTCCACCAGTTCCTCCAAAACCAATTGAAAAAAAAGCTATTGCCTTATTGGAATTTGGAGAAATTAGTGGTGATGAATATATAGTAGATAGTTTATATTTTACATGGTATCAAGACAATTCTTTACCACGATTTCCTGTTATAAAAACAAATGGTACAATTGAAAATAATTTAGAATTATTAAACAAATACTATAAAGAAGGATACAGATATTTTTTAGGATTTTCTCGATCAACAATTGTTAGTGGAGTTTTAGAATGGTTTTTAAAACATCCTGATGCAATAGGTATATCTTTATCAAGTGGTGCTATATCTCTATCAGTACCAAAAAATATATATAGATTAATTACTACATTAAACGATATTTTACCAATTATTGATTTTTATTCAAAGAACGCTGATAATATTTATTATATATATAATGAAAAAGAATTAATTAGTCAGGATATGAGAATTTTATTAGAAAATAATCCATTGACAAAAAATAAACTAAAGTCATATCCTATAATAAACGATTCAAGTTATAATGTATCAGATATTTCTTCATTTTTAAATGGTTCTACATCAAATGATATTATATTATTAGGTATATTTGAACCTACATTGTATTCAAATTTGTATAATGAAGGTTTAAATTTTGAAGGTAATCAATATACAGTAGTAGGTATACCTTTAGATATTAATAATTTTATTGAACCTTGTGCAACAAAATTAGATAGAAAATATTTTAATGTTGATAATGTTTATACAAATACATCTTTACTTTATAGAGAAAATTTGGAATATTTAGTAAATAAATATGGAACAGATGCAAGTAATGGAAATATTCAAAATGCAATGAAAATGATACAATATTTTTTATTAAATAAAAATATAGATTATTTGGGTTCATATTATGGAACTTTAGAGTTTGATGCAAATAAAGATTTAAAATATAGTTCATATTTAATAACGCAATATGTAAAAGAAATAAATAATTTTGAAAATTATGCAATATATTTTGATGACCCTTTATTAGGTAAATTTGAAGCAACATTTGTTTAATTTTTATTTATTTTTTTAATTTTTGTTAATATTTTTATTTAAGAAAAAAAATTGCGTTTAAATTAAGAAAAATATATATTAAGTAATTTTGGAGCGTCTTTAGTATAGTGGTAGTACGGTACACTTCCAATGTGCAAGCACGGGTCCGATTCCCGTAGGACGCAACTTTTTTAAAAAATAAATATTTTTAAGTAAAAAAAATATTATAAAATAAAAAAAATTGTAAATTAGAATTATAATGTTTAATTTAATAAATATTCAAAAACCTAATTTTTTGGATTTAAGAAAAAAACAATCTTGTTTTAGTTCAATATATAATATTGTTAAGAAAAATGAAGATATAAAATTAATTGTTCATGGTCAAGGAGTATTTTTATTTAATACAAATATTCAAACATCATTTACTTTTTATAATAATGATAAAAGTGATGGATTAAAAGTTGATATTAACAATGAAGAAGTTTTTGTCAGTAGACTAAATAATGGTGATAAATATAATTCGCAAACTAAAAAAGGAGGTTTAATAAATAAATCAGGTGTTTATTATTGGTTTAGTTTAGATTCACAAAATCAACGATTACAATGTGGTGTTGGTGAACCTCGTTTAGAAACATCAATATTTGATTATCAATTTGATTTAACAGATAAATTAAAAGAAGCTAATAAAATATTTTTAGAAAGTTTAACTACAATTACAATATCTAATACTGTAAATCCTATAAAATTATTAAAAAATCCAGTAACTTTTAAACTTCCATTATTAATTAAAAATACAAATGAATTAACAATGGATGATGTAGCAAGTAATTCATATTTACCCCATTCATCTTTATCTTTAGTAGCTTTATCATTATACAATTGTGTATCAGGTGAAAAATTTATATTAAATACACCTGATTTTCCTGAATTTTCTGAAGCTATTGAATATAGTATTGCTACACCTGGACTTTGGTGTAATACTCGTTTGAAAGAAAAAGCAACAGAATTTGGAAAAGATCCAAATCCTTTAGAAACATATTTAAGAATAACATTGGGACAGAATAATGGTGAATCACCAGGAATACCATATGTAATGGAAATATGGCCAATTGGACATTATTCACCAATACATAATCATAGTGGAGCCAATGCAATAATTAGAGTTTTACATGGTTCAATTAATGTGAGTTTATTTCCATTTTTATGTGATGATATAAATACTATTTTACCTTTTGCAAAAAAAGACTTTAATAAAGATGATATAACATGGTTAAGTCCTAACTTCAATCAAATACATCAATTAAAAAATTTAGAATCAAATAAAGAAACATGCATAACTATTCAATGTTATTTATATGATGAAAACGATAAAATACATTATGATTATTTTGATTATTTAGGAGAAAAAAATGCAAAATCACAATATGAACCAGATTCAGATATGGATTTTATTGAATTTAAAAAATTAATGAAAAAAGAATGGGAAAATAAAAATGAATAAAATTTTTATATTTTATTTATTTAATTATATTATTTATCAATAGATATATAAAAAAATGAATAAAAATCAAAAATTATCTAAAAATCAATTATATAATGAATCAATTAAATCATTTTATAAAATAAAGGATAAAATGATAGAATATGATAATGAGATACATGAATTATATAATAAAAAACCAGAATTATTTAAAATACCAAATTTTAGATATTATAGTAAAAAAAATAATAATAATTTAAAAAATGTAGATAATATATATTTAACATCTGTTTTTTTATCAGAAAGTTATATACCTGGTGCATTAGTATTAGCTTATTCATTAAAAAATGTAAAATCAAAATATCCAGTTGTATGTATGGTTCAAGATAAACCATATGAAGAAGAAGGAATTATAAAATTTGAAGGATTATCAAAAGATTCAATATTAAAATTATTAGAAGTTTTTGATATGGTAATTGGTGTTGATTTATTAAAAATTAAAAATTATATACCATCGAAATTGGAAGGGTGGTCAGAAAAATATAGTTCTTATAATAATATGTTATATTATATAACAAAAGCTCATGTATTAGCATTTACACAGTTTAAAAAAATTTGTTACTTTGATTCATCAAATTATGTTGTAAAAAATATTGATAATATATTTAAAGAAAATAATTTATCAACATTTTTAAATGATTGGATATATGAAAAAATAAAAATAGGATATCATGGTGCATTAGCATTAATTATTCCAAATAAAATTCAATATTATAAACTGATGTCATTTACTAATAATTATAAAAAATTTTTTGGAGATCTGTATTTCTTTAGAATGCCAGATGAAGTAATGACATTTTTTGCAATTTTTCCACATTGGAATCCCAAACTTTTAGAAGGAGAAATGAAATGTACTCCTAAATTTAAAAATTATAAAAAACATCAAATATCAAATGTACCTATTGATAAATTAATTTTAAAAAATCAAAATTATTGTTTCACTCAACATTTTGCTGTGTATAAACCATTTAAAAATAAACCAGCTGAATATAAAAATTCGGTTTTTAGTAAAATGTATTTATTATTTGTTGAATGGGATAAATTAGCAAATAAACTTATAAAAAAACATCCAAATTTAAAAATATATTTTGAACATATTCCTAAAATACGAAAACAATTTATATTTGATAATAATAATAAAATAGAAAAACAAAAAAAAGAAAAAATTAAAAAAAAAAATAATAAAAAAATAATTGCTAAGAAGATAGATAAAGATAGTATTAAAAATAAAAATAAAAAAGTACTAAAAAAAAAAATAAAAAAAATTTTATAAAATGTTTTTGAATTTATATTTTTTTTATATAATTCTTTAAGTACTTATTTTGACTTAAAGAAAAAAAATATTCTTTAAGTTTAATTATTTACTTTTTTTTGATTCTTTTAAAAAAAAAAGAAAAAGATCGGTTTAAAGAAAAATTAAAAATATAAATTAATATTATAACAAAAAGATAAATATGTCTTCATTAAATAATAACGATACTTTTTATGTGGTAAAGCGCAATGGTGAAAAGGAAGAGGTTTCTTTCGATAAAGTGATAAGAAGAATTAAAAATTTATCAGTAGGATTAGAGGGTTCAATTAATCCCATTGCTATAGCACAAAAAGTTATTGGACAAATTTATAATAATGTAAGTACTGCTGAATTAGATGAATTAGCAGCACAAATTTGTATATCATTAGAAACAACACATTTAGATTATGGAAAATTGGCTGCAAGAATTATTATATCAAATAATCAAAAGAATACTTCACCATCATTTAGTGAAACAATTCACATGTTATATACTAATGTTGATAAAAATGGTAATCCTGCACCTTTAATTGCTGATGATGTATATGAAATTGTAATGAAAAATAAATCTAAATTAAATGCTGTTATTGATTATGACCGCGACTTTTTATTTGATTATTTTGGATTTAAAACATTGGAAAAAGCATATTTAATGAAAGCAAATGGTAAAATAGTTGAAAGAATTCAACATCTATGGATGCGTGTAAGTGTTGGTATTCATAAAGAAGATATTAAATCTGCAATTCAATCATATGAATATATGTCACAAAAATATTTTACTCATGCAACACCAACTCTTTTCCATGCAGGGACACCAAAGAATCAATTTTCAAGTTGTTTTTTATTAGGTATGGAAGATTCAACAAAGGGAATTTACAAAGCTATTTCAGATATTGCAGAAATATCAGCAGTTGCAGGTGGTATAGGTATATCTGTTTCAAAAATTCGTTCAAAAGATAGTTATATTCGTGGTTCAAATGGAAAATCAAATGGTTTAATTCCTCTATGTAGAGTTATGAATGAAGTATCAAGACATATAAATCAATCAGGTAAACGTCCTGGATCAATTGCAGTATATTTAGAACCTCATCATCCTGATATTATGGAATTTTTAGAATTAAGAAAAAATACTGGTGCAGAACATTTAAGAGCAAGAGATTTATTTTTAGCAATGTGGATATCTGATTTATTTATGAAAAGATTAACTGAAAAGAATTCAATGTGGTCATTATTTGATCCAGATGAATGCCCAGGTTTAAGTGATGTTTATGGTGAAAAGTATGAAGAATTATATTTAAAATATGAAAATGAAAAGAAATATAAAAGACAATTACCAACTATCGAGGTATGGAATGCTATTTTAAGTAGTCAAATTGAAACAGGAACACCTTATATATCTTATAAAGATAATGTTAACAAGAAATCAATGCAAGAAAATGTAGGAATTATTAGAAATAGTAATTTATGCAATGAAATAACGCTATATTCTGATGAAAAAGAATATGCAGTATGTACTCTTGCTTCTATTGCGTTATCAATGTTTGTAAATGAAAAAGGTGAATTTGAACATAATAAATTATTAGAAGTTTTACCAGTTATCGTAAGGAATTTAAATAAAGTAATTGATTATAATTTTTATCCAACACCTGAAACAAAATTATCAAATATGACCAATCGTCCACTCGGAATAGGTGTACAAGGGTTTGTAGATGCATTATATAAAATGAAAATTCCTTACGATTCTCAAGAAGCAAGAGATATAAATAAAGAAATATTTGAAACAATATATTATGGTTCAGTTAAAGCCTCTATGGAATTAGCAAAAGAATTTGGTTCATATAAAAATTATGAAGGTTCACCATATAGTAAGGGAATTCTTCAATTTGATATGTGGAATATAACACCATCTAATAGATATAATTGGGATGAGTTAAAACAAAATATTATGAAACATGGTATTTATAATAGTACTTTGATTGCTTTAATGCCTACTGCTTCAACTTCGCAAATTTTAGGTAATAATGAATGTTTTGAACCTATAACAAGTAATATATATACAAGAAGTACAATTGCAGGTGACTTTGTAGTTATAAATAAGTATTTAGTTAAAGACTTAATGAATAGAGGATTATGGAATAAAGATATGAAGGATAATATAATAGCAGAAAATGGTTCAATACAAAATATTCAGGAAATACCAGAGGACTTAAAGAATTTATATAAAACAGTATGGGAAATTAAACAAAAATCATTAATTGATTTATCAATTGAAAGAGGACCTTATGTATGTCAAACACAAAGTTTAAATTTATTCTTTGAAGAACCTGAACCACAAAAATTAACAGGAGCATTAGTTTATGGATGGAAGAATGGATTAAAAACAGGAAGTTATTATATAAGATCACGTCCTAAAGTACAAGCACAACAATTCACAATTGATCCAAATAAAAAGAAGGAATTAGAAGCAAAAAAGAAGATGTTAAATATGAAGAAAGAAGATGAACAAGTATGTGAATCATGTTCAGCATAAAATTTAAAAATATTAATAATTAATAATATTTTTTATGATTTTATATTAAGTTTTTTTTTATTTTTATAAATATTATATAATATTTAAATAGAGATTAAAATAAAAATAATGTCAGATAATACTTCTTCATTAATACTTGATAGAAATAATAATTTATTTTTGATAAATTTTACAAGAAAAATAAAAAATGACTTAGAAAAAGAATTTGTTGGAAAAGATAAAAATGAAATAAGTGAAAGAATTAAAAGTAAATTTAACGAAGAAAGGGAAAAATTGATTGGAACTATTAAATATTATAAATCACCTGTATTTATTTTAAGAACAAGTTATAATAAAAAATCTAATAATGGAAATACAAAAAAAAAATATGTTTTTGTTATAAATGATGGAAAACAGACAAAATTTAAAGAATCAAATAAGCCATTTAAGTTTAAATCTAATCAAAAAAATAAAAAATTTAAAAAAAATATTATTATAAAAAAGAGTCAAAGTAATTTTAATAGAATAAATGGTTTAAATATAATATCTCCTGAGAAACCTATTGATAATAAAGGTAATTATTGTTTTATGATATCTGCTTATCATGTTTTGTTTAGTATATTTTATAATTTTCCTGATAAAAAAAAATTATTTGAAAGTTCAAAATCAAATTCTGATGAACTATTTAATTTATTAAAAAATTTGCTTACAGGTAAAAATATAGAAAAACAACTTCTTAATTCTGTATCATTAAAAATTAAAGAAAAAAAAAAAAGTATGCCTAATTTTATTAGTTCACAATGTGATACTAGTGAATTTATTCAATATTTTTTTGAAGCTTTTCAAAATTTATATAAAGAAATTAGTGGATTAATTAATTTTGATTTAGTTAGTATTTTTAATTATACTGCATCTAATGGTAAAGAAGAAATTTTATTAGAAAATGGACAACCAAAACACAAATTTAATTCAATACCTTCAAAAAAAACAAATGCTTTAGAATTTATATGTCCTAGTGATTTTAAAATTTTAAAAATTGATGGGAAAAAAAAATGTATTAAAAAAAATAGTATTAAAGATTTAATAGGTCCAACGGGTATAAAATATTCAGGACTTACAAAAATTGAGACGCCCAGTGGCATATTTTTTGCAAAAGATGTTAAAGAATTAATACAACAAACAGGTTATACAGGAATTAATATTGGATCTAATAAAATTTATATAAAAGAAAATGATATAATAGATAATTGTCCTACAGGTTATACTGGTTTAATTGATTTAAAAGGTAATTATCACTGTATTGATTATAATGCAATCATTGGTCCAACTGGTATTAATAATATACCAATAAATATTATATGTCCAACTGGATACACTGCTATTAATGGACCTTCTGGTATTTATTGTGTAGATCAAAATGGTATAACAGGTGCCATAAATTTTTCATGTGCAACTGGTTACTCGGGAGCAACTGGAAGTAATGGTTCTATATGTCTAGGACCTACTGGTACTAATTATCCTATTCAAACTAATTGTCCTACAGGATATACAGCAATTAATGGACCAAGTGGGACTATTTGTGTAAGTGAAACTGGATTAACTGGTCCAATTGGACTAACATGTGATAATGGATATACTGGATTTACTGGTTCTAATGGATATATTTATTGTACTGGTCCAACGGGTATAAATTATTGTCAAAATGGTTTTACTGGTATAAATACAAAAGAAGGATATTATTGTGTAAGTGAAACTGGTTTAACTGGGATGTGTCCAACAGGATACACTGGAATAAATGTAAACAGTAAATATATATGTTTAAAACTATCAAGTTTAACAGGAACAATTGAACAAAAAATACCTACTGGTGCAACAGGTATGACCGGAACAAAAGGTATTATTTATGCAAAAGAATTTTTTGGTCCTTATTCATGTGAAACAGGTTATACAGGAATCAATGGTCCCACTGGAATTAATTGTGTAAATATTAATGACTTAACAGGACCAATTGATATTAAATGTCCTACTGGTTATACAGGAACGATAGGTAAAAATATATGTGAAAAATATGATAATACTTTAAAAAATGCTTTAGATTTTATTTGGAAACTTGCTGTAGATAATAAAATAATGAATATTAATGAAATTATAAAAAACAGTACAAATGAAGAAGTAATAAATATTACAAATTTTGAAAAACAAAAGAAAAATGTCTCATCAATTACAAAAAAAATGTATATTGTTGATCCTAGTGAATTTTTGATGATTAATTTTAAGCTATATGATACTGGTTCTAAATTTATGAATTTTAAATTTAATAATAAATTAGATGATGATATATTAATACCTTATTATGAAAAAAATAGTTTATCTATTAAAAACTTAACATATATATTTAATGATATTATTTTACATAACGGTACAAAAGATAGTGGACATTATATTTGTTTAAGTAAAAGAGGTGATAATTGGTATTTATTTAATGACAAAGAAAGAATTATTTATGAATATGATAATTTTAATGATTTACAAAATAAAGGTTTTAATCCAGTTTTTGTTCTTTTGAAGAAAAAAAATTAATAGGATATTATAAATAAATAAAATAATAAAACAATAAATATATATTTTTATGTTTTTAGATAAAATAAATTTATCTAAATAATGAATAGGAATTCAATTTAATTAAATGGATGAAGCAAATTTAATAACAAAAATTTTAAGTGGAAAACCTGCGGAAGGGATAAAAGATATAACTGAACAAATTGACCAAAATTTAGGTCCTTATAAAAAGAAGTTTGATTATCAAAGATTTGTAAAATTAATGTTGGATGAAGAATTCAAAATAAAAGTTTTAAGAAATATTATTGGTTCTAAATATAAAAAATTAAAACAATCTCAAGGAACAACTTCACCAGTAGAATTACCAGTATTTATTTACAAAAAAAAAATACCTGCATTAGGTCGTTATTTTGTATTTTATTGGAAAGATGAAGATGATTATGATTATTTTCTTTTACCTAAAACTTTAACTACTGATACTGAAGATGTTGAGAATATATTTGAAAGAGAAGCAATAGATAAAGAATTAATTGATATGGATAATTATTTATTATGGTTTGAATTTGTGTTTGTTCCAAGTAATATTGATAAATATCCAAGTTTAAAAATAAAAACTACAATACCTCCTAATCAAGAAATAACTTCTCAACAAGTATTTAATAATTTGTTTTATTATAAAAATCTTTTATTAATGAATAATAATGTTGATGAATGGAACGAATTCTTAAAAAATCCGATATTATTAGAATATTTGGAAAAGCTAAAAGGTACAAATACTGATCCTACTGGTCAATATAAACAAATAAAAAAATATATAAATAATGTTATTAAATTTTACAAAATGTTGCATGGTATAGATATAAGTATAACAGGAGGTGAAAAAAATACATTTGAAGAATTAAGAAGAGTTGATTCAATTGTAGTACCTAGATTACACTTAGATTCTTTAAAATTTTATGGTAAATTAGAAGAACCAAATAAAAAAAAGATAGAAAGAAATATGAGTCAAAGTGAAAAATTTAAGAATGTTAGTCAAATAGATATTAACTCTTCTTTACAAAACTTTTCTACAAATGAGACTTTAAATAAATCCAAAATAAATTTATTTGTCACAAATAAAACATATCAACCTAATTTATTATCATTAGGACTAAATTCTTATGGTGGTGATTTAAATAGTATAATTAAAAAATGTATTTCAGAAATAAATGAAAATTTTATAAAAATGAAAAATACTAGTGGAATTGATTTAGATGCTTTAAGTCAGTTTGTAAGAATAATAAATTCAGTAAAAGATGAAATGATAGAAACTGGAAAATTTGGTCTTTATAAAAAATATTTTCAAACTGGTATTAGTGGAGGATATTTTCAAAAAGGGGGTCAAATAAAATTAGAAGATTATAAAAAATTAAAAAATAAAATAAAAAAGAATTTTGTCGATGTTTTAATAGATCTTTCAGTTATTGAATATAATAAAAAAGCTATTGATAAAATAGAATTTCTAAATGAAATCTCAGCAAAAAAAATTATTTTTGATAAAATTTTTATGAATGATGGAGAAATAATAAATAATATGTTTTCATCATCATATGAAAAAAAAAAATTTACTAATGACTTTTTTAAAGATATTACGGTTGCTAATTTATCAATAAATATAAATAATTTAAGAACACTTAGAAATAAAGTTGTTCTAGAACCAATATATGAAGAATTATTATCAGAAATGAATTCTATTTTAAATTCAAAAACAAATATAATAGAAATATATAAAAATTTTAATGATAAAAAAAATATCGAATCTACTGGTAAAATAAACAAAGAGGGATTTAAAGGATTATCAAATTTACTTAGTGCAAGAAAGTCTGGACCACAACAATCACCAACAAAACCAATTTTAGGTCAACCTCGTCTACTTCAACCAAATACTATATCTCCATTACCTAAATCACCTCCATCACAACCATTACCTAAAATAACTGTTTCTTCAAGTTTATCAAGCATCTTATCAAAACTATCATCAACACAAAATGAAACTTCAAAAATAATAAACAATATAAATAAACTTTATGTATTAATATATTTAAAAAATAAATTTTCTCTAATCAATAATATTTACAGTATGATATATGATAATTTAAAGGTAAATCCCTTAAGATATTCAATAGATGATAAAATTTATAATGGTATAGATTTATTAGAAAAATATAAAGAGTCATATGAAAACTTATTTTTATATGAAAATATGTCAGATTTTGAAAATGAATTTAATTATTTGAAAGAAAAACAATTTTTCCAAAAATTAAATAATAGGGATAATAATTTATATTTATTATTTTTAAAACTTAATAATTTGATTAAAAATTGTTCTACAAATGATATGAAACTTTTAACACCTGATAAATTTAGTGAAAATATTCAAAATATTATTAGAAGTTTATTAAGTTATAAAGAAAGAATCAATATAAGTAAAATAGAAGATAAAGAATTAGTTCAATTAATAAGTGAAACAGAAAAATCAAATATTTCAGAATCAAAACAATTAGTTTTATCAGAAAGTGACAAAATTAAATATATGATAAATAAAATAAATAAAATTAATTATTACTTATTTGGATTAATAAATTATTTTAGAAGAAGTACTGAAAACATTTATACAGAAAATGATATTGAATCTTCCTTAATTGAACTTTCTTATGTTTATTATGAATTAGTTTTTAATAAAAATATTATAAAATGGAATAGTTTTATTAATGGAAAATATCAAAATATATATAATGAACTTAAAATTATTCGAATTGAATTTGCAGATGTATTTGAAGAATGTATTGAACAAATGCATTATTTATATCATCTAATTTATAATTTATCTTATAAAAAACCATATCAAATAGTAAATCCTAATTCTCCTAATAATCCAAGTTCAAAGAAAGATGGATTTATAATTATTTCAGTGTCCGAAAATAATGAAATAAATAAATCAATGACAAATAAAGCTTTAAATGCTTTTTATTATTTAACATCTAAAATTTGGTCAAGTAATGATAAAAATATTATAAATGAAACTATAATAAAAGGTTATCAAAATGATTTAGAAAACGAAATAGAATTTTATAATAATTTATCAACAATATTTGGTTTTTATGAAATAGAAGGTAGAGAAGTAGAAAGTATTGAGTTATTAATTTTTTATGAAATAATGGTAGAATGGAATGAATTAAAAAATAAAATAGCAGATAAAAGAATTCAATTTAAAAATGAAAGTAAAAAAAATATTGAAGGAAATATGTTTATTGTAAATGTATTAAATAAATTTATGGAATTATTCTTTTATCAAAATATAAGTAATTGGAATAATTTATTAACAAGTAAAGAAATGAATATTTTCATTGATTTATTATATAATAAATATACTGATTTATATATGGTTTTTGTTAATATTATTCGAAAAATGTATACTTTCTTCAGATTAATATTTAGAATAGGTGATGCAAAAAAAAATAAAGAAACATATTTCGTTAAAAATTTATCTTCAAAATATCAAGGTATTTTAAGTATTTATACATTCAATACTTCTTTAAGTGAATATTTGCCACAAATGTTTAAATCAAAACAAAAATATAATTTATATTTTAACGAAATGCTATTTTGTGCATATTCTTTATTATTTGGTAAAAATCCTAATAAAGTATTATTAAATACATCAGCTGGTATTATTCAATGTCCTAATACTTTTGATGAAATGATTGATGGTTTTAATTTAAATATGAATGCTTTATTAGAAAAAATGCGAACTAAAACTATTGTTGGTGGTGCTGGTCCTGGTTTAGGTTTAGCATCAATGGTGATACCTCATGTTATAAAATTTGGTAAAAACAAAATAAGAAATATAGGAAGAGAAAAAATAAAATCTTTAACTAAACAAAAATTAGGAAATAATAAAAAAGAAATTAAAGTTAACAAACAAAATACTAAAATGAAAACAAAAGTTTTACCAGAAAGTGAAATCAAAAATATATTTAGTCAAACACTTCCAGTATCAGAAAATAAAAAAGCAAATTATGGTAAAAAATTATTGATTGAATACAATGATGTTGTTGAAAAATTAAATGTTAGCAAAGAACAAAATAAAATCAGACAATCAGCAAAAATAATCAAAAATAAAGAAAAACCAAAAATAATAAAAAGAAAAGAAGAATATGAAAAATTAAAAAAACATCAAAAACCAGAAGTTTTAGTTCCAGAAAGATCAGAACAAGTTTCAAATGGAAATCAAGTTGAAGAACATAAAGATTTAACTGAAAATGAAAAAGAAGCTAAAAAAAGAAGTATGACTTTAGAACAATACATGAACATAAAGTCAACAATAAAATTAATAAAGGGAAATCCTTTTGCTTCATTAAAAAAAAATAATTAATATTATGAAAAAGCGTTTAAAAGAAAAAAATTGTATCTATCATAAAAGTAATATTAAGAATGGATTTTCTCAAAAATTATTTATTTATTATAGTTGTTGTTCTTTTAGTTATAGTTTTAATTGTTTTATATTTTATGTCAAATGAATTAAGAAAAAATAAAAACAAAGTAAATATTTTAGAAAGTGATTTAAATTCACTTAGAGAAAGAGTAGGTGCTTTATCTACCAAAGTAACTTCTATTGAATCTATACCCCAACAAACAGAACCCAGATTAAATGACCTTTTACCTTATTTAAGAAGTGTTGTTGAAGAAGAAAATTATTCATCATCAATGAATGATGATGAAGAAGATGATGAAGATGAAGATTATGATGAAGATGAAGATGAAGACGAAGATGAAGAAGATGAAGATGAAGAAGATGAAGATGAAGATGATGAAGAAGAAGATGAAGATAATGATGAAGATGATGAAGATGATGAAGACGATGATGAAGACGAAGATGAAGATGAAGATGAAGAAGAAAAAGATGAAGAGGAAAAAGAAGAGGTGCAAACCTTAGAAAATGATGAAGAAAAAGAAGATGACTCATTAGATTTAAATGATGATAATACAAATTCTGAAGAAATATTAAAAGCACAACAAAATATGATGAAAATATTAAATCAAAAATATGAAAAAGAAGAAATAAAAAAGATTGATTTAGAAAAGAGAAAAGAGGAAGAACATCCTAAAACATTAAAAATTATAAAGGAAGATTATATAGAACCTGAGGAAATAATACAAAATGAAGAAGTATTAAATGTTGAAGAGGAAATCAAAAAAATTAATATTAAAGAAAATTCATCAGATGATTCAGAAGTTGAAGAAAAACCTAAAGTTATTGAAAAATCAAAATCATCAAGAAGTCGTTCTTCAAAATCTTCATCAACATCATCAAGAAGTCGTAAATAAATAAAATATTAATTAATTTTTTATATTATTAATTATAATAATTTGATTATTATAAAAAAATTAAAAATAAAATAAAATTTAAAAATATAAAATAGAAAAAAAATACCATATAATTGTATAAGAGATAATATGAATCAAACTCCTGGAAAATATGATAAAACATCAAATAATAAATACTTTCAATGCCCTGCCTTGATGAGTGATGGTAGAATTTTTACTGATTATCGTGGTTCAACATATGTAAATGATATGATTCGTTTTTCAAATAATATCCCAAGTTCTTATGATTATAGACAATTCTTAATACATAATGGAAATAACATAATGAAAGTAAATACTATGTATACCGAAAAGAAAGCAGGATGCAGTGGTTTAAATGGTGTTTATATTCCAAATCAAACTATTTGTCAGGTAAATACAATGAATAGTAAGTGTCAAGATGTTAATCCTAATGGAATGGGTTTAACAAATGAAGTACCTCCAAATAGTGCTCCCCAATTAGGTATGGAAGGAAATATAATGGGTCATCAATGTGGAAGACAATTTGCTGAATCAGCACCTTTATCAGTACAATTTGATCGTCAAATATATTCACGTTTTTAATAAAAATATATGAAAAAAAATGATTAATTTTTGAAAGATAAATTTATTTACATTTTATGTAGTAAATAAATTAACATTTAAAACTACAATGTTTAGAAATAGAACAGAAGCTGAATTAGTACAAATTCGTTCACGTTTAGTGAATGAACTTAAAGAAATTGATGCAGAATTAAAAGTTTTTAGAGAACAAAAAAAGAAAAAGAATTCAAAAAATGAAGCATCAGCTTCTAATTCAATTTTTGATTCACCTAATGCTATTTTAGATATGTTTTTTGGTCAAGCAACTGCTACAAATACATCATCTTCCGTATCAACATCATCTTCAAGTTCAACACCTTCAAATGAACGTGAATATAAAAAACTAGAAGATTTAACTAAAGAACAATTAAAATCATGTTTAAGACATATTGATATATCTTTTAAAACAAGTGATTCAAAAGATGAATTAATGCAAAAAATTAGAAATGTATCAAAAGTAAATACATGTCTCGATTATATTAATCAAAATGGAACAGCTTCAGCTGCAGCTGCATCAAATGTATCTTCATCAATTTCAAATATTGTTCGTGAAGAACCTAGAAAAGCAACAAAAGTTGAACAAAGTACAAATAAGAAAGTAGCTTCTAAAAAAGAAGAAAAATCAGAACGTATAACGTCAATAGATGATTGTAAAAAAGCCATTTTGCAAGAGTTTATGAATAAAAATGATATTAAATTTAAAACAAGTGATAATAAAGATGATTTGATTCAAAAAATCAGAGATGAAAATAAAGTTAGACTTTGTTTAGATTTTGTTAATAAATAATTAATTATATTTTTTTTTAAGTACTAATTATTTAAATAATTAATATTATTTTTTATTTTTATTTATAATTATTTTAATTTTATTAAACTTAAAAAAATTTATAATAGCAATTGAAGTGATAACGTGAAAAAAAGAATAATATATTTTTTATAAATAAAAAAAATGACAGGTAGAAATATGAAGATGTTGATTCATAATAATTAAATCAGAAATACTATTATTTTATCAAGTTTAGTATTTCTGTTCAAAAAGTAAACAAAATGCAAAACAGTGTAGTACCAGTTGGTGCCTTAGGCCCAAATGATATTGTAGAATATGGAGAAAGATTTGTAAATAATTATATTAGTTTAAAAAATTTTATAGACTTAAGATTTAATAAAATGAGAAATGATGATGAAAATGAAGAATTATATTATGGAAAAGATGATACAGTTTATAGTGTAGAAGCAACATTTAGAATAGGAACAGAGAAAGATGATTTTGATACAAACAAGATAATCTCAACTCTTCAGAGTATTAATACAGAAGAAGATTTGACAAGAATTTTTGATAGAGCGTTTGATACAGAGAATGAAAGATATGATGTTAGTGGTCATCTAGGAAATGTAAATTTTCCTGAATATCATTTTACATATTATATCGAAAAACTTTTTGCAATCACACTTTTATCAAATAATTTGTTTGTACAAACATTACATTATGGTATACATAATTTATTACAAGATAGAAAGGATAATTTAATACAACATGGACGTATGTTTAATTTAATTAAACTATACATTTATGGTATATTTACTACACTAGAAAATGAAAGAGTAATAAGTGAATTATTTGATAAAAATTTAATAAATAAATTATCAGATATATTAGCAAATGAAAATTTTAGTGAGAACTTTTATGAAAATACATTAATAATGTATAATAAGTTATATGGTTATCATCCAAATTTAAATTCGGTTAAAGTTCATTATATATTTTTGTTTTCACTATTTTTATTAAGTTGTTTTAATATTAAAGCAATATGTGAAACTAGAGAAATGTCAAATACTATGTTAACAACAAATAGAAATTATATTGAAAGATATCATGGATTATTATCAAATGAAATTAATCCTGAAAATTTTAATTTAGTGGTAGAAATGTTTGAAGAAAAGATAAATAATACAATTTCTAATAATCCTCTTTTTAGAGTATTAATACCTCAAGATTTTAATCATTTAAAAAATCTTTTAATAGTAATAGGTGTTGATAAGACATATTTTCAAAAATATTTTAGAATTCTTAATCACAAATCAATGATAGGAAGTACAAATCTTCTAGTTCATTTACTAGAGGAAACTTATTATCACTCTGTCCATGCAACATCTCATTAGAACAAATAGTTGTAATATATAAATTAAATATCATCATTTTTATCATCATCATTATTATCATATTTATTATATTTTTTTTCTCTTAAAATTAATTAAATTATATAAAATTTTACAAATCTAAATTTATAATTAAATATATATTATTTTATTTTATATAAATAATAAATAACTTAAAAAAATATTAATATAAAATATCAAAAATAAAATACAAAATGGAAGAATATAAAAAATATGAAAATAAAGATGAAGGATGTGTGACTATAATAACATATGGATTAACAAGTGAAAAATTAATTGAAAATTTAGAACAAACATTAGAAAGTTGTAATAAAATCTCAAATAGTAAAAAGAAAAATATTTTATGTAATACTATTTTTAGTTTAAAAGAAAGAATATTAAATTCTTATGAACCAAATGAAAAAGTAAATAGTATATTTTTTTATTTAACTGAAGAGTCAATAAAAGGTATTTATAATTTAAAAGAAAGTGAAATTAGTGTATTAAATGAATATGGATTTAAAAATTATATATATAGGAATGATGAAAAATTCCCAATAGATGAATTGAAGGATATATTTACAAATTTTGATTTTTTACAAATAATTCAATTAAGTCAACAAAATCTAAAACATATGAAAATGAACAGATATAAACAAAAAGAATTAATGAATTCAAAAGTATCAAATGATAGTCAAGTAATTGAAGTATTAGAAAGAATCAAAAAAGAATTAAAAGAACAAAAAATAATAATATATGGACAGTCACAGATTTTGAATCAATTAAAAACAAAAAATCTAAAAAATGTTATATTGAATGATGAAAATATGACGAGAGAAGATATATGGAAGTTGAATGAAGATGAAAAAATGAAAGAAAATTTGAGATATTTAAGTGAAAAATTAGAAGGATTAAACAATGAAAAAAATATTGATTTATATGTATTTGGACGAATAAAAAAAGAGATAGCAGAACATATAGAAAATTATATGATAAAAGAGTTATTTATAGAAGAAAGAAAGATAGAAATATTAAAAACATGTGTATCAGAAGAAACATTAAATTTTAAAATAATACCGATTAGGTCATTACAAAATGGAGATATAGGAGAAGAATTTATACAAAAATATAATGGATTAATGGGTTTAAAGTATTATTAATATAATTTTTATATTTATAAGATTTAGATATAAATAAATAAAAATGAATGAATGGGATGGAGTAAAGGAAGTAAAAAAAGAAGTGGAATTAGAAAATATGTTATCATTCTTGGGTCAAAATGAGGAGAATGATAATAGTTTTTCTTCAGAAGTAAGAAAAAGTTTTTCAGAAGAAAATACAAATACTCCTATATCAATAAATTCTTTAGATGTTGAGGATAATGAAATTAGAAATAATTTAGAAGAATTAAATGAACAAAATGAAAATTTTAATGAACAAATAGAAGATAATATTATAATTCAACAAAATGAAAATGAAAATGATAATGATAATATAGAATTAATTAATCCTACTGAAATACCAGAAGTAGTAGCTCAACCATTAAATTTTTTTAATACAAATATTCCAATAACAATGGAACAATATTTAAGTATGCAAAATACAATAAGAAATTTGCAACATCAAAATGAGGAAAATGAAAATGTTGATGTAGAAAAATATTATATATGTAATTGTATACCTTGCAATAAAGAGACAACATGTATAGATAAAACATGTGAATTTTGTATTTGTATATGTTGTCCATTGAATTTAGGATGTAAAGTAATAGGTCTTGGAATATTTTCAATTTTATCAGTAAGTGCATTAATAGAAAAAACATTTTGTCCAGATTTTGGTAAAACAGTATTTGGTATAAATGATTTAGTATCAATGAGATGTCCATTAAGTATAATAGAATATTTTTGTGGTAAAAAAAATGAGAATAATGAACACGATGAATAATTTATAAATTGTTTTTTTTTAATAATATATAATAACTAAGATTATATAAAAATAAATAAATAGTTAAAATTAAAAAATCAAAGAAACTTAAGCAATGTATGAATAAACATTAACTGCACCAGCTTTTCTTTCAATATATTCTTTTTCAATTAAGTTTTCAATTCTTTGCTTAATACTCTTTGATTCAGGACTAAACATTCTAAGTTGAGTAAGAACTTCTGAAATAAGAATACTATGTTCAAGAGTTTTTCTAGTTTTCATAATACGAACAATAGTTGCATCAATTTGATGACTTCTATCTTCTTTAATAATGGCTTGAATATTTCTTTCTTCAAATGGAGGACAAGGGATAGGTACAATTCTTTTAGGAAAAGTAAAGTTAAAATTAAATGTAAAAACATCATTTTCACCAATCTCATCTTGAGAACCAGTTTTATTAAGAATCTTAATCTTACGACATGACATAGAGTGTAAAGCTCTTTTAATAAAATCACGAGGTATTTGAGTTCTATCAAAAATTGAATTAATAGTATGTTCTTGACCTTCTTCTTCAAACATATAAATAATAATACCTTGAATTATATTAACTTTAAGGTCTCTAATTGTATTGTTTGCAAATTCGATTTGAATAGTCATTTTACCTATAGTATAATTCCATGTAAGTTGACGCTTAGAATTGATAGCATCATAATATTGTGTAAAATTATGTTCAACTTCTCTAAGAGCAGCAGGTATAATAAAATCACATTTAGGGAATGATGGCCAGTGAGAACGAGTTAAAACAAAAGGTGTAAAATCGAAAGTACTGTTATTAAAAGACGAAGCTTTAAAATCAGCTAAATTAGATTTAGATGTAATATAATCATTTAACATACCCACCATTTTAATTACATAACTATTTCCAAAATTAATTTTAATAGAACTAATTAATGTTCGTTCATATTCATCATCAATAATCTTTTCATCAAAGATGCGTTTAGCAAGATGAGTACGACAATTTTCAACAAAAATATCTTTATCTATAACAAAATTCACTACTTCAATAACTTTATTAATAATATTATTTATTTCTTCAGATACATTACCTGTTTTTTCTCCATTAACTTTTAATATAGTATCAAGATAAACAGGGAAAGCATCATAAAATTTAAAATTCTCAAATACTTTGTTAACAACTGTTTTAGTTGTATTACGAAGTGAATCAAGGAAAAGTGAATGATTACGAAGACGTTTTTGTACAATTTCTTGATAAAGTTCATAAATCTGTAAAAATTTAACACATACTTCATTCATAAGTGCATTATTTTCAGCTTTAATTGATGTAATATCACTCATAAAATGATTAAAAACATGTTCGCCATAAATATTAGCAAATTCTTTAAGTCCATCATCATTAGGAATTAAACTCATAATATTGTAAAATATTTGGAGGTCATCCCATCTTTGATTATTTAAAATAAAAGAAATACCGTGTTCAGGGTGAAGTAAAATATCACGATGAATATTCTTAACAGATTCTTCAATAAAAATGTTAATTAAATTTGTGTAGGACGATGATTCAAAAAATCTTTGCATACGATCTTCTTCTTTAACTTTAAAGTGATGGATAACTTGACAATATTCAATATTTCCATTTTCATCTCTCCATTTATTAACTTTTGATTTGAAATAGCTTCTTGAAAATTCATAAAGATAATTTTCAAAGTATAATGAATACATAGTTCTTTCATCTTTTGTTGAAAGTTTTGTAAAAATTTCCATCATATTAGAAAGATTAGGCATATCACTAACTTGAATAATATTATCATTATCTCTAAAATTATTAATTTCTCTAGCGACAATATTCATTAATCTTGTTTTACAAGGTTCAAAAACACATTCTTTAAATTGAATAGTTAATTGAGTTTTAATATCATCTAATTTATTAGTATTAATGTAAAATCTTTGAATATAAATAAAAAAGGAATGCATCCATTTTTTAAATACAGTTTCGAATAAATTCCAATAATTTAAATAAGTTTTAATAAAAGAAACATCGGTTTCTTGTTTATTAATTTTATGGTAAACTTCAATTAAAAATTGTTCAGTCATAGCTTTTTGAGCTTCATATAAATTTGAACTATATTCATATTGTCCTTTTTGAGTACATAAATCATAAATAGATGAATATACATTCATAAAGACATTATTATTAAATAATTTTTCACCATTAGCTAAAATTTTTTTTCCATGTATAAAATCAAAAAGAGGTAATAAACCTACTTCTACAATTAAATCCCATGCTCCTTCAAAAGGAATGTAAGTGATACCACCTTCCTTTTTTTTAATTTGTTCAAGTTTGCTTTTAAAATCCATTTTTTTTAACGTATTTTTGATATAAATTTAATATAATCAAATCTTATTTTATTTTTTTCACTTTTTTTTATAAAATTATACGTTTATATAAATATTATATTATTTATTTATATATATATTAAAAAAAATAATTTTTTATTATTTACTTTGGAGGCTTAGTTCCCCAAAAATTAGCAGGCATTCTATTTACGTTAGGATATTTAGAGTCTACTAAAATTTGATATTGTGAACGTACAGGAGGCATAGATGTATTATCATAGAAAAGAGGTCCATTAATATAATTTCTTTGGTAAGGATATGTTAAAGATCTAAAAGGGATTCCTTGACCAATTTGAACAATTTGAATATCTGACATTGGTTTCATACCTGATTTTGAACAAACTCTTATTTTGATTTGAGGAGGTACTAAAATAGTTCCTAATTCAGTATAATATGAATTAGGATATCTAATACTAAATGAAAATCTTCCATTTACTATTTCAACAACACCTTCATTTTCAGTATTTTCAAAAGCAACATGTTCATTTGGATATGGTAAACCACTACCACTAAAAGAACTATTATAAGTTGGAGAATTAGCAGCAATATAATGGAGAACTAATTGTTGAGTAGCAGCCATCATTAAAAGATTACCTTTTAACATACCAGATATAACAAAAATATTATTATTATTATTTTGAGTCATAACATTAACATCACATAAAGGGAGTTCTTTATAAATAGAACGCCATTGAGGGTTCATTGTTGAATCAGATTCTTCAAAAACTTTTTTTTTATAAGGATCAACAAAATAGGATGTATTCATATTTGTATTAATATTCATTTATTTCTTATTTCTATTCATACATCCTATTTTTTTTCTTTATTTTTATATTTTTATATTTTTATAATTTTTTATTTTATTTTTTTTTATTTATTTATATTAGTTATAAAAATGGACATTCAAGATATTAATTCAATTGTTATTCCTGAAAATATTATTATTGAAAATCAAAATGAAGAAGTAGTTAAAGAAAATCAAAATGATGAAGTACTTAAAGAAAATCAAAATGATGAAGTAGTTATTATTCAAAATCAAAATGATGAAGTACTTAAAGAAAATATAAATGAAGAAGTACTTAAAGAAAATATAAATGAAGAAGTACTTAAAGAAAATATAAATGAAGAAAAAATAGAATATGAGATAGAAGAAAATAATGAAAAAGAGAAATATGAAAATGCAATAATAGTATTTGATTTAGATGGAACTTTATGTAAATCAAGTTTAGAAATAGAATACAAAATGATAAATATACTTGAAAAAATAAAAAAAAAATATAATTGTGATTTAGCTATAAATGGAGGAGGTACATATGAGAAAATATGTAAACAAATAGGTGATGGAAAAAAATTATTTAAATATATATTTGCTGAATGTGGTTCAGTTGTATATGAAAATGATAAATTAATACAAAAAAATAATTTACTTAATCATAAAAGTTATTCTATGATTCAAAAATTAATTAAATATTCTATGAAATTTATATCAGAAGTTTCATATGATATTGGTGGTCATATGATAGATATTAGAAATGGTTTAGTATATATATCAATGGTAGGTATGCAAGCAAATGAAAATCAGAGGGAAATGTTTATGAAAGTAGATAAAAGAATGGATTTTAGAAAAAGATTATTAATTCAATTAAATGAGAAAAAAGATAAGATGATGATAAATCAACCAAAAAATTTAGATATATCAATTAAATATGGTGGTCAAGTAGGTATAAGTATTTTCCCCTTAGAATGGGATAAAGTTCAATGTTTAAAACATTTAAAAAATTATAAAAATATACATTATTTTGGAGATAGACATCAAGAAGATGGAAATGATTATATAATAATAAATCATGAAAAAGTAAATGGACATAAAATAAATAATCATGATGAAACATATGAAGAATTAGAAAAAATATTATATTTAGAATAAAATATAATAAATTATAAAAATAAATAAATGATTTTTTTTTTTAATTATGATTAAATTCAGATAAGAATCTAATTTTATATGATTCAGGAACATATTTTAAATATTTTTCCTGATTAATTTTTTGTAAATTATTTTTTAAATTAATGAAATCGCTTTCAAAATTATTAAAATAATCTTTATCTTTTTTATTTAATTGAAGAATTCTATCTAAATATGTAAATTTAAAAGGATCATTAGTCATAATTTCTTTTGTAGATGGAAAAATAGCACGAACTGGTATTTCAGCAAATTCAATTAAAATATTTAAATTATACCATGATACTTTTTTTGTAAAAAATTCTTCTAATACATATTTATTTCCTTTTTCAATTGCTTCATCTAATTTCATAAAAACAACCGTATTAACAACATCTATTGCTATTGCAGTATTAGTAAATGAAGTTAAAAAGAAAAAATCTAGAATATCAAATCTTACAAAAGATTTATCATCATCTTTTAAAGAACGAATATTTTGATTTGTACAAACTAAAGGAGTAGTTATTAGTTTATTTGATATTAAATATTCAAAACATTTAATAATTTTTTGTATACCTTCAATATAATCATCCATATCAACTGTTCCATTTTTTTTTATAACTTCAATATAAATATTATTAAATCCAATAATACTGCAAAATCGTTGTAGTAATAATTTATTAGAAAATAATAAAAAATCTTTTTTATTAAATTTCATAATCATAATAGTATTTAAATAATCCCATTGTTTAAATTTATTTTCAATATTATCTGTTAAATCCATAATATTATAAAAAACTTGACTTAAAAATTGAATATTTTCAAATTTAATTTTTTGTAAAATAGCATATTCCATAATAGCTTCAAAACAAATATTAAAATAAGGATGTTCAACCATTGGTGCTAAAAATTTAGATAATTCTTCTACTTCTTCTTGTTGTGTTTTAGGTTTTTCATTCTTTTTTTCTTTTTCCAAATCTTCCATATCAAGTTTTATTTGATAAATAAAATATTCTTTTATATGTTCAATATATCCAATAGCTACAAAATATTCATCAAAAACAACATTATCTAATGTATTTTTTAATACTTCTTCTAATTCAGTAGGAATACCATTTTTTTTATTGTGTATATAATCAATAATCCAATATTTATTATTTAATTGAGAATCAATATCATTTTCTAATGTTTTATTTAATTTAAGAGTATTTTTTTTTTTATTTTTACCCATTATGAGTTGTATATATATATATAATTATAAATTCTATTTTAAATATATTTCATTTAAGTTTAAAATTTATGTATAATTTAAAAAATAAATAATTTAAATAATTGTGTTTAAATTATAAAAAAATAATATAATTAAAATTAATAAAAAAAATGAGTGCTTATTTAGTTGATAAAAATTTTATTCGTTTAGATAATAGTCCAACTTATGAATTATCTTTTTTTGAATTAAAACTTGTTGTTAAATATGGATTTTTAAGTGTAGATTATTTAATTATTAAGCTTCAGGATTTAAAAGAACACGAAGGTTTGTCTGGTAAATTTAATAATTTTAAAATAAAAGAATTTATAGAATTTATTAAAGATGGTGAAAATTATTATCGTATTTATGAAGTTTTATTAATTAATAAAAATCCATTTGAGACAGATCAAAATATAGAAGATAAAGATGAAAGAGCTTATTTAGATTTATTAAATGAATTAATATTTAAAGGTGATTATAGAGAAACAAGAAATGCAAAGACTTTTTCATTATTTGGAAGAACATTAAAATTTGATTTAAAAGATAAATATCCTTTATTAACTACGAAAAGAACATTTTTTAGAGGTGTTATAGAAGAACTTATCTTTTTTTTACAAGGTAAAACAAATTCAAAATTATTAGAAGAAAAAGGTATTAATATTTGGAAAGGAAATACTAATAAAGAATTTTTAGAAAAAATGAATTTACCATATGAAGAAGGGGATATGGGACCAATGTATGGATTTAATTGGGTAAATTTTGGTGCTAAATATAAAGGAATGAATTATAATTATGAAGGTGAAGGTGTTAATCAAATAAAAGATGTGATACAATTATTAAAAAATGATCCTCATAGTAGAAGAATTTTATTTACAACATATAATCCAGAAGTAGCAAAAGATGGAGTATTATATCCGTGTCACGGATTAATATCACAATTATATGTAAATGAAAGAAATGGATTTAAATATTTATCTTTAAATACATATCAAAGAAGTGCAGATGCATTTTTAGGTTTACCATTTAATATTGCATCTTATGGAGCATTAGTATATATTTTATGTAAAATAATGGGTCCGGAATATAAACCGGATGAATTAATAATAAATTTGGGTGATATACATATATATGAAAATCATATAGAACAATGTATGGAACAAATAGGAAGAAAAGGATACAAATTTCCTAAATTAAATATAAAAGATTTTGAAGGGCAAAGCTCTGAAGATTGTGATTTTTCGGGATTAAAATATGAAGATTTTGAATTAATAGATTATAAATGTCATACAACAATTAAAGCAGATATGGTTGCTTAAATAAGTTTAATTTTATTTTATTTTATTTTATTTTAATTTTTTTTATTATTTTTTATTTTTTTATCCAAGTTTCATAAAATAATTCGGGATGATTATTTGAACGATATGAATCGTCTAAAATATAATTTTCTAATAAAGCCATTTTAGGAAAATAAATATTTCCTTCAAAATTTTTATTAATTTTAGTTATAAATAATAAATTTAAATTAAATTTCAATAATGCTTCTTCATAAATTTTTGTACCACCAATAATAAAAATAGTTTTATGAAAATATTCATTATTATATTCAATTGCTTTTTTTAATGAATTAACATGAAAGAATCCTTTTTCACATATCATACCATGTACATTTCTATTTATTACAATATTTATTCTATCTTTTAGAGGTTTTTTTAAACATTCCATAGTTCTATATCCCATAATAACAGTTGAATTTAATGTTTTTTCATGAAAATATTTTACATCTTCTGGATAATCCCATGGTAATTCATAATCTTTTCCTATTAAATAATTATTATCAAACGCAACAATAAGATTTATAGGATATGTATTATTCACTTTTTGTTCACTTTGAGAATATTGATAATTGTTTTCTTTATTGGAGAACATATTGATATTCATATTTTTATCTAATATATTTAGAAAAAAATTTAATATAAAAAAAACGATTTATTATAATTTATTTATAAACGCATTTATTTTTTTGTTTTAGATTTTATTTTTTTGCTTTTAGATTTAGTTTTTTTACTTATAGATTTTGTTTTTTTCTTTTTTTTTCCACCTTCAGATAATAAATCATATCCATTTATTAATGTACTAACATTTAAATTATTATTACCTCCACGATGCGTTCCACTTGCTGCTCTTATGATTCCCACTAATTCTTTGATTGATTTAGTTTGTGTATAAATAGTCATTGGTTTATCATTAGACCTGAAATGCATACCCCAACCTTCAGTACCTAATATTGAACCAAAGAAACTAACACCTAAACGAGATATTTTATAATCATAATTTTCGTTACATCCTAAAAACATTCCATCATCAATAATAATTTCTTCATGAGGACCTAATTGAATTGTTTCAAAAGTACCATAAGTTGATAACCATAAATAACCAGGTTGTGTAGAATTTTGTTTATGTTCAATGTGTCCAACAAAAAGTTGATCAGTACCAACTGGTATAATTTGCTTTATATCAAGATTACCAGTAATATCAAGATTTGTAGTTGCTGCTAAGAAAGCACCTTTTGTATATTTAAATTTTGAACCAATAGGTATTTCAATACAAACAATATCACCTGGTAAAGGAAGACCTAAAGTAATAAAACCTCCTTGATAATTACCAGAATGAATACGATTAGAATTAGAAGCAGATTCAATATGATTTTCTGATTTTGATAAACCAGTAAATTCTGAAAGAGTAATGGTTGAACCTGAAAGTGAACGCCATAAAGAACTAACAAAAGAATTAACTTTTAATTTACTTTTTTGTAAGTTACCTCTCATATACAAAAGAGACCCAGGTAAAGTTACAACACTAATATTTGGTGGTAAAAAAAGTTCTAAAGAACGATTACCTGCATCACCAATAAGTTTTGATTTAATCCCGTTTGGAAAAACGTTTTGGGTGAAAGTACGAATATTTTGTGAACGAATTTGATTTATTTTATTCATTATACTTTTCTTCTATTTTTAGTATATATATAAATTGAAATTAAATAAATAAAAAATAAAAAATAAAAAATAAAAAATAAAAAAATTGATTATAATGAATAAAGAAAAAAAAAATAAATTAAATATTTATAAAATATAGATAATATAATAAATAAAATGGGAAGTTTAAAAAAAGATTATAGTATAAATCAAGAAACATCATTTTATAATAAATATTTTTTATCAAATCCTTTAAATAATCAACAATTAATGACTGATAAACATTATAGTATAGCATCAGATAAACAAGTAAAGAATATTTTAAAAGATGAATTTACCTTAAATTATTCAGATTATGAAAAATTAAAATTAGCAGATCAATATAATAGATTATATGTAGATTCTATATCGGCTACTCAAGAAAAAGAGAAAATGCAAGAAAATAAAAAATTTTATAATATGTCATTAAAATTATTAATAAAGAATGCATCAGATGTTTATATACAATTAATAAATGAACTTTCAAATTTTATGACAAATAATGATCAAAAAAGTTTAAATCAATTAGGATATATTCTAACAAAAGGTGAAAATATGTTATATATTGGTTTATTATTAATAGTAATAGCGTTTTCTATGTGGTTAATTGAAATAACATCATAAAAATGTGAATTATAAAAAAGATATTTATTTGATAAGATAAATAAAAATATAGATAAAAAATAATATTTATTAAGAATAGAAAGATAAAATGAGATTAATAATAAGTGCAGAAGTGACAACACAAGATTTAGATAAATTATTAATTCCAAATCCAGTTTATGATTTAGTTATTGAAAGAAAAACAAAAGAATTAAAAAAATATTTAGAAGAACATCCTAAATTAATGTTTAATATAGCTCAATTTAATCAAGCTTTAAAAGTATCAAATCAATATGCAGCTCAAAGAAAATGTAATTGTTCATATCAAATTCCATGGTTACCTTATTATAGTGCTCAAAATAATATTAAATTTGGGCAATTATATATATCATTTACTCAACAAGTTGATTTATATAGATATATGATAAGATATTGGTATCCCTCACCACAAATATCAAATATGAGATATTTATCATTAATAGCATTAGGAACACTTCAAGAATTAAAATTAGCAAAACAATATATAGGTGCAGGTAAAGATCCATGTGTTATAGGTAATAAAGATGTAATAGTAGGAAAATGTTTTTCAAATAATTATCAATTTGTTCAATATTTAGATAATCATTATATATGGTTATAATTAAAATAAAAAATATAAAATAAATAGAGATATAAAGAAATAATGGAAAATAAGAATTTAATTTTAAATTATAATGAAAGTGAAGAAGATAATAATAGTGAAATAATAAATTTTGAAGAAGGATTAAAAATGGAAATAGATAATTTATTTGAAGAAATAGATATAGATGAAGAATTTAAAAAAGCTCAAAATATATCTACATCAAATATAATTTTATCAGATTGTTCAAAATTAATTCCTAGTTTACAAATAAATGAATATGTAATAGGTCCATATAATAGTTTATTAATAAGAAGTATAAATACATTTGTTCCTGATTTATTTAGAGTTTGTTGGTTTGTTCCGGGAATTGGTGTACCAGAAATTTGTCCTACGATAGATAATATTATTAGAACTATATTTTTTAATCAAACATTGATAGATGAAAATTTGTTAAAAGCATTTTTATATTTTGGTTTTTCTTCAGATATAAATACAAATTATGGTATAACTGTTCCTTCTCCTAAAAGTGTAGATTATTATGATTTATCATTATTTTTGAAAAATTTTTATAAAAATCTTTTTACAGAAGATATAGATAATTTTTATGATTTTACAAACCATTTTTTTCAAAGATACAAAAATAATACTTTATTATCTCAATTAATATTTTTTAGATTTATTATTAATAGAGCACATGAAAATACTACATTAGGTAAAGTTAATTGTCCTTATATAGTTCCTTGGAATGCAACTGCAGTATGTCGTGGATTTCAATTATATGATTTAAAAGCAATAAATTATACTTTAGATATTACTTTATTAAATAATATATATACATTGTTTAATACATGGTTAGGAAATGTTCAAGTATTAGGTACAAGTGTTGAAAGTGGAAATACTTTATTACAGTATGTTCAAAATTTCTTTTTAGTTTTATTATATACAGGTCAAGTATTTGAAGATATTGTTGTCGAATTTTCATATAGAATAACAAAAAAATGCTATTGCAAAAAACCGTATATGAGTTTACAATATTTTCAAAAATGCAAAGAATTATATCAAATTTATATTGAATATAAAAAAAGATTAGGTTAATAAGTCTTAATTATATTTTTTAAGTTGATTTTATTTAATTATAAGTTAAATAAAAAAAAAAATAAATTTTTAATTAAATGAAAAAAAAATTGATTTATTTAAATTTCAGAATTAATAAATTTTAAAAATTAAATTAAGTGATTAATATTTTATAAAAGTAGATAAGAGAAGATAATAAATTAATTAAAAATATAAAAATGGAAACAACAAATAATCAAAATTATGATATTTTAAAAACAGAAGAATTTATTAAGATTGCAAAAGAACTTCATAAAGATTCAGAAGGAAACCCCTTATATTCCTATGAAAAAACAAGGTATATTTCTAATATTGAAAAAGTTATAATAACATGTAAAAATCATGGTGATTTTCTTCAAAGTCCAAAAAAACATAAAGTTTTGCAAGGATGTTCATTATGTGGAAAAATAAAGGCAGCAAACAAATTAAAACTAAGTACAAAAGATTTTATAAAAAAAGCAATCGAATCACACCATGATGAAAATGGACAACCTTTATTTGATTATGATGAAAGTGATTATAAAGGAAATGATATTCCAGTAATAATAAAATGTAAAAAAGCAGGACATCGTTTTGAACAAACACCAACTAATCATTATAGAAATGGTTGTAAATATTGTTCAGGATGTTATAAAAGAGATACAGAAGATTTTATAAGAAGAAGTATTGAAATTCATAAAGACGATGAAGGAAAACCATTATATGATTATTCTAAAGTTGAATATATAACAACAGAAGATAAAGTTGAAATAAAATGTCGCAACGGACATACATTTTTTCAAACTCCTCATCACCATTTAAACCATGGTTGTGACTTTTGTGCAAGAGGAGTTTATATTCAAAATACAGAACAATTAATTGAAGAAGCGAGAAAAGTTCATGGAGATAAATATGATTATTCAAATTCAATTTATACTGGAATGAATAATCATATAATAATAAAATGTGAAGAACATGGTGAATTTTTACAAGTAGTTTTATGTCATATAACTTATGGTAGAGGATGTATAAAATGTGCACAACAAAAGAATGGTATTTTACAAAGAAAAACATTAGAAAAATTTATTGAAGAAGCAAATATAATTCATGAAAATAAGTTTGATTATTCTAGAGTACATGAATCTTATGAAAAATCAGATTCTAAAATTAATATAAAATGTTCAAAATGTGAAGTTAATTTTATGATGAGAGTAAAAGATCATTTATATGGCCAGGGTTGTCCAAATTGTAAAAATAAAACACATGTTGTTTTGTTTGATTTTTTAAGAAAAGAACATGGAACAGAAACATTTGTGTCTGAAAAAAAATTTGAAGGTTGTAAAAATAAAAATTATTTACCATTTGATTTTTATTCAAAAGAACATAATTTGATAATTGAACTTGATGGTAGACAACATTTTGAAGAAGTAAATATATTTAGAGAAACTCTTGAAATTAGACATAAAATAGATTTTAAGAAAATGTATTTTTTACAAAAAAATAATATTAGTTTAATACGTATTTATCAGGAGGATGTATATGAAAACAGATACGATTGGAGAAATGACCTAATTAATAATATAAATATTCATTTAGAAAATAAAGATATTTTTAAAATTTGTTATTTATCAAAAAATAATAAATACGAAGATTATAAAAATAAATATGAAAAATATTTAATAGAATATAATGAAAAAAATATTGAAGAAATTATATATATTGATGAAGAAGATGAATGTGAATTTATTGAAGATTAATTTTTTATAAATAAAAAAAAAATAAAAATTTAAAAATAAATAAAAAAAATTAAAAAATTTAATAATTAAAAAATTTAATAATTAAAAAATTTAACAATTAAACAATTAAAAATTAATATTATAATTTTTTTACAATTTGTAAAATCTATTTATTTTGATTTATTATTTTTTCTATTTAGAAGACTACAACTTGTGAAAGATGTGTCTTGCAAATGATTTGTTGTTTAAACTTAAAAGATGTGATTATTTCTGCATTTGATAGTCACATGCGTCTTCATAATTATATAAAAAGGTCCGTTTTTATCAAAATGTATTTTAATTGCTTTTTGAATAAAATCTTGTGTAGATGATCTTATTGATTCTCCTTGTTGTTTTTTAATTTCCATTGCACATCTGGTCATCTTTTTTATTACTAATATGATGATATGGATATTAATATGAGATTTGGATTATGAAGAAAATCTCCGTGATTTTTACATGAAATTATTACTTTTTCTTCTTTAGTTTTGTATTACGTTTTTTTATAAAGGTATTTTGGATTTCCATTTCTGTCTTTATGAATTTCTTGCGCCTCTTAAAATAAATTGTTCTGTTGTTTTTTTTTTGTATTTTTAAAATATATTTAATCTTTATTATTTTTAATATATATATATATTATTTTATTTTTAATTAATCATTTTTTTCATTTAATTAATTAAATTTACTTTTAAAATTATATTTATTAATTTTAAAATTAAAAAAAAATATGTTTATTACGTTTATTTGATTTTACAATTTATTAATTGATTTTATAATTTATTAATTGATTTTATAATTTGTTAATTGATTTTATAATTTGTTAATTGATTTTATAATTTTTTAATTGATTTTATAATTTTTTTAATTGATTTTTTTAATAATTTATTTTTAAACATGTATTCTTGGTACAATGTGCATAGCCATTAACTCTTGGATAAGTAGTTTACTGGCATATGGTATCTGAACTTTAGTAAACTTAGTAGTATTATCAGAATAGAGAGACTTGTAAATACCTTTTTCTGGATTAACTGGACTTATCATACCTGTTTCATTATCAATCCAAACATAATATTTATCTGAGTTATCAAAAAATCTTTCTTTCAAAAATTGTACAGAACCATGAGCAATCATTGCATCGCGTTCCATCTCCCCAAAGCGCAGACCACCTTCTCTTGACCTCCCCTCTGTGGGTTGCCTTGTTAATAATTGAACCGGGCCCTGGGCTCTTCCGTGTATTTTATCATCAACAAGATGCTTGAGACGATAAATGAAAGAAGGACCGATAAAAATGTTTGCTTTAATTTGTTCACCACTTCTTCCATCATATAAAACTTCACTACCACTTGAATGGAATCCGTATTCTTCGAGAATAGGTCCAATATCTTCAACAGTAATATCTCTGTAAGGTGTAGCATCCATTTCAGTACCTACAAGTGAACCAACTTTACCAAAAATACTTTCAATTAATTGACCGAAGTTAAGACGTTTAGGAAGACCAATAGGATTCATAATTAAATCAGGAGTCACACCATCTTTTGTGAAAGGCATATCTTCTTGTTTATAAACCATACCAATAGTACCTTTATTACCATGACGACCTGAAAATTTATCACCTATTTCAGGTTTTCTGTCAGAACGAATTCTTACTTTAACAAAGTCATAACCATCACCATTTGAATTTCTGTAAACCATATCAACAATACCAGATTCATTTGAACGAATACTTGTACTCATATCTCTGTATTTAGGTTCTTCACCTTCTTTAGCATTTTTTAATTCAGTGACTTTACCAATAATAATATCATTACCTGATACATAAGAACCAACTCTTACAAAACCATTTTCATCTAATTTGTCATAACTTCCATAACTCATTTTTTCAGTTTGTACTTTACCATTTGAATAAAATTTCTCAGGTTTTCTGAATTTTTCATCTTCCATTAATGCACTATTCTTCTTCTCTTCATCTTTATAAGTTCTGTAAAAACTACTTGAAAACATACCTCTTTCAATAGCTGATTGATTCATAATTAAAGAATCTTCCTGATTATAACCAGTCCAACAAGCTACAGCAACAACAACCATTTCACCAGCAGGTATTTCACTACTGAATAAATACTTTGAAGGAATAGTACTTACAATAGGTTTCTGAGGATGATGTAAAATATGAGTTTGAGTATCCATACGATGTCTAAATGCAGCTGAATAAATACCTAGTGCTTGTTTACCCATTGCACCCTGGAAAAGGTTACGAAGACCGTAGTTATGGTCTGAAAATGGAATGTTAGTAGCAAGAACACCGCAAATCATAGAAGGATGAATTTCACCATGAGTATAATGATAATAAGAATAATTACTCTTTTTATTATTTTTCAAACAATGTGAATCCATTGCAATCATTAAAGTATCAGATTCTTCAACATCAATATATTCAATAACAGCTTCTGAATCATCAAAGTCATCAATTGAATTAGTTGTTTGTAAATTATCTTTTGTCTTTAATTCAACTTCAATTAATTTATTCCACTGTATTTTTTGTGTTCTAATTTTTTTAGCATATTCAGATGTTATAACATAATCATTATCTTTAATTATATATAAAGGTCTGCAAAGACGACCACCATCAGTAAAAATAATAATTTCATTCTTTTCAATATACCATGAAATAGATGTATAAATATTAATTAAACCAATTCTTCTCATTTTTCTTAAATTTTTAATAAGTCTATCTGGTTCAAATGTTTGACCATACCAATCACCATTTAAAAATACTTTTACACTATTCATTATTTCTTTAGGTTGTAAACCTTCTAATTGTTGAACTCCTAAATCATCTAAATAAACTCTCACTTGTTCAGGATTTGATGGAATAGTAATATGACACATTAAAGCCATATTTTTTACAATACCAATAGGTGCACCTTCAGGAGTTTCATATGGACAAATTACACCCCATTGAGTACAATGTAGCTTACGAGGTTGAACTGTTTTCAATGATTTGTCCATAGGATAAATAATACGACGCAAGTTTGATAAAGTACCAAGATAAGTTAAACGAACCATTGTTTGAGATACACCCGTTTTAGGTTTAGAAGAATTCTTTAAACCCCATGAACCATTTGAAAGTGAAAACTTCAAACCACTTTCTATTTCATTGGGTTTCATTTTCTTTGTTAAATTCTGAGGTAAATCATCAAATCTTCCTTGAGCTTCATCTTTTTCACATCCTGTTTTGATTTCTTTAACAAATTTAGTAAATAAATTTCTAAATAATTGAGCCATTAATTCACCACTTGTTTCAACACGACGATTCATAAATGAATCTTTATCATCATAATCTAATATACCAAGATGACATTTAAATAATTTATTTATCATATATCCTAAGAAATATGCTTTTTTAATAGGTGATGGTCCTACTTGTGGAAATAGTTCTTCACATATAGCATTAAATACAAATGATAATTTACAAGTATTATCATCTTTAAATTTATTCCATTGAACACCTGTAATATTTCTTGAAATATATTCTAATGCTAATTTTTGAGTTGTTATACCAAAATTTTGAGCTTCTTCAATTGATGCATTCATTAATTCAATCATTTGTTGATTACTTGGGTCATCAATATCATAAACAATTGTTTCAATGATTTTCTTATCACTTACACAATTTAATGCTCTGAATAAAACAACTACCGGAATTTCTTGCTTTAATCTTTTAAATCTAATCTTTAATGTTCTACCTCCTGTTTGTTCCTCTTTTGCTTTCATTTGTAAATAAACAGGTGATACATTAGCCGGAGCATTTGGATGAACACAATATACTTCAACTTTTTCACAATATTTTTGTTGAGTTCCACCAATCTTAAATGATAATACTTTATTTTCAATACGTTTTTCTTGACCTACAATAACTTTTTCAACACCTTTAATAATAAAATAACCTCCTTGATCAAAATTACCTTCTCCCATTTCTGTTTTTGTTAAATTTGTTTGATCTGATAACACACAGAATTTAGAACCTATCATTATAGGAATTCTACCACAAGGATAACTTGGAATAGTTTGTGTTTGTTCTTCTTCAATTGTTTTTGTTGAACCATCTGGATTTTTCTTAACTGTTACCATTTTATAATGAATATCAATGTTTAAATTACCTGAATAAGAAAGATTTCTTAATCTTGCATCATTAGGATACATTGGTTTGTGTGGTGCATCATTTAAAACTGGTTTACTAACATAAACTTTTCCAAATTCAACTTGAAAATATCTGTTAATTGATGAACTCTCTTCATCTTTATTAAATTCTCTTTTGTCTGGTATTCTTATAACAAAATCTTTTTCTTTTACAATTTGTCCTAATTGTGTTGTCATAAAATAATTAAATGAAGATAAATGATGTTGGACTAATACATCTGGTTGTTTAAAATATGTATCAATTACTGTCCAAGTATCTTCATCCCAATTAAAATTACTTCTGATTTCTTCTTCTTGTTTTTCAATATTTTTAGACATTGTTTACTCTATAATATATTATTCTAATTTTTTAAGTACATTTAAATTTTCAAACTTTTTTTAAATTCATTTTTTTTTTCATTTACCTAAGATTTTTTTTTTTTTTTTAAAAGAAAAAGATCGCAAAAAGAAAATAAATAATAAAATTTTAATTAAAACTATTGTATAATTATTACTATTTTTTTATAAAATTGAAAAAAAAATTAATTTAATTATTTTATAAATTAGTATTTAAAATACTTTTCTTTAAGTTGAATTAAAA